>Ga0181576_10003321_pt1 | contig 11853 bp, 9 predicted proteins | sample 101ome_22_FD_132464 | JGI IMG/M metagenome (GOLD analysis project Ga0181576, IMG submission 132464) | Coastal salt marsh microbial communities from the Groves Creek Marsh, Skidaway Island, Georgia - 101412BT metaG (megahit assembly) | ecosystem: Environmental > Aquatic > Marine > Intertidal zone...
AGGCAACTGCGGGTTGCGTTTCGCTTTTACGCGTGTTTAAATGCTCGTTAATATAAATTCCTACCGCTTCTCCTTGAGCAACCCCTTCATCTATGGCCATACGGTAATGAATGCCTCCGTAGAGTCTTGAAATAGCCGCCTCTTCTGATGCGTGTAAGAAGGAGGTATACGAACGTGTTGGCAAGCCGTATTTTTCTTCGGTAGTATCGTCGAAAGCAAAGTTGTCTCCGTACACCTTCGTCAGAGCAAAAGCTGCCGCGCGTGAGATCACTGAATGCCCAGAGGTGTATTCAGGAAAGGGCGGAGTCTGCAACTTCGGCCTCCAAGCCTCGTCGATGTATTGATGTATAAGCGTCTCAGGACGCACCACGAGGGTCTTCCACTTGGTGTCCCAGCACGAGATGAATCCGTCAAAAAGGGCAACGGTCACGTGAAGATAAGCTTCAACGGTTTCTTCGTACGAGCTATTGGCACTTTCGGTTGCCAATTTGGTGATACCAATCCAGTGGCCTCCTGGAGTAATCTTCTTAGTCGCGAACATGGCATGCCCCTTGTAATTCGACACGTATGGATTGCAATCCCAAAAAGCCGCAATCTGAGCCTGCTCGTTCTCGTTATTATCTTCTGTTACCTTTTTGCCTTTTTCATAGACCTCCATCAATTGGGCGTAGAAAGGACTCTCTGGATCCATATTAACCTCTAGAGGAGTCTTAGGGTTAAAGGCCTCTGCATTGGGTATCACAAGCGGACGGATGCGTTGCCAATGCGGCTCAATACCGTCCATATAATCCGGAGGCGTAGGCTTCCAATAGCGGTCTTCTTGGCGCACTGAATATTTCGGATAGGTACGCGTTTCACGGTAAAAATCCTGATCAATCCACTGACGCATATGGGCCACCACCTGATTGGCATAAGCCACAGACGCCTCGTACTCATCTTCAGGCAGACCTAGTTCTCTGAGCTCGGCATACACCTGCTCGCGGTAATCGCTCATCCGTTTTTTTGAAAAAATCAGCTGCTCTCCTAGATCTAAAAAAGCCTGAATGGCAGCTAAATGCGGATTCACCCCCTCAGGGAGTGCAGGGATTTCTGTAAAGTCGTTCAGTTGACCCTCTAAACTAGAGTAATCCTCATTCACCTGGCGTAGAATCGAATAGGCCGCGATGGTGGGGTATACATAAATACGCGAAGCCACCGGCGGCGAAAAAATATCATGCACAATCACATCGGTGAGTTGTTGCATGGAGGCGTTAAAGAGCGCAGGGTCTTGAAGGCGATCTTGATATCGTGTGTCTTGCTCTGCACAGCTAGCGAGCGTAATCGCGATAACTAATAGCGTTGTCCAGGCGCCAATCCATTTAGAAAAACGATTCATAGAATAAAGTTAGTGCAAAATTTAAGCCGACCCAATTAACTAAAGTCGCGTACCACCTTGTAGGTCGGATCTTCAATGACGTTGACATCAATGATGGTCTCGGCATTGGCAATGAGTCGTTTACAATCACTACTTAAGTGACGCAAATGTATCTTCTTACCGACCTTGGCGTAGCGCTCCGTGATGCGATTCAGTGCCTCAATTGCCGACATGTCTACCACACGGCTTTCGGCAAAATCGATAATCACCTCGGGCGGATCGTTTAGCACATCGAACTTCTCTGAAAAGGCCGATACAGAGGCAAAGAAGAGCGGACCGTAAATCTCGTAGTGTTTGATGCCTAATTCATCGACATGCTTGCGGGCGCGAATGCGCACGGCGTTGTCCCATGCGAACACTAAGGCAGCAATAATGACGCCAATGATCACGGCCAAAGCCAGGTTGTGTAAGAAAACCGTTACTAGGGTTACCACCACCATCACAAAAACATCTGAACGGGGCATCTTAGTGAAGGTTTTCAAGCTGGCCCACTCGAAGGTACCAATCGCCACCATGATCATCAGGCCGGTAAGTGCTGCCATCGGAACCTGCTCGATAAGGCTAGATCCGAACATTACAAAACCCAATAAGGCAACGGCCGCTACGATTCCAGAGAGTCGTGCGCGTGCCCCGTTGGATACGTTGATGAGAGACTGACCTATCATGGCGCATCCGCCCATTCCTGAAAATAATCCAGAGAGGGTATTGGCCACTCCTTGTGCAAGGGCTTCTTTGTTAGCGCTACCACGAGTTTCGGTGATTTCATCAACAATATTCAGTGTCAACAAACTCTCAATGAGTCCTACCCCCGCAACGATAAACGCATAAGGAGTGATGATTTGTAAGGTTTCTAAGGCGAATGGAACTTCAGGTAAGTGAAAAGGCAAAAAGCCTCCTTTGATAGAGGCAATGTCCCCTACTGTCTTGGTGTCGATACCCAATCCTACTGCAATACCAAATACCACCAAGATGGCGGTTAACGATGAAGGAACAGCCTTGGTAAGCTTGGGCAATCCGTAGATGATCGCCATGCTTAATAGTACCAACCCTAAGAAAAGGTAAAGTGAAGGGCCGCTCAACCATGATCCGTCAGCCGCTTTAAACTGGTCAAGCTGCGACATGAAAATGATAATAGCGAGGCCATTGACGAATCCGAAAATTACCGGATGCGGCACTAAGCGAATGAATTTACCCAGTCGGAGCACACCGGCCAAGATCTGAATGATTCCTGCTAGGATGACCGTGGCAAAGACGTACTCAACACCGTGATCAAGAACCAGGTTGACGAGCACAACAGCAACGGCTCCGGTAGCACCTGAAATCATTCCCGGGCGGCCTCCAAAGACAGAAGTGATAAAGGCCATAACCACCGCCGCATACAAGCCCGTCAGGGGTGAAAGTCCTGCAATCAAGGCAAAGGCAACCGCCTCTGGGACTAGTGCAAGAGCTACGGTAAGACCCGATAAAATTTCAGTTTTGGCACTATAGGTATAGTCGAAGTCGAAGAGTTTGAGGTAACGCTTCATACACGGATAGGTTGATTGATGATTCGGGCGCGAAGATAGCCCTTCTTAGGCCTTTGCCAAAACGCGGCGCTCTAACAGTCTGAAACTGAAGACCAAGATTCCTGCGAATAAAAAATCACCGATGAGTGAGGCCCTGAAGAACGGGATAGCTGCGGTATAACAAGCCACGAGACCCTCCCAAGTTTTAGGATACCCCAATACCCACACCCCAAAATTGGTGAGCAAGAAAAATAAAACAGACGAAGCAAGTACGCTCCATACTGAAATGCGTTTGGCCCATTGACCAATGGCCACCACCCCTAACAAGGCGGCGTAGACGAATACGCTAATGGTGTAGAATCCAAGAAACAGATCCGTTATAGCCATCACCAGAATCGGAACCGCAAATGCGAAAGACTTACGCTGAAAGAAACGACCGGCGAATAGTGCCGTGGCCGTCACAGCCGTTACATTGGGGATGTGAACAATCAAACGCGATAATATCGCTACCCCCACAAAGGCAAGGATCCATTTTTCGCGAAGACTTAAAGACTGTAACACTTTCATGACGCGAATATCGCACATTCTTCAACAAATAAAAAAGCCTCCCGTCGGGGAGGCTTCTCTTTTCATAGCAATCTTTAAACTAGTCTAATAGATCGAAACGATCGGCGTTCATCACCTTGTTCCAAGCGGCCACAAAGTCGTGAACAAATTGCTCTTTGTAATCAACAGAAGCGTACACCTCTGAAAGGGCTCTCAGTTGAGAATTTGATCCGAAAATCAAATCAACACGTGTAGCCGTATAGCGCTGCTCACCAGAGCTGCGATCTGTTCCGATAAAGACATTGCTGTCGCCCTCAACCGCCTTCCACTCTGTAGCAATGTCTAAGAGGTTGGTAAAGAAGTCATTGGTCAATACCCCTACTTTATCTGTAAATACGCCGTGGTTTGAGTGTGCTGAGTTGGCTCCGAGAACACGAAGACCCCCAACAAGCACAGTCATTTCAGGAGCATTCAACCCTAACAAATGTGCCTTATCAACCAACCACTCTTCAGCCGGACGGTTCAACGCTCCTGGCTTCGCGAAGTTGCGGAACCCGTCGGTTTGAGGCTCAAGAACTGCGAATGAATCTACATCGGTCATGTCTTGAGTCGCATCAGTGCGTCCTGGTGAGAATGGCACCTCAACCGTAACTCCTGCATCAGCAGCAGCCTTTTCAATAGCGGCACATCCACCGAGTACAATAAGATCGGCAAGCGAAACCTGCTTGTTTCCTGCAGCCGCATTAAATCCGGCCTGAACCGCTTTAATCGCTTCAAGGTTTTTCGCTAAGCGATCTGGATCGTTAGCCTCCCAGTATTTCTGTGGACTCAACGCGATACGCGCACCGTTGGCACCTCCACGCTTGTCAGAACCTCTAAAGGTCGAAGCCGAAGACCAAGCCGTGAATACCAATTCAGAAACAGAAAGCCCGCTTGCAAGCAACTGGCCTTTTAGGTTTTTGATATCAGCCGCATCAATTAAGTCATGAGAAACGGCCGGAACCGGATCTTGCCAGATCAATACTTCTTTCGGAACCTCTGGTCCGCTGTAGTTGGTGATTGGCCCCATGTCACGGTGTGTTAGCTTGTACCAAGCACGCGCAAAGGCATCTGCAAATTCATTTGGATTTTCGTGAAAACGCTTCGAAATCTTCGCATACGCTGGATCTTCTCTAAGCGCTAAATCGGTCGTTGCCATCATGGGCGCGTGACGCTTGCTTGGGTTGTGCGCATCAGGCACCGCATCGGCAGCTTCGCCATTGGCTGGCTTCCACTGATAGGCTCCGGCAGGGCTCTTTGTAAGTTCCCACTCGTAGCCGAATAAGGTATCAAAATAGCTGTTATCCCATTGGATTGGAGTCGGCGTCCAAGCTCCTTCTAAACCAGAAGTAATGGTGTGCTCTCCTTTACCCGATCCAAAGCTGTTTGCCCATCCAAATCCTTGTTGCTCGATCGGAGCGCCTTCTGGCTCAGGACCTACGTGAGCGGTATCTCCGGCTCCGTGCGTCTTACCGAAAGTGTGTCCTCCTGCAACAAGCGCAACAGTCTCTTCGTCGTTCATCGCCATACGCGCAAACGTCTCGCGGATGTCGCGAGCAGCAGCAATTGGGTCTGGCTTACCGTTTGGTCCTTCTGGGTTTACATAGATGAGTCCCATCTGAACCGCAGCGAGTGGGTTTTCAAGCTCACGATCTCCTTGGTAGCGCTTGTCTCCTAACCACTCTGTTTCAGGACCCCAGTAGATATCTCCTTCTGGCTCGAATACATCGGCACGCCCTCCAGCGAATCCGAAGGTTTCAAAGCCCATAGTCTCTAAAGCCACATTACCGGCTAAGATCATCAAATCAGCCCATGAGATTTGTTGCCCGTATTTCTGCTTAATCGGCCACAACAATCTGCGGGCCTTATCTAAGTTTCCGTTATCTGGCCAGCTGTTTAGCGGCGCGAAACGCTGTGTTCCGGCGCAGGCTCCACCGCGTCCGTCTGTAATTCTGTAGGTACCCGCACTATGCCAGGCCATACGAATGAAGAATGGACCGTAGTGCCCGTAATCTGCAGGCCACCATTCTTGCGAATCAGTCATCAAATTGACCAAATCTTGCTTTAGCGCATCGTAATCGATCGAAGCGAAAGCCTTCTTGTAGTTGAAATTCTTTAAGGGAACAGATTCTTCTGTGTTTTGGTGGAGCATCTTAAGGTTAAGCTGCTCTGGCCACCAGTCTGAATTTGAGAATCCTCCTGCCGCAGTGTGTCTGTGTTTTGCTGACATGACTGGGCATTTGTCAATTGAACCGTTTGAGTCGTGATTGTGCATAGCTCTTTTAAATTTGAACCTTAAAATTAGGCTTTAAATCGCGCAGATTCCGCACAAAGAGATTGGAATTCGCAATCTAAGTATAGCTTTTACTTATGTTAATCGCTATAGCTAAAGATTTTATCTATTAAAGTGACGCGAAACCGCTTCTGCAGCGGCACGACCGCTTTGCATAGCCGCGTTTAAAGAAGGGTACAAACTATAGTCTCCGGCATAAAATACAGGCCCTTCGTGCTGGACTTCGGCCTGATACTGCATAGGAGTCTTACGTGGCAAGGCACGACGTATGGTATAGGTCTTAACCGCTTTACCTACGGCGATCCCACAACGCTCAAGCAGTTCTTGACGAACAGCCCCTTCTATTTCCGTTTGTCCCATGTTCAACTGACCGACAACCGTCGCAGAGAGTAGTTGACGGTTTTCACCATGGAGCACGTGAAGGTTGTTGACATAATCTGAATGCGGAATGAGTCCGATCGTTGTCTCGAGTTGCTTCAATAGCTCCTGATCCGCAGACTCAATCTCAAAATAACAATTAACGCATCCGTTGTAATCAGCGGGCAAAGAAGTACTCGGATAGGTTTGAATAAGCGCTTCATACTTCTCTGTTTCACCTGAATCGAATGAAGTATTCAGCTTGATTGCTGTTTGAGTCAAGCGATTCGCTAACAGCTCAGGTAAACGCTGAATCCCATCCACTACAAGGGCAGCCTTGCCTAGCGCGAAATGATGAAAAACAAATTCAAAATGTTTGTATGAGGTGCTCAGCGCACTTTCTAAAAAGATTCCACTGTAGAAGGGCTTAAAAAACAGCTCAATGAACCGATCAGAATAACGCTCAGAGAGATAATCGAGGGTCGTTTGCGCTTTGGTTTGGGCAAAAATGGATTCAGGCTTGGTTTGTGCTAAGCGCCGCTGTTCACGCAGCAAGGTGATTTTATCGCGTAAACTGGCCACTAAAGAAAAGACAGTAGAACGTAAAAAACTGCGATCTCTCAAGGCATCTCCGATGCGATGTGGATTTTGATCCTCAAAAATGAGTGCTCCAGGACGGAATTCTTTCAAGTGAAGGGCAGAAAGCACCTGATAGCGCTTTAACTCCGGATAATTGGTGAGAAGCACCTGAAATCCGTGATCTAAGGCAAAACCTTCATGCTGATCTGAACGCAAACGTCCGCCAACACGATCTGATGCTTCAATAAGAACAGGTTGGAATCCTTTGGCTTCTAGCTCGAGTGCAGCAATCAATCCGCTTACTCCAGCGCCCAAGACAGCCACTTTGGCCGATTTCATAAACAATAAAGTGAGGGGTTAGACAGTAGGAACGCCTTTGATGCGCTTCTCGATCTTTTGCTTTTTGACGGTCAAACGCTTCATCCACTCCATGAGCTCAGGATCTTTTGACGTCTTATACACCTCGTTAATAGCGAGAACTAGCGACTTACCTTCTCTCGAATACTTCACGCGGTCACTGGTACTCATGTGACTCATGGCGAGATTTTCGTAAGCTTCGGCTTGTGCAATTAGTTCTTCTATATTATTGTTCATTGTTTTGAGAGATTTGTTAAACAAATATGCTTCAAAAAGTTTTATTTGTCTAACGAGAGGGGCAAATATTAGGAAAAGTTTAGGAATTTCCTAATTATTGGCCGATGCTGTCTGTGTTAAAGTATTGAAGTTCACCGTCTTCGAAGCCGTAGCTTACATTGATCGGATTGCAACACACTTCACAGTCTTCGATATATTCCGCATCGTCTAAAGAAGGGTCTAAAAGCATCGAAATGGTCTGCCAACAGTGCGGGCATTGAAAGTGATGCTCAATCATGGTGTTTCAAAAGCTTCTAGTTCTTCGCTGACCTTCTGCCACTTATCCATTGCAGATTCGAGTGACTCTTTGGCGGCATTGTAACGCTCCAAAAACTTTGGATCGGCCACGGCTTGCTCGTAATTCATGAGTAGTTCATGATCCCAATCGGCGATCTTTTGTTCGAAATCAGCGATTTCGCGTTCAACAGCCTTCAGCCTATTTTGCAAACTCTTGAGTTGCTTTTGTTGTTTGTAGTCTTGCGGCTTCTTCTCGGCCTTTTCCTTTTTTGCTGCAGCTGGAGCAGCATTCGGATTCTTCTCAATCGCCCTAAAGTCGTTCACTTTGCGCTGCTCTAGGTAGAAATCAATATCTCCGAGGTAGGGTTTCACCCCTCCGTCTTTAAATTCAAAGACCTGAGAACTTAGTCCCTGCAAGAAGTCTCTATCGTGAGAAACTACAATGAGGGTGCCGGCAAAATTCAGAAGTGCCTTTTTAAGCACCTCTTTCGATCGCATGTCGAGGTGGTTGGTCGGCTCATCCATCACCAACACATTGAAGGGCTGTAACAGCAATTTCGCCAGTGCTAAGCGGTTACGCTCTCCTCCAGACAATACTTTCACCTGTTTCTCAACCTCATCGCCCTGAAACAAAAAGGCCCCGAGTATGTCTCGTACCTGAGCGCGATTGGTCTCATTCGCAGCATCGATCATCGTCTGAAGCAGCGTCTTATTCTGATCGAGGTATTCGGCCTGATTCTGAGCAAAGTAGCCGATCTGTACATTATGCCCAAGCTTGAGTTCACCTTGATGCTCGAGCTCTCCGACGATGACCTTCGCCAAAGTTGACTTTCCTTGTCCGTTTTGACCAACGAAAGCCGTTTTACTCTGGCGCTCTAGCAAGAACGACACGTCGGTAAGCACCTGATTCTCTCCGTAGGCTTTTGAGACGCCTTGAAGGTCAAGCACCACCTTGCCGGGCTGAATCGATACCGGAAAGCGCACGTTCATCACCGCCGTGTCTTCTGTATCCACTTCGATACGATCTATCTTGTCGAGTTTTTTAATCAGCGACTGGGCCATTGAGGCTTTCGAAGCCTTGGCTCTAAACTTTTCGATCAGGCGCTCGGTCTGCTCGATTTGTTTTTCTTGGTTCTTTTGGGCGCTGAGCTGCTGCTCGCGTATTTCATCCCTCAACGCCATGAATTGCGAGTAGGGCTTTCTGTAATCGTAGATACGTCCGAGTGAGATCTCGATAGTCCGGTTGGTCACATTATCGAGAAACATCCGGTCGTGCGAAACGATGACCACGGCCCCTGGATAGCTGTTGAGGAACTGCTCTAACCACAAGATCGATTCAATATCAAGGTGGTTAGTCGGCTCATCGAGTAGTAACACATCGTGCTTTTGAAGCAACAGTTTGGCCAGTTCGATGCGCATGCGCCATCCGCCCGAAAACGTATCGGTGAGTTTGTTCAGATCCTCACGTTTGAATCCGAGACCGAAAAGTACGCGCTCGGTATCTCCTTGGTAGTTGTATCCGCCAATGATCTCGTAGCGGGCCCCAAGATCACTCACGGCCACCATCAAATCGTGATAGCCATTGCTCTCATAATCGGTACGCTCTGCGAGTTCGCGATTGACGCGATTCATCTCGTTTTCAACCTTCAAAATATCTTCAAAGGCCTGGTACGACTCTTCAAGCACTGTTCGCCCTTCGACAAAATCAATGTCTTGGCGCAGAATACCAATGCTAATCTCCTTATCGGTCGCCATGACCCCTTCATCGAGTTCCATTTGCTTTGAGAGCACTTTAAGCAGGGTAGACTTACCCGCTCCGTTCTTGCCGATGAGACCCACGCGGTCTCCTCCGCTCAACTTAAAGCTGACCCCTTGAAACAAGTAGGTACCTGAAAATGAAATGGCTCCGTTGTGGACGTTTAACATGGCCGCAAAGATAACGATCTTCTCTCCCTATTTTAACGGTAACCTCGGTTACAATTCGTAGCTTTCTATCCTCGTAACTTTAGCCCATCTAAAGACGCTTCTCATGTTAAAAAAAGGCACCAAACTCTACAGCATTTTTACCGGATCATGTCCTAAATGCCAGAGTGAAAGCATGTATAAGAAATCGAACCCTTATTACATCACCGCAGTTTATGACATGCACGAGCGCTGTTCAGTGTGCAACACCAAGTACAAGATCGAGCCTTCGTTCTTTTACGGTGCCATGTACGTGAGTTACGGTTTAGGGGTAGCCATCGCAGTGGCTGCTTTTATCATCAGTTTTGTCTTTCTCGGATCGAGTATGGCGACTGCCTTCTTCAGTATTATGGGAGCCCTAATACTACTTATGCCACTGAACATGAGACTGGCGCGGAACATTTGGATCAATTTCTTTATCACTTACGACCCTGACGCCGTTGCTCCCGCAAAGCAAAGCGCCTAATGTCGAGCTCTTCGGGCAAAGCCTTGTCTTCGAAAATAGCCTTGTTCAAGGCCATAGAAGCATAAGGAGCAATCATCACCCCTCTTGATCCGAACCCGTTCAACACCCAAAGGTTATGGTGCTGGTGATGCTGCCCAACAAGCGGCCTGCGATCTGATACGCTCGGACGTACCCCCGCCACATGATTGACTACTGTAAAGGGGGTATCTAAGAATTTATCGAGTTGAGAAAGCAAATAGTCTTTAGCCTTATCGGTGGTTTCTTGGTTCAAGTTGTGATTGTCATAGGTCGCCCCCACTCTAAAATGTTGATTTCCGAGCGGGATGATAAAAACCGAAGACTTTACTACCCGTTCTTCTCTGAGTTCAGGCGCGTGAATAGTCAACAACTCTCCCTTTGAACCTTGAAGAGGTAGGTGATTGAAAAAGGGATTCTGCTTCAACCCAAAACCTTCGGCGAATACGATATGGGATGCTTCGATCGTACCATAGCACAGCACATCGGGCGTGATCTCAAGGCGGTCGTACTCAAAACGCTCTTGAATCAAAAGACCTTGCGCTTCTAGCCATTCACGATAGGCGATGCGAAAAGCCGCGGTATCGAGCCTCCCCGTTTCAAGCACACGAGCGAGCTTGTGCGGCGCCTTAATCTGAGGTGTAGTGTTTTGAAGGAGGGTCTCGTCCATAAAACGGTCGTAACCCTTACGGTCTCTCGCTTCAAACCAGCGGTTTTGCTCGGCAGGTTCATGTAAGATGCGCACCACTTCTTGCTTGTAATCGAACTGCCTTCTTAAACGCCGTTCAACGTTTGCGTAGAAAGGCATGGCGTAGTCTAGCTGCTCGGCCGCTTGAAATGCGAGGGTGAAGCGTTTTAAAATGAGTGGATTGTAGAGGCCTCCGGCTACTTCGGAGGCAGACTGCGAATCGTCGCTGATGACCGCAAAACTCCGACCCTTTTGGACTAAAGTTTCGGCAAAACACAACCCTGCGAGGCCCGATCCTACAATGAGGCAATCGACCTTCATGGGCTTAGTTTGAGCGGTTCGGATTCAGATTGACCTGGGTTTCGCGATCTGCCTTACGCTGTTTTTGAGCGTCACGCTTCAAGAAATCAAAGAATTTCTTGCGGTCGGCCAAACGCTGTTCTTCATCATCGGTCCCTGAACTGAAATCAGGAAACTGCAGTTCGCGTTGCAACTCTTCGATGTTGTCAAAAGCGTTGTCTGTCTGATAGATTTGAGCAGCAAAGGTGCGCGTGTTTAAAAGACGATCGAAGGATACCGGAAAATTGGTGTTATCGACATTGAACGAAGGCGTTGATGCCAAGAGGGGACGCACTTCAGGATACCACAACCAAAACAGCTCCACTAGATAGCTATCGTCAATGTTTTCTCCATCGGCCACCTCATCTAAGAAGTTGACATCAACTGCCACTGGGGCGATTCCAAGAATGCGATAGCGCAATTCACTACGGCGTTTGTCGAAATACCAAACACCTTTGATGCGGTATTCTTTAATATCATACGCTGAAACGGTGCGCTCGCTAATGTAATCGCGCGTCAGTTCAAAGCCTTGATTGAGACGCTCAAATCCGGCTGAAGTGGTGTCACGCTTTCGAATCGCAGGTAATAGATCTTCATAGGTGCGGGCTTCTTCGAAATACGAGTCAGAGTAGGCATTCACCTTGCGTTCTTTTAATGCCTTCAAGAGGGTGTAATAGAGCGAACGTTTCTCTGTTTTGATCGTGTCAAGCGGAAAGTAGAGCTCCATGTTTTCAGGTCGGTTGAGATCGGCGCGCTCCCAAACCACCTTTGACCAGAGAA
>Ga0181576_10003325_pt1 | contig 11846 bp, 9 predicted proteins | sample 101ome_22_FD_132464 | JGI IMG/M metagenome (GOLD analysis project Ga0181576, IMG submission 132464) | Coastal salt marsh microbial communities from the Groves Creek Marsh, Skidaway Island, Georgia - 101412BT metaG (megahit assembly) | ecosystem: Environmental > Aquatic > Marine > Intertidal zone...
AATAAGTTTATCTATTTTAATCATAACTTAGGTAAAGTTACTTTCTTTTTTATAATGATGTTAATTTTAATAATTAACATTAAATTAATTAAGAATTTAAGGTAGTAAATTTTAAAACTTATATATTCATATATGAAATTCATAAAGTCAGATTTATTAATACCCTTTATACTATCAATTGTATGCTTTTTTGCTTATCCATATCCAGAAGTAGCGATGTGGTTAGTTTTTTTTCTTGCTTCATATTCAGCTATAGCAAATGACAGTATACAAACTATTGGTACTTTTATTGCATCAAATGCTGATAAAAAGTGGTATTATCTCTGGATATATATGGGGTCAATATTTTTGATAACGGTAACTTATAGTTGGATTAATTATGGTGGTGACATTAGCTATGAAAGGTTAGCTTCAAAAGGTTTAAATGAAGCGCCTGAACAATTTAAGTTTTTACAAGTTTTTGCTCCTGTTGTTCTTCTTATTTTAACAAGATTTAGAATGCCAGTTTCAACTTCAATTTTGTTGTTAAGTGCATTTGCTACACAGGCTAGTTCTATTACAAGTATTCTCCAAAAAAGCTTTTTTGGATATTTTATCGCTTTTGCACTTGCAATTATTGTTTGGCTGTTAACTACAAATATTTTTGAAAAATATAAAAACTCTAAACCATCTAAATTATGGTTGCCACTGCAGTGGATATCAAGTGGCGCTTTATGGTCTACTTGGATTATGCAGGATATGGCAAATGTTGCAGTTGTATTACCTCGATCTTTAACCTTAGATCAGTTTTTAGTAGTAAGTTCCTTCATTTTCTTTGGTTTAGGTTTGTTATTTTATCTGAGAGGAGATAGAATTCAAAAAATTGTTACTGAAAAAACAGATATAATTGATGTCAGAGCAGCTACAGTTGTTGATTTTATATACGCCTGTCTTTTATATTATCTTAAAGTAATTAGCACTATTCCAATAAGCACTACATGGGTTTTTATAGGCCTTTTAGGTGGTAGAGAATTAGCCATTAATATAAAATTATACTCTAAAGGGAATTATATAAAAACATTAAAAATGATTTCTAAAGATGCGCTATATGCTGGAATCGGACTCGCTGTATCTTTAGCATTAGCTTTATCAATTAATGAAAATATGAGAGATCAATTATTTAATTAATTTTAATTCTCTCAGGAATTATAATTGCATTTGGAAAGAGTTTTTTAAACTTTTGATACTCTTCATTTACCTTAAATCTATCGGTATACTGACCAATTTTCACCCTATAATTTGGCTGGGTAAAAATTGTATTTTTAAATATAAGACTATCAATTTCAGATATTTTCTGTTCAGTTTCTTCTGCTTTATTTCTATCGTCACCCAAATAAAGTTGGATAGTGAAACCGTCTAAAAATTTAATATTATCACTTTCACTTCTTATGATTTGGATAATAGTATCTAACTCTAAGCTTATATTATTTTTAACCTGACTAGATGAAATAACTTTTTCTTCTTTAATGGATTTTTTTGGTTGTTCTTGTGATCTTAAAATAGATAAATCTTCATAATATCCTCTCTCCTCATTTTTAGATGTAATTGTTTTTTGAGTGCTACAAGAAAAAAGGATAGCAAAAGAAAGAAAGAAAATTAATCCTCTATTATCACACATTTTTCTTCATTTATATCATTTTCAACCTTCTTGAATTTAATATCTTTTTTGATTGATCCATCAGTGTATTTTACTGAAACTCTAGAATTCCTACCATATGTTTTCTCTGATCTAATTGGTTTAGTTTTTTCTGGTGCAGATGTTCTGTTACCAGTTAATAAAGATCTTGATTCTTCTTTATTTGTTTGGTAAGACTCTTTCTTACTTGCCGAACTTTTATTTTCTTGAACTTGACTAGGGTTTTGAACAGGAATTAGACACTTTGTCAAAAATGAGACTGTGTCCTGGTTAACCTTTGCAATAAATTTCTTGAATAATTCAAAACCTTCAAATTTATAAATAACTAGAGGATCTTTTTGCTCATAAACAGCGCTCTGAACTGATTGTTTTAGATCATCCATCTCTCTTAGATGTTCTTTCCAATTAAAATCAATCATTCCTAGAGCAACAATTTTTTGCATTTCTACTAATATGCTTTTACCCTCATCTTCTATAACATCATCTAAATTAATTGATACACCTATTTGCTTAGATCCATCAGTAAATGGAATAAGTACATCCTTGACAACTGCACCTCTTTCTTTTTTTATTTTTTTAATTATTGGCATTGCAGCTGAAATAATACTGCTATTCTTTTTTTCATAATTTTCAATAACCTTTTGATATAATTTTTCTGTTATTGTTGAGCTATCACTTTTATAAAATTCTTCATTTGAATAATCACTAAAGTCTAAACCTAGAACAGTTAATACATTTAATCTAAAATCATCGTAGTTTTCAGAATCTTTAGTGGTTAACACAATATCTTCACACGTATCATAAAGCATGTTAAGTATATCTACATCAAGTCTTTCACCGTTTATGGCATTTCTTCTTTTTTTGTAAATCACCTCCCTTTGAGAATTCATTACATTATCATATTCCAATAATCTTTTTCTTATTGCAAAGTTATTTTCTTCAACCTTCTTTTGGGCTCTCTCAATTGATTTAGTTATCATACTATGTTGAATTACTTCATCTTCATCCATATTCATTCTGTCCATAACTTTTATCATTCTGTCAGATCCAAAAAGCCTCATGAGGTTATCTTCAAGAGAAACAAAAAATTGAGATGATCCTACATCTCCTTGTCTACCTGACCTACCTCTTAACTGTCTATCTACTCTTCTTGATTCATGTCTTTCTGTTCCAACTATTGCTAGTCCACCACTTTCTCTAGATTCTTCGGTTAATTTAATATCAGTACCTCTACCTGCCATATTAGTTGCTATTGTTACAGTTCCAGGCTTACCCGCTTCAGCTACTATATCGGCTTCTTTTGCATGTTGTTTTGCATTTAAAACTTGATGTTTAATTTTTTTCATATTAAGCATTCTACTTAATAATTCTGAAATTTCAACAGAAGTAGTACCGACTAAAATTGGTCTTCCATTGTTTCTAAGTTCTTCAATTTCATCTATAACTGCATTGAATTTTCCTTTTAATGTTTTGTAGACTTTATCTTCCATGTCAGATCTAGAAATCTCTCTATTTGTTGGGATAACAACACAATCAAGTTTATATATTTCCCAAAATTCTCCAGCCTCGGTCTCAGCAGTACCCGTCATTCCTGATAACTTATTATACATTCTAAAGTAATTTTGTAACGTAATCGTAGCATAGGTTTGAGAGGCATCTTCAATTTTTACATTTTCTTTTGCTTCTATTGCTTGATGAAGACCATCAGAATATCTTCTTCCCTCCATTATTCTACCTGTTTGTTCATCAACAATTTTAACTTTAGAATCAATTACAACGTATTCTTGATCTTTCTCAAACATGGAGTATGCTTTAAGTAGTTGATTAATTGTGTGTATTCTCTTTGTTTTAATACTATAATCTTGAATTATTTTTTCCTTTTCTTTTGCTATCTCATCAATTGGTTTATCAGAGTTCTCAAGTTTATTTATGTCTACTCCAATGTCTGGAACAATAAAAAAGTTATTATCATCACCTGAGCTAGTAATATTATCAATTCCTTTTTCAGTAAGTTGAATGCTGTTACTTTTTTCTTCAATAGTAAAATAAAGAGGCTCGTCAGCTTCTGGCATTAATTTTGAATTATCTTGTAGGTAATAGTTTTCAGTTTTTTGCATTATAGCCTTAGTACCTATCTCGCTTAAATATTTTATGAGAGGCTTATATTTTGGTAATCCTCTATGTGCTCTAAATAATGATAATCCACCTTCATCTTCCTTGCCTTCTGATATTAATTTTTTTGCCTCAGCTAAATATTGTGTTACAAGTTTTTTTTGTAAATCAAATAATTTTTGAATTCTAGGTTTAAGTTCAAAAAACTCATGATCATCACCTCTTGGGACTGGTCCAGAAATAATTAATGGGGTTCTCGCCTCATCGATTAGGACTGAGTCTACCTCATCTACCATGGCAAAATTATGTTCTCTTTGAACTAATTCACCTTTCTCTCTAACCATATTATCTCTTAAGTAATCAAATCCAAATTCATTATTCGTTCCATATGTAATATCTGCATTGTAAGCATTTATCCTATCTTTTGAATTAGACTCATGTTTATCTATGCAGTCAACTCTTAGTCCGTGAAATTCGAATATTGGAGCATTCCATTCAGCATCTCTTTTTGCTAAGTAGTCATTTACTGTCACTATATGGACACCTCTTTCTGATAGAGCGTTTAAATAAGCTGGAAGTGTTGCAACCAATGTTTTCCCTTCACCCGTAGCCATTTCTGAAATTTTTCCTTGATGTAAAACAATCCCTCCGATTAATTGAACATCGTAGTGAATCATATTCCATTTTATATCAACTCCTGCAGCAGACCACTCATTATACCAAACAGCTTTAGATCCATCAATTTCAATATTATCTTTCTTACTTGCTAATTCTCTATCGAAGTCTGAAGCGGTAACTTCCAAACTTTCATTTTCAGTAAATCTTCTTGCTGTTTCCTTTACAACCGCAAATGCTTCTGGTAAAAGTTCATTAAGAGTTTTTTCAATAATCTCTTTTTGTGATTCCTTAAGGGAATCTATTTCATTTAGAATATTTTCTTTTTCAGACAATGAACCATCCGATTTTTTATATTTTTCTCTTAGGCTATCAATTACTTGATTAGAATCATTAAGATTATTTTGAATTATTTCTTTAAACTCAAAAGTCTTATTTCTTAACTCATCATCTGATATGTTTTTAAGTTTATCAAATTCTATATTAATATCATCAACTAAAGGATAGAGATCCTTTAGATCTTTATCAGATTTTGAACCTAAAATTTTTTTTATGAAGCCAAACATAGTCTTAACACAAATTTAACAATTGATAATCAGATATATTTAAATCGTTTATTATAATTGCGAAATTATGAAAAAATATCTACTTATTTTATTTGTTAGTGCAGGCTGTAATTTCTCAAATATTGATTATTCGAAAATAAATATAATTTCCTCTTTAGTACAGACCGAAAAAGTTGAAAGAGATATTGATGATCCAGCAATTTGGTACAACAAAACTAACCCTTCGGAAAGTTTAATTATTGGTACTCAAAAAGATGAAAATGGGGCTTTGGTTGTATATGGGTTAGATGGAAAGATTGATAAAAATAAAACTATATATAATTTATCAAGACCTAATAATGTTGACGTCATTTATAATGTTAATTTCGGTGATGATACAATTGATATAGTAGTAACTACAGAAAGATTTAAAAATAATTTAAGAATTTTTTCATTACCAGATATGCGAGAACTAGACGGTGGAGGACTTAGAGTTTTTGAAAATGAAAAAAATCCAGAACCTATGGGAGTTGCATTATGGAAGGATGATGAAGGTAATGCTCATGCAATTATTGGAAAAAAAACTGGAAAATCAGGTGAATATATAAACCAATACAAATTAAATTTTGATGAAGGTAAATTCAGATTAATTTATCAGAGAAGTTTTGGTGAATTTTCTGGGAAAAATGAAATTGAAGCGATAGCTGTAGATAAGAAAAAGAATATAATTTATTATTCTGATGAAGGTTTTGGCGTTAGAGCATATTACGCTAATCCACTTTTAGGAAATCAAGAAATAATAACATTTGCTAATAATTTTGTGGGGGATCAAGAAGGTATCAGTGTTATTTATAAGGATGGAAAGAATTTTGTTGTTGTCTCTGACCAACAAGAAGTAAATCAATTTAGAATTTTCTCTCCTGAAGATGACTACAACGAGATAGGTAATTTCTATGTTAACTGCATTGATTCAGATGGATCTGAATTTCATCCTGGTCCATTTCCTGAACCATTTCAAGATGGATTATTTGTGGCGATGAGTGATGATTTATCTTTTCATTATTACTCATGGGCTCAGATTAAGGGTGAATTTCAATAAAATAAAATTTAGACCAAGAAAATTTTAAAAATTTAAAAATAGACTATATTTGCACACCTAAAAAATAACAATGGCAATAGCTGATATTAATTTAAGTAAGGAGAATAAAGAACTTAGCAAGAGCTTTCCAGATTTTAGTGCTGGTGATACTATTAATGTCCATGTTAAAATTAGAGAAGGTAATAAAGAAAGAATACAGCAGTTTCAAGGTACAGTACTACAAAGAAAAAATGTAGGTTCAAACGGAGAAACTTTTACTGTTAGAAAAATTTCTGATTCAATTGCTGTAGAAAAAATTATGCCAATATTTTCTCCTAATATTGAAAAAATTGAAGTTCTTAGAAGAGGGAAGGTAAGAAGAGCTAGAATTTTCTATTTAAGAAAAAGAAAAGGTAAGAGCGCTAAGATCAAAGAAAAAATTTAATTTTAAACCTATCAATTTGATAGGTTTTTTTATGCAAATTAAATACTATAAATATCAATCCTCCGGAAATAGCTTTGTGTTAATAGATAACCTAAATGTAAAGCCGCTTTCTAATCAAGTTATATCAAAAATTATATCAACTAATGAAGTAAGGGACTCTGATGGTCTTCTCTTATTATATCCATCTGAAAAATTTGATTTTAAGTTAATCTTTTTTAATCCTGATGGTTCAAAAAGCTTTTGTGGGAATGGGAGTATCTGTTCAGTGCATTATCTAAAATCAAAAAAAATAATTAAAAATCAGTGTTCCTTCCAATCATATGGAAAAAAATATAATGCAATAATAGATCCAGAAATAAAAATAAAAATGGTTGATATATCAAAGATAAAAAAAATCAATAACGGTTATTTTGTTAATTCTGGAGCTCCTCATTATGTTGAGTTTGTTGATGACTTAAATAAAGTTGATCTTATACAAGAAGTAACTAAAATAAAATCTTCTGAGTTTTATGACAACTTACCTTGTAACATAAATTTTATTCAAAAAGAAAATAATTTAATCTATATAAGAACATTTGAGAAAGGTGTTGAGAGAGAAACTTTAAGTTGTGGTACAGGAGCTGTTGCTTCTTCCGTTGTGTGTTCAAAGATATTTAAAGGTAATTTTCCTTTGATAAAAGCAAGAGGTGGAGATCTTCGTGTTAATTATAAAAAAAAGAGGGATTTATTTTATGATATAACCCTTTCATCTAATCCTTTGATGGAATATAATTCATACTTAAAAATAATATCTTCTTAATATTAGCTTAATATCACAATTATAAGTTTGTCTAAAATTTATAATTATGAAACATATATTTATTCTTTTATTTAGCTTTTTTTCATCTGTGATTTATGCTCAAAATGGTGCAGTTGTTGGAAAAATCACGGATAGTGATAATGGACTTCCCTTACCAGGTGCAAATATTATTCTAAAGGGTACTGATTATGGTACTATTTCTGATGTTAGTGGAAATTTTGTTTTACCTAATGTTATACCAAGTGATTATACCTTAATTATAACCTATATTGGTTATTCAGATATCGAAAAAGAAATTTCAGTTCAAGGTTCTTCTAATACCGAGATTGATATTGCTTTAGAGTCAGGTGTTTTGGTTGGGGATGAAATAATTATTATAGGAAATAATTTACAAGGTCAGGCTAGAGCTATAAATGAACAAAAGAATAATGTAAATATTACTAATATTATATCATCTGATCAAACTGGTAAATTTCCTGATTCTAATATGGGAGATGCTTTAAAAAGAATTCCTGGGATAACAATGCAAGGTGACCAAGGAGAAGCAAGAAATATTGTTGTTAGAGGTTTGGCTTCAGCTTTAAATTCTGTTATGATTGATGGCTCAAGAATTCCATCAGCAGAAGGTGATAATAGAAATGTACAACTTGATCTTATTCCAGCTGATATGATTCAAACAATCGAAGTTAATAAAGCTACTCTACCTTACATGGATGGCGATGCTGTAGGTGGAGTTGTAAACCTTGTGACTAGATCTGCTCCAGATGGATTTAGGTTTTCAGCAGATTTAGGTTCTGGTTATACTCCAATAACTTCTAAACCTATATACAATGGGTCATTTGTTCTTGGTAACAGATTAGGAAATTTTGGTTTTTTATTGTCAGGGTCACGTAATGTTAGAGATTTTGGTTCAGATAACATTGAAGCTGAATGGGCAGAGGCTGAAGGCGGAAATTGGGTCCCAGATGAAATGGACATTAGAACATACTATGTTAAGAGAGAAAGAAAAAGCATATCTCTTAACTTGGATTATGAGTTTTCAAGTTCTAGTAAAATTTATTTAAATACTCTTTATAACCATAGAGATGACTGGGAAAATAGATTTAGACTAAGATATAAGAAAATTACTGATGGTTTTGAAGATGGATTTGAGTCCCTTGGAAATGGAAGGTTTAAGACGACTGCAAGAATTGAAAGACAAACTAAAGGTGGTATCGATGATGATAGAAATAAGGGGACAAGATTAGAAGATCAGAAAGCTTCTAATATAACCTTAGGAGGAGATCACCTTGCCGCTTCTAAGCTAAAAATAGATTGGATGGTTAATTTTTCAAGAGCTTCTGAAGAAAGACCAAACGAAAGATATCTTACATTTAGAAATAGTGATGTTCCTATTATATTAGATATATCTGATCCCTCAAGACCACTTGTTAATTATGAAGATCCTACAGCTTGGGAAGAATCTAAGGCAAGAAATCCTGAGGAAGCACAAAAATGGACTTATGAAAATGAAGTTAACGCAAAAGTTGATTTTACTTTACCGATAACAGATGACGGTATATTAAAATTTGGTTTAAAGAATAGAGCAAAAACAAAACATAGAAATAATACTTGGTCAGAGTATGATGGAACATTAGTTGGGTCTAGGCTAAATGAATTTCCGTTAATTGATCAATCAGACTCAGATTATCTTGCTGGAGGACAATATCTTGGAGGTAACTTTGTGACAACAGGATATTTAGGAGGTTTAGATTTAAACGGAGGTAGTTTCGAATCGGAATTACTTCTTGATGAGTTTGCGGCAGGAAATTATGATGCAAATGAAAATATATTTGCTGCTTATGCAATGGTAGATATGAACCTGACAGATAATTTATCTCTTATAGCAGGTGGTAGATTTGAGGCGACAAGTTTAGAATATACTGGAAGAGATGTTGATTATGAAAATGAGTCAGTTACTATTACTGATCCACAAAAAGATAATTATTCAAACTTTTTACCAGCTGTTTTATTTAAATTAAATCCATCTGAGAACTCTGCCTTAAGATTATCATATACTAATAGTATAGCAAGACCTAACTATTATGATTTGGTTCCATACCAAGTATATATTGAGGAAGATCAGGAGTTAAATTTAGGAAATCCATCATTGAAACCGATGAAGGCTATGAATTTAGATTTGAATTATGAGACATACTTCTCAACGGTCGGATTATTTTCTACTGGTTTATTCTACAAAGACTTAAGAGACTTTATATACTCATATCAATATGATGGTACATATTCAGGATACAATGGTGAGCTGGAAATAACGCAACCAAGGAACGGAGCAAGTGCTTCGGTATTTGGTTTTGAAGTTGCTTTCCAAAGGCAAATACTAAAAAATTTAGGTCTCTATGCAAACTATACGTTTGCTGACACTAATACCGAAGGAGTATTAAATAGATCAGATCTTGATAAAACACCTCTTCCAGGAGCAGCTAAAAATACATTTAATGTTTCTTTAGATTATGAAACAAATAAGTTTAACATAAGAGTTTCTTATAATGTAACTGATTCATATATTGATAAGTTTGGTGGTGAGATTATGGAGGATAGATACTATGACTCTCAATCTTTCCTAGATGTTAACGCTTCATATTCATTTTCAGATAATTTAAGATTTTATCTTCAGGCTAAAAACCTTACAAATCAGCCCTTAAGATACTATCAAGGAACCGAGGATTATTTAATGCAGGAGGAGTTCTATGGGGCAAGGTATACTGCTGGGTTTAAATTTGATTTATTTAAATAATAATACTTTACAGTTTAGTTAAATAATAATTGCCTCTCACTTTTTGAGAGGCTTTTTTTGTTTTATAGTTTCTATATTGCAGAGTAATATGGTAAGGATAATTATCTTTTTTTTGTTTTTGAGTACTAATTTGTTTTCACAGTCTACGTTTCAGACATGGCCAACTATAAGTTTAAAAGGGGAGGTTATTGATAATTTAGATGTGAAGTTTAAGTATAGGAATAAATATGATCATAAAGAAAGTGGTTCTGTCACCTCTTGGTTTAATATGGGCTTAGAGTATAAATTAAATAAGTCATCATTTGGCATTTACTACAGAGAATTATACAGGATCAAATCTTCAGAAAAAAGACCTTTCGTAGAGTTTGAGTACGAGGTAAATAATAACATGAAACTTAGACTAAGGAATGCTTTAAGGATTAAGGAAGGGGATAATGCTTTCTTAAGGTATAGGATAAGGTATCAATATGAATATGATAATATCAAGAGAATTAAACCCTTTATTTATAATGAAATTTTCATATCAAAAGAAAGTTTAAAGAGGAATAGATTAAGTTTTGGTTCAAAATTTAAAGTAAAGAAAATGCCTTTTGATTTTAGACTTGCTTATTTAATTGAGATGTACAGGGATATTGAAAATTCAGTAGTTAATTGGTCAACAAAAAATGCTCTTTTAGTTTCATTAGATTTTAAAATCTAATCTAGTAAATCTGGCCTTTGTTTTTTTGTTTTTTTATAAGACGTTTTTATTCTCCATTCATCAATTTCCTTTTGATTTCCAGAAAGAAGAATTTCGGGCACTTTCCATCCATTAAACTCGGCGGGTCTCGTATAATTTGGGTGTCCCAATAAGTTATCCTGAAATGAATCAGAAAGGGCTGCAGATTCATTAGAAACTACTCCAGGAATCAATCTTATTACTGAATCAATTAATATTGCTGCAGGTAATTCTCCTCCTGTTAGCACATAGTCTCCAATACTTATCTCTTTAGTAATTAAATGTTTCCTTACTCTTTCATCTATTCCTTTATAGTGACCGCATAAAATTATTATGTTCTCTTTTAATGATAGTGAGTTACTTGTTTTTTGGTTTAGTTTTTCTCCATCAGGGGACATGTAAATAATTTCATCAACTTTTTTATTTTTTTTAATAAACTTAATACAGTTAAAAATTGGTTCAATCTTTAGTACCATGCCACCTCCACCACCAAAAGCATAATCATCAACTTTTTTGTGCTTGTTATCGGAAAAATCTCTGAGATTATGAATTTTTATATTAACTAGCTTTTTCTCTTGAGCAATCTTTAAAATGCTATTATTCAAAGGACTATCCAAGAGTTCTGGTTGGCAGGTGATTATGTCAATATGGTTCATTAATTTAAATCTAATAATCCTTTTGGAATAATTACGTGAATCTCTTTTTTAAAATTATCAACCCTATGAATTATTTCTTTAGTATATGGAATCATAACTTCTTTATTATTAATATCACAAAATAGTATTGGTTGATTCTTTTTATGAAAGTTGGTTATAGTGCCTATAACTTTATTATTTTCTTTTACTTCATATCCAATTATTTTGGAAAGTTCACTTTCGAATTTTATTCCACTTTTATTTTCTATAAAGACATTTGTGTTTATTAGCATATTGTTATCTTCTCTAGAATTATAATCTTTAAACTTTAACTCAATTGTTGTTGTATTAATTATTGATAGCTTTTCAATAGAAAAAGGCACCTTGCTACCTTTTAATTCTAAATACAAAGAATTGATGTTCTTAAAAT
>Ga0181576_10003331_pt1 | contig 11837 bp, 13 predicted proteins | sample 101ome_22_FD_132464 | JGI IMG/M metagenome (GOLD analysis project Ga0181576, IMG submission 132464) | Coastal salt marsh microbial communities from the Groves Creek Marsh, Skidaway Island, Georgia - 101412BT metaG (megahit assembly) | ecosystem: Environmental > Aquatic > Marine > Intertidal...
AGTTTATGTAACACTTTCGGATGCGTGGATTTCATGCGGGTACCCTGTCCCGCTGCCAGTATGACAACTGCTGTTTTCATAGAGTTAATTTAATGTTGGTGTCTGTGTGCTATGAATCCCGGAATTCATGATGTCGTATTCTGTACTGTCGCGTACTTCAAGTATCTTAATTATCAATTTTAGCGTTTTACCAGCGAGGGGGTGGTTTCCATCAACTGTTAATTTTCCATCTTCTATTTTAGTCACATAAAATGATTTTGTTTCGCCCTGTTCATTTTGCATCTGAACCTCGGCACCGATATGTCTGAATTGTGGCGGTACATTATCCAGATCATCCGTAAATGACAGGTCGGGATCAGGTTGACCAAAACCTTTTTCAGGGGGGATTTCATTGATGACTTCGTCACCTGCTTTTTTGCCGATAAGCATATTATCGACGCCACCTAATAATTCTGTGTCACCACCAAATACATACCCGACGGGTATGTCATTCTGCTCAACAACATTTCCAGATTCATCCTGAATAATATAGGTTAAAGATACAAATTTTCCCGGTTTTATTACTTCACTCATGATACTTCCTAAAAAAGAAACGGCCCTTATGGTTATACCATAAGAGCCGGTTATTTTGTTTTACTAATGATTAACTTCAGATTATGAACTTTTCTTACCTTTACGGATATTTTGAATTGTTCTTAACTGAGCGACCGCTTCTGCCAATTCAGCTTTGGCTTTAGCATATTCAAATTCAGATTGTTGATTTTCCATGGCATCTTCGGCTCGTTTTTTGGCTTCCAAAACGGCAGCTTCATCGAGGTCATTGGCACGAATCGCTGTATCAGCAAGCACAGTGACAACATGAGGCTGAATTTCTACCATACCACCTGATACATAGAAATGAGTCTGTTCATTACCATTTTCAACACGAACATCGCCCGGCTTAATCTGTGAGATGAATGGGGTATGACGAGGTGCGATACCAATTTCACCCATAACAGCAGGTACATAGACCATTTCCCCAGTACCGGAGAATAATTGTCCTTCGGCACTGACGATATCAACATGTATTGTCATTGACATGTGATTATCTCCAGTCAGTCTTAGCTTTTCTTGCTTTTTTCAGCGTTTTCAATCACTTCTTCGATACCGCCACACATATAGAATGCCTGTTCAGGTAGGTGATCATATTCGCCGGCAACAATTGCTTTAAAATCTTTAATGGTATCTTTCAACGAAACATATTTGCCGGGCGCTCCGGTAAATACTTCTGCTACGAAGAAAGGCTGAGACAGGAAGCGTTGAATTTTACGAGCACGGCTGACAATCTGTTTATCCTCTTCAGACAGTTCGTCCATACCCAAAATCGCAATAATGTCTTTGAGTTCTTTGTAACGCTGTAAGACACCCTGTACATTTCGAGCAACTTCATAGTGCTCGATGCCGACTGAGTTCGGCTCAAGAATTCGACTGGTAGAGTCGAGAGGATCAACCGCAGGATAAATACCCAGTTCAGCAATAGAACGTGATAATACCAATGTCGCGTCAAGGTGAGCGAAGGTTGTTGCCGGAGATGGGTCAGTCAAGTCATCGGCAGGTACGTAAACGGCCTGGAAAGATGTAATCGATCCGGTTTTAGTTGATGTAATACGTTCCTGCAATGCGCCCATTTCTTCAGCCAGTGTAGGCTGATAACCTACCGCAGAAGGCATACGTCCTAACAATGCTGATACTTCGGTACCCGCTAAGGTATAGCGATAGATGTTATCGACGAACATCAACACATCTCGACCTTCATCACGGAAGTTTTCTGCAATGGTCAAACCAGTCAGAGCAACACGTAAACGGTTACCAGGTGGTTCATTCATCTGTCCATATACAAGTGCAACTTTATCCAGTACGCCACCTTCCTGCATTTCGTAGTAGAAATCGTTACCTTCACGGGTACGTTCACCAACACCTGCAAATACAGAATAACCGGAGTGCTCAACAGCGATGTTACGGATAAGTTCCATCAAGGTTACTGTCTTACCAACACCGGCACCACCAAACAGACCAACTTTTCCGCCTTTCGCGATCGGCATAATCAAGTCGATAACTTTAATGCCGGTCTCCAGAATTTCTGTTTCATTGGACTGTTCATCAAGTGAAGGTGGATTACGATGAATTGCCATGGTTTTTTCAGCTTCGACAGGGCCCGCTTCATCGATTGGTCGACCAAGAACGTCCATAACGCGACCCAGTGTCGCAGTACCTACAGGAACCATAATCGGATTACCTGTGCTGACAACTTCTGCGCCACGTTTCAAACCATCAGTTGAACCCATTGCAATCGTTCTAACAACACCGTCACCCAGTTGTGACTGAACTTCGAGGGTCAAATCTGACGCTTCAATTCGCAGAGCTTCGTAGATCTTTGGCATGCTTGAGCGATCAAACTGTATATCTACAACAGCACCGATGATTTCAATTACTTTACCCGAACTCATTAACAGTTCCTCTTTAAATTTAAATCTGGTTATTCACTCAAATCATTTGAATGAAAAAACAAAAAATTCTATTTCGACTATACAGCCGCCGCGCCCGATACAATCTCGGAAATTTCCTGAGTAATCGCTGCCTGACGCGCTTTATTGTATATAAGTTGTAAATCGTTAATCAGGCTTCCTGCATTATCAGTTGCAGCCTTCATCGCGACCATTCTGGCAGACTGTTCACAAGCAGCATTTTCAACAACTGCCTGATAGGCTAATGATTCAACATAACGAATCATCAGGTTATCCAGAACAGTTTTGGCGTCCGGCTCATATATATAGTCCCAGTGATGACCTAATTGAGCATCTTTTTCGGCTTTAATCGGTACCAGCTGTTCTACTGTCGGCTTTTGCGTCATGGTATTGACAAACTGGTTGTAAACCACATAGATACGATCGATGTTTCCATTGCTGTATTCATCCAGCATGGCCTTAACCGGACCAATCAGATCATTGATGCGGGGTGTATCACCAAGGTGTGTTACCTGAGCGTGAACTTTACCACCCATTCTTTTGAAGAAAGCAGCAGCCTTAGTACCAATAGTGCAAAATTCAGACTGAATGCCGTCTTCCTGAAGAGCACCGATTTCTTTCGTCAGGCTTCTGAACAGGTTGTTGTTCAAACCGCCACACAGACCACGATCAGAAGATACAACGATGTAGCCAACTTTTTTGACTTCACGATCTTTCATGAATTCGTGTTTGTACTCCGGATGTGAATGACTTAAATGTGCAATCACATTTCTCATTTTATCCGTGTACGGACCAGTGGCTTCCATTCGATCTTTAGCTTTACGCATTTTAGAAGCAGCAACCATTTCCATAGCGCTGGTAATCTTTTGCGTATTCTTGACGCTAGTGATCTGAGTGCGAATTTCTTTTCCGACTGCCATTTAGATGATCCTGATTAGCTACACCTGTTACCAGGTGTTGTTAGCCTTAAACTCTTTAATTGCAGCATGCAGAGAATTAGCAACTTCATCGTTGTAATCAGTTTCTGCATTGATTTTAGCGACTAAGTCAGCTTTTGAAGATTTCATGAATCCTTGTAAAGCCTGCTCAAAATCAACAACTTTGTTAACTGCAACATCATCAATGTAACCTTCGTTGGCAGCAAACAGTGAAATAGCCATTTCAGCAACACTCATTGGCGAGAATTGAGCCTGTTTCATCAATTCTGTTACACGTTCACCACGCTCCAACTGCTTACGGGTCGCTTCGTCGAGATCAGAAGCAAACTGTGAGAATGCTGCCAGTTCACGATATTGTGCGAGTGCCAGGCGAATACCACCACCAAGCTTTTTGATGATTTTAGTCTGGGCTGCACCACCTACACGTGATACAGAAAGACCGGCATTTATCGCAGGACGAATGTTTGCATTAAACAAATCCGATTCGAGGAAAATCTGGCCATCTGTGATCGAGATTACGTTTGTCGGTACGAATGCGGATACGTCACCAGCTTGAGTTTCAATAATTGGAAAAGCTGTTAAAGAGCCTGTCTGACCTTTAACCTCTCCGTTGGTGAATTTTTCAACGTAATCGGCATTGACACGAGCAGCACGTTCAAGCAAACGGGAATGCAGGAAGAATACGTCACCGGGATATGCTTCACGACCAGGTGGACGTTTTAATAACAATGATACCTGTCGATATGCCCAGGCTTGTTTAGTCAAATCATCATAGACGATCATTGCGTCCTGACCGTGATCGCGGAAATATTCACCCATTGTACAACCGGAGTATGGAGCAATGAACTGCATGGCCGCCGAATCAGCAGCCGGTGCCGCAACAATAATAGTATGTGCGAGTGCATCAAATTCTTCCAGCTTACGGATAATCTGAGCAATGGTTGAATTCTTTTGACCGACAACAACGTAAATACATTTTACGCCTGTGTCTTTCTGGTTGATGATGGCATCAATAGCAATGGCTGACTTACCAGTTTGACGGTCGCCAATAATCAATTCACGCTGGCCACGGCCAACAGGAACCATTGCATCGATCGCTTTTAAGCCGGTTTGTACGGGCTGATCGACTGATTTACGTTCAATAACACCCGGGGCTACTTTTTCGATAGGTGACATAATCGGATTTTCGATTGGACCTTTACCGTCCAAAGGATTACCCAAAGCGTCAACGACACGGCCTAGAAGACCGTTTCCGGTAGGAACCTGAAGAACGTTACCGGTACATTTTACCGGATCACCTTCAGAGATGCCTTTGTAGTCACCCAGAATTACCGCGCCGACCGAGTCTCTTTCGAGGTTTAGCGCCAGGCCAAATACGTTGCCCGGAAACTCGAGCATTTCATAGGACATTGCGTCGGACAGACCGTGGATTCTAGCAATACCGTCAGTCACACTTACGACTGTACCTTCGGTATGCGATTCTGTGTCTACATCGAAGTTTTCGATTTTTTTCTTGATCAGTTCACTGATTTCAGATGGATTGAGTTGCATGTCGGCTTCTCGTTTAGATACCTAATTCATTTGCCAGCTTTTGCAGCTGTCCCTTAATGGAGCCATCGATGACCTGGTCACCTGCTCTGATTTTGATTCCGCCAATCAGACTTTCGTCTGTTTCAGTACTGATGTTGATCTCACTGTTAAATTTCTTTTTCAGTGCGTTTACAACAGCTGATATCTGAGCGTCATCCATTTCAAAAGCAGATGTCACCATGACATCTATAGCGCCTGCTTGTGCATTCTTTAGTGCTTCAAACTGTGCGGATATTTCCGGCAAAACTGCCAGTCTCTTGTTAGCCACCAGCAATTTTACGAAGTTTGTTGCTTCGTCATTTAATTTGCCGTCAGCAATATCCAGAATCAGCTTTTCAGTTTTCGCACGATCCAATGCAGGATTACCCAGCATATTGGATAAAGTCGCGTCACTGACAACTGCTGCCAAAAAGGCAAGCATATCGGACCAGTTATCTAACGCGCCTTTTTCAACTGCGTGACTAAATGCCGCTTCAGAATATGGCCTGGCTATTGAGCTGTATTCACTTGCCATAATTTATCCTAAATGCGAGCGGCAGTCTGCTCTACGACGTCTTTGTGGACGTCAGCATTGATTTCTTTCTGCAGAACTTTCTGAGCGCCGGAAATAACCAGTTCAGCAACCCTCTCACGTAAGGCTTCTTTCGCCCGGTTGATTTCCTGTTCAACTTCAGCATTAGCTGCAGTCAAAATACGATCACCTTCGGCTTTCGCATCATTTTTAGCTTCTTCAATGATTTCGTTAGCGCGTTTATGAGCGTTATTAACGATTTCAGCCGCCTGTTGTTTAGCTTCATGAAGCTGTTCAACAGCGCGTTTTTCAGCGAGTTCCTGCTCATGCTGACCACGTTCCGCAGCGGCCAGGCCGTCAGCGATTTCTTTGCGACGTTGTTCGAGGGCGTTCATAATCGGCGTCCACACAAATTTCATTGTGAACCATACAAACACCACAAAAGATATCAGCTGACCAATAAGTGTCAGATTGATGTTCATCCCGACTCCCCGGTTTTAGCGTCTAAAAAATACTAAAATGTCTGCTTAACCGGCAACGGCAAACAGTACATACATAGCCAGACCAACAGCAATCATTGGTACCGCGTCAACCAGACCCATGACGATGAAGAACTGGGTTCTGAGCATTGGAATCAATTCAGGTTGACGAGCTGCACCTTCGAGGAAACGTCCTCCCAATACACCAATACCTACTGCTGCACCAAGGGCCCCCAGACCCATCATAATCGCGCCGGCTATATAAAGCAGTGCTTGTTCCATTATGGTCTCCCGTTTATTTCAAATTAAATTAATAAAAAATCAGTGATCGTTATGAGCCATGTCCAGATAAACAATGGTCAGAGTCATAAAGATAAATGCCTGCAATGTTATGACCAGAATATGGAAAATCGCCCATCCCAGTTGTAACAGTCCGCCAAATACACCCAGCACCATACCGGCACTGTACATTATCGCGATCAGAATAAATATCATTTCGCCGGCATACATATTACCAAAAAGACGTAATGCCAGTGAAATAGGTTTAGCAATCAAGCTGACGAACTCCAGCAGGAAGTTGACAGGTATAAACAGGGCGTTGACTAATTTGTTCTCTGAAGAAAATGGTTGCAACGTCAATTCACCAACAAATCCACCTACACCTTTAATCTTCACACTGTAATAAAGAACCAGAATAAAAACACCAATAGCCATACCGAAAGTTGCATTGGGATCGGTAGATGGCACGACTTTCATAAAGTGGGCGATGCCAAGCCCATGATCACCAACTATATAAGGTATAAGATCTACCGGTACCAGATCCATGATATTCATCAATAGGATCCAGGCAAAAATGGTTAATGCCAGTGGTGCTACCAGGTCATTCTTGGCGGAGAATGAACCACGCACGCTGCTGTCAATGAATTCAACAATCCATTCAGCGAAATTCTGTAATTTACCCGGTACACCTGTGGTAGCGGTTTTTCCTGCTTTGATAAATAAAACCAGAAAAAAAGCACCTAAAGCGATTGACCAGAACATGGTATCAACATGAATTGCCCAGAAACCCATTTCTTTGGCTTCTTCAGCAGAGTGGGCGAAACCCCAGTGACCATCAGGAAACTTACCGTAAGTCAGATTGGTAAGGTGATGCTTGATGTATTCAGATGATGTAAGCGTATCTGTCGCCATTATTCAGTTCCATTTCCATGCAGCTATCAGTAATGACGGCAAAAAATGCGTCAAAAAAATTACTGCGAAAAAGATCGCGAAATTAATCGGCTGTAGTTGAGTCAAGATTACTAGCATAGCCAGAATCATGAATACCGTTTTTGTAATGACAGCGCCATAAAATCTGGCCAAAATCTTTTCTGGGTGCTGCGCATTGTATTTTTTGAAAACCTGATATTTAACGATCAGACTTGCCAGAAAAACTGTCAATGCTGCCAAAAAAGCTGATTTGACCGTTACGAAACCCCAGGGCAAAACCAAAACCGGTGAAATAACAACCATAAGAAGCTGTCCGAACAGCAAGCTCTTAATTTGATTATCACTAGCGGAAAAATTGCCCATCGCCCGCAGCAGTTAATGTAAAGCGAGCGAAGTATAAGAGTGCTGATTCATAAGGTCAATCTTTTGACCGATAAAAAAATATTTATTTTATCAATACAATTAATACTGAATTACTGAATATGGTCCAAAATCCCGTCAAGCTCATCAAGACTATTGTAAGCGATAACCAATTGGCCTTTACCTGAGCTGGCTTGTTTGATCTCAACCTTTGCACCTAATTTTTCACATAAGCTATCCTGAAGGCGCAATACATCAGGATCAACCTTCTGAACTGTGGTATTTTTCTCAGGGGTTTTAGCAGGCTTTTCTTCTATTCCCTGAATACGTCTGACCAGTTTCTCGGTTTCACGGACTGACAAACCATTGTCAACGACTTCTCTGGCTGCTTTGATCTGGTCAGATTCCTGTAATCCAAGTAAAGCCTTGGCGTGACCCATATCCAGTTGATGCAACTGCAACATTTGTTTAACGTCTTCAGCCAGTTCCAGTAACCGCAGAAAATTCGTCACCGTTGTTCGAGACTTGCCTACAGCTTTTGCAATTTGTTGATGCGTCAAACCAAATTCTTCAAGCAATCGTTGTAGAGCGGTAGCTTCTTCCAGAGGATTAAGGTCATCACGCTGAATATTTTCGATCAGCGCCATTGCCATTGCTGTTTGATCATCAACCTGTTGAACAACAACAGGAATTTCCTGCAAACCAGCTAACTGGCTAGCTCGCCAGCGACGCTCGCCGGCAATAATTTCATAACGTTCGTCGTCAATTGCGCGTACTACAATAGGTTGAATGACACCCTGACTGGCAATTGAGTCTGCCAGTTCCTGTAATTTATCCTGATCAAAATTCCTGCGAGGTTGATATTTACCCCGTTGAATCAGATCAATCGGTAACGTTGACAGGCTTTTATTGACAGGCGAGTGGTGATCCGTTGAATTAACTTCGTCATTTTCTACCGGACGGGTCTCTTTCATTGATCCGCCTAACAGGGCATCCAGCCCGCGGCCTAAGCCTCTTTTTTTAACCATTTGTTTGTTGTATCCCGTTATTTTGACTGGCCTGTTTTATTTTGCGCATTAATTCACTGGCTAAAGCCATGTAGGCTACAGCACCTCTGGATTGACGATCGTAATTAATGATAGGCAGACCGTGACTAGGTGCTTCAGCGACACGAACATTTCTTGGAATGATGGTCTTGAATACCTGATCCGCAAAGTGTGCCGTTAACTGGCTGGAAACCTGATTCGCCAGATTATTTCGCAAATCATGCATGGTTCTCAAAATACCATCAACCTTCAGATCCGGGTTCATATGTTGTTGGACCTGTTCAATTGTTCTTAATAATGCCGATAAACCTTCCAGTGCATAATATTCCGTTTGAATTGGTATCAAAACCCCATCAGCGGCTACCAGCGCGTTAAGTGTCAACATGTTTAGAGTAGGGGGGCAATCAATAAGAATAAAATCATATTCATTTCTCGCCGGATCCAATGCCAGCTTCAGACGCTTTTCCTTCATCGTCGCATTCATCAGGCCGACTTCCGCCGCGGTCAGATCACTATTGGCCGGCAAAACATCAAAGCCTGCTTCTTCAGCATGCACTCTTGCTTCGTTGAAACTGCAATCTCCCATGATTGTTTCACAGGTGGACAATTCCAGTTCGTGTTTGTCGACACCGCTTCCCATTGTCGCGTTACCCTGAGGATCAAGATCGACCAACAATACGCGCATACGAAAGTTCGCCAGCGAAGCTGCCAGATTGACTGAAGTGGTCGTTTTACCAACACCACCTTTCTGATTGGTAATTGCAATAATGCGACTCATTGGATATTTCCGGATCTGTTAGGGTTTTCTTATAATTATCAAATGTCGTTCTGCGTCAACAAAAGGCACCTGCAATTCATGAGAGTTTATCTCCCAGCCTTCATTCTGCAATTGAAGTATCTCATCTTCAGGATTTTTGCCTTTCATAGCAAGAATTTCCGCATCATCCAAATCACTGGCTTTTAACAGGCTGATAATTTCCGGTAATGATTTCAATGCACGGGAAATAATCTGTTGCGGCTTATTTTCAAATTCAAGTTTTTCAATACGCCTGTCATGCGCGGTAATATTTTGCAGTTTTAACTGATAGCCGGCCTGTCGACAAAATCGTATTTTTTTCGCGTTCGAGTCTACCAGATCGACTTTCATTAGCGGCTGGCAAATTGCTAAAGGAATACCGGGTATGCCTGCGCCGGTACCAATATCCATCAAACTCATACCATTTATATAGGGTAACACTGCAAGACTATCGAGCAGATGCATGACCACCATTTCCAGCGGATCACGTATGGCTGTCAGATTGAAACTTTTGTTCCAGTGATCAAGAAGGAGTACATAATCAATCAGCTGATCAGTTGCAGATAATGGCAGCTCAAGATCTAATGCTTCAAGTCCGGCCATCAGCCTGCTAGTAAGTACTTCTCTACTTGGCATCAGGCTGTGCGTTTTTTCAAATGAATCAACAATAAAGATACTGCTGCAGGTGTCACTCCGGGAATCCTCGCAGCCTGGCCTAAAGTCTGCGGTTTAACATTGTTTAATTTTTCCCTGACTTCATTAGACAGGCCTTTGACATTGGTAAAATCAAAAGCTGCCGGAAGCTCAACGGCTTCATTCTGTTTCTGGCGGGCAATTTCATTTTTCTGACGTTCGATATAGCCGGCATATTTAGCCTGAATCTCAATTTGCTCGGCTTCGGCAAGATCCTGCAGTCCCGGACCAACATCAGGTAATGCCATTAACGCAGAATAACTGACATTAGGTCTGGCAAGAACATCTGCTGCACGCGCTTCTTTGAGAAATTCATCGTCACTTAATGTTGCCAGTTGCTGTTTAGTATATTTCGAAGGCCTGATCCAGATTGTCTGCAAACGAGCTTGTTCAGCTTCAATCGACTGTTTTTTATTGGAATAAAATTGCCATTGCTGATCTCCTACCAGTCCAAATTTTCTACCGGTCTCGGTTAATCTTAAATCAGCATTGTCCTCACGCAGCATCAATCGATATTCTGCACGGCTGGTAAACATTCTATAAGGCTCCATAGTGCCCTGAGTAATCAGGTCATCAACCATAACGCCTATATAGGCTTCGTCTCTTGCCGGACACCAGGCATTTTCACCACGAATTTTCAACACAGCATTACAGCCTGCCAGTAAGCCCTGTGCGGCAGCTTCTTCATATCCTGTTGTGCCGTTAATCTGACCGGCAAAAAACAGGTTTTTGATATGTTTTGTTTCCAGAGAATTCAACAAATCACGCGGGTCGAAAAAATCATATTCGATGGCATATCCGGGGCGGGTAATACGCGCATTTTCGAAACCCTTCATCGATCTGACCAGGTTCCATTGCACATCAAATGGTAATGAGGTTGATATGCCATTTGGATAAACCTCATTAGATGTCAAACCCTCGGGTTCGATAAAAATCTGATGAGAATCCCGATCGGCAAAGCGAACAATTTTATCTTCGATAGATGGACAATAGCGGGGTCCGACACCTTCAATCAAACCGGTGTAAAGAGGTGATCTTGATAAACCCTGTTGAATAATATCGTGTGTTTGCTGATTGGTCCGGGTTATGTAACAACTGATTTGCCGGGGATGGTGTTCAGCTTTTCCCATGTAGGAAAACACCGGTACCGGGGTATCGCCGGGTTGTTCATCCAACACATCAAAGTTTATCGTACGAATATCTATTCTGGGTGGTGTACCGGTCTTTAAACGATCAACCCGGAAGGGCAATTCTCGTAACCTGCGTGACAAGTTATTTGACGGCGGATCTCCGGCACGACCACCCTGATAATTTTCCAGGCCAATATGAATCTTTCCACCAAGAAAAGTGCCGACAGTCAATACCACAGATTCAGCATGAAACTTCAAACCCATCTGGGTAACCACACCGGTTACCTGATCATTTTCGACGACAAGATCATCTACTGCCTGTTGAAAAATATCCAGATTTTGCTGCTTTTCGAGATAAGCTCTGACATATGCCTTATATAAAGCACGATCTGCCTGAGCACGGGTTGCTCTGACGGCAGGCCCTTTGCGGGAATTAAGAATACGAAACTGTATACCGCCATGATCCGCCGCTTTGGCCATTACACCACCCAGCGCATCAATTTCTTTAACAAGATGGCCTTTGCCGATACCGCCAATAGCCGGATTACAGCTCATCTGACCTAAAGTTTCTATGTTGTGAG
>Ga0181576_10003340_pt1 | contig 11830 bp, 2 predicted proteins | sample 101ome_22_FD_132464 | JGI IMG/M metagenome (GOLD analysis project Ga0181576, IMG submission 132464) | Coastal salt marsh microbial communities from the Groves Creek Marsh, Skidaway Island, Georgia - 101412BT metaG (megahit assembly) | ecosystem: Environmental > Aquatic > Marine > Intertidal zone...
CCCCCGGGGGGAAGCACTCCCACTGGTCGGCGGGGGCGTCGTAGTCGACCCAGTGGCCGGCCGTGGCCAGGGGGATGCGCATCCCGCGGCTCCGGCACCGGACGCAGACGGCGTTGCAGTCGATGCACTCGACGTCGTCCTTGTGGTACGTCTGGGGCTGGCACTGGCAGTCGGTGAGCTCGTCCGAGCCCGACGGCGACACCATGTCGGCAGGGCAGGGGAGCTCGACCGACATGCCTGGGTCGGGCGTGTAGTAGTTGGCCGTGGCGTCGTAGCACGACGTCGCCACAGGCTGGAAGACGTCGTTGCGGAGCGTCCCCGGGGCGCAGGGCCAGCACACCTCCTGGTCGAGCTCGCCGGCCTGGTTGTAGTAGCCGGGCGGGCAAGGGAGGCACTGCGTGGGGTCCTCGCTGTCGATCTTCCATCCCTCACTGCACTTGACGTCCATGACGAGCGTGAGGGGGCCCGACCCAACGCCGGCAAGGTTGGTGGCCGACCAAGTGACTGTCTTCTCCCCACGGGGGCGTGTTCCGGTATCCCTGAGGCGGCGGCTGGCCACAGTGGCAGAATTGGAGGCAGGCTGGTAATTCAGGAGTGCCGCAGGGCACTCATTGCCCTCGCCGAGCGTCTTTGTCTTGAGAGCGTTGTCAATTGTGTACGGCAAGGCGTCACAGGGAATGTCAAAGAGGTCTACGCCGTTGCACGTCCAGGAAATGGTCCCGTCCTCCGGGCACTTATTGATCGAGAAGGAAATGTCCGGCGAGGCGCTGTTGGCATCCACGGTGCCGACAAGAATGGGTCGGGAGTTGACACCGTCGAACAACACGGATGCGCCATTCTCGAGGACCACTGCGACACCGACAGCGGGCGATGTTGGCGCCGGTGCATCAGCCGTCTCGGTGGCAGACGCCACCTGCGTCCGGGAGACCTCGACAACGAGTCGGGCACTGCCGCACGCATTGCCGGTGGCGGCAACCCCGACACACGCGTCGTTTGTCTTGGCACCCGTCTCGTCGACATTGTCAGCGAAGTCGTTGGCGTTTGACACACACAGGGCACTGAAAAGGTCGTACGTCATCCCCTGCTCGCCATTCGGGGCGGCGTTGCACGTTGGGAGGGGACCGGAAGGGACCTCGGTTACGTTGGTCGCCATGAAGTTAACGTTGTACTCGCGGCTTTTATAGCCGTGGATGTCGACCACGCGGTACGAGAGGCTGTCGGCAAAGGCACTCGCCGGGTCGCCCGAGAAGTTGCCGCAGTCGCCGTTGGTGACGGCCCGGTACGTGACGCGGCCCGTGCTCTGGTCGAAGAGGAAGTCGGAAGTCGGGCACCGCGGCGCCGTGACGAGTTCGAAGGCGATGAGGGCGGGCGTGTCGAGGTCGGTGCCCGCGAGCTGCACCGTCACCGGTGTGTTGATCTCAACGCCAACGATCATGTCCTGGCCCACAGGTGGGTTCCGGCCGAGGCTCATTTCCACAACGTGGATGGTGATGGTGGCCTGGTTGGAGACACGGCTGCCCTTGGACACCGTGAACGTGACAGCAGGTTCGGGTTGCGAGGTGTTGCCGGTCGAGACGAAGGTGGCGTCAGGGCACTCGTCTGCCGAGCACGAGATCAGGTTGGAAAGGTAGCCCTTACCGGCCAGCGACGTCGTATTTACTGAGAGCGTCGCATTGATCGGGCTGCCATCGGGGTCCTTAAAGGCGAAGGGCACAGGGACTGTGCTACCCGCAGTGACGTAGACGTCCGCGTCGAAGGCCTCGAGGTCGTCAGGCGAGTTGGCGACATTGATGGTGACGACCTCGACAGGCGAGCACCTCTGGAACTCGCCTTCAGCCCGGTCGCACACCTGCACGGCGAATGTGTCGACGCCATAAAAGTCGTCGTTTGGCGTGTAGACGACCGTCCCGTTGGTCGATACAATTTCTTTCGAGCCAAACTGAGGCTCGCAGAGCACAACGATGTCGACAACGTCAAAGTCGGGATCGTACGCAACAATCTGGAAGGTGGCGTTTTTGTCGCCCTCGCGGACGGACACCACCCCGTTAGTCACGCCCGTCACATCGGTTTGCGAAACGTTCAGAACCACTGGGGCCGAGTTCGTGGGGATCACCTTGATGTGGTCTTTAAGGGACGTCTCGGACATGTAGTTGGCAGAGGTGACAGTGATATTGACGTTGCGTTCGTCTTCCACGGAGTCAAAGAGGAAGGTTAAGATGGCGATGTCCTTGGCGGCCGAGACTAATGCTCCAGCTGGGTCGTCGCAGGCAGGGGCCTTGATGTCGCTGCACCAACCATTCTTATCGAAGTAGAGGTACATAGCAAGGACGCCATCCCCGCCACAGCCGTCGTGGGCTTCACCACCTGTGTTATTCGCTTCCCACTCGATCATTGAATCAAAAGAGCCAGACGTCGGAATGTCGTCGTCGGAGCAATCGTACCATGTCGAATTGGCCAGGGGGTTTGTCACAGTGCACGTTCCGAAACGCCCATAGAGGTTGTCGCGGGTGTTATTTGCATCAAGGAGAGACCGGCGGGTCGTCAGGGCGGTAGCAATCTCCTCCTCCGAGAGAGAGAGCTTCTTGACTTCGAAAATGGGCAAAAGGTACTCGCCACCGGAACTGCCATACGTGGACATCTCGACCTCGATGCAGATGGACGTGATGATTTTGTCCTCATCCTCGAACACAATGCCATCGGCCAGGGACTTGCTCTGAGTGCGGTACGTCCCAGCAGGGGAGGGGGGGTCACAAGCGCTACACGTGCCGTCGTCCTCGGGGTCGCACGTTCCGGCGGGGCAGTCAGTGCAGCCTGCACCGATGCAGGGCGGGCACTGGACGTCGACGTTGACTTTTTTGCCGCACCACTCGATGCCCAGGAACTCCGAGGAGACGCACGGCTGGAGCACCCGGTCCTGGGAGCAGTTGGAGAACCCGGCAGTGAAGGTAGTGTCGTTGAGGGCAACCGTGGCCTCCTGAGCCGTAAAGTTGCTGGCAGACGTGGCCTCGGAGTCGTCGCATGCTCCGTCGACCTCGTCGTCCGGGCAGTCGAGGTCGTCGGCGTAGACGGTCACTTTGGTCACGACGTTCGTGTCGTCGCCGCAGGAGGGCGGGCGGCAGTCGGAGTTGTACTCATTGCAGGCTTCGGCTGCCACCGTGACGTCGGCCTGTGTAAGAACCTCCTTTGTCTCGTTCTGGAAGACTTCCACAGTGCACGGACTGGGATCGGCATTGCACGAGTCGACAGTGACGCCGCCATCGCGGCGCTCGACGGGGACGAAGGCTCGGCCGACGTCGCCGGAAGTGATGTCCACATCAAGGAGCTGCACAAAGCAGGAATCACCGTCCTTGACCACGGAGCATGCGTCTTCGCCGCGCCCAGACCCTCCGCACATGGTTTTGGTGGCCTCGCTCGCGGTGAACAGCTCGAGAACGATGACATCGGTGTCGGTGCAGTATTGATTGTCGAGTGCGATCGTGATGTTTGTGGTGATGTCGGCGTCCGCTGTGACCCTAATCGACCGGCGATCCTGGCCGACCTCCTTGACCAGCCAAAAGCCAAAGGGGTAGTTCTGCGTGCCGAGGTTGAAGGCCGTGATGTTCAGCTTTGCGTCAGCAGCCCCATCGCCGCACGTCACGCTGGCAAGTTCGACGTCGAGATTGCCCAGTTTCTCGACGACCGTAGCATAAGCATCATTCACCATGCATTCCGCCGATGGGGCGTCCGAGGGGGCCAGCTCGGCAAACACAACGGGAAGATCGTACGGGGCGGTGGTGTTGGACGTCCACGAGGTCCATTCCTGACCGAAGGTGGCAGTGACGGTGATGTTCACCGGGCTCGAGGGACTGTAAGCCGATGAGAACTCGTAGTCGATGCAGCACGTGGCCTTCTGGGAAACGCAGGCATTGGGAGCACTTGTGACGTTGTAGTCGTAGATTCCGTTCGCGTTGAAAGCGTCAAACGGCTTGTCGGTCGAACAGTTCATCACGAGGCCGGGAACGTCAGCGCCCGAGAACGTCAAGTTGAACGTCGCGGACGGTGGATTTGCGTGAAGACGGTACTCGACCTCAGTGCAGCGCTCCGGGCAGACATCCCCGCCAGTTGCGCCAGAGGTCACGAGGTGGAGAACATTATTCGGTACCGTCACCTCGACAACGGCCCTGTCATCTTCCTCGATGGTGCCATTGACGAGGACCAGCTTGTCATCAAAGCGGGCCTCGTCGGACGACGTGACCCAGACGACCTCGTAGTCTTTGTCCCCCTCGTCGTCAAAGTTCGGGATGGAGCAAACTTTGAAGGAAATCGAACAGCGGCCATCCTCGCGGCACTCGGAGGCATCAATCACAAGATCGTCGGCAGCAGCCAGAACGGTGCCATCCAATTGCGTCACATTCACATTCTCAAACGCCCCGAGCGTAAACGTCACGTTCTTAGTCGGGTTCGACACACTGAGGGTAACGCTCTCGCTGCAGTAGACCTGAACCGAAACCTGAGGAGACGGATCGTCGCAGATCCCGCCCTCGACAAGGTCGACATTGACGACGGGAGTGCTGAACCACTCGGGGCAGTTGTCTCCGTTGCAGTTGACCGGGCAGTCTCCCAGCGACGCAGCATTGCATGGAGGGCAAGGCGTGTCAGGCTTGCAGTCACAGACCTGGCTATCGCTGCCTTCGGTGATGCACGAGGTGGGGGTATCGAAGGAGCAGGTGGCATCTGTAACATCGCCGATCCCGTAGCAAAGGGACGAAAGGTCAAGCTCGACGAAGGACAGGGTGGTGAACTCGTACACCGGGCTGGCGTCGATGACGCTGGCCGTCACATCAAAGACCGGGGCACCATCCGTCCACTCGATGACCCACCCGTTTGTCTCATCCTTAGTTGCAGTGAAGTTCCACGAGAGAGACGAAATGCTTCCTGCTGGCAGCCCGAACTGGTCAAACGTCTCATCGAGGCAAACTTCCGGCGCCGCCGCAGGGCCCGTCTTATTGTAAACGGCGATGTACAGTGTACCGTCGATCGGGCCGTCATTGCCCGTCTCGTCCCACTCCGCAGCATCGGCAACAACGATGTCGTTCACAAGGACCAGCGCAGTATCTTCATCCGTCTTCTTGCACTGAAGTGTCGCGTTAAGCGTGGGCGTATCGGGGATCGCACAGGGCAGGTCATTCTGGTCAGTGTTGGCGTGGAAGGGGCAGTTGTCACACACGTCGGGCACGCCGTCGCCGTCCCAGTCGCCACCACAGAAGTCGTGGTCTCCCCCTTCGACAAACGAAGGGTTCAGAGTAGGGTTCTCGCGGTAGAAGGTGACGAGGTCAAACGCTCCGGCGTCGGGCCGCGTCGTGGTGCCCTTGCGTACCCAAGACCACATCGGACCCTCGAGGGTAGTGTTCCCGTGCGGGTAGGCGAAGAGATCATGCCACCGCTCGTATGAGGGGTTAAGGCTGTGGTGGTCGGCAAAATAGCAAACAGACGTGAACTCATTCGCCTTGCACGTTACAGCGCCATCCTTTGGGCAGAGAGCAGGCCATCCAGTCGTGGGATCGAGGGCGCCGCACGGCGAAAAATCGCAGGCATCACCGCCGCATCCACCCATCTGGCACTCGTCCGAAACATCACCGAGGAAGATTCCGTCGTCGTCTTGGTTCTCCTGGTCCGGGTTCGGCACAGCAGGGCAGTTGTCCGTCCGTCCGCCAGTGTTCGGGACGCACGTTTGCGTCGCGCGGTCAAACGTGGGGTTCCAGATGGCTTCATCGTCGGATTTTGTGCAAGCCATCCCAACGGTGTCACGCGAGCAATCCCCGTCGCAGGGGTTGTCGTTCGAGCATGTCGACACCCGAATTCCCGGAGCCCCGTAGCGCGCTCCGAAGTTCAGGCTGTACTGGGCCACGTAGCGTGTGTTGCCAGGCACGCTGGGGCGCTCGTAAAAGCCAACAGGCAAGATCGTGCCGGTCTTGCCGCCGAGAGCGTCGTTGGTTGTCGTTTGGATTTCACCGCCGTTCTGCCAATCAATTTCTACATATTCGTTGACCAGGACGGCCGCATAGGGCCCGAGCTGGGCACCGATACCGACATCGTCCGAGCCGATCATTGACTGAGCGATGTCAGCGATGCCGTTGCCGTTGTCATCCGAGTAATCCACGGTTTGGTTATAGTAGGCCACATTGGTGGCGTTCAGGCCAACGTTGGGGTGTTTCACGTCAGTGCTGTTGACCGAAGGCGCACCGATGTACCATCCCGTCACGTCATCTTCGCCACCCAGCACCAGGGCCGCGTAATCAACCAGGTAGGGCTCGTAACTCTGGTAGCCGTCACGGTCAGCAAACGCGACTTTCCTGTCAGCTATGGGGATGTCGGGGGTGTTCATGAAATTGGACTGAGGAAGGAAGGTGGCAACGTTGAAGGCAAGGGCGTCCGGCACGCGGAAGGGACGCGGAGCCCCAACGATTGACGAGTACGCACGAGTGTCGTCAATGCAATCAGTCAGCAGATCCGTCCCGCTGTAAGTACCTGCGCCTCCGAGGCATGTCAGGAGGCTCGACCGGGTCATCACGGGCGCGGTGAGCCGCCCCACGCCGATTTCGGACTCAGGCGTCTCGGGCATGACAAAGCTGTCGTGCACGACCCTCACGTCGTAGCGGGGCTTCTTTACAGACTTCTTCGTGCCATTGGTCTCCTTCTCCCAGCACCCGTTCCCGTTTTTGCACGAGACTTCATCTGAAGATCCACCAGACCGAAGCACATGTTTGCTGTAAGGCATCCACACGTACGAGTCCTCCTCTTCTGGTGACTCCGGAAACGACTCCCAGACAAGATTCCACAGGTTACGAGCACACGACAGCGTAGAGTTGTTGTCATCAAATTGACAGTCATCGGCGCAGGTGAGAGAGATGGTCGCCCTGCCAATTGTGGCACCCACGTCGTTGATCACGTTGAACGTGTCGCCATCGCGGTAACCATACCCGCGCTCAACGACGACGCGCTGTGCGCCATCCCATTCGACCTCGAGGCCCGACCCGTTACAGCCGAGGCATTCGGTGGCACATGAAGCGGTGTCGCACAACTCCTTCAAACCCGGGGTCACGACGACACCGCCCGGGGCGGCAAGAACATTGGTCAGGGCCACGACGCCGCATTTGTCCGACTCCCAGATGGTGTCATAGATCGTGCTGTTCCAGACGCTCGGCCACGCGTCCTTCATGACCGCGGTGGGGGCGGCCCGGTAAGTGACCTTGGGTTCAGCAGCATCACAGTCCGAAGAGCTGGCGGTACGATGAGAACCAGACTCAGCAGTCTTCCGATAGCACGGCTTGTTGCAGACTGCCTCAAAGGTCCCCACCGAGAGGCCGCAAGGATCGACCTCGCAAAACTCGCCCTCCTCGTAATTCGTCTTCCCCTCCGTCCACCCATTGTTGGGACGTCGCTTGTCGGCGGGGCAATCGCAGGTGTTCACCAAATCCTCGACAGTCCCACCAGAAAAGGAGGCGTCAAAGGCCGAGGTGGGAAGACGAGAGATGGCCGAGGGGGGCTCCTGGATGGTATTGAAGGGACTCAGAGTCTCAAAGGCAAGCGAGCGGCGAGACGTCACGCCACTGTCCTGCTCGGTAGGGGCAAAGAGGGAGATTAGCTTCGCGGCCGCCGACAGCGAGGCTGTCAGCGATACGGCAGCGGTGGCTCCGAGCTCGACCTCCCCCGTGGGCCAGGGGGCGACAGCGACAACAAACGATGCCGTGTAGGGCTCGTCAGTTGGGGCCAGGGTGAGGGCAATGGTTTCGTCGACGAGGCATCCTCCCTCGGGCGATGACGCAGCCACACAGGCCACCGGGAGGGAGCCAATACCGGCGTCGGTCGGGGAGCAGACATCGCCAAGGCAGGCCGTGACCCCGATGTCCCCACACATCGTCGACGTGCCGGGGCAGTAGATATCGACGGCGGCCATGGGGCCGGCAACCGGGAGAGAGCCGCGAACCGACATGAAAACCTCGGTCGAGCCGTCGCTCGATGCGACGGCGGCCACAAGGCCGTGCGTCGTGGCGGGGGCCGACGCTGTCGTCGCCGTCACCGCGCCGTCGGCAACTGTCGCCACATGGAGGACATATGTCGTGGCCGAGGAGACGCCACCGATGCGAACGAGGTCGACACCAGCGCTAGGAGCACATTCGCCACCCGTGGCCGCGGCGCAGATGGACTGAGCACAGGATCCGCTGGGGCCGACGGAGCATCTCAGCACGGCGGCGGCTTCAGGCCACTGGACAAACGTGGACGGTGCCTCCTCGCCGGCCAAGGCAGCTGCGATGCGGCCGTCGACAAAGGCCACAAGGTCGGCAGGGTCGACAGCCGATGCAACGCCGGCGGGGAGGACGACGGCGTAGAGGGCGGCAGGGCTGTCCGCGAGGCTCGATGCCTCGACCGAGAGGCCGAGGGCATGCATGGCTAGGGAGGCGGTTGGGGGGGAGGCGTCAGCCAAGACGGCGACAGCAGGGGCAGCCGGGGCGGTTTCGACCGGCACCTCGATGCAGACAACAGGACCATAGGCGCGGGGGCAGAGAGCGTCGCTGAGGAGACCCGTGGCGTTCGGGACAATGCATGTCGAGCTCGAGGCGTCGGCGCCGCAAGCATCATCGCCAAAGCAGGGCGACACGGTGGACTCGTCTGCGGCACCAGCGCAGGCGGGCAGGCGCGGCAGGAAGCAGGCACGCTCGCCCGGTACGAGGCCCCGGACGGTCGCGCCCTCAATATTGACGACAGTCACGGGGGCACTCGACCGGGCCACGTCCTGCCACGAGGGCATGGGGTCGTCGACAGGCACCGCGAGACGAAGGACTGAGGCGGCGCCGCAGCCGCGCCAAGAGAGGGTCACGTCACCGGGGCCTGCGGGGAAGACTGCGAGGTCCGACAAGGTGGCAGCGCCGTCGAGGCCGGCGACGCAAGCGTCATCGGCGGGCGCCACCGTCACGCACGCCCCGGACGACGACAACGACGACGCGCCGCAAGCGCCGAGGACGGCGCCCGAGGCGGCACGGACTGTCCACCCCCCCGCAGCAGACTCGGCGGGTAGGCCCTCAGCCGCCAAGACGACGGCAGCAGGGCCCGCGACGGACGCCACGGCGGCGTCGACGGTGACGACGACGCCCGAAAGAGCATGGACTGCCTCGAGGGGGACAACCGACCCAACATCGAGGGGCGCAGGCCTTGACAGCTCAGCCGTGATGGTGAAAGGGGCCCCGGGGCGGATGACGACATCGCCCAGCACAGACGCGACGGCGAGGGGCTCGGCTGACGTATCATCCAGGTAGACGACGGCGTGAGCGTTGCCCAACGAAACGGCGACGGGGGGACCGCCCGGCACGGCGCCGCCGGCAGTGGCCAGAGCAACCCAGACGTCTGAGGAGTCGCCTCCAGGGCACATCCAGAGGACCTTGGCGGGGGTCGTGGGTCTAGAGGCGTCAGAAGCAGCGGGGCCCGACAAGGTAGCACGGACGACGAAGGCGGCAGCGCTCGAGACAGTGGGCGCGCCCGGCAGAACGACGGCGACCGAGACGATGCGGCTCTCACCAGCGCCAAGCATGGGAACGTTCACGGTGCGGCCGTCCGTGGCGACAGCGATGTCCGAAGCGCCGACAACGCTTGCCCGCGCGCCACTGGCTGCCGCCGTCGTCTCCGTCGCGGGGCCGTGGAGGGCGCACGGGTCGACAGCAGACACGACGGTCGACGACCCACGGCCGGCCTTGACGATGGCCGCTTCAGGAAGTGACGGGCTTGGCGACGCGCACGCCCCGGCGTCAACATCGACGTCAGCCGCCAGGACGAGGTCGGAGCCGGTAACCGACGGCACGCGCAGGGCCGCCGTGGCGTGGCCTGCGGGGTACCAGTGCTCATACCGCGCAACAGCTGTAAAAGCACACGACCCGTCGTCGGCCGTCTCTACCGAAACAATGTCGGCAAGCTTGCCACTGATCTTGGCCATGTCCTTGACCGACGGGAAGAGGACGAGGCCGAGGTCGATGGATGCGCCCAGAACGGGGCAGGCGTCACCTGTGATCGGGGGGGGGGCGATCGAATGACGTCGGGAAGGGCAGCCAGGGAGAAAAGGGGAGGAGGGGGGGCAGAAGGTCGGGTCAGGCAAGGGGGGCCACGAGAGTAGTCGTGACGTCGCGGTTCTCGGCGGGAGCACGGCGTCCGACGCAGGTGGAGGGGGCGTTCGGCGCATCGCGAACGTGCGTCGGCCGGCTTGCACCAGGCGTACGGGGACCCGTCGTCGATGGGGGAAAAGGGGAGGTAGTCGCCCCGGCACGGACCGATCCCTCGAGCCCAGGTGACCGGAAAATCCGAAACCAGGGAAAGAGGCGCAGGAGGTAGAGAGGAACGAGGGGGAGAGGAACAACGGCGCAAGTGGGACCAGGTCTTCCACCGGCACGGTCATCCTAAGCCCCAAAGCCGCGCACGAGCAAAAGCGAGCGCGGCATAGGTCACCACGAGGTGGAATCCCGCGGTTTTGTCAATGAAGGGGGAAACCACGGAGGTCCGAGATCCAGTCGCCCGTCTGAGTCACCCAGACGGTTCGCGCGAGGGCAACACACGGCCCCCCTCGCTTGAAGCCCGCCGGAATCCTCCGGAGAATCGCGCCCTCAGCAGCCCGATCGGATCACATCATCGAGTGTGTGCGTTCGGTGAGCAGGCGTCGGGATGGGCTGGGAGGGGCGGAACGGGGCGCAGACTCGTCCCTCGTCGTTCGCCGCCTCCTCGCCTTCGGATTCGCCGCCAACGACAGCTTGCAGGATGGTGGAGTCGGAGGACGTTTGGGACCAGCTCAGCGTGGCCGAAACCGCGGCGCCGCGAGGCGTGGTGGCCTCGGCGAAAACCGGCGCGTTCACGGTGAAAAGTCCGATCGTCTGGAAAATACAAGAGACGATATAGAAGGATAGCATCCACCGGGAAACGTACGTGCTGTCCCATTCGAGGTTGGGCGTGGTCCAGGGGTCCACGCGGAAGCGGCGCCTAGCCATAGGCATCCTCACCGCCATGGGTGGAGGCGTTGGCGTTAGTGGCTCTGAGTGCGCTCTCGCAGCTCGATAGGGGGGACCGTTCGGAGATTGGGGAGACTACGTTGGGGGGGGTTGGATATGCCCGCTTCGATTTATGCCTCGAGAGCCCTCGGGCGAGGCCTCGCCCAGAAACGCGGCGCGGCAAGCCGCGGCGCGGCCAAATTGCCCGGCTGGCCTCCGCAACTCCCGACGCCGACCGCGCCTCGCTCCACGCGCGCGTCTGCGCCGACGGGGACAAACCGCCACCCCTCTCTCGCTCCGGCCGTTCCTTCCCGTCGTCAGACCCTCCGCGACTCTCGTTTTCCAAGACGGCCCCGGCGGACCCTGCTGCGAGCATGGCTCCTCTTCCCGCGGACAAGGGTACCGTTCCGACGTCGCACCTCTCGGCCGGCGGGGCGTGGTGGCTCGGCACGCTGGCGTGGGCCGCAGCGGGCGCCGGCGCTGTGTCAGTGGCGTCGGGCTCCAATCGTGCGCCGGCCACGCGGCAGCTGGCGACGACGCTCGTGGCCACCGCCATCCTATCGATGTGGCTGATGTGGTCCTGCGTTTTCTGGTCTCAGGCGGGGGGCGCGGGGGGGAGCGGGGGGGTCTGGCGGCGGTGACTGATGCCACCGGCCCCGTTCGGCTCCGCTTGAGCGCCGCGGACCCCGCGCCCGCCCCCGAGCGCGTCCACACCCCCCCCCCCCCCCCCCCCCCCGGCCCCCCCCCCGCCCTCCCCCGGGGGCCCCCCCCCCGGGCCGGGGCCCGGGCGGGGGGGGGGGGGGGGGGGGGGCCCCCCCCCCAAACCG
>Ga0181576_10003341_pt1 | contig 11829 bp, 10 predicted proteins | sample 101ome_22_FD_132464 | JGI IMG/M metagenome (GOLD analysis project Ga0181576, IMG submission 132464) | Coastal salt marsh microbial communities from the Groves Creek Marsh, Skidaway Island, Georgia - 101412BT metaG (megahit assembly) | ecosystem: Environmental > Aquatic > Marine > Intertidal...
ACAACCGGCGGCTCACTGCTTGGCGGTGACCCCGACCGCCCTGGCATTGCTCCCTACATTCCGGGTCAAGCGCCGCGCGAAGAGCCTCCTAATACAGGTGGACTGCTGCAGGCTGGGTCTAAAATTGCCATGCAGATGCACTTCACGACTACGGGTAAAGCCACGGTCGACGAAAGCCGCATTGGTGTATGGTTTTATCCGAAGGGCTTCGTGCCAGAAGAGAGAATGAGCGGCGAATGTGCTTGTCACTTCACTCCGACGTGGGTGAACATTCCTCCGTTCGATCCCGACTACGAAATGCAGCAAACGATTACTATCGACGAGGATTCTCGCCTGTACTCGTTAACGCCACATATGCACTTCCGCGGCAAGCGTATGCGCTTTTACGCGACTTATCCCGATGGCACGAAAGAAGAGTTAATCAATATCGCCAACTACAATTACAACTGGCAGCTCGCTTACACGCTCGTCGAGCCAAAGTTTATGCCCGCCGGCACACAGATCACCGCGGTTGGCGCTTTTGATAATTCTGCCCAAAACAAAATGAATCCGGATCCTTCTCGCTCCGTTCCTTGGGGCCTGCAAAGCATGGACGAAATGTTTTTCGGCGCGGCGGACTGGAAAGTCATTAACACTGATCGTGGTGCGGACTAATCCGTTTTTGGCTCTCAGAACGGCAGGCCTGTCCGCCTAGTCCTCCCTAGTCCTCCTCTGAGTGTTTCTGACGCTCAGAGAGGCAGGCAGGTCGTATGCTTGAGGGTCTCCATTACAAAACTCGAACTCACATCGTAGATATCAGCTTTGATAAGCTGTTTGTACAAGCGGTCGTAGTCGGGCATGTCGGCGACAACGGCTTTGATGAGATAGTCGAGATCGCCGCTCATACGGTACACCTCGAGCACACCCGGTATGAGCTCGGTGGCACGCTGAAAGGTAGCCGCCCACTCGTCGTTGTGCTGATTTGTCCTTACCGAGATATAAACGGTGAGCGATAGGTTTAGCGCATTCGCATCAAGCAGCGCCACCCGCTGCTTGATGACCCCCTGACTCTCAAGCTTTTGCAACCTGCGCCAACACGCCGATTTCGACATACCTACTGTGTCCGCGAGCTCTCCTACCGACTGCGAAGAATCCTTCTGAATAATCGATAATAGGACAATATCTTGTCTATCTAGCTGCATGGTGAGAATCCTGCTTAGTGAAAATGGCCTCCGGCATGCCTGTCGGCGCCGAGCAACCACTGCCGAATGTGGTACGTGATCGGTTCAATTAGTTTCATTATTTCGAAACAACTTCTCTTTTAAACGAAATTTTTGAAAAACTGTCTCGGTTTTATACTATAAATTGAATTAATAGGCACAATGTTTATTTCAACACTCGCTATACTTGTCTTTGCGGTTATTTAGGCAGGAGTAAAACGGCGTGGAATTAGTAGAGCGAATTCGACAGTCACTGATTGGCGAGGGCCAGTGCATTCCTACAAGTTTCGGAGTGAAGCCGCTGATCTACGCCGACTACACCGCGTCAGGACGTGCTCTGACCTTCATCGAGGACGCCATTCGCGAAAAGGTGCTGCCTTTCTACGCCAACACGCATACCGAGACCTCGTTCACGGGCGCCCAAAGCACTGCCTACCGTGAACAGGCGCGCAGCATCATTCGACGCGCAGTCAATGGCAACGACGACGATCAGATTATTTTCTGTGGCTCAGGCGCCACCGCTGCAATTAACAAGCTTATCGATATTATGGGTCTGCGCGAGCAGGGCACTGCGAGCCTAAACGCCAGACCGGTAGTATTTGTTGGCCCCTACGAACACCACAGCAATGAGCTGCCTTGGCGTGAGTCTTGCGCCGAAGTGGTGGCCATCCCTCTCACGTCGGACGGGCTTATTGACTGCGACAGGCTCGAGGCCGAGCTTGTTCGCTTCGCCTCTCGTCCGGTTAAGATTGGTAGTTTTTCAGCCGCGTCTAATGTCACCGGTGTGAAAACTGATACTCACCGAGTTGCGAGTCTGCTTCATGCCCACGGTGCTGTCTCACTTTGGGACTATGCCGCCGCCTCACCTTATGTGGCGATCGACATGAATCCCAGCGACAACGTGTCGGCAGCAAAAGACGCGGTTTTTATCTCTCCGCATAAGCTCATTGGCGGCCCCGGCACGCCAGGCATTCTTGTCGTTAAGCGTCACCTTTTAACCAATGCGGTACCCGCGATGCCCGGAGGCGGAACCGTGCTGTATGTAAACCCGAAGGATCATACCTTTATCTCCGATCCTCAACGACGCGAGGAAGGCGGCACGCCAGCAATAGTCGAGGCAATTCGGGCAGGGTTAGTCTTTAAGCTACAGCAAGACGTCGGTGTAAGCACAATCGAGGCAAAAGAAAGAGATTTTCGCACCCGCGCGCTCGCGCGCTGGCGTGATAACCCCGCCATCGAAGTGCTCGGCAACACAGACAACGACTCGCTGGCAATTTTCTCCCTGCGGCTGAAATGCGACACCGCCACTGGCCGACGCGATCTACACTATGGCTTCGTGGTTGCACTGCTCAATGACCTGTTTGGAATTCAGGCGCGGGGCGGCTGCTCCTGCGCCGGTCCCTACGGTCACGACCTCTTGAACATGGACATGCGCACCAGCCGCGCGATAGAGAAAGAGATCAAGAAAGGCCATATGGTGCTGCGTCCGGGGTGGGTAAGGCTTAACTTCAACTATTTTATCGACGAGTCGACTTTCGCGTATCTTCTTAGCGCTATCGAACTGATCGCCGACTATGGTGCCCGCCTTTTACCTTTCTATGAGTTCGATTCGTCCTCGGCAACGTGGCGTTATCAGGGCAGAGAAATGCAGTTGGGCACGGCGCTTGACGACTTTGACTTTTTGACCGATCGCTCAATCGCTTCCTCAGCAGAGACCGGCAGCGACACAAGGCCGGCATTTGAGCCTAGGCGCGATCTTCCACGCTTTTTGACTCAGGCGCGAGACGAACTCACCCGCGAGCATAGAGCTGGGACCCGCTATTCGGTTTCATTACCTGCAAGCGTTGAGGCACTGCGGTGGTTTGCCTTACCCCAGGAGATTACAGACGCTGGGTCGTCCGTGTCACGCGTTGCCGGTTAGCTGGCCCACTCCTTTGGGCAAGCTAGGATTGGCGAAAGGGCAGGAGTGTCGCCGCGTCGGCAATGTAATTCTCGATATGCGGCCTTTCTTGCTCTAAGAAGTTTGCGACCGCCGCCGCAAAGCCCTCGTGGGCTAGCCAATGCAGTGAGTAGGTAGACTTCGGCTCGAAGCCGCGCTGAATTTTATGCTCCCCCTGTGCGCCAGAATCGAAGCTGCGCAGCCCGTGTTCAATGCAGTAGTCTTGGCCCTGGTAGTAGCACGTCTCAAAATGCAGGAGGGGCTGATCGCTTGTACTGCCCCAGTAGCGACCAAAAAGCTGAGAATGATTTTTAAAAAACAGGGCTGCCGCACAGACTTCGTCGGCTGCTTTACCACCGTCTAGACTCGGCGGCCGTAACGCTTCGATAAGCAAAATCTGTTCGGGCATGGTTTCTCCCAGACGCTCGAAGAACCGCTGGCTTAAATAGCCCTGCTGACCGCGCACGAGGTAGGTGCGATGGTAGAACAGGCTAAAATCGGCCCATTGCTGCGGACTAATTGCAGCGCCCTCTGTGCGTCTAAACCGAAACCCTGCGGCCGCCGTCGCCTCTCTCTCTTTACGGATAGACTTGCGTTTGCGCGAGGTCATGGTCGCTAGAAAAGCATCGAAGTCTTTGTAGTCGCGGTTATGCCAATGAAACTGACTGCCCATGCGTTCGACCATTTTGGTCGATGCGAAGGCTGCGCGCTCGGCGGGGTTAGGAAACAGCAGATGATAAGACGAGGCGTCCACTCGCTGCGCCTCAGCTTCCAAAGCCTGGACAAGCCCCTCAGCGACGCTGTTCAGAAGAGTGGGGTCATTGAGCAGTATCCGCGAGCCCTCGCTTGGCGTGAATGGCACTGCGGTAAGTAGCTTAGGATAGTAGCTTAGACCGTTTCCCTGATAGGCGTTTGCCCAAGACCAGTCGAATACATATTCGCCGTAGGAGTTAGTCTTGAGATACACCGGCACTACGGCAACGAGTTCGCCGGTTTCGGCTACTCTCACCACCGCATGATGTGGTTGCCAGCCGGTCGCAGCGGTTGTACAGCCGGTCGATTCTAGCGCATGCAGAAATTCGTAACGCGTAAAGGGATTTTGAATACCCGCACAGTTATTCCAAGCCTTACGGCCGATGTCCTCTATAGAATTCACAAAAGTATAGCTGTAGAGATTCACAGAAGACGACTCATTTGACGAGGTTCACTTGAAAGAGTGGCGCGCGCCTGCGCGACGAAGGTTACAGTGAGTTTACCACCCGCCTATTCCTGATGCAGTGCCGCACCGAATTAGGTAGCATCGGATAATCACTAAGGAGATAGCAGTGCGCTCACCCAACCTCATACGCCGCCTTACCGATGCCAGATCGACGCTCAGCAAATCTGAGACCAAGGTCGCGGGCTATGTCCTCGACAACGCACACGAGGTGATTAAGATGCGAATCGCCGACCTTGCGCGAGGGTCCAAGGTTAGCGAGCCGACGGTGATTCGGTTCTGCCGTGCGATTGGCTTCGATGGCTTTCAGTCATTCAAACTTAATCTCGCACAGCATTTAGGTCGTGGCGGTGTCTACTCGCAATTTGCAGTTGACGACAGCGACACAGTTGAAGACCTGCGCAACAAAGTCTTCGATACGACAATCGGTACATTACTCACCGTAAGGGACGAACTCGACCCCATCGCACTCGAACGCTCAATCAACGCAATCACCCGCGCCAACCGCGTCGAATTCTATGGCTTCGGCGCCTCGGGCTCGGTTGCCGCCGACGCGCAGCATAAGTTCTTCCGACTTCAGATGTCTTCAGCTGCCTATACCGATCCCCATATTCAGCACATGTCGGCGATATCCCTTGGCCGTGACGATGTGGTGGTGGCGATTTCGCAATCCGGACAAACAACGGCGCTTTTGCAAAGTGTGCGTCTTGCCAGGCAGGCGGGCGCAACGGTAATCGGCCTCGCACCTCGCGATACGGCACTAAGCCAAGAGTGCACTATCCCAATCTACGTCAATGGAGAGGAAGACCACGAAACGTTTGCGCCTGTTTCCTCACGCATTGCGCATCTCGTCGTAATCGACGTTATAGCAACCGGCGTTGCACTAAAACGTAAGCCGGTGCTCAAAGAACATCTCCAAAAGCTCGATACTAGCCAGCGCATCTTGCGCAAGGGGCGAGTTCTCCGCTCGAAAGTAGGAGGGAGTTAAGCACTCCTCATTGCCAAAGTTGTAAAAAATTAGTATCAACTCGGCCGCTTACTTTTCCACCCGCTTTCTATATTCACTAAACGAGTAGAGATGCAGACGTTGCTCGGCCGTTCCGTAGTTGATCCATGACATAGACAGCGACCACACAGTGTGGCAACTTTCGCTCTGCTTTCGTTTTCTACCGTAAGCGACGATCTATGGGGATGAAAAATTGTTTTTAGTCAAAAGGCGTTTACTACAAGCCATGGTCGTGGCGGCGCTGATCGGCCTCGCGGGTCTTGGCATTGTGAGACTCGAATTCATACAAGATTGGGCTTTTCTTAGAATTCTTGCCGCATCTACGCCGAATACTGATGCGCCTGATGAGCCAGATGCGCTCAGCGCCTCGGTTTGCGGCTCACGCTCGCCGATTCCTGATCCCTCGCGCGCAGAAGCCTGTGTGTTGGTGCAAGCGGGTGAAAGACTTTTTGTGGTCGATGTAGGTGACGGCAGCGTCGCTCGTCTCCGCCAGTGGGCGACACCGTTTAATCGAATCGAAGCGGTGATGCTTACACACCTTCATTCGGATCACATTTCTGACCTAGCAGATATGCATCTCGCCACGTGGGTTCTGCAAGACAGGCGCGCTAAGTTGCCTGTCTACGGTCCCGCCGGCGTCGAGCAGGTGACCGCGGGTTTCGAGCTGGCTTACGGCATCGATTATGGTCTGCGCAACGCGCATCATGGCGATTCACTCGCGCCGCTTGATGTCGCCGGTTTTGATCCAAGGCCAATCGATAATGACGCCCTGGAAATACTCAGCGAGGGCGAATTGAAGGTCAGTGCGTTTCTAGTCGATCACCCGCCTATCGTCCCAGCGTATGGCTATCGTTTCGATTATAAAGGTCGGTCACTTGTGATCAGTGGCGATACCAAAAAGAGTCAGGCGATGATCGATAATAGCCGTGGGGTTGACGTGTTGTTTCATGAGGCGCAGTCGAACGAATTACTCAACATCATGATTAATGCGTCGAGGGCGAATTCAGCGGACAACCGCGCGCAGCTTTTCGAAGACATTCAGACCTACCATACGACACCAATCGAAGCAGCAGAAGTTGCAAACGAAGCAGGGGTTGGACACTTAGTCTTTTACCACCTCACTCCCTCGCCGAGAAATTCGCTAATGGCCGATAGGCTTTTACGCGGGGTCAAGGAAGTACGCCCTGACAATTGGACACTTTCAGTAGACGGCACGAGAGTCACGCTGCCCGTAGGCAGCGATGAAATTTTTCTAGATGAGGTTGATTAATTAGTTCTAGACTGCTCATTCTGCCAATAGCTTTTGGTAATTCGATAGCAGAGCGTCTTAGTAGGCTCGCCTGAAATAGCGAGATTTGCAGTGTAAGCGTATTCGGCACCAATTTTCTGAGCAGCTTTCTGGGAACGAATGTTGCTAGGCGCAATATGAAGCCAAATCTCGTCGAATGTCTCGAAGGCGTGATCTAACATGAGTGTCTTCATCGCTCGATTCCAAACGCCGCCCCAGTAATAGGAATCCAAAAAGGTAAACCCTATCGACATCGAGTCTTCGATATCGGGTGCGGGGTAGTAACGCGAACAGCCGATGATTCGTGCCTCATGTGCGCCACCGGTCGAGTTATCGATGGCGACGAGCGTCGTCTCTGTTGCGAGCAGAAATTCAAAATACAACTCGAAGACATCACGCTGCCAGCGATCATGCTTAGGATGGCCTGCCCAAGTTTCCGGCGAAGACGCCGCCAGATAAAGACCTTCGAAATCAGCTTCTGCAAGGGGCCGCAAAGTGAGTATTTCGTTACCTAATCTTGGTTGAGCATTGAAGGTCATGCCACGATCCTTAGCTAACTGCGTAACGCAAAAGACGACGCTCACCGTTTTTATCGACAAGAAGCATCGTCTTTTGACTCTCTAGGTGCTGACGCATTACCTTAGAGAGGATTTTTATAGCAGCATGTAGCTGACGCTATCCTGCGATTCGGTGAAGAGCACAGATTTTGTTGCCCGACGGATCACGCAGATAGGCAAGATACATTTTACCGTTGTCTCCTTCGCGTATACCCGGCGCGTCTTCACAAGCAGTGCCGCCGTTCGCAAGTCCAGCTGCATGCCAAGCATCACCCTGCGCTTCGTCGGCAACTGAAAAACCAATTGTGCTGCCATTGCCGCCTGTTGCCGGCTGCTCATTTATCGGCTCAGAGATTGAGAAAATGCCGGTGGGTGCCATGTAAAAATAGCGCTTCTTGCCAGTTGGGCTCTCGTTTAACACGCCCGGCCCGTAGCCAAGAACGCCAAGTACTTCGTCGTAAAATTTCTTTGATGCTTCGATATCGGTGGCACCTAACATGATGTGACTAAACATTTTCTTTCCTCTCTTTTTACTCTCTTTTTACTCTATGTGTTTCTCGGTTTCTCTTAGCGACTCTTTATAACTCTTTATAACTCTTATTAACTGTAGCCCACTCGTGGCTTAATTCGATAGTAATACTAGCCTACTTGGTGTCCTGCGGCAGTATTCCGAAAGCGCTAATTATCAGCAACTGCTGATTCTTTTCATGACTCAAGTTTAACCTGTATTGAAGCCGCAACGGCGAGGGCCTTTTGAATTGCTTCGTCGGTTGTCGACGCGCGTGCGAGACCAACGCCCATCCGCCGCGTGCCGTTAACTTCGGGTTTGCCAAAGAGGCGAATCGACGTGTCGGGTATTGCAGTCGCCGCCTTCAGGTTGCCGTAGCTTATCTCTGCACTTTCGCCTTCGACTAATAGCACTGCCGAAGCGGAGGGCCCATAAAAGCGAATCGCCGGAATACTCAGCCCCAGAATCGCGCGCGCATGCAAAGCGAATTCCGAGAGGTCTTGCGAGATGAGCGTGACCATGCCCGTGTCGTGTGGACGCGGAGACACCTCACTAAACAACACGTCGTCGCCTCTCACAAACAGCTCGACACCGAATAGCCCGCGGCCACCAAGCGCGCCTGTCACCTTTTGCGCAATCTCTTTAGCTTTATCCAATGCGGGCTGCGACATGGCCTGCGGCTGCCAAGACTCACGATAGTCCCCGTCTTCCTGCCTATGGCCAATAGGTTCACAGAAACTCACACCCTCGCTATGTTGTACGGTGAGCAACGTGATCTCATAGTCAAAATCGACGAAGCCTTCGACGATGACAGTGCCAGCGCCGCTGCGGCCGCCTTCTTGCGAATACTGCCAGGCCTGCTCGATGTCTGACTCGCTCTTGATCGTACTCTGACCCTTGCCAGAGGAGCTCATAATCGGCTTGATGACACATGGGATTCCAATAGCCGCAATGGCCTCTTTATACTCATCGTAGGTTGACGCAAACCGATACTCGGAAGTTTCAATGCCTAACTCCTCTGCAACGAGTCTGCGAATACCTTCGCGGTTCATTGTAAGCTGAGCGGCCCGCGCACTCGGCACTATATTAATGCCCTCTGCCTCGAGCTCCACCAAGGTCTGCGTAGCGATAGCCTCGATTTCGGGAACGACATAGTGTGGTCGCTCGATAGCGATTATGCGCCTGAGCTCGACCGAGTCTAGCATGGAGAAAGTATAGCTTCGGTCTGCAACTTGCATAGCAGGCGCGTTCGCATAGCGATCGCAAGCTATAACCTCCACTCCGAGGCGCTGGAGCTCTATCACCACCTCTTTGCCAAGCTCACCTGAACCAAGCATGAGGACTTTCGTTGCAGTCGGGCTGAATGGAGTACCGATTGTGGTCATAGTGTCGCGTCTGCCTCAATAATCAACGGGTTCAAGTGCTATCGGGGTAAAGAGTATTTCGCTGTCGATCTGACGCCACTCGTCGTTAGTATATCCACTGTCTTCGAACTCCTCATAAGACTGCCAAAGGTCTTCGGGAATATTCCAACCCTTATCATCGGTATGCGTTTCACGCGGCAAACTGTATTTGCCGATGACTAGCCGAAACTGAGACGAAACCTCAGAATCGTCGTCCTCCCGCCATTCGCTAAAGAGTATCTCGACATCGCTATAAAGCAAATCATCAACAGAGTATTCAGCCGGATCGATTGCAATAATGAGCGGGTCTTCAGGCGCATGGAAATTTGTCTCCCAGCGCTCGAATACCTGTCCTGTGAGTACATGCTCGACGTAATGAATACGCTCAAAACTGTCTTCTCTTGTCACTACTGTGTATTTATTGATATCAGCTTTTCTCTTTATTGCTATCGGCTCTCGCAGAACCAATTGCCGCACCTAGCGCTACACAAACTCCGATCCAAACTGGATCATTTATTAAAGCAAAAATCGTCGCACCTATCGCCGTACTTATTGCGATCGAGCTTCCAATGTTTTCAGAATTCTTAGTCTTTTTACTCATTTTTAGAGTTCTATCTGATTTATTCCGCTGTGACAGACTTCGCCAAAATGCAGGAAGATCGCTATCACTGCTAGTAGTGATAGCGACTTCGGTAAATTACTTTTTTGGTACTCTCTTGTTCTTCTTAGTCACTGGGCTTTTAAGAATGCTTTAATTGGCCCTGATCTATCCCCTGGAAAGTGTCTGGCGTCTGGAAGAAAATCAAGAGTGAGATCAGCTATGTTTGACGCTAACCGATCACGCATCATCTTAGCATCGAGCATCATATCTTTTCCGCCAACCACAGCCATAACTGGCGCCTCTATGCCACTGAGTTGCTCGTCGCTAAATAAGGGCAATTTATCCAGCCTTGGATTGAAATGTCGTGGAATCTCTGCCAAAAATTCTGCCAGTTTGAGTCCTAACTCAGAGTGAGTTGCTGATTGATTTCCAACCATCAGTTCTCTGACTTTAGCTTTTCCCCAATCCCCCATTAAAGACAGAGGTATAACCCACCACAAAATACTTTTTTGTTTCCCTACTCCACCCGGGGATACCAACACAAGCTTCTCCACCTTTTCTGGGCTACGAATTGTATAATCTAGACCAAACCATCCGCCTAAAGAGGTACCAATAATTGACGCTCTGCTAATATCTAATTGGTTCAACACTTCATCTAGCCATTGAGCATAACTCGACGACTCTAAATCAGGGCGGGAATCGGCACTCAACCCAGGCTCGCCAATAATATCTATTGCGTAGATATGAAAATCACTCTGCCATTTGGAAACCTCGTTCAGCCACATTAACGAATTGCTCATAGAACCGTGAAGTAATACAACAGTTGGCGAATTGGGCGCGCCGGATTCAATTACAAAGGTTTCTCCCTGGCTTGTCGGCAATTTATGCGTTTTATATGGCACAGGATAGTGTTCCATTAAAGCCATATAACGTTCGCGAATTAATCCTTCGCTATTCTCGTTTTTATAAATTGATCGTTTAGTCGCCATATCAGAGATAACATTTGAACTAAAGTCTATTTCAATTAGTAAAGCCGCAAGTAAAAAAGCGGCCGTCACTAGGAAAAAGAGTTTTACCCGCATAAATTAAAATTTCACTTAAGACCTTTCAGAGGTAGGGTTTGAAGATGAGACAGGGTAACCCCCTTTCTTAATTTAACGCAACATCAGTAAGTCGGCAGGTGTTGCTGTCGCTCTCACCCTTTAGCAAAAGGTCATTTCGGTATTTTGTGTAACGCTTTACTCGACCGTCACAGACTTCGCCAAATTACGAGGATGATCAACATCTGTACCCTTAGTAATAGCGACATAATAAGAAAGCATCTGCAGGGGAACAGTGAAAACAATGGGAGCAAGAACTTCCGAGCAGCGCGGTACATTGATTACCTTAAGTCCTTTTTCGGACTGATAACCAATACTCTCGTCGGCAAAAACAAATAACTTACCCCCGCGGGCGCTCACTTCCGAGAGATTCGCTTTAAGCTTACCCAAAAGATCATTATTAGGCGCCACGGCTACGACGGGCATTTTGCTGTCAACTAGCGCAAGAGGACCATGTTTAAGCTCGCCCGCCGGATAGGCTTCCGCATGAATGTATGAAATTTCTTTTAGTTTGAGCGCGCCTTCTTTCGCGACCGGATACTGAATACCGCGTCCTAAGAATAGGCTGTGGTGTTTGTCGCTAAACTGTTTTGCAATGGTTTTAATTTGTTTACGTAGCCCTAGGGTTTTTTCAACGATGTTTGGCAGTTTATGCAGCTCTTTAACGAGCTTAGCTTCGTGGGCCACGCTTAGGCCTGTGCGGCGGCCAAGCACGATTGAGAGAACGAGGAGTATGGTGAGCTGAGTAGTAAACGCTTTTGTCGATGCAACGCCGATCTCTTGGCCAGCCATAGTTAGCATGCTGATGTCCGATTCGCGCACGAGAGAACTGGTCGCTACATTACATATCGCAAGCGTGGCTACGTAGCCGAGTTTTTTTGCATACCGCAGGGCTGCAAGCGTATCAGCAGTTTCACCCGACTGAGAAATAGTAACGAAAAGCGTGTTTGGCTGAACAATAATATCGCGGTAGCGATAGTCGCTGGCGATATCGACTTGACATGGAATTTTA
>Ga0181576_10003345_pt1 | contig 11820 bp, 9 predicted proteins | sample 101ome_22_FD_132464 | JGI IMG/M metagenome (GOLD analysis project Ga0181576, IMG submission 132464) | Coastal salt marsh microbial communities from the Groves Creek Marsh, Skidaway Island, Georgia - 101412BT metaG (megahit assembly) | ecosystem: Environmental > Aquatic > Marine > Intertidal zone...
GTTGCAAGAAACCAGGTCCCCATGCTCACACCAACAACCCGCTTTAACGACAGTTTAGTCACCGCCGACAACCCGACCGGGCTCAGACACATTTCGCCCGCCGTGTGACAAAAATACGCGAGCACCAACCACAACATACTCACCCGAGCATCAACGCCTGCAAGCGAGGCGCCGAGCACCAGCGCACCAAAACCCATCCCGGCGAGCACAATACCAAGAGCGAACTTGACCGGAGTTGACGGCTCAAGTCCGCGCTTGGCCAGCCACACCCAGAGCGCAGCGATGATCGGCGCCAGTACAATAATGAACAACGGGTTCAACGACCCGAACATCGACGCCCTCACTTCGGTTCCCAACAACTGGCGATCAACGATACGGTCGGCATACAGCGTCATGCTGCCGGCTGACTGCTCAAAGAGCGCCCAAAAAACAATCGAGAACGCGATCAGCACCATCAGCACCAGCGTGCGCTGGAACTCCTCGCGCGTTGCTGTGAACAAGGCATAAAGCGGTAAACTTGCCAACGCGACCGCCAAAATCACGTTCTGAGCCATGTGTACGACGGGCTCATGTTGAAGCACCAACCACACGGGAAACAACGCAAGCCCTCCGCAGATATAAATCCAGACCTCTGTGGACACGCCCAAGCGCCGCTGGCTCAGTCGCTCGGGGAACGCAGGTTCCGTCAAACCAAGCAAATGTCGTTGACCGCGCAGGAACGTGGCCAGTCCGATCAGCATGCCAACACCCGCTGCACCAAAACCGTATCCCCAGCCAAAGGTCTCGCCAAGCCAACCACACAGCAAAATCGCGATGAACGCGCCCAGATTTATGCCCATGTAGAAAATGGTAAATCCGGCGTCGCGACGCGGATCATCAGGTCCGTACAGCTCGCCGACCATGGTCGATATATTCGGTTTCAGAAATCCGACGCCAACGGTGATCAGTGCAAGTGCCAGAAAAAATACCTTCAATGCCACCGTATCCTGAACCACCAAAACGGTTTCAAGAACCGTTCCGGCTGCGTAATCAACTCCAGCCACTGAGACCGCCGTCGGCAACATCGAGCCGGCTTCGTAGCGCGTCGCCTGATCGCCCTCAACAGCCATCAGCAGATGACCTGCACACAACAGCAGCGCGCCGAACACAACCGCTTTGCGCGTACCGAGATAACGGTCGGCAATCAGCCCACCAATAACCGGCAGTCCATAAACAAGCCCTGCATAGGCACCTAGGATGTCGTAGCCCGCAGCGTCGCTGAACAGATGGTATTTAGTGAGATACAGCAGCAGCAGGTATTTCATTCCGTAAAATGAAAAACGCTCCCACATTTCGGTTGCAAAACAGACGTAGAGTCCGCGCGGATGACCAAACAGCTCGCGGTCACGAGGCGCTGAGGCTGGGACGGACATTGGGCTCACAGGCAATACTCCGACGTGACAATAAAATCAGCGCCGGAGTGTATCAGAACAGGGTGCGATATCAGGCCATTCCGAGGTTGTCAGTGATACCTTTGATCACAGGCTGTTTGGCTTCGATCAGTGGCACCGTGCCTTTTGCCAGCAACCACTCGCTGACGACGTCCCAAATGGGCGTGCCTTCAACGCCGGGAGCAACCGGCGCCCATCCTGCGACCTTGTAGGATTTTGACGCTTCGATCGCCTTGCCATTGAGCATCATGTTGGTGATGCGCGACCCTGCCTGCGCAGTCGGGTCAATGGTGTAATCCATACCGCCAACGCGCACCATGTCCCCACCTTGCTGATAGTACGGATCGGCATTAAAAATATTATCGGCGACGTCCTCTAGCACGAGCTTGATGTAATCACCTTTCATCTCTGTGAGCGTGGTCGCAGGATAGGTAATCGCGACCTGATTCATCACGTCCTCAAGCGTTATATCGTCGCCCGGCAACAGTGTTGTTCCCCAACGGAATCCGGGGGAGAACGCAATGTCGGCGCCTTTGACATCGATCAGCGCATCGCAAATCAACTGATCAAAGCTGCCGTTGAAGTTGCCTCGTCGGTACAACAGACCATCGGTGCTCGCAAGCTTCTTCGTCAATTGATCCAGATACGGCGCGCGGATGGATTGAATCAACGCGCTCATGTCCGGATCCGCAGGCAGCAAATCGGCAAACACCGGCAACAATTTGTAGGAAAAATCTCTGACCTGGCCGTCCCTGACGTCAAAATCGAGCACGCCCAGGTACTTGCCATTACTGCCGGCATTGGTCACCAGCGTTGTACCGCCGGCATTTTTTACCGGCACTGCCCGCGGAATTGCGTCGTGGGTATGACCACCGAGAATCGCATCGAGCCCGGTGACACGGGACGCAAGCTTCATATCAACATCTGCTCCGTTGTGGGAGAGCAGCACAACGACAGCGGCCCCCTTCTTGCGCGCTTTGTCGATTTCGCTCTGCAGATGTTTTTCCTGAATGCCGAAGGTCCAGCCCTCGGTCATATACGACGGGTTGGCGATAGGCGTATACGGGAATGCCTGACCAATGATGGCAACCGGCACCCCGTTTATCTGCTTGACGGTGTGTCCTGCGAACACCGGATCACCAAAGTCCTGATCCTTGACGTTGTGCGCAACAAAATCAATGTGACCCTCGAGATCGGTCTCGATAATTTCCATGACGCGATCTGTGCCGAGCGTGAACTCCCAGTGCCCGGTCATCACATCTAGCCCAAGTTGCTTACTGGCATCGACCATGTCCTGGCCATTGGTCCACAGCGAGGTTGCCGAGCCCTGCCAAAGGTCACCACCATCGAGCAGCAGCGCCCCGGGTCGGTTTGCGCGTACTCGCTTGACCAGCGTCGCCATGTGCGCAAACCCCCCAACCTTACCGAAGCTCTTGGCGGCCTCGGCAAAATCGAGATAGGTGAACGCATGTGCCTCACGACTACCCGGTGCAATGCCATACTCCTTGAGGAAAGCATCGCCGACGATGTGCGGGGGACGGTTCGTCGCATCCGACACACCGATATTCATCTGCGGTTCGCGATAGTAGATCGGCATCAGCTGCGCGTGCGCGTCGGTCATATGCATCAGATGCACATTACCGAAACGCGGAATATCGTAATTGTCGCCAGAGGCGAAACTCTTTCGGGATAAAACGGGCAATGTCAGGCCAGCCGCGACCCCCAGAGCCAACATTTTCTGGAATTCTCTGCGTTGCATAGTATGTGTCCGTTACTTGAGCGTGCGTTACTTAATGCTTGTTAACCGGCGATTCCGGATCAAGCAAAAGCGCCATGATGTCTTTGAGTTGTTGCTCGGTTAATACACCGTTGTGGCCGAAGCGTGGCATGTGTGAACACGGAACCCATGCGGTCGCATTCCACAGTTTGCTCCAGGTGTAATCAAGCACCGCCTGAGACTGACCACGCATGCCGTAGTTGGTCAGCGATGGGCCCAGCGTCCCGTACGCGACCTCGTCCGGATCGAGCTGGTGACAGGCATAGCAGTTCCCGCCATTGGGGTCATTTTGATCGTCGCTGTATTGCAGCCCCTTGCCGTTGGCCGCAATCTCTTTACCGCGTTTCCAGTCGCCCAGATACACGCCATCGGAGGGCTTTTTAACCGCTGCCATTGCGCTCTGACGCAGTCGCTCAGACTCTTCAGGATCGGCAATCATGCTTTGCGGGTTGCTGCACGCGGCCTGCATTTCGTCTTGTTCGATCCGATCAAGGCCGACGCCATTGATTGCCTTCATTGAGTTCATCAGCGCATTGTAAGCGCTGTCGTCCGCGAAGACGTTCAGACTGGCCAAACACAACACGACCATCGAGAGTAAAAGTTTATGCATCGCGGCTTACCTCTTCATCGTCGGCGCCGTCATCGGCGCGCCGTCGGCATTAACTGCCATATATACCTGCAAGGCGACGCTCGCCTCTGAGCCGAGTTGCATTTCCGGCAGACGTTGTTGCCGAGCGCAATCGCGCATACGCCACCCCATCGACCGCACAACACCCTGGGTCACGCGGTATGCCGGGTATGAGCCGTATGCAGCGCCTGCCCCGTCGGCGGTGGTCAGGTTGGCAAGCTCCTGCAATCTGATACGGGTGTTGGACTGACGGTGACAGGTTGAGCAACCGAAGTCATGGGTGCCCGCGCGATAGTAAAACAGCTTTTCGCCGAGCGTGTACGCGGCCTTCTCGGCATCATGGTCCTGCGGCGGCTGGATTGGCATATCCAGAGACTGCTCGGCAATCCACGTGGACAAGGCTTCGATCTCGGTACCCGTTTCGCCACTCAGCGAATACGGATGAGCGGTTATTTCGTCTGCATCGCGCCCCTGCAGCGTCACCATGCAGTGAACCAACCGCGCCTCGAGGTCCATGACCTTACCGGTATCCTCGAAATACCGGGGTAATTGTGCATAAGCGCCTTCGACAACACCTGCTCCCAGTCCAAGATCACACTCTTCGAGTGAGACCTCATTGGGCCCCTGCGGCTCCAGCCACATGTCAGCGCCATCTTCCGAGAAGAAAATCGCCGGATTGTCGTCATCCCAATCGTCGGCTATCACACCGACACTGAGCACGCTTCCAACGAGTATCGTTGCTATTAGCTTTTTCATACACACTACCCCGAGGCTACGTTCAATTAACCGGCTTTTATTTTGACCGTGCCGGACCCTTTTTCGCCCTTGTTGTCGACATAGCTAAAGTCGATCTGATCACCTTCGTTGGCGCCGGTGAAGCGGAATGCAAGCGTAGGGTTCTGAGAAATCGACGCACCCCAATGAGCACGAACCAATTCACGATCACCCAACATGGCAACCACTTCCGTGATGAAGTGTGCCGGGATCGGATTGCCTTCGGCATCCTTGCGTTGGCCGGTTTCCATCGGGTGGCGCATCAGTGCTTTGACATCCACCACACCTTCTTCGCTCATTTTGGCGCGAATGCGCATTCTTCCTGCCATGATTTTTCTCCTTAACCGCCGCAACCACCAAGGGTGACTTTTGTTTCCATGGATTTTTTATAAAGCTTACCGTCTGCCTCAACGATGGCGTACACCAAACCGGTTTGAGCGACTTTGAGTTTCGTTTCAGCAAAGGCAATGGTGCCTTCCGGAATATAGAAAATCGCCGACAGCGGATTCGGATTCTTTTCGACCAGAATCGCGATCTTCGTCGTATTCGGGAGTTTGCTGTTCACAACCACAGGCACGTTTGCCGCGTTGTCAGAGATCGGTGGAACCTCCAGCTCGATCATATCGCTGTCAACCGCATTGCCGCCCAGATCATTGATCACTGCATCAACAGCCGTTGCCGTAAAGGTCGAGTCGGGACGCATAGCGGCAGCCAAAACGCGCATGGGAAGCGCCGCGACCGCGAGCAGAGTTGCCCCAGCTCCCAAAAACCAGCGGCGCCCAAAACGCGTCTGGATAGATGACGATTTCATAGTGTTTTCCTCAAACTAGAATGAACGTGGTTATTTTTGATTACTTGCCCGCGAGCCAGTTGGCGATCACCGCAATATCCTCGTCGCTGACGTTCGGCATCGGCGGCATCATGCCGCCCCACACGCCGGAGCCACCGTTACGGATCTTTCCGCTCAGGTAGGCAACAGCATCATCACGATCAGCATACTTTGCCTTGACGTCGTTAAATGCAGGCCCGATCAACTTGCTATCGAGCTGATGACAGGCACTGCAGGTATTCGCGGCAAGCAAATCGGTCGGCTCCGACGCGACGGGCGAAGCAGCCTCGGCCGATGCATCAGCCGCGTCAGGATCTGTATTGATACCGGGCATCGGGCCGTAATCCCGCACCTGATCTCTGAGGTTGCCGTGAGCGTTCATTGCATACTCGGGCAGTCTCGACGTGATTGTTGTATCGACATCACAATTTTTGGTGCAGGAGCTTCCATTAACGTCCGGCTTGTCCGAGACCGACCACATACCGTGATCTCGGGTCATACCGTTGCGATTGGGCATGCGCGCCTGCGCTTCTGCGATTGTCTCGTTACTCAGCTCGAAGTCAGGCTCAATAATGTAACCAAGGCTCAGCAGGTAAGCGACCAATGAATAAACCTCGTCAACCTCGAGCGATTTCGGGGCGTTCCAGGGCATGGCGCGGTTGATGTAGTCGAACAACGTGCTGACTGTTGCGACCTTCATCAACGTGGTGCGGGTACGGCTGCGATCTGTGAGCGCCGCGACCCGGCCGGTTTCGATATCCTCCTCGGTCACGTTTCCTAACGCGAGCGGCGAGAAAACTTCATTCGAATCGCCGAAGTCACCATGGCACACCGCACACTTTTCGAGCCAGATCTCTTCGCCATCTTCGGCGTTGCCACTGCCCGCCGGCAGACCTTTGAAATCAGGTCGCACGTCGATATCCCACGCCGCAAGTTCATTGGCCGTTGCAGGACGACCGATGTCGCGAATAGCGGCATCCATGTCTCCCGCAAACGAGGGAATCGACATCGCGAAGGCTGCCGCAAGGCCGAGCAGTTTTAACTCAATATTGGACATCGCAGATTTATCCGAGCTGAACATTGGCTACCTCCCCGGACTTTTGCACCTGCCACGTTTGAATGGCGTTGTTGTGGTAAATGGACCGTGTGCCACGCACCTCTTTCAGCGCCGGTTTACTCGGCTGGATATAACCGGTACTGTCAGTCACGCGACTTTGCAACAAGGCTTCGTCGCCATTCCAGCTCCAGTCAAAATTGAACCGGGTCAACGCTTTGGGCAGGATCGGTCCCTCGAGACGCGCTTCGCGCCAGTTGCGTCCACCGTCAACCGACACTTCCACTTTCTTGACCGTGCCACGTCCCGACCAGGCCAGACCGGTGATGTTGTAATAGCCCTGACTCATCAGTTTCTGCCCACCTGATGGCGCGGTGATCACCGACTTCGCCTCTTGAATCGAGGTGTATTGACGCAGCATGCCATCGGGCATCAAGTCAACGTAGTGGCTTGACTCATCTTTGGTCGCGTAGGGCATGTCGCCGACTTCTACACGGCGCAGCCATTTAACCGAGGAGACGCCCTGCAGACCCGGCGTGATCAGGCGCAGCGGATAGCCATTTTCAGGGCGAATCATTTCGCCATTCATGCCATAGGCAACAAAGCAGTCATCGACCGCGTTTTCTATGTTGATCGTTCGTGAGTTCGACGAACCGTCCGCACCTTCGGCCAGAATCACCTTTGCCTTCGAGCGGTCATAGCCGGCCATATCGAGCAACAACGATAGCGGCACACCGGTAAACTCCGAGCACGACAACATGCCATGCGAGTACTGAACGGTTGGCACCGCAACATTGCCCCACTCGAGCGCAGTGTTGGCGCCACACTCAACAAAATGTATGCGCGAAACGCTGGGTAGACGCATCAACTCTTCAAGCGTGAACACCATCGGTGTCTTGACCAGCCCGTTGATCATGAAACGATGGCGACGAGGATCTATATCCACCCAGCCTTGGTGATGTCGCTCAAAGTGAAGTCCACTTGGCGTGATCATGCCAAACAAGCTCTGCAGCGGCGTGAAGGACACGCTGGCTTGTTTGGTCTGCGTTAAGCCCGGGCTCTCGCGACGGATAATATTCGCTTCGTACTTGGAGGGCATTCCATAGGCGGGTGATGCAACACCCTTGCCCAACATCCGGCTCCACTCCGGGATATTGACAATATCCGGATCATCACCCGCGGCGATCGCAGCTCCGGACGCCATCCCGGCCACAGCCGCTGCAAATGCGCTTCGCAGCAGTCCGCGCCGACGCTGATCAACGCCGTGCTGATGGATTTCGGAGACGAGTTCGGGTTCCAGGAAGGATTCAGGAGCCGCCCGCAGGTGCCCCCGTTGGGACTTGAGGTTATCTGATGTATCTGTCATATTTCTATTCGGAATATAGTTATAACTCAATGAACAGGACGTTAAGATAGACCAAGTGGCCATAGAAATGCAACATACTCTAAACCGTTTATCGATTCGACCGCTGGAGCCACCAATGTCACGTATTTTGAGATCAATCCATTCGCAACTGTTCGTTGCGATCTGCCTTTTGGTTCTAATGACGACGACGTTCATCGAGCAGGCTCAGGCTGAGCAAACTCAACCCGGAGTCGTGTTCCATATATCGCACTCCTCTCAGGCTTCGCGCGCCATGATTCAGATCACCCGACTGATGGAGGGCATGCCCGGTGTACCCGTGGTGATTGTCGGCGTTGCCGACGGCATTCGATTTATGCTCGACGGCGCCAAAGACAAAAACGGCGCGCCCTACAGCGCCCGTATCGAACAGCTGATCGGCAATGGCGTTGAAATCTATGCCTGCCGCAACACGCTCGATACCTTCGAGCTGACTGACAACGACCTGACGTTTGGAATCGACACAGTCCCCTCCGGCATTGTGGCAGTATCAGAATACCAACTGAAAAAAGGCTATGCGTATATCAAACCCTGACAATGCGCCGAAACGGGATAGGCGATGAATATGGCTGCTAGACAGATCATCATTCTGATCGCGTGTGCAGCGTTCAGCCTCGCCAGCAGCGGTGCTGAACTGCTCTATGTCTATTCGAGCAGCTGTCCCTCATGCATGCGCTTTGAGCGCGACGTTGGTCGCATTTACGCAAAGACCGAGGAAGCACAGCGCGCACCGATGATCCGGCTGACGATCGCCGAGCTGGAAACGCATACGCTTAACGCATGCATCGCAGATGAGGTTGTCGGGACCCCAACGTTCATTATGTTGAACAAGTGCGAGGAGCTTGATCGTATCGTGGGATACAGCACCGACGAACTATTTTGGTTGGGCATGCACCGCATGCTCAATCAGATCCCGTGAGAATAGATGCGTCGGCGCAGTTATCCGCGTTGATCATCGCGCTTTCGGACCAGTAATTCGGGCACGCTGTGGCCTTGATCAGGTTCTCCGCAGCGTTGCAGAATCCATGCGCGCGCCTTGTCTCGCAACAGCACGGCGCGGCCCCAATCATCCGAGGGGGCCCTTGCATCGAGTGAAATTGGTTCGCCGATTAACACGCGCAATAGCGAGCGCCGCGGTGTCCATGACCCATCGCGTAGCGCCGAGCGTGTGCCGCGAAGCACCACCGGCACCACGGCCAAATCCGCGCTCACCGCAGTTTCAAACGCACCCAACCGAAATGGCAGCAAGCCCGGCGCCCGGGTAAACGTACCCTCGGCAAAAAAGAACAACGACTGTCCCCGATTCGCCAGGTCTCTGAGCGCGCGGGCATCCGCACGCATGCCCTCATCGTCAAAGCGCTCGACAAAACGCACCCCGAGTCGTGGCAGGAACCAGCCCAGAACACTGTTTGAGCGCAACTCACCCTTGGCGACATACACCAACGGCTCAGGCATCGCCGCCATCACCAGCAGCGCATCAAGGTAACTTGCGTGGTTGGATACGAACACGGCAGGTTTGGCCGCATGTTCACCAAGTCCATTTTCAATCTGGAGCCGATATCGAGCGCACCAAAACCCGGCCCGCAGTGTGTTTTTGACTAACCACCAACGCGCTCGGCGTGTTGGTACAAGCAAGGCGGCGACGGCGGCAAAGGTCGCTGAAACACCCAGCGACACCCACGCCCATCCGGCAAATGCCCGATCATTGATTGCACGCAGCGCTACATTGAGATGCTCCCCCACACCCTGCAACCAGAACCGCGCCACCTGCATCCACACCGGCAGGGGTTTGCGCCCTGCCAGCCCATCCAGATAGACCTGCTTGCTGGCATCGCGTCGTATCTTACCGCTAGAGGTTTTGAGTACGGTATTGGGCGGCGCCAGCATAATGTCATCGGCAGGAACGCCGGCGAGCGAAGTAACAATCTCCTGAATGGCTGCGCTCATGCGCTCCTGCGCGTCCTCGCCTTTGCGTCGCGATTCAGCCAGTACGATGAGTCGCTCGGTACCGGCCTGCGGATCCACGACACCGAACACCGCCACATTGCCTTTGACGACACCTTCGACCTGCCCTACCCCGAGTTCAATTTCCTCTGGATAAATGTTGCGACCGGCCTTGATCACAATATCTTTGCTTCGACCGGTGATATAGAGATTGCCGTCTGCGAAATATCCGCGGTCACCGGAATCAATCCAGTCGCCGACAAACAACGCCGCCGTGCTGGTTGGGTTGCGAAAATACCCGCTGGTTGCTGATGGCCCCTTGAATTGAACCCGTCCTTCGCGACGCTCCGGACACTCATCAGCGTTATCGTCGGCAATCCGGATTTGATGACCAGGTATCGGCTGGCCACAAAATACAAATTCAAGCGCATCATCATCGTCAGCGGCCGCCGGAATCGCATCACCGGTGGCCTGAAACTGCTGACGCTGGATACGATCAACAATCGGCGCCTGCCCCAACGGCGGGAAAGCCAGACCAACCGATGCCTCGGCAAGCCCGTATGAGGGACGCATTGTTTCATCTCTGAAGCCGACCGGACCGAACCGTTGCTGAAACCGACGGATCGTTTCGGGTCGCACCGCCTCGGCACCATTGCACGCAAATCGCCAACTGGAAAGATCAAGCCGTGCCACATCCTCGTCGCTGATACGGCGCAAACACTGCTCATAGGCAAAGTTGGGCGCCGCCGATGCGGTCCCTCTGAAACGATGAATGGCCAGCAACCAACGCAGCGGTTTTGAGACAAAGGCCAATGGCGGCATGATCACCAATTGCGCCGCGTGGTAGAGGCTCCCGAACCACGCACCGATAAGCCCCATATCGTGATAAAGCGGCAACCAACTCACGAAGACATCGCTGGAGCTCATGCCATTTGCCTGTCCGAATGCACGCACATTCGCCAGCAAATTGGCATGGGTCAGAACAACCCCTTTGGGCATGCCGGTCGAACCCGAGGTGTATTGAATAAAGCCGGTATCCGCCGCGGTTATCGTTTCCGGCTCAACATCGCGGTCAAGACCGGCCGCAATCACGTCATCATCCTGACACAAGTGGGCCAGTGTCGGCGTGCGTGCTTTCATAATCCGCGCGAACGCAGCCGCCTCCTCCATCACGACCATAACCCGCGCTCCGGCGTTCTCGACGATTGCCGCGTGCTTCAGCAGATGCTCTTCGGTTTGGCGTGCATTGCCCGGCGGGTACACCGGCACCGGAATCGCGCCGGCAAGCAGCACTCCAAAAAACTCAAAGAAATAACTCTTACCCGTGGGCAGCATCAGCACGACCGTCTCTCGCGGTTGAACTCCAAGCGCCTGCAGGCCGGCCGCGCGACGTTGCGCCTGCGCGAGTAACTCGCCATAACTGATGGTCTCACCGTCATCATCGTCACTGTACAAACGAATGTGAATGCGCTCTGGATGCATCGACGCATGAATTCTCAATACATCGACCAGAGTCTCGGCCTTGGCCGGCGAACTCACGGTTGCCGCATCGGACTGATCGAGCACTTCGAAGCGCTGCCCATGCGCCAAGTCTGCCGACGCGAGCTCGCGAAGCACATCGCGCACGGTGTCGATCCGTCCGAGCGCAGCCTCAGGTAGTGCAAGGCCCAGCGCGGATTCGACCCGCGCAATCAGTTCCACCCGCGACAGGCTGTCGAATCCGAGGTCTCGATCGAACACACTATCGAGCGTTAAATCCTCGCAGTGTTTGCCCGCATTGAGCTGCTCATACATGGCCCGCGTGAGGGCCAACACCGTCTCTGCATTGTTGCTGTTCACGCTCGCCCTCCGCGCGCTGCAGAAGCCCTGATCGACCACGCCGGTGATTGCGGCACCGACCGCAACAACAGGGCACCGATCACGAAAAACAAAAGAATCACTGCAATTCCGCCGCGGGCCGACCCGCTCAGACCAGTTACCAA
>Ga0181576_10003349_pt1 | contig 11817 bp, 9 predicted proteins | sample 101ome_22_FD_132464 | JGI IMG/M metagenome (GOLD analysis project Ga0181576, IMG submission 132464) | Coastal salt marsh microbial communities from the Groves Creek Marsh, Skidaway Island, Georgia - 101412BT metaG (megahit assembly) | ecosystem: Environmental > Aquatic > Marine > Intertidal zone...
ATCTACAAAAGTGGTCGTAATTCCTAATCTCGGAAGGGTTACGCTTAATAAATTATAGGTTCCGCCATATAAACTACTAGACGCTACAATATGATCACCGGCTTTTAATAAAGTTAATAAACCGGTACTGATCGCTGCAGTACCTGAAGCAAATACAACTGCTCCTATTCCACCTTCAATAGCGGCTAATCGGTCTTGAAGAATCTGATTGGTTGGATTATTTAAACGGGTATAAATAAAACCTAATTCCTTTAATGAAAATAAGTTGGCAGCATGATCAGAATCATTGAACACATACGAAGAAGTCTGATAGATCGGTACTGCTCTGGTGCCTAGTGTTTGAGTTACATCGTGCCCTGCATGTAAGGCGTTGGTTGCATTTTTATAATTGCTCATAAGTGAAATATTTTGACAAATATATCGTATTATTTTTTAATTCCTACTATTTATATAGGAATTATATAATTATATATTTATTGTGTTGAATTTTAAAAGGTTACTCATACTTTTCATAACTGCTAAAATAACAAATTACTGCAAATCGTATGCGGTTTGAAGGATATGTTTTCCTGAGCTTATGCACTAAAGCATCATAAGGATTCTTTAGTTCAAAATAGGTTGGTAACCCATTCAATAACGTTGAATCACTTAAAAGTAAGTGTGCTGCTTGGTTACACGAACAAAAAAAATGACTCAATTCGTTTTTAATCGATAACTGTTTAAGGTTCCCTAGGCCGTAAAAGCTTAGATTTTTTTTGTGATTATAACCATTAAACTCAGGTTGAATAGGGATGATCTGCAAGAACTGATCGAATAATACTTGAAAATCACAGCAGATCACCTTGCCTCCTACTTGTAAATAATCGAGCTGTGTTGTGACCTCCTCTTTTTTAATGTAATTTATCGATCCAAAATAACAGATTAAATCACAACTAAAATCTTGAGGAATATCTTGAGAATACGTGACATTAGGATGGCTGATTGTTTTCTCTAGCATTACTTTGGAAATATCATATCCCAAAACCCTATCTGAAAATTTAGTAAGTTCAAAACTTGAAACTCCTGTTCCACAGCCTACATCTAATGTTCTTGAATACCGTTCTTCTCCTAAACATTTTTGAAGTATAGGGGCATGTAGTGGTGGTCGATAGGCCTGGTAATGAGTAGCAATAAAGTCCGTATAACTTTCCATAAATCATAAACTGATTAAATATCTTAAGACACTCAAAATTCCAATTCCCAGGATTAGATAGAGCGTGATCATTCTATAAATATATTGACAATTTGATCTAATACATCATTCAATGCTTAAATTCAGTAGCTCAATTCCTGTTTTTTTGTAAGTAAGCCTTCGTTTGTAGGTTTGTTGAATCATAAAATAATGGTTATTTTAGAACGTTTAAACCACACTATGAGACCCTATATCCTTTTAGAAAATAACTGGCGGAATTTAAAATCAGATCGATTTGAATTAGCGATACTCCCTTGGGGAGCAACAGAAGCTCACAACTATCATCTACCTTATGGTACTGACGTATACGAAGGAGAAGCAATTGCTGCAGAAGCTGCTCGAAAAGCAAGTGTACAAGGGGCCAAAGTAATTGTATTACCTACCCTTCCTTTTGGTGTTAATACAGGTCAGAGCGACATCTACCTTGACATTAATTTAAATCCGAGTACTCAACTGATTATTTTAAGGGATATTATCACTGTTTTAAACAGACAGGGGATTCATAAATTTTTAATCCTCAATGCTCATGGTGGAAATGATTTTAAACCAATGTTAAGAGAATTGGGCTTAGAGTTTCCAGCTATGTTTTTATCATTTTGCAACTTCTATCAAGTAGTAGACAAGTCAATCTATTTTGAAGAAGAAGGGGATCATGCGGATGAAATGGAAACTAGCTTAATGATGCATCTTCATCCTAATTTAGTCACCTCTATAAACAACGCAGGTGATGGAGTTGAAAAGAAACATAGGATTAAGGGTATACGAGAAAAATGGGCTTGGGCTGAACGTAAATGGTCATTAGTAAGTGAGGATACTGGTATCGGGAACCCTAAAAAATCAACGAGTGAAAAAGGGGAGCGCTTCTTTACTGCTGTAACGAATCAAATAGCTGAGCTCTTTACTGATATTTGTAATGCAGATTTGAATGATTTATACCAATGAATTTAGAACAACTTTTAAACTACCGTCGCTCTGTAAGAGTTTATGATGCTGAAAAAGACATCGATACTATACGAGTAAAAAAGTGTATTGAACTTGCTACCTTAGCTCCTAATAGTTCTAATATGCAGCTTTGGGAGTTTTATCACATTACCGATCATCAGCTTAAAGAACGGATTTCAAAAGCTTGTTTAAACCAGTCAGCTACGCGAACAGCAAAAGAGTTGGTGGTATTTGTGACAAGACAAGATTTGCATCGCAAAAGAGCAAAATCAGTACTAGAATTTGAACGTAAAAATATAGAAAATTACAGCCACAAAGCCAGACAGTTGAAACGTATCAAAGACCGAGAGATCTATTATGGTAAAATCATGCCTTTTTTATACTCAAAATTTTATGGAATCCTAGGAGCCATTAGAGTATTGATTACCTTAACTATAGGATTATTTAAACCGATCGTTCGTGAGGTATCTGAAAGTGATATTCGAGGAGTTGCTCATAAATCATGTGCGCTAGCAGCACAAACATTTATGATCGCTATGGCTGAACAAGGGTACGATACCTGCCCACTGGAAGGATTAGATTCAAAACGACTAAAAAAGATACTCAACTTACCTTATGGAGCACAAATCAATATGGTTATTTCATGTGGCATTAGAAAAGGTAATGATGGCATTTGGGGAGAGCGTTGTCGCGTTCCTTTTGAGGAAGTCTATCATCAACTTTAAATTCTAATTGTTTGATTTAACACACTAAATAGTACACCTTTAATACCCAGTTCATAGAAAGACTTAACTCGAAGTCCTAAACGAATAGACAATGCTGGTTGATGTATTCACCCCATCACTGGTGATGATTCTCCAGTAATAAATCGTGTCAGCGGCTACACTTACTTCCACTGATGTATCGGTGGTGTTTTCTACAATCTTCGTCTCTTGCAGTCCATCGGTGGTATCTAGTTCTATCGTATAGCTTAAACTGTCCTGATCCGCGTCCGATCCACTCCACACAAGGGTTACCTTACCCTCTGTTGGTGTCACCTGTGAACCTGGACTAGGACTTGTTACCACCGCTGGAAATGGAGCGTAGTTTGTCGTTCCATCACCTGCTAGGTAAAACTGCCACGTATCACTCGTGGTGGTCTTATCTCCTTTGTTCTTCGAGGTGATGTTCCACGAGTATGGAATGCCCTTTGTGAGGGTTACTGCCTTGGAGGTAGTGGTTATGTTGTTTTGATTGATTTGTTGTTGATTATTAAGATTGATAATCTTTAAATCATAGCTGTCCGTCTCTGTAGAGGCATTCCAAGAGAAGGTCACCTGTCCTGAACTATTAACCTCCTCACAGGCCTTATTGTTCTCTGGGGAACTCAGTATTGACTTCCCTGGAGCTTCTATCGTTGGGGTTGGAGGGGGTGGTGTGCGAGTACTGCCTCCTCCTCCACCAGGACTATCTTTTGAACATGATAGTGCAAGGGCTACAAGTCCAATGCTTAGTAATTGAATAATAGCAGAGCCGTAGGTCGTTTTAGTTGTTCTCATAGTGATTGCCATTTTATTCTTTAATTACTTTTAAATTCGATTGTACTGTTGCTCTACTGAGTCTAATGAAGTACATCCCTGTGGTGTAGTCCGAGAGGTTAAGTTCAATTACTCGGTTCTGAGGAATCGCTACTTCTTTTACAATGTATTGGTAACCACTTACATCACTAAGTATCATGGTAGTGGTGGTATCCACGCCTCCTACATAAAGCTGTACCCAGTCTATTGTTGGATTCGGATAAACCAGTACTTCTTCAGAGACAAAGATCTCTTCAAAGTAGCTTCCCTGACAGTCTAAGTCTGTAGCGATTTCAATAGTGTTCATTCCCGCTTTGAGATCTAGGTTGATTGATGAATCAGTAGTTACTATTGATTTCCCATTCACTGTCACCGTATAAAGCTCAGAGCCGCTCATAGACAGGTTTACTGTTTTACTCGAGTAATTCACCTTTGAACTTGCTGATAAGGGCTGTGGTTCTCCTATCTGTACGCTATAACACTGCTGGTAACTGTCTTGTCCTTCCACTGTGAAGCACACATCGTAGGTGCCGGCCGATAGATTGGAAAGTTGAGTGGCATATCCTAATTGCTCATTCATTGTTATACGAGCATGTCCAGTTACACTGATCGTATAATCGTAATTTGAATTTGATGCAGTAATCCATATTGCGCCATTATTTGCATCAATACAGGTAGAGGCAATCGCCTTTACACTAAAAGTCCCTTGGTATAAACTAAACACCTCACATCCACTGGTATTAACCAAAGTTCCTAATGGTGTATTAGGGCAGGCATCATAACTATCCAACACTCCATCATTATCATCATCATCATCACATACATCACCTAAACCATCGTTATCCGAATCTGTTTGATCTGGATCATCTGAATATGGGCAATTATCTTGTTGATTACCATCAGTAAGTGTCGTAGGTTGATTACCGATTACTACATATTGACCCGGTGCTAGATTGAGTTCTAGTTTATTCCCTGCAATCGGTATTATAGCGTTATTTTTAATTAAATCATACCAAGAGTCGTTAGACTCAAAAGATAGAGTCGTTTTTCTAGGAATCAGATCAAAATTGCCAATAACTAGCACTTTTGAAAGTTCTCCGGATGGTGCTGAAGGATCAACAAATGTGATGCGTTTAAGAGGAGCATCTTTCACATCTAAAGTTTCAGGAATGGTATTAAAAATAGCCTCTTCTTTTTTGAGCTTAATGATACGTGCCCATGACTGATATACATTTTGACGGTAAGGGTCGGTGTTATAGTTCAATTGATCTTCCCAGGCAGATGGTTTGTTGCCAAGTTTACAAGAACCCTCTCCATAGGGATCAGGAACGGTACCATCACTACACGCAAAAATAGAAGTATCATAGCCAAGTTCTCCAAATTGCCAGAGCATTTTAGGACCGGGTAATAGAAATAAAAATGGAGCCGCAAGTTTAGTGCGTTCAAGAGCCGTTTGAAGGTTTCTAACCGAATAATCCTCATTAGAATTTCCAAAGGTGAGGTTTTTATACATCACTCGATCCTTATCATGACTTTCCATAAAACTCACTAACGTTGGATTTGAAAAGCCTCTATTTTTAAAATAGGCGCCAGATAAATCGGAATCATAGCCCATTTGAGCTTCAGAATACGCATAAAATTCCTCTCCCCAACTCATGATTCCATGGGCAGAAAACTCTTTTTCTTCATCATTTTGAAAATGCTCAAAAATTACATAGGCATCAGAATCAACCCTCCATATATCATCTGCTAAAGACTTTAAGTAGTTGACTCTTGAAGATAAGTACTGTTCTGCGTTAGCTACATTGGTAAAACCTTTCGTTAAATCAAATCGAAATCCATCAATCTTAAATTCTTCTATCCAATAGGTGTTGATGCGCTTTAAATAATCCTTGACTGCTGCGGAATTATGATTGATATCGTTAAAATAATTTAAGTAAGATTGACTGATGGGTGAGATTTGAAAGAACGGGTTTTCTGAAGTAGGAGCACCATCATAACCATCAGGTTTGGTATTCCACATTCTAAAGTAAGGATGCTGCGCAGTAGCATGATTATACACCACATCAATAATCACCGCTATACCTCGTTGATGAGCCGCATCGATGAGTTGTTTAAAGGCTGTTCGTGTCCCATAATACTTATCCAAAGCCATATGAAACGAAGGGTTATAGCCCCAACTTTCATTACCATCAAATTCATTGACCGGCATGAGTTCAATTGCATTGATTCCCAACTCTTCTAAATAGTCTAATTTTGACTTGAGCACATCAAAGGAATGTGCAGTATCAAAATCTCTGAGCAGGACTTCATATATAATTAAATCTTCTTTTTTTGGAGCTGTAAAATCACCCACGTTCCAACTGTAATCCTTAGACTCATTACTCAATAAAGAGACAGCACCGGAAGCTTTTGATGGATACGCTTTGAGGTTGGGATAAGTAGTAGTGGATAGGTACTGATCATTCCAAGGATCTAAGATCACTTCCGAATAAGGATCCGCTAATTTCATAGCTCCATCAATAAAATACTGATAAGTATATTCTGAATTAGGATCCAACTGTTCTAAATCCAACCAAAACCTATTTTTATCAGCATCATACTTCATTAAATACGCATCGTTTTGCTCCCAATCATTAAAATCACCTATGACGTATACAAAACTCTTATGTGGTGCATAAAGTACTAAACTGTACTTGTTGTTTTGATCTCTATTAATACCATCGACATAGCCCTCTGGTAAGGCTACTTGTACTACATCAGGTTTAATGGACACCGTAAAACTATACTCCTGATAACTGGTAGAATCTGAGGCATCAATGGCTTTAAGGGTATACGTTCCTCCTTGAGTTATAGATGCAATGGAATAACTATAGGTTGTCGTATTAACAGTACTATTAATCATACTTGTCCCCTTATAGAGTTCAAAATTGGCTAGAATACTGCCAGTGTTTGCTGTTAGCTGAATTGTATCTCCAGAACTGATGATAACATTTGAATTGGTTGGACTACTAACTAAAAGACTAAATCGACCCACATCAATTAAATAATCTTGCGTCTTTTTATCTCCCGATCCATCCTTTGCTTTAGCAAGAACTCCAATTTTTGAAATTCCTGTGGTTTGATATAATGTGGTAGGCGTAAAACTAAAAGAGTAGGTTCCATCTTCATTATTGGTCATCTTCATTCCTTCGTTAGAATTGTTCCATTCTCCATTCCAATTTACATCACTTGTACCTACATTACCTTCCGAATCAAAAAACCACGACCAGATATAAAGGTCACTGACACCCCAAGAAGAAGCATCAACCCCTGACACGGTAACGGTAACTGCTTCATTTTCATTAAAAATAGTGGGTTCAAACTCAAAACTTCCTGTCTGCTGCTGACTATAAACTACAGCGGATAGAACAATAAAAAAAAGTGGTAAAAAAGATTTAATCATGTGTCAAGTTAGTAATTTATACCCTGTTTTTAAACATTAGTAGGGGTGGCGGTAAAATCCATTTGGGTAAGCACGTCTAATTCATTGATTACTTTATGTAATTCAGATGCTTCTAAAAGATCTAGACTTTGTAGGTTTAAAAAGAGAATTGTTGAATCTGCAGCTGCTTTTACTAATTTTCTGTAGACTCTTTTGGGATTCTTTTTTAAAGAATAGGTCACTTCAGATAGCTGCAATTTTGAGGTGGTAACAGCTTGTTTATTTAATAAACTTGCATGTAAGATCAATCCATAGGGATTGAATTGTTCTGGTGATCTAAACCGATAACTTATTTGCTTTTTAAGAAGATGTGGTTGATGATCAAAATAAGTTTCAAACTGAGATTTTAACAACGCTCTTGGATGATGATACATTCTAAAATAGCGCTTAGTATAACCTGCTAATTGTGCTGCATAAGCTTGTAGCCGTTTATATCCAAAACGTTTTAATTTAGAAGGATTGAACCAATAATCTATTTTCTTGTACCACAATCGGTGTGGTAAGGGCTCCCATTTTCCTCTGATGACAGGAAGGCCATCGACAAACCAATCCTCTATTGTGGTTGGTTTTATCAAAAACACATCATCATTAAAATAAATAAAATGCTCAGACAACCCTTTTATCTTGTAGAGCATGGCTTCTATGGAGAGAATATTAAACGTGGGCAATACGTCTATGTGATCTCTAAATACTTCTTTATGGTCTACTAATTGGATTTTATTTTGGTAGTACTTAGACCAATTTTTTGAGGCATTGATGATCTCTGGAGTTTGCGCATCAGTTAAAATAACTATGTTACGAATAAAGGGAGCATACTTAAAAATTGATTTAACAACAAAATTTAATTCTCCCACTTCATTAAAACGAGTAGGATTAATCGATTCCATATTGGATTGATCAGCATACTTACTTTTCCTTTTTAAAAAACTAGGATCAGTTCCATCCACCCAGGTAATAACAGCATCGATTGGGAATTGATTTGTTGTACTATTCATGAGATTTGTTTTAGAATTAGCAAGTATTACAGCTTTCCTTGAAAATTCAATCCTTTCATTATTATTAATCGGTTAATTTATAAGAACTCATCAAGCTAACTCCTTGATCGTTATAGGAATATTGATGAAGTATTTTATCTCCAATCATCAATAAATGAGATTCAAGAGGAATCACATCATAGGTGAGAATGTCTTTATAATGACCCATAGATTTTAAATCAAGTACATCGCTCTTATCATACACTTTTAAACCAGAAGATCCATCGCATACAAAAAGCATGTGATCCTTAATTCCTAATCCATAAGGTCCATCTAATTCGTATTGAGCAACTTGAACGGGGTTTTTCATATCGGTAATATCAATAATAAATAAACCACTTTCTGTTGCCCCACATTCATTTCCTCCTCTTAAAGTTACATAGGCATATTGATCATCTACAACTACTGGATCACAGGCCGTTCCATGCTGAAATTCTGAAATAAACGAAGGTGTTTCTGGATGAGTAATATCATAGATATACATTCCACTTTTACTGCCTAAAAATAATTCATCGCCTCTATTAAAAATGGTTTCAATATCAAAGCCAGCAAATATAGTTGAACTCTTTTTTGGAGCTTCTAAATCTAAAATATCAAACACATTGATGTTATGACTATCCACTACATAGAGGTAATTATCGACTATTTTAAATCGGGCCATTGAACCTCCCTCTCCAGTTCCATTATCCGCTACTGCAGATAGCATCAGTGTTTCCTGCTCCAATTGATATGAAACTTCTTCTACTTTTCTGAGTTCAGTTGCTAATTCCCACCCAACTATAACCTCACTTGTATAGTCCACATTACCACTTTCAACAATATCAGCCTCAAATGGCCAAGGCGTATTATCATTCAATACCTGTTCAAGACGAGCAACAGGTCTAATAGCATTAATATCAGAAATATCTAATACTACAATATCACTTAAACTATCCGCAAACAAATAATTATTTTTAATCGACATGTCAATAGATCCAGGTATTTTTATAAATCTAACTTTATAGGGATTTGTTGGATCACTATTATCAATCACATGGATTCCTTGATAAGGCTCGTTGATAAAGATAAAATCACCGTAGGCGTATATTTTACCGGAATCATTCATTGGTTGTGGAGCAATAGACTTAGCGCTATCTTTAAACTCAGCCTTAGTCATCACAATAGGTTTGGCCACTAATACTTCTTTGTAGTCTTCCTGTTCAAAAAATTGACAAGAAACTAATATAATTAAGTTGATTAAGAGAATACTAACGATACGAAACGATTTCATTGGAACTATATTTGGTATAAAGGTATTAAAAGATTTAACTTGTTATCAGTTCAACTTATTTTTACTACATTATTGAATCTTAAGTAGTTAATAAAATCATAAAGCAAATCGGCTCACTTTTATGATAAAACAACGTTAACTTTAAAAGTAATCTACCAAAATACCTCAGACAAGTACTCCTATATTTCATTTAAAGATGTACTTAATTGATTTATTCCATCCGTATGAAAAAACACCTACCCCGCTACTAGTTCTTTCATTTTTGAACTTTAACTGGCACTATTGTCAAGTTTTAGATCAATTACTAATTGGCTCCAAGTATTCGATACATTTAACTGTTTTAAATGAAGATCGTTCCTATTGGCTGAGGCTAACCTATTCTTATAATGCCTATGATCGTTTAGCTGAAGCCTATGAAACGCTAGGAGACTTTGAAAAAAGCGATTGAAAACTATAAACGAGCGCTACAACTCAATACTAATGCTAAAAATGCCGGCTACAAAATGGAACAGCTTAAAAAATAAAAGGATAATTAGGTGCTCATATCGCTTGCCGTAAACCCTTTTTTCTCAATGATTGAAATCACTTCTTGCTTAGAAATCCCCGTTGAATTGACTACAAGAATTTTATTGGGATGGTCAGTATCAACTTCCCAATGAGCTATACCGTTTGTAGTGTCTAACTCTAATTTGACTTTCGATACACAACCTCCACAATTGAGATTGGTTTTGAATTTTAATTCTTTCTGGTTCATACTAGTTCTTTTTATTAGTTCTTCCACTTTAATCGCAAACTATTGGTGACAACACTTACACTACTGAGGGCCATAGCAGCACCTGCAATCATTGGATTCAACAAAAATCCATTAATCGGATACAGGATCCCAGCTGCAATTGGTATTCCAATAAGATTGTACACAAAGGCCCAGAACAGATTCTGTTTGATTGTTGCTACTGTTTGTTTTGATAATTTTATCGCTTGAGGAATCTTCATAAGATCTGAAGAAATAATAGTCATTTTAGCGACATCGATCGCAATATCCGATCCCTTTCCCATTGCAATACTCACATCCGCTGTGGCTAGCGCTGCACTATCATTAATACCATCTCCAACCATAGCTACAATGGATCCTTCCTCTTGCAATTGCCTCACAAAATCAGCTTTTTGTTGTGGTAAAACCTCTGCTTTAAAATGTGGAATACCTACTTGATTTGCAATGGCTGTTGCTGTTGCTTGCTGATCCCCTGTAAGCATATAAAGAGCAATACCCATTCGTTGTAATTCGTTTATGGCAGTTATGGATGTCTCTTTGATTTGATCAGTAATTGCTAGTACGGCCAGGGCTTGTTTAGAATCCGTAAACCAAATTACGGTATTCGCTTGCATACTCCATTGATCGGCCATTTGCTGAAGCTCTTGATCAATACTAATCTTATTTTCAAGTACTAATTTTTTAGACCCCACAAAATAGGTTTGATCATTATAATTTGCCTTCACTCCTTTTCCAGTAATACTTTGAAAATCTGTAACAGAACTGGCTACTACACCTGTTAACTGTTTTACTACAGCTTCCGCCAAAGGATGTTCTGATTGCTTTTCTATGCTTAAAAGAATTCCCTTTATAGCATCATCATTAGTTAACCAGTGAATAGCTGTTACCTGAGGGGTCCCTTTAGTTAGTGTACCGGTTTTATCCAATACAATTGCTGTTACCTTTTTAGTTCGTTCAAGACTTTCCGCATCTTTGATTAAAATACCTTGTTCTGCTCCTTTACCTATACCCACCATAATAGCTGTAGGAGTAGCGAGCCCTAGGGCACATGGACAAGCAATAACAAGTACGGTTATGGACGCTAATAAGCCTTGAACTACTCCGTTTTCACCACCTAATATGAACCATGAAAAAAAGGTAAGCATCGCTAATCCCATTACTGTAGGAACAAATATACCTGCAATTTTATCGACCAACTTTTGAACAGGAGCTTTACTTCCTTGAGCCTCTTGTACCATTTTAATGATGTGCGCAAGCATGGTGTCTTTACCAACCTTAATGGCTTTATATTGAAAACTCCCTTTTTGATTTATGGTACCAGCATATACCGTATCGGATTCATTTTTCACAACAGGAATTGGTTCACCACTCAACATACTTTCATCCACATAAGAACTTCCAGTAAGCACCCTGCCATCAACTGCAATTTTTTCACCAGGTTTAACTACCATAACATCCCCAGGAGTTACCTGATTGATTTCCTTTAGTTGTTCTGTACCATCATCCAAAATAACGGTAACGGATTTTG
>Ga0181576_10003355_pt1 | contig 11809 bp, 10 predicted proteins | sample 101ome_22_FD_132464 | JGI IMG/M metagenome (GOLD analysis project Ga0181576, IMG submission 132464) | Coastal salt marsh microbial communities from the Groves Creek Marsh, Skidaway Island, Georgia - 101412BT metaG (megahit assembly) | ecosystem: Environmental > Aquatic > Marine > Intertidal...
CAGGGATGGAAGGATCTACTTCGATCACCCACTCGCGAGAGGTTGCTAAGAGCGACATATTCTCCGCGATCACATTCGAGGTACGCTGCCCACGACCTACAGAGGCTCGAAGCACTGACCCTTCGGCCACTTCATAGCGCATATGAAGACGCGGCGTGGCAAAGAATCCGTAGTAGTTGTGGTAATCGCCTCTTAGGCCAGCTACGAGAGCAAACTTTTCGAAATAAGTGAACGTGTATTCAAAGAAGGCCCCCGGCACGATCTCTTCTCGCTCGTATCGCACGTTGTCCAAGGTCTCCTCAAATCGATCGTATTGAAGACCCGCTCCGGTTCTGAATTTGTGCGTTGTCGTACTGATAATCGATTGATACAAGGTGTTGACATACGCACTTTGCTGTTCGGCCGTATATGGACGATTCCCGAAGAAGCCGTCATACTGATGAAGAACGGCTTTGGTCTGAACGCCGATACTTTGATACTTCTTCTCAGGAAAAACATAGCCCGTTTTCCCCCAACCTTCATAGCGTCGGGTATTCCAGCCCAAGAGGTAGGGAGTGCCAACGACCTGCTCCGTCTGACCACCTCGCTTTTCCTCGTCGATGACACGGACGCCCATTTGACCATTCCAGCCTTTGTTGTTGGTGAAATACCATCGATTGACTCCATTGAGCATATGCCCCGTAGGAAAATCGAGGAAGGAATCCCCATTGCCATTCACTTCAAAAGGACGTGCGTCTCCATGGAGCAACAACGCAGTCGAAACCTTTTCTCCCAGCCTTTGGGATGCCTGAAGGTTGAGCTCAGACCGACCTCCCTGGTTGCCATATCCGTTGATGAACCAGCGCTTCATCGTCTGAGGCTTGTCTAACTCCACATTGATCTGCCCGGTCACACTTTCAAAGCCACTGGCAACCGAACCCGCCCCTTTATTCAATTGGATACCTGAGATCCACGTACCCGGTATATAGGTCAAACCATTGAAAGAAGCCAATCCACGTACATCTGGAATCGCCTCACGCGTGATCTGGGTGTACTTTCCATCCAAACCCAACATCTGTATCTGCTTGGTGCCGGTGACCGCGTCCGTGTACGTGACGTCCACTGACGGGTTCGTTTCGAAACTCTCAGAAAGATTACAACAAGCCGCCTTATACAGCTCATCCTGACCGATCTGCTCGGTTTTGATCGGGTTCATGTAGGAAATCTCCGTGGACTTTTCGCGATAGACCACTTCGACCGCATCCAAGACTTGTTCCTTCTTCAATACGATGGTCAGCTTATCAGGCTGTTCCACCGTGATCGTATCGCCATTATAACCCACGTAGCTGATCACCAGCATGTAGGTCTTTTTAGACACAGGAAGTTCGAAGTACCCGTTGGTATCTGTTGCCGTACCCGATTGCGTACCTAACCAAAAGACATTGGCGAATGGAATAGGCTTAAACTTTCCATCTACGCCTTCTTCTATCACAATACCGCTCACGGTTGACTGCGCAAAGCCAAGCCCGCTCACCAAAGTGAGCAGGACTGCAACTAAGTAATAACGCATGATCAGTGCTTTTCGAGCTCCTCGTAACGGCAACACTTCGGCAATGCTTCATAGGACTCCTTGGCAGGAACCTTTCCATTGACCTCATGTCCAGCTGCCAGGAGTCGAGCCTCGATCTCTTCGAGCTGGGTCTTGTCAGTGCGATAGGCAATGGCGAGCTGGTCGGTGGCTTTGTCCCAAGTGGCATATTTCACCCCTTTGCCATAAGCCGCCTCTTCAATGCGCTCTTTGCACATTCCGCAGACACCTTTAACCGTAAGGGTATCTTCCACGACCTCTTTTTGTGCATAGCCGGTCGATGCTACGGTCATTCCGATGATGACAAGTAAGATTGAATATAGTTTCATGATTTCGTCGATCTGATAATTGAAATGAATGAGTAAAAGATTTATCAAGGACAAACGTCCCGCAACCTTCGTCATCCATAGGTGATCAGACGGACAAGCTCAATGGGTATGTCACGCACACAAGGTGGTCCGCGATCTAAGAGCGCTTTTTCCAGCTCTACTTCCTCCACCTGATTTTCTAGGAGTTCAAGGTCAATAGTGGCGATCAGCGGTAGTTGCACATCCTCCACTTGCAAGTTTGCCGAAGCTGTGTGTTCGTCGTCCAACTGATTGTACACTACTCGCTCCTCACAGCACGATTTTTCAGGCATGATACCCGCCTCATCGCAGGCACAATGGGTTTCGAACATGAAATGATTCACGTCCGAAATGCGCCCGAGGCAGTAGTGCACCTCAATGCCATACCCAACCGAACTGATCAGATAGAACAAACTGAATATGAAGGCAGTAATACGCATTCCTCTACAAATGTAACGCAGAAATTGAGGTAAAGGTTGCCAACCCTGTTAGCAAGACTTAATGCTATTTCTTTCGGAAGAAGATCTGGATCGGAACGCCGGTGAAGTTAAAATGCTTCCTCATCTGATTCTCAATGAATCGGCGATACGGGTCCTTGATATACTGCGGAAGATTGCAGTAAAAAGCAAAGGTCGGTGCGTGCGTGGGTAACTGCTGCACGTACTTGATCTTTATGTACTTACCCTTAGTCGCTGGTGGAGGCGTATACTCGATGATCGGCAGGAGGATCTCATTCAGCTTATTGGTCTTGACGCGCTGAGTCCGGTTCTTGTAAACGTCCAATGCCGTTTCTAAGGCCTTATGGATCCGCTGCTTGTTGATGACAGAAGTGAAAATGATCGGCACATCATTGAACGGCGCCAGCTTCTCCCTGATCTGTGCTTCGAAATCCTTTGCGGTATTCGTTTCCTTCTCCACCAAATCCCACTTGTTGATCAGCACGACCACCCCTTTGCGGTTCTTTTCGATCAGTCCGAAAATGTTCAAGTCTTGTTGACCTAAACCTTGGGTAGCATCCACCATGAGGATACATACATCTGAGTGCTCGATGGCACGAATGGCACGCATGACCGAATAGAACTCTAGGTCTTCATGCACCTTCGCCTTCTTTCGAATACCCGCCGTATCCACCAAGGTAAAATCGAAGCCATAGGCATTGTAGTGCGTATCGATCGTATCTCTTGTGGTACCTGCTACATCAGTGACAATGTTTCTATCGATACCGAGCAGTGCGTTGACGAAGGACGACTTTCCAGCATTCGGACGACCTACTACAGAAATTCGAGGCAACTCATTCTCCTCTACCTTCTCTTCTTCAGGTAAAAGTTGGATCAGGTCATCCAAAAGGTCTCCCGTACCGGCGCCATTTATGGCAGAAATGGGATAGATCTTTTCGAAACCCAACTCGTAGAACTCATAGCTCTCCGCTTCCTGTGAAGGATTATCGATCTTATTCGCCACCATCATCACTGGCTTCTTGCTCTGACGAAGCAACTTAGCCACATCGCGATCCAGATCGATCAGTCCTTGACGGGCATCGCATACAAAGAGGATCAAGTTAGCCTCCTCCATCGCAATCATCACCTGCTTGGCGATCTCCTTTTCGAAGATGTCATCTGTTTCGCTCACATAACCGCCGGTATCGATGACCGAGAACTCTCGCCCCCCCCAATCGCTCTTACCATAATGGCGGTCGCGGGTTACGCCCGAATACTCATCCACGATCGCCTGACGGCGGCCGATGAGTCGGTTAAAGAAGGTGGATTTCCCCACGTTGGGGCGTCCGATGATCGCTACTAGTGCCATAAGGGGTGCAAAGGTAGTTGGAATTCAGACGGTAAGGTGCTCAATACCCGTACTTCCGCAACTTTCGGTCGTCGTTGCGCCAGTCCTTATCGACCTTGACGAAGGTTTCCAAGAAGATCTTCTTACCGAAGTACTTCTCCATGTCCTTGCGTGCTTCAGTTCCGACCTTCTTGATCGCACTTCCACCCTTACCGATGATAATTCTCTTTTGAGTATCGCGTGCTACCACAATAACCGCCCGAATCCGAATGATGCCATCCTCTTCCTTGAAAGCTTCCACCTCCACCTGGACGGAATACGGGATCTCCTGCTTGTAGTTGCTCAAGATCTTCTCGCGAATGATCTCCGATACAATGAAGCGATCGTTCTTATCGGTCAGCTGATCCTTCGGGAACCACTCCGGCCCTTCCGGGATGTCTGCCTTGATTTCCTCAAACAGCTCCTTGACCTGAAAATTCTCCAGCACGGAAATCGGAGCTATACGTTTAGCGTTGGGCAAGACCGACGACCAATGTTCGATGGAAGCGTTGACTTGTTCCTGGTCGCCTTTGTCGATCTTGTTGATCGCCACGTATACCGGCACCTCAGCATCTTTCAGCTTTTGAAGGATCCGCTCGTCCTTGAATTCCTTCTGTCCCAATTCCACCATGAAGAGAAAGATGTCGGCGTCTTGAAGCGCCTCCTTTACGAAGCCCATCATGCTATCTTGCATTCGATAGGCTGGATCGATCACCCCTGGCGTGTCGGAAAACACGATCTGAATTTCCTCCTCGTTGTAGATCCCAAAAATGCGATGGCGCGTTGTCTGTGCCTTGGGATTGATGATCGCCAATCGCTCACCGATCAAGGCGTTCATGAGAGAACTCTTCCCAACATTGGGATGACCGATAATATTAACGAAACCGGAGCGATGAGTCATTAGACGCGCTCGATTATAGTAGCATAGCCTTGACCCACGCCTACACACATGGCCACCAAAGCGTACTTCTTGTTTTGCTTGTGCAACTCGATCGCTGCGCTTTGCAAGATGCGCGAGCCCGTCATTCCGAGTGGGTGACCAATCGCAATGGCACCTCCGTTAGGGTTGATACGAGGATCGTCATCAGCGACTCCCAATTGACGAGTGACCGACAGGGTTTGCACGGCAAAAGCCTCGTTGAACTCAAGAATATCCATATCGTCCAAAGTCAGTCCCGCACGCTTCAATGCAAGGTTACTCGCATCGACCGGTCCGATTCCCATGATGCGGGGTTCCACGCCTGAAACACCAGATGACACGATGCGCGCCATCGGGGTCAAGTTGTGTTGCTTCAAGCCTTCTTCGCTAGCGATCAACATCGCCGCAGCACCGTCATTGAGACCTGAAGAATTACCGGCCGTAACGCTACCCCCTTCCTTGCGGAAAGCAGGGCGAAGCTTGGCTAAGATTTCCAGTGTGGTGGTATCCTTAATGAACTCGTCCTGATCGAAGATCAGCGGATCTTGCTTGCGCCGCGGGATCTCGACCGGCACGATCTCCTCCGCCAATCGACCATTGTCTCTCGCCTTTGCCGCTTTCATTTGCGACCAGTACGCAAATGCATCTTGATCCTCACGACTGATCTTGAATTGATCAACAAGGTTTTCGGCGGTTTCACCCATGGCATGGGTGCCGTAGAGCTCTTGCATCTTCTTATTGACGAAGCGCCACCCGAAGCTCGAGTCATAGAGCTTGCTGTCATTCCCGTAAGGCTTGGATGCTTTGCTCATCACCCATGGTCCTCGAGTCATATGCTCCACACCACCCGTCACGAACAAGTCTCCTTCGTTCGCCGCGATCGCCCTCCTAGCTTGAACCGCCGCACTCATTCCAGAGCTGCAAAGTCGATTCACGGTTTCACCAGGCACCTTCCAAGGCATACCCGCCAAGAGCAAGGCCATGCGAGCCACATTTCGATTATCCTCACCGGCTTGATTGGCACAACCAAGGATGACGTCATCCACTCTTTCCCAGTCAACCGAACCATTGCGTGACATCAATTCTTTGATCACCAATGCCGCCAAATCATCTGCACGAACTGGCGAAAGGGCACCCTGAAAGGATCCGATTGGCGTCCTGATTGCGTCAACTATAAAAGCATCTCTCATGGTTTAGAATTTGGGGGCAAAGGTGATTAAACATCAGCGGGAAACCAATCTTCATCTTTTCGGAAGACGGTACCCTTAAAGAGCGCCACCTTTTCGCCTTTCTGATTAGTAACTTCCACTTCATAGATTCCGATCCGTCTCGATATACTTTTTTCCGAGGCGACCGCACGCAATCGGTCTCCTTCTCTAATTGGCTTGAGATGAGAGATGCTGGTCTCAATCGAAACCGCCTGTTTTCCGTGACCATTGGAGGCAAAGGCTAGAGTGCTATCTGCCAAGGAGTAGGTGATTCCTCCGTGACCGATGCTAAAACCATTGAGCATTTCTTTGCGAACGGTCATCTCCAAAATGCAGCTGCCTGCACCTTCTCCTATCCGTTCGATTCCCAACCATTGGCTGAATGGATCATCGTTATACATCCTATCGACCACGCGTGTGGCCAAGCTCTTCTCGCTCATTCCCTTCGATTTCCAACAAAGAAAGAGAAAGTGGGCCGTTAGCGCACCACAATGATGCTGCCCGTGCGGAAATCCTCCCGGCCGTTCTTATCGACGACGTAGACCTCGTAGTTGAAGACGGTTTGCGGCTCAACCACGAACTCCAACAGATCAACAGGAGTATTCAGCGCATCAATGCGACAAACTTCCTGACCCCAACGATCGCGTACGATCATCAACACCTCTTGGATTCCTTCACCGCGGATCGCGAACCCATCGTTAAGTCCGTTGCCATTGGGGGAATAGGCATTTGGAATATACAGCGCATAGATCGGTTCAACCACGACCTTTCTGACCGTATCGTCCTCACACCCGAACCGGTTGAGCACTTGCAACCTAACCTCCATTGTGGCGGTATCTCGAGGGTATACGACATAAGGATTCTGCTTCGTACTGAACGATTCTCCATCAGCAAACCATCGCCATTGAACGGGGTTCACCGATCGATCCCAGTATTGGGCATAGGGTTCCAAGACCTCAATGCGCTCGGGCTCAAAATCAAACGCCGCACGCACGGTTTCAGGATAGACCTCCACGTCCTTCTCTATAGTAGCGGCACAATTGGCATCACTCACCACGGTCAACCGCACTGGCAAGATTCCGGGTTCGGGAAACATAACCCACTCCGTGGTCGAATCGCCTAGAAGCCCTTCATTAAAACGCCAACTCCAGGATACGATCTCGCCCAAATCGATCTCCGACAGATCTTGAAACAAGGTCGGATTATCGACACAAGCCGGCTCGTCAAAAAAGTCAGGCCGAAGGAAAGGAAATACACGGATGATGTCTTCGAACGTGTCCAACTTGACGTCGTTGCTGATGGTGATCAAGCGCACCTTGTACTTCCCTCCTTTCGCGTAGGTGTGTGAAGGTGAGGGCAACGTGGATGTACCGCCGTCACCAAAAGACCAGCGATACCCGGTGATCTCTCCCACCACGGGCGGCTTGCTGGTGTCGATGAACTGTGCCGTCAGCCCACATGTATCCTCCAAATAAAAGGAAGGATAGCTCGGCGGATAATACGTGAATGAGCGAGAAAAGGAATCAACACAGCCGCTATCATTGAATGCATACAAAGTGATGTCGAAGATCCCGAAGGTGTCATATTGATGTATGGGGTTGAACTGCGAACTGCCGTTGCCATCACCAAAATCCCACCAGATGGAATCGAGATTGGATTGATAAGCAAACGAAGTGTTATTGAACACTGCCGCGATCAACGAAGTATCGAATTGCATCCCGAACTGTGCTGTGACGTCCGAGCCTTTCAACTCCGTAGCCAACTCGCTCTCGCAACCAAAGTTGCTGATGAGTTGGCAGACGATCGAGTCGCCTTCATTCATGGAATAATAAGACGCGGTATCGTCAAGGTCACCATTGTTCCAGATATACTCTTCGAATCCTGGAGGAGCGATTAGAACCAGTGGGTCGTCTTTCATGCACCATTGGTAGGAGAATCGCGCTGGATTACACTCGATGGCGAAGTAGCCATAACTAAAATGCTGTCCCAATCCGCAATCCCCATTCACTACCTCTATGGTCACGATCTGACCAATGTAAGGCCGCAGATCCAACGATATCTTTTGCCAATCTGCCCAGCGGATCTCTGTGGGATATTGTGTGCCGTTATCGTATTCAAACGTCTTCGTAGGAAACGACGTAAATCCAGGCATGTAACGAATGTCAGTACAAAAGATCGTGCTATCATTCTGATCTCGAATACGTGCACCGAAGATCGGTTGACGGTCCTCCGGATGGGTTGGACGCTCAGAAACCGCAGCAAAGTGAAAGGTGAACAAGGCGGTTTCGTCCGACACGACAAATGACTTGAACATACGTTCAGCCTTCGCTCCGTCATCGAGATCACCGACTCGTATCGAATAGGACATTCCCGGAGGAACAACCCTGAGAAGATTGTCTGTATACGGGTCCCGAGCATTTGTATCTGCCAAATACACAAAGCGAGTGCCTCCGGTATTCGGATACGAAAACGGGGTGTCGACCGCATCTATCGTTGGCCCCCAATTCCGCTGTCCGATCTTCCTTGTCCAACCCGAGAAGGATCCACCCGTGAGTCCATCACCCGGACACTGCCCCCAACCTATCGAGGACATCAAGAATAGCACTATGATGGATATAAAACGTAGCATCCAGACCTTCAACAGGTTGATCATGAGATTGTTTCCGTATACTTGAGCTTGCTTGAACAAAACTTGAGATCCATGCAAAATTCAACACGTCTTCTGACACTCTTCATTCTACTTGTCGTTGGAACAACCTTCCGGTTGCCCGCGCAGGATCGAGCCTTGAATTCGGTGGAGATCGAACTGCAACGGCTTATCCAAGACCCGGGACTCAAGCACGGCCAAGTAGGATTCGTTGCAACCAACTTGGACAACGGTCGAGTGATAGTAGAACACCACAATTATCGTGCGCTGATTCCTGCCTCCATTCAGAAAGTGGTCACTACGGCTACGGTACTGAAGCAGCATGGCCCGTCGTATCAGTTTCACACCACCCTCGCCCACAGCGGGAGCATCACGGCAGGCACACTACAAGGCGACCTCTACATCATCGCGGACGGAGATCCGACTCTCAACTCAAGGTACTTTTCTGGAGATGAACATTTTCAAAAGATCAAGGCTGCCCTCGAAGAAGCCGGAATCAAGAAAATTGAAGGACGACTGGTTCTAGACCTGAGCATATACGATGAACACACCACGCCGGATGCTTGGTCGTGGGAAGACATGGGCAACTACTTCGGAGCAACGCCCACGGGGTTGATGTGGAATGACAACATGATCGAGGTGCATTTGCGCAGCGGCCAAGTGGGAACTGACGTGGTCTTGGCTCAACCTTGGCCTGAATACCGCCCGTTTTCATTAGAGATCGATATTCAAGCCGCGCAAGGAGATAAGGATGACGCTTGGTTCTTCAGTGCTCCGAAAAGCGACATGATCTATGGCAAAGGAACCATCCCCGCTCACAAGCAGGATTTTGTGGTGAAGATCTCCAATCCAGACCCCGTACTGACCTTCGGACAAGATCTAGTCCGCGAACTCAAGCTCGGCGAACCCGAGATCTACATCAGTCATTCCGATCTGGATGTAGAGACCAAGACCTTGCTAGACATCTACTCTGCGCCATTAGAAACCATAGCTAAGGTGACCAATCACCAAAGCGTGAACCTATATGCGGAAGCGCTCAACATTCTGAATGACACCCACACGCATCAGAAGTCAGTGGAGGGGGGAGTCTATGCGGCCATGGCGCAGCTGAAGCAATGGAAGGTCAACACCTCTGGGGTGAGGATGCTGGACGGTAGTGGAATTTCTCCCATGAATAGAATGACGCCTCAAACGATGGTCGAACTACTCGGTGCGATCTATCGGGATGACGTCTACCCGGCCTTCTACAACAGCCTACCGATCGGTGGAGAAAGCGGTACGGTGAAGTGGTACTTCCAATCCGGAAAAGCCAAAGGCAATCTGAGAGCGAAAAGTGGCACCATGAGCGGCGTGCGCAACTACGCTGGGTACGTCAAGAACAAGTACGACGAGAACGTCGCGTTTTGCATCATGCTGAGCGACTACGACGAGTCACGCCGAGCAGAGATCATGAAGAAAGTGGAGCGCCTGATCGAAGCGGTAATCGAGGACTAAACCTAGTAAAACGTCTTCTTGAAGGCTGCTTTCTGTCTTAGCAACACACTAGCACGGTAACGTTCTTCGTGGTAAGCGTAGTAGAGCTTATCCAAGCCTTCCAACACTTCTGGGATCCCCTTTTCATCGGCCCACTTCAACAGACCCTTGGGATAGTTCACTCCTTTGGTCATCGCAAGATCAATATCTTCTTCGGTCGCGATTCCTAAATGCAACGCATCCGCAGCCTCGTTGATCAACATGATCAGCACCCGCCACACAATGGCTTCTCCGACCTTTTCATTCTTATCGGGTTCAGGCATGGAGGCCCCATCCCGATAATCATAGTAACCACGACTGGTCTTTCGGCCAAGGTAACCCGCTTCCATCATGCGCTTCTGGGTAAAGGAAGGCTTGTAGCGAGGGTCGTAATAGAATGCCGTCCAAACGGTCTCCGTTACGGTGTAGTTAATATCGTTTCCGATGTAATCCATCAGTTCGAACGGCCCCATACGGAAGCCACCGATTTCTTTCATCGCCCAGTCGATCGTAGCCATATCGGCAATTCCCTCTTCGTAGATCCGGATCGCTTCACCATAAAAAGGACGAGCCACTCGATTCACAATAAATCCTGGAGTGTCTTTGGCCACCACGGTCACCTTCTTCCAACCATCGATCAGAGCACGCGCACTCTTCAATGTGTCGGCTGAGGTCTGCACGGCAGGAATAATCTCGACCAAGGGCATCAAAGGTGCCGGATTAAAGAAATGGATCCCGATCACTCGCCCTGGCTTTTGGCACGAAGCGGCGATCGACGCAATGGAAAGCGAGCTGGTATTGGAAGCGAGAATGCAATCCGCGGGTGTTACCTCCTCCAAGGTCTCAAACACCTCCTTCTTGACATCGAGCCGCTCAACGATGGCCTCGATCACCAATCCACATTCTTGAAATGAGTGATAATCATGCGTCAGCTTGATCCGACCAAGGATCGCGTCTGCCTCCGCTTGGTCGATCTTTCCTTTCTCAACAAGACGCGCCATCACCTTTTGCAAGCTCGTCATCGCACGCTTTATCGCAGCATCGTTGGTATCAAACAAATGAACCACATGCCCGTTCTGTGCCGCCACCTGTGCGATACCCGTGCCCATGGTACCAGCGCCGATTACTCCTATTTCCATCATAGTGCAAGAAGATTAGTTCAAAAAGATTAGTCCTTTCTGACACAGCGAAGGTAATAGTGCATGAAGATTAGTGCACGAAGATTAGTTTGACAATCTATCCTTTCATTAGAAGACGCAACGGAGTGAAGATTTAGCTTGGTCTAATTAAGTTCCTGTCTTCTTCTTGAGGTATCGTATGTACCCATTCAGCATCTTAAGCACATCTAGTTGATACGCCTTTAATCGAGTGGCTTCTTTCTCTTCAATGTATCCCTCATCGAAGGCTACGTTAATATGGCCCTGAGTCTCAAGTAACGACCTTCTGGCAATTCTACAATACTGGATATTCTCTTTGTCATGGAATCTTCCGTGACCCTCAGCGATCTGCGCGGTTACCGATTTGGAAGATCGAATAATTTGCTGCTTCAACAGGTACTTCTCTTCTGCTGGAAAGCTTCTACTCATGATCGAGATCTCCTTACGAAATCTACGTGCAAGGTTATACACCTCTAATCCCTCAAGCGTCTGCATAAGTCTTCAGTTTTACTCGAAGCTATGACACCCTCTCACTGGAACCATTGCAAATTCTAAAGCCCAAATAACCAGATCTGGCAAAAAATCACCCCACGATTCTTCTCGCACTAATCTTCCTGCACTAACCAAC
>Ga0181576_10003357_pt1 | contig 11806 bp, 9 predicted proteins | sample 101ome_22_FD_132464 | JGI IMG/M metagenome (GOLD analysis project Ga0181576, IMG submission 132464) | Coastal salt marsh microbial communities from the Groves Creek Marsh, Skidaway Island, Georgia - 101412BT metaG (megahit assembly) | ecosystem: Environmental > Aquatic > Marine > Intertidal zone...
GGAGGAGGAGGAGGAGGGGGAACAGGGCGGGCGGAGCGGGAAGCGCCAGCCCGCCCGTGTGCGGCTCGTCTCCGCCATGACCCCGGAAGGCCTGGCCGCACGTGTGGCCACAGGCCCGGCCACGGGCACCCGTGGAAAGGCGACGCGGGGCGCGGATGGGCACGAGGAAAGCTCCGAGGAGGAGGAGGGGTCAGCTGAGGTCGCCGAGACAGTGGCACGGCGGCGTCAGACGTTGGCGAAGCCCCAGGCGGCTCCCGTCAAGTGGCCAACGGGCGCGCGCGACGGCCGTGGCCGCGCCTCGGATGAGGCGGCGGCCGAGCGGACGCCCACAACCCCCCCGGGCACGCGCTCGAAGAAGCGCGCCATCCCGACCCCGCCCACGGCTGTGGTCGGCGGCGGCTACGACGACGGCGTCGGCGGCCGTGCCAAGCGCCGCCCGGCGCGGGCGGTGGGCCAGCTGCCCATGAGCGCCCTGTAAGCGAGGAGCTCCCCGGCGTCATTACCCCCTCCCCTACCCTGTCCCACTCCCATCCGTTGAATCCGTAGTCGGCTCGTTCGAAGGGTTCCTTGTCGGTCCCTCCCACTCCCATCCCGTTGAGCCCGCAGTCGGCTCGTCTTGAAAGGTAGCTTGTCGGTCGAGTCGCGTACGCCGTGCATAAGGGCCCACGAGGCCAGAGATTCGGCAAACCCGAAGCCACGCCCTCTCCCCTGTCCTCCTCGGCCCCACCTCAAAGGGCCTTCGCCCGAAATCGTCGCCAGACGGCGGGGGTGGTCGGCCTCTCCTTTCCTTCTCAACCATTTCAACCGGCGACTCGTTGCGATGGCGACGACCTCGCAGTCGGTAGCGGCGCTCACGCCGAGGCGAGGAGGCGCCGCGCGCGACGCCTGTGGACAGACTGGCCGACCCCCCGCTTGTCGCGCACCATCGGGCAGCCCGCGCCTTCCCGCACCGAAATTCCGCTAGGATTCTTGTTGGTTATCGTGGTGGCGGTCTTCACCGCGGAACGTGACCCGGGAGGCGGCGCCAGCCGAGCGCGCGGCGACCCGAGGCCGGCCGGCCTCCCTCTGGCGTCCGCGCGCCCCGACTCGCCTCGCGTTGTGGTTGGCAGTTAAACGAATCTCTTTTCCGCCTCATTCCATTCGCCCCCACACCTCTCGCAGGCACACGTTCGGCCTCCGCCCCACCGTCGGTTCACCCGTCCTCCATGCCGACGCCCAGTCTATCATTTTTGTTGCTGGCAACGCCGTCGTTGTCCAGGACCGGCAGACGAGGCGTCAGCGCCATTTACCCGGCAGCCCCGAGAGTGGAGGCATCACGGCCCTCGCCCTGAGTCCCTCGCGGACGCTCCTGGCCGTTGCAGAGCTCTCCTCGGGCGTGGGCCAGTCGGCCCGCGCCGTCGTGTGGGACTTACCGGCGGGCAGGCGCCGCAAGTTGCTCATCTGCAGCGACGCGGGTGTCCGTAGCTTTGCGTCTCTGTCCTTCAGCCCGGACGAGCGGTGGCTCCTGGCCCAGGCTGATGGGGCGCCCCGCCGGGCGGTGCTCTTCCAGTGGGAAAAGGGCCGCGTCGCGGGCACGCTTCGGGTGCCTGCTCCCAACGACGGCGGCGTGACGGATGTGTCCTTCGCGCCGCGCATTGCGTCGACGGAGCCAGGTGCCTTCTCTGTGATCCCTACTGCGTCGGCCGTCGGCCCCGCGTGCCGGGCTGATCTCGCCGTCCGGGATGGCGCCCTAACCACTGGAACGTGGGATGGGAGTCCCGACGATGACGCTACCAACGGAACTGCCGAGTTTCCGCGGGGCTCGATAGAATCGCTAGGGGTCGTCGGTGCCCTCTCAGGCCAGACGTGGGTCCCCGACTCTCCCCCCGAGGCGCTTGGCGCCCTGCCCATGCCCGCGCCCGCTGAGGGCGAGGCCGGTCCCGCCCCCCTGCTTGTGATCGGCACAGACCGCGGCGAACTGGCGGTTCTGCGGGACGGCGTCGTCGTCCAGCGACTCGCGATCGACGGCGGAGATGGTTGGGGGGCAGCGGCATCCGGGGCCCCCGGGGACGCCGGTGCAGAACTGCCTGTCGTTGGCCTTGCCGCGACGGCCTCGGGCGGATTTGTGGCTGCGGGCGCCCGCGGGCAGGTCCTGGTGGCCAAGCGCCTTCCCCAGGTCGTTTTGTCGCTGGCAGGAGGGCGCCGCGTGCCCGACCCGGACGCCCCCCTCTTTGCTGTTGTCGCCCTCGAACGGTGCCCTTACTTGAGCGATTCAGCCCGCCTCACTGGCCTCTCCGTGTCGCCCGACGACGCCACCATCGCCATGTGCTCGGACGACCTGCGCATTTACGAGATGCGTCTACCGCGAGCCCTTGCGGCGACGGCGATGGCGGACTCTCCAGAAGGCAAGGGCGTCGCCGCTGCCGACGCTGCGTCGGCCGTCGACTCCGAAGCGGCGGGCCCTTCGTCTCACGGCGAGGACGACGCCGGCGTCGACGATGGGCTCACCTCCCCTGTCTCGCTCTGGATGGAGCTCAGTCCTCCCCTCCATTGCGGCCCCGTCGTCGGTCTCGGCACTTGTGTTCGCCGACCCCTCGTCGCTGCCTGCTCTTCCCCACCCGGCGGCGGCTGCGAGGTCCGCCTGTGGAACTGGGAGTCGGGGTTGTGCGAGCTTGCCCGCGACTTCCCCGAGGAGGCCAGCAGCGTGGCCCTCCACCCCAGCGGTTACATGCTGCTTGTCGGATTTGCCGACAAGCTCCGTCTGATGACGGTGGCAATGGACGGCCTTCGCCCCGTCGCCGACTTCACCATCAAAGGGTGCCGCGACTGCCGCTTTAGCCACGGTGGCCACCTGATTGCCGCCGCCAACGGCACGACTATCCAAATCATCGAGACGTACACGGGCGCGTCCGTGGCCACCCTCAGAGGTCACCACGGTAAAATCACATCGCTGCTGTGGTCGACACACGACAACCGGCTTGTTAGCGCGGGCGCTGACGGCGCCGTATACGCCTGGACCTCGGTCGACTGGAGCCGGGACAAGAACTGCGAGTCAGTCCTCAAGGGGTGCCAATATCGCGCTCTCGCGGCGACGCCCGACGGGCGGCGTGTCGTCGCCGTCGGATCCGACAACAAGGTCAAGGAGGTCGACCCCGAGGGCGCCTTTGCCCATTTGGTCGACCTGGACGATGCGCCCACGGCCGTCGCGCTCCCCGATGGAGGTCGCCACCTCTTTGTCGGCACGGAGTCGGGCCGCATTCGCGCTCTTCGGTGGCCCCTGACGGGGGAGTTCCAGGAGCCCGATGCGGCGCCTCACGGCGGTGCCGTAACGCGCATGTGTCTTGCGGACGAGGGGCGCATTCTCATCGCATCGGGCGCCGACGGCGTCGTCAGCATTCACGACGTTCGCCAGGGATTCGACGCTGGTGCCGGTGGGGGGGCGCCGGGTCCCGCCGCGTTAACGGGCGGCGGCCTCCTGGGGTCGAGGGGCGCCTCTGTGGGCGCCTCAGGTGGTTCCGGCGCCGCCGCCGCCGCTGCTGCCGCCGCCGGTACCCAAGCCGGCCCCGTTTGGGCCGAGGAGGTCCTAGTGACGAGGGGAGACCTCGAAGACCAGCGGCGTCAGGCCTCCGAGCTCGAGCAAAAGCTCGCCGATAACGCCCTCTCGCACGAATATGCGCGCAAGCTCAAGGAAAATCACGCAAACGAGCGTGCCAAGGCCCTGACTCAGCGCTACACGTCGGAGCTTGAGGCCAACCGCGAAACCTTTGAGCGCGCATTGCAGGCGAGGAATGAGAGCGAGATGGCTCACGAGGCGGAGCTGAAGGAGGCGGACGAGGGCCACCAGATGCGGATGGCAGCGCTCGACAGCCGCTTCCAGGCGCGTATCATGCAGGAGGTCGAGCGGTGGCAGGCGCTGCAGGCTGACCGCCAGGCCCTCGAGCGCGGTTGGCGCGAGGCCCAGGCCACCACCCTCGCCGAGCACGAGCGCGTCGTCCGCGAGCTGACGGAACGATTCGAGGCCGAGCTCGACGAAGAGCGCGCTGCCATCGATCGGCTCAAGCAAGAGCGCGAGGAGATGCGTCGCGAGCAGGCCGAGGCTGAGCGGCAGATGCTCGAGGACTTTGACCACGAGATCGAGAACGTCCGCTCGGCGCAAGAGGCAGAGCTCGCCGCCGAGCGCGACCTCGGTCTCCGTCTCAAGGGCGAAAACGGCATCATGCGTAAGAAGTTCCAGCAACGGCAAAAGGAGATTCAGGACAAGTTGGAGGAGAAGGCCGAGATCGAGCGCAAGCTCCGCGACATCGAGGCCACCATTGCCGCCACCACCCGCGACAACCTCGCTGCTAAATCCGAGATCGATGGGCGCGACGCGGTGATTGTCGTCTCGGAAAAGCGCGCCTACGACGTGAGCAAGTCCAACCAGGAACTGGAGAAGCACCGGTTCGTCCTCGACTTCAAGATCAAGGACCTGAAGCGGCAAATTGAGCCCCGTGAGGCTGAGATCGAGGCCATCCGCAGCCGCATTAAGGGCATGGATGGCGACCTCGAGCGCTACCACCGGGGCAACGCGGCACTCGAAGTCCACCTCGGCGTCCTCCAGCGAGAGGCCGAGGAGGCCCAGGCGGAAGCCCTGCGCGGCCGCGCCGCCCTCCGCGAGCGTGGCCTCAAGCTTCGCCGTGTCCAGCACGACCTCAATGAGGTAGTCGGCTTCATCCAGGAGCCGCGGCGCCTGCGTGAATACGTACGTGACCTCTACCGGCGGCACGTCGGCTCCGCACACGTCGAGCGCGCCCGGCTTGACGCCGACGTTCGCGACGAGCACGCCCGGCAGACGTCCTACCTCAAGGGCGCCACTGACCGGCTCAAGAACGAGCTTAGCGCGCAGGCGGGCAGGGCCGCCCGGGACATGCGGGCAGGGGTGGCCGACAACCAGCAATTGATCAGAGAGCTCGCCGAATTGCGGCGGCAGGTCAAAGAACTCCGGGCTGAGCGGGCGCGGGCGGCAGCTGAGGGCCGGGCGCTGGCGAGCTCAACGGGTGGGCGCCGCGGCGACGGGCGGGGTGGCAAGCCAGCGCTCGACACCGGTTTGAGAAGGGGACCTGACCCGGCGCGGGTCGAGGAGGAGGAGGCCGAGCGGGTGGCGCTGGCGGCGCGGCGGGCCGAGGTCGCCGCCCAGACCCGCGAGGCGCGGCGCATGGTTGCATTGCTCGAGGCCGAGATGAACCGCCTTGCCCGACCTGACTCGGGCATGGCAGCGCGGCCGGGGTCGGCACGGCCCACGGTGCCCAAGATGGCGTGAAGACGAGAGGGTGAGAAGGGGGAAGCGAGGTTCACCTCGACGTTCCTCCTGCCGCCGAGGCTGGCGCCCGGCACTCGGAGGCCCCCTGTCGTCCAGTTCCTGATCCCGGCCGATGCTTCTGTGGACGGGCGGCGAACGACAGGTCGATGTCCCTTCAGGTCGTCGCGCAGAACAGCCACGAGTCCGTCGTCCAAGCTCTGATCTCGGAGCGACCGAGGAATAGACTCACTGGGTGGGGAGAAGAAAGGGAGGAAGAACGACAACGTTTAAACGAGCCGCATCGCTTGCAGATCCTAGTCCGAAGGGGCCCCTGCGTGCTCCACCGCAAAGAGCCGCGCCAGCGACGCGAATCCCACTTCGTCCCCCGCCCGGAGTAGGTTCCCTGCATCGCAGTTGAGCGGGCTGTCGGCTCCGCCCGCAGGGTCCCCCAGCAGGGCCACGACGGCCGTCATCGTCGACTGCAGACCCCATGCGGGGCTCCACGCCGTCTTGAGAATGTCCAAGCAAATCTCTCCCGATCGCCAGTGCACGTTCGGGTGAAAGCAGGGTGTGCAGAAGCGGACGGCGGGGGGAGCCATCGGGTAGGCGTTCGGGACCTGAATGGCCAGGCGGAAGGTGGCGCCGGCAAAGGGGGTGTCGGGGGGACCGTCGAGTTCGGCCGTCCACTTAAAGAGGCTGTCCTCGCTGGGGCTGAGACGGACGCCCGAGTCACCGGGGCCGTCGCGCTGCAGGCGACGGGGCAATACAAGGTAATTTCGGTCAAATTAAGGCGTTTTTGGTCAAAATTAGCATGCTGTCGATCTTTTTCCACTCAGGCTCTCGCCTGGATCGCCCGGAGTTCTCGCTGGAGGCGCTGAACAGCGCTCATTGCCCGTGCGGCGCGGGGACCGCCCCAGAATGCAGGCGCTGCGAAAAGAAAAAGTGGTGGTGGCTCAACAGGGGGCGGGGGTGGGGGAAAGAGAGCAGGAGCTGTCGCATCCGGCGAGGCGAGCGAGGCAAGCCAGCCGTGACGCACTGCGGGGAGCCGTACGATGTTCGCTCGCGGTGGGGCGTTTTGCGAGGAGTCTCGGGGCCTTGCGTTCGCGCTGGTCCTCCGTTGTGCCAACGCCGGAGGGCGGGCACGCCTACGCTGACGCATAACGCGTGCGTCACTTGCGCTACCCGTCCTCGCCAGAGTGCTCGGCCTCCTCCCGCCTGCCCGCGCCTGCCCCGACGCGACGCGATGACCGGGGCCGCTGGCTCGTCGTCGTCTGCCGCCGACCCCTTCCGCGCCAATCCCCCCCCCCGACCAGCGACATGGCTCGCAGCTCGCCTCATGGCGGGAAAGACGCTGCCCGAGGCTGAAGCAGAGGCCGCCGAGGCCGAATCGACGCTGTCTGGCGAGCTCAATGCTGCCCTCGCCGCCGCCCTCGCAGCCGCCCCTGCCGACGTTGCGGCGGCAAAGGACCTCGAGTGTCGCCTCGCCGCCCTGATCGCGTCCGCCGAGCCCGCAGCGGCCGCCGCCGTCGCGGTGGCGCGGGGGGCGGCTGACGCGACGGGTGGTCTCGGGCCTTTGGTTTCGGCACTCCGACGGGTGAGTCGTGGGAAGGGAGAAGGGGCTGGGCGGTGAGGTGTTGCGTTCGTCCGCTCTCGCGTCTTTTTTTGTCCACCCATGCCATTTCACTCCCTTTCCTTAGGCTGAATCCGCTCTCGCAACGCTTGACGGGGCAACCGAGGCTGCCGCGGCGCTCGGACGGTGTGCGGCCGCACTTGACGGAGGCGACGTGACTGCCGCTGCGTCGGCCCTCGCCGAGAGCGACGGGACCGGGGGAGCTACCGTCAGCCCCGCGATCTTGGCGCGTCGGGCTGAGCTTGTTCCCCGAGTTGCTGCCCTCGCTGGTCGGACACTGCGGGCGGCGGCTGAGTCACACGACGCCGCCATGGGCCGGGCCGCTGTGCGTGCCCTCGCAGCGGCCGACGGCGGCGTGGCCGAGGCCCTGCGCCCCGCAGCTGACGCGGTGCTGTCTCATCTCGCCCCCAAGCTGACAAGAACGGATCTCGCCGGCGTATCCGCGGCCGACGCGGCCGGAGAGGTGCTGACAGCAGCGGCGAACTGGGCGCGGGGGGTGGTCCCGTGGGCCCGTTCCGCTGGGCTCGGCCCCACCCCTGTCGCGGCTGCCCTCGCCATTGCCCTCCGCGCTCCCGCCGTCGCCGACGGGCTGGCGGCGGCGGCAGGGGCGGCAGCGTCGGTATCGGGTCCTGACGCGGTGGCGGGGCTGAGCCGGGTGGCACGTGCTGCCGATGAATTCGTCGCCATTGTCGCAGAGGCACTCCTCGAGCCAGATGACGACAAAGCCGCGACCACCGCCGTGACCGACTGTCTCTTGGCGGGGACCCTCTTCGCGCTGCGGGCCGCCAAAAGATACGGCATTGCCGAGGCTGCCGCGGGCGGGGCCGATGGCGACACTGAAACTGGTGTTTCCAATTCCATCGTCATCGTCAAGGCTCTGCCAACATCTCTGCCCGCCGCAGCGCTGAGGGCTGCAGCGCGGTGCCGGGAGGCGACGGGCCTCACCGAGGCGGGCGTACTCGTCGCGGCGACGGATGCTGCCTTCACTCGGCGGCTCGACGCGGCGGCCACGGGCCTCTCTCTCCTCGATCCCGGCGTCAACGACATCTCGGCCGTCGAGGTGGCTCGCCTCGCCGCTGCAGCGCGGGCCGCCCCGGACGCAGTACGAGCCGCTGCCGCCGCCGTTGCCGAGGCCGTCTCTGCCGGAGCCATTGCCGTTGGGGCCGCTGCGGCGGGGCCGCTTAAGTCAGCGGGGCTTTGGGGTCTTGCCGCGCGCGTGAATCCGCGTTTCGCTGAACGCGTCGCGGGATTTGCCACCTGGAACGGAAAAGAAGCATCGTCGCTGCTGCCTCTGTCGGCCGCTGCGGCGGAGCGGGTCGCGACGGCTGGCGTCGAGACGGCGGCGCGTATGCTTGCGGCTCCGGCCATTGCCGCTGTCGAATCGGGGGCGAGGGCGGCTTGGAGGAAGGTTGAAGGGGGAGCCCCTGACGTGCTCGGTGGTCTCGACACGCACCCCGCGGAATGGGCAAGCGAGATGGGAGACGCGCTGCTGTCGTTGCCGGCGTCGCTGGCGGTCGGTGGCGCTGCTGATGGCGACACCGACGCTGAGACGGCCTCGCTCGTCGCCCGTGCCGCAGCCCTAGCCGCCGATGCCGCAGTGACGGCCGCACAGGCGATGATGAGCGAATTTGATTCTCATACGGCGCACCCTGGAGGACGTGATGGGAAGGGAGGGCGGCGGCAAGCAAGAGCTGACTTGACGTACCTGGCGAGTGTGGTTGAGGCGCTGGCCCCGATGGATGGGGCGACCGTCGTGCGACTGCGGGACGCCGTGGCCGTCTGCGAGTGACGTGATGAGGATAAGAACAATAGCATTTTGATTATATGGCAGATGGCTATCGATCCTGTTCGTCACCCTCGTCGTCCCCGCCATCTCCCCTGTCCTCCTCGTCCCCCGACCCGCTCTCAGGGCCGTCATCGGAAAAGCTGTCATTGTCACAGTCCGAATCAGCGCCAGACCCGCTCTCCCCTTCCACTGGGGCAACTTCGGTCTTTTCCTTTTCCTGTTCCTTTTCCTCCAGGGCCAGTCCCACAATCACGGCTCTTCTCGTCGATTCCGCCGCGTCAGCAGCCTCGGCGGCCGCCCGCGCCGCCGCCTCCGAGGGCGTGAGCGTGGCGTTGTGGTCGGAGCCGCCGGGGCCACCGCCGGGGCCGCATGGCGATACACCCGACACTGACAGCGGTACCCGCGGCGCATCGAGGGCGTCGACGGAGACCGCCTCGACGGCCGAGAGGAGGGCAGACCCGCCCTGCGCGGCGACGAGAATGCGGCCGCAGACCTGAGCAGAATGGGGGGGAGGGCGGGGTTTCGGCGAGGGGGTCGGACAGGTCAGACCGGCCAGGCAGTGCCGCACCCAGTCGTGTATCTCGCCTGGTGGGTCCCGTCGAGTTTCAGCGCCCCCCCGCCGTCGGTGAGCACAACGACGACTTCGCTCCCGTCCCGCGCCACTGCCACTGCACCGCGCCGGCCGGGCAGGAGCCGCCCGTCGTGCTCGACCCCGAGACTCACAGCTGCCGACCCCACTGCCGTCGACCCAGCCAGGCGCAAACAGTGCCCCCGAGTCACTCGGTGGATGACGGGCATGGCGCGTGAGCCCTTCTTGTCCTTGGTGTCTACGTTCTTACCGTAGGAGGCCGCAGCCTCGACAAGGCGACGGCGGCACAGGGCAGCTGCCGTTGGGACCACGTCGGCAAATAGCTCCAGCACCCAAGCTCCCTCGAGCGGTCCGCCCCCGGCGCCTCCGCGTTCCGCCGCTCTCGTCAACGTGACGACGAGGTGGGGACGGGACGGGTCGTGGTCGGGCAGGGGCGGGCACGCAGCGGCGGCGGCGGCGGCGGAGGACGACGCACCGGCGGCGCGGGACGTCGTTGCGGGGTGGCTGCCGGTGGCCAGGAATTCGTCCATGTCCTTCCGCAGATCGGCCTGGTGGGTGAAGGGGAGAGGGGGGGGGGGGTCGTGGGTCGGTCGGCGCGACGCTACGTCGGCGCGTGGGCGCGTCGGCCTTCCCCAACGCCGGGGGCAGGTGGCGGGTGGCGGCAGCCGGGACCCAATGCCCCTCGCGGCGACACTCACCGCGGTGGGGTGGGACCGTTTCTTCTGCCTGTGCGCCTTGGCGACCGGCACGAAGCGCGTCATGACGAACGCGCGGTCGAGCGCGACGCTTTTCTGAGGTCGACGCCGGACGGACGACGCAACCTGGACAGACTGTAGGCGACACCTGGGTTCCCGGTGCTGTATCTCCTCCCCCGAGCTTACTCTGCGTGCGAGAAACACGAGCTGCAGGGGTCAGGAACCGCGGTCGAGCTCGAAAACGTTTTTGCAGAGTGGATGGCATTTGAGGCGGCGAACGCCGGCTGACCTATTACCCCGCCACGGCTGCCGTGGCTCCACAACCCGTTGGGGCGGTGGAGTTTGCGCGATGGCTCTCGCCCTACCCCCCGCCCTCATCAAGCTGGTGCGAGTCCCTTCGGCCGAGGAGGCTGCAGGCGCGCCGGGGCTGCCGCCGCCTCAGCCACGTCATCCCGTCCACCTGCCGACCACCTCCCCCCCTCCCCGTCCCAGCCGCGAGGCCGCGCCGCTTCTGCCCCAGTGGCTCCGCGTCGCCGCCGGTCTCCGGGCTTTTTCCGTGGCTCTCGGCTACCTGAGTCCGAAGACGCTCGGAAAACGCGTCTACGACACAAAGACGCGCGAGGGCGAGCGATGCCACTGGGGCGGGCGACCGCCGGACTTCTGACGCCCCACTTCCGGCCCCTCCCTCCAGCCCTCGTCTCGTCCCCATCTCCGTCTCATCCAACCCGACCATCGACCGCAGCCACCCCGCTACAGTGCCGCACCTTTGCCACCTGGACCCTCACCAGTTGCATGCTGTGCGCATTGTGCGCCGCCCACCCCGCCAGCAAACCCCTCTACGACGCCACGCTGGGAAGCTTCGCCATCGCTTTTGGACACTTTGTGCTAGAGTGTTTCGTCTACGGTACCGCGCGCAAGGGTGCCGTGACCCCGCTGATCATCTCGTCGCTGTCGCTGACTTGGATGGTGCTAGGGCGTGGGGTTTACACATTCGCGTGACTTCGCAAACGACGGCAGCGGACGTGCCACGTCTACACAGAAAGTCCGTGACGATTGGACACTGTCCCATCTACTCATAGACTAGCCGCCTTATCGCTCTCACAGATCCAGGAGCCCCCCCACCCCGCCTCCCACTTCGTCCAGCCCGAGTCCCAGCTCGGCGAGGCTCGCCGCCGGCGCCGCCGCCCGCAGCGCAGCCCGGCACCCCTCCCCCCCAAGGCAGGGCGCATGGACGATGATGTCGTAGCCGTCTGCCTGCGCTGAGCCTGCCGCGCCCTCCGTGCCGTCCTCCTCGGACGCGGCGCAGTCGATCCGCGCCGTGGCCTTGCCGACGTCCACGGGGAGCGGAAGCCTCAGCGCGCCCAAAAGCCGCCCCCCCTCGAGTGACACCTCCAACGCGTCGACGCCCCCGAGCGTCACTCGGAGCCGCCGGGCGGCGACGGCGGGGTCAATGTCAGCTGGGAGCCGCAACCGAGCCTCAATGGCCTCGCTGGGGGGTCCTCCGACGGCGACGGCCATCGGCGCCCCCGTGCGCGGCGGCGTGGGCGTCGCATTGGCGGCACCGGCCGATGTCACGCCGCCGGACGACAAGGCAGGCTTGCGTCGCGGCTCGCTCGCCCCCGTGGCTGGCTTGTCTGCCCGAAGCGCAAACGACGGCGCTCCATCCCTCTCTGCCACCGGCGCAGTCTCCCCCTCCGCCAACCCCGCCGACAACTCCTCGATCATCGGCGTCGCTTTCCCCCCCCCCCCCCTCCCCTAAGGAGGAAGCGCCAACCCGCCCCGCCCCCCCCGGCCCCCCCCCCCCCCCCCCCCCCCGCCCCCCCCCCCCCCCCCCCCCCCCCCCCCCCCC
>Ga0181576_10003358_pt1 | contig 11803 bp, 13 predicted proteins | sample 101ome_22_FD_132464 | JGI IMG/M metagenome (GOLD analysis project Ga0181576, IMG submission 132464) | Coastal salt marsh microbial communities from the Groves Creek Marsh, Skidaway Island, Georgia - 101412BT metaG (megahit assembly) | ecosystem: Environmental > Aquatic > Marine > Intertidal...
CAGAGAAGGCTATTCGCGCTGAGCCTGAGAGTTTTCTGTGGTCAAACCGGCGCTGGAAGCACCGCCCACCCGATCAGCCGGCTTGAGCCATATTCGGTGTAGCCGCTTCGCTCTCTGCAAGATCAATCCAATCAAACCCTGCTTGCTGCGTAGCATGGATTAGTGAACACGTGCTCAGACCACTCCAACCCTGTAGCGCCGCCTCAGCAAGCGAGGGATCATTGTTCTGTTCGCTAATATGCGCCACAAACAAGGTTTTCAGGCGACTGGTGTCGGCATGATCCAAAAACTGACGAGCCTGCCCATTATTGAGATGCCCGTATGCTCCACCGACTCTTACTTTCACTGAGCGCGGATAGGGACCCTTGGCCAGCATCTCCGGGTCATGGTTAAACTCCAGTACCAGTGCATCACAACCCGCAAAGGCATCGATTACGTGCGGTGTGATGCTGCCGAGGTCGGTCAGTACACCGAGCTTTATGTAGCCGTGACAGAGGCTGAATTGAACCGGCTCACGCGCATCGTGGGGCACAGGAACCACATTGACTCTCAAATCACCCACATCAAACTGGTCATCGGGACGAATAAGCACCCGAGTGGCAAGATCGGACAGTTTGTCGCTGGCTGCGGTGCCCGCCGTGAGAAAAACCGGGAGACTGTAAGCGCGCGACAGGGCGCTCACACCGCGACAGTGATCCCCATGCTCATGAGTCACCAGCACCGCATCGATCTGCTGAGCAGATACACCCCGAGCCGATAAGCGCGCATCCATTTCTCTGAGAGGCAGGCCGCAGTCAATGAGGACCAGCGTTTCACCCGTATCGACCAATGTCGCATTGCCCTTGCTGCCGCTACCCAGAGACGCAATGCGCATCAGGTGATATTACCCCTCAGGATCGTCAGCAAAGCCTGCTGTTCGCGGCGATCAATACTGCCGCCATCAGGTCCCACCAAAGTGATGAGCACCAGATCTTCATCTGGATTTTCGAGTCGGATTTGATACCGGTGGCCCGCGAGCGGGTGCTCGTCCTCACCACCCCACAGCCAGTCAAACCAGCCACTGTCTTCTTCTTCCTGTGGGCCAATAAACGTCACAAAGAGGATGCCCTGACTGCGATCACGATCATCGATCGCAAAGTCGGCGGCCTCGGTGCCCTTGACTACCGATGCCCAGGCGCGATCGTAGGGCAACTCTAGGCGAATTCGCGTCATTGTCTCGGTATCTTCCAGAGTGATTCTTCCGGAATCGCTCATTGCCCGGTCCGCCATCATCGAAATCGGCGTCGATTCCGCACTGTTGGCGAGATATTGCGCGACATCCTGAAGCATTTTTTGTTCCAGATCGCGATCGTCCGACGCGCCAGGCCAGTCAGCCTCCTCGACGTCACGATCCTGTTGCAATACGTGAAGTTCAGCCGTGTTGCGCTGCACGCCCGTGTCGACACGGAACCGAAAGCGGACCGCAAGCTCTCGCTCTTCGACTTTAAACCATTGGGTATCAATGAGCCCCGCCTCTGCATCTACCGCCGCCACACCGATTCCGCTGGTAGTCAGAAACCCTCTGACCTGAGGCCATAGTTGCCCGGGCGCCACATTCACCAGCGCCCAACGCTCGCCGGCCAAGCTCTGAATACGGACCGCATCTGCCTGATTATTAGCCGTCAAAGGTGTCGGCCGTGGAGTTTCGAACTGCGTGGCTAGTTGCGCGCTCGCAGCAACTGGCGGAACGGGATAATCTGGCTGGATGGCGTCGGTAGACAAATGCGGCGGCACGTCTATTGGCGCCAATTCGGGAGCAGTCTGATACCGGTTCGCATTATCCGGAAATAGACCATCCTCACCGAAGATCCAGCTACAGCCAGACAACGTCGCGGCCAAGGCCGCACCAATTACTACTCGAATCACGCTAAATAAGCCTCCAGCGCTCCCCGCACAGCGGCATGATGTTCTTCCGAGAGCGTGGTCAGCGGCAATCGGATCCCAGACTCAATCATACCCTGCTGCGCCATCGCCCACTTAACCGGAATGGGATTAGCTTCGATAAACAACACGCGATTTAACTCGCTAAGCCGCCGATCAATTGCCTCGGCCTCCTCCCAGTGTCCGGCCAAAGCCAGGTTACACAACGCCGCCATATCGCCTGCCGCAACATTTGCCGTTACCGAAACATTGCCGCGACCGCCCCGTCGCATCAATTCCAGAGCCGTTGCGTCATCCCCGGAGAAGACCGCAAACCCGTCTGGCACGGACTCAATCAAGGCGCTACCCCGCTCAATATCGCCCGTAGCGTCTTTAATTGCCACGATATTGTCTATCTGACTCAACCTAACCACCGTTTCATTGAGCAGATCACACCCCGTACGACCCGGTACGTTGTATAGAATGATTGGCAGATTGACAGAGCGGGCCACTGCCGAGAAGTGCTCGTACAGGCCTTGTTGAGTGGGTTTGTTGTAATAGGGCGTCACTGAGAGCGAGTAATCCGCACCCGCCTCCGCCGCAGACACGGTCAGTTCAATCGCCTCGTGAGTCGAGTTGCCGCCTGTACCTGCCACTACAGGGATGCGGCCGCCTGCTTGCTCGACCGCAAAACGTATGACTTCGCAATGCTCGGGGACAGTCAATGTCGGGCTTTCACCCGTTGTTCCCACCACTCCCAATGCGGCGGTACCCGAATCGATATGGTACTCAATCAGGCGACTGAATGTAGACCAATCAATCGCACCGTCGGGGTGCATAGGCGTTACCAACGCAACAATGCTTCCGGTTATCATCATTTACTCCGGGAGAGGCCTGGGACGGCGGGGGTAGAACTCAATGGTGACGCAATTATCCACTTCACAATGCGTTTCACAACCATACAAATCACGTCTTATCACTCGTGGCCGCCCTAGCAAAGGTCTTCGCGTCATTCTGCCGATCATCTTCTTATGGTCAGGGGCGGTCGGGTTATGGTCAGGGACGGTCGGGGCACAGGTATCCGACCTGCAGGTCCGCGTAGCGCCTCTGTCAGCCATAGATCAGCAGTTCATGTCCGACCAGCGAGACCGGATTGAAGCACTCGCCAATCGGATCGGCCGCAACCTCACGGGCACGGAGGAACGGGATATCGAGACACTGCAAAGAATCATTGACGAGCGATTAATCGCATCGGGGGATACGGTCACGCTGCAAGCCATGGGAGTCATTCTTGGAGATTTACTCGCGCAGCGCCTGCGGATGGATTGGGTGGTCTACAGCGATACAAAAGGACGATCCAGAGCGCTCCACTATGAGGGGACCGATGTCTTCCTGTTTCCCGTTACCATGATTTCGCGTCGCCAGGAGGCTGGCAGTCAACGTCGCGTCAAATCGATTTATGACGAGGCGGTAACCAAAACCTTGCCGCGACTCCCCGGAGGCAAGTGGTTAATCTGAACCAGTAGGCTGGTTTTTGGCGAGGGCCGCGCTAAACCTCGAAACAATCAGGCGACGGTCCCAGCGGGCTCGTAGGTGAAGATACCTGCTTTTCCCAGCGTTCGATGCCTCGGCCCGGCGGCAGCGATGTCCCCGTCTTCGTAGCCTGAGTCGCCGTGATACAGAAAAACCAATTCGTTACCCTCTCGCACGACATGAGGAAAGAACTGTGGCGGCTCGCGTTCCGCAAAGGTAGCGATGCCGTGGGCGGCACCGTCGAGAGAATGCAAATCATGCAAGGACACCAGGGTCGGGGGCGTAAGCGGTAACGTTCCTTGATGGTGTGCCTCAATCGCCATGGCGGGCTCCCACCAACGGTAATCAACAATTTCATGACCATCGACGTCGACGGCTAGATCCTGTGCAACCTCTGTAATGAAAAACCAGGTGGCGAAACGTCTCTTCACGAGCGTCGGCGTCAACCAGTGAGAAAATGGCGTCAAAGACTCCGGGGGCAAAGCAATACCGGCTTCTTCATTTAATTCACGGGCTGCCGCCTGTCGCGCTTGCTCAAGCGCATTTGCGCCAGCGTCATCTAACTCCACCTTGCCACCGGGGAACACCCAGATTCCCGGCATGTGCTTGAGCTCCTCGCTTCTCTTCAAGAGAAGCACTTCCCATCGTCGGTCGCGACAACGCACGAGAATCGCGGTTGCAGCAGGGCGTGGGGGGCTTACCGTATCTGACAACTCCAGCATGGTTTTAAGGCACGGGCGCGCAGGTGAAGCACTGCGCATAAACGTTCATGGGGTCACGCAGACTCGACAAACTTTTGACAACAGGCTTCAAACTATTAACGAGCGACTCAAACAAACCCCCTCTCAAAGCGGACGTTACGCCCAGAGACCGACTCAGTTCTTCGAGCAACACACTTTCAAAAGTAACTGGCGGACGCGTTCGACGTACGCGCCACTGCTCGAGCCCCGCGAGGTCTGCTGCGGCCACGATGGCCTGGTCCAATCCACCTAAACTATCGACCAACCCACGTTCCAACGCCTCCTCTCCCGTCCATACCATACCCTCAGCAATCAACTTGACGTCTTCGATCTCCATGCCCCTCCCTGCGGCAACCAACTCGATAAAATCAGAGTAGATGCCATTGGAGATGGACTGCACAATGGTGGCCATTTCGGGACTCAATCCGCGGTTGAGGCTGGCTTCACCTGCCAGAGACGTGGTGCCCACACCGTCGACGGTGACACCGATGTAATCGACAATCCCCTCAATGGTGGGGAACGCCGAGAAAGCGCCAATACTGCCCGTCAGTGTCGTTTTCAGTGCCCAGATCTGATCGGCCTCAGCGGCGATCCAATAACCACCGGAAGCCGCTACGGTGCCCATAGACACCACAATGGGTATCTCCGCAGCGCGCGCCTCGGCTAACTTGCGCCGGATCAGGTCCGAGGCAAAAACACTTCCCCCGGGGGAATTCACTCTCAGCACGATGGCAGCGAGGTCATCTGCCTCGAGAGCCATATCAATGTAGCCAATTACGGTATCGGCGCCCGCCATGCCCTCTTCGCTATCACCCGGTACCAGAGTGCCTTCGACTGGAACGACGGCAATCAGCGGCAAACCTTCGTCTGCGGCTTGTTGCTGGGTCTTCACATCCTCGAGATAAGGAACGAGATCCACCATTTCGGCCTGTCCCTCCTCATCGGTTACGCCGACCCACTCAGCCAGCGCTGCGTCTCTTTCAGCATGTCCCGCCAGCGTATCGATCCAGCCACCGGCAATCATTGTCTCGGCCATATCGTTATCGGCCGACGCCAGTCGCGCGGGAAAATCCTCTATGAAGGCATCGAGAGAGCCCGCTGGCAACCCGCGACCGGATTCGGCCATCTCGCTATAAGCGGACCACAGCCCGTTCAACCAACGCGTAACGATTTCACGCTCCCCGTCAGACATGTCGTCCCGGAGGTACGGCTCTACGGCCGATTTGTGCTCACCGGCTTTGAAGACATGCATAGTCACCCGGATATTCTCCAAAAACGTTCGCAGATAAGAGCGATAAACGGAAAACCCTTCGAGAAAAATGCCTCCCTCAGGGTGTAACAGAATGTGGTCGGCTTGAGCGGCCAGCAGGTAGTGCGCCTGTGAATAAAAATCCCCCACCGCGATGACGGGTTTGTCGGCCGCTTTGAAGGCATTGATTGCCTCGCTGAGTTCGATTACCTGACTGGTGGTGGGCCCTGCGAGATTCTCGAGATTGAGTACCAATGACGTAATCCGATCATCGGTGGCCGCCCAACTGACCGCACGGATGACGTCTTGGAGCAGCGTGGGCTGCTCAAATTCCTGATTCAAGAAAGCGGCAACCGGATCCACCGGTGGGGAATCCTCGACCAGCGGGCCTGCCGGCGCAATCAGCAATGCCGCTTTCTCCGGGAGCGGCTCAGGAGCAGACTCCTGCATGCCGATGCTGAAGAAAACCAAAAATATCGCGACGAATAACAGCGGCACCAGCACGGATATGGCCCGGCTGATTCCGGTCAAAATACGCCAAATAGCCTTGAAAAATCGAATCATCGGAGCGTCCTCGTCCTCATCTCCACCTAACATTCAATTTGCCGGAACGTGACCGACATCCCAGTGCGTCCTGCTCGCTTATTGCTGGTTTGCAACGCCCAAACGGCGCTCCCGTCCACGATAGCGGATATATGCCAGGCAAAGGGTAAACAGCGATACCACGAGCCCCAGTCCCATCAGGGAGAGCAGATCACCATGATAAGCGAACGCGGCTTCTACCGCCGAAATGAAATAAAACAAGAGTACCAATTCAAACCAGATCAGGCCGATCATCGAATCGCGATACCAACACCATACAAACAACCAAAGCGGCACTACGCGTAAAAACGCAAGTCCCCATCCTCCATGGAACCGCGCAATATCCGCCACTTGCTGGCACAGCAACAGTACCCACATGGCCACCATGAGCCATCGAAGTATTTTGTTACTGCCACCGATAAGCGGCGCGTCGCCCGCTTCGAAATTCACGATTCGAGCGCTCGACGCGCCCATTCGGCGACCCGTTTTCCCAGCGCACGACAGATTGCGGCCTCATTGGCATCGAGCTCTCTGTCGCCCGATTCAGTGGCCCAGTGACTCGCTCCATAGGGCGTACCACCACCCTCCGTCGCCCGCAGCTCCGGCACGGAATAAGGTACTCCCACGATGACCATTCCATGGTGGACCAGCGGCAACATCATGCTCAGTAGCGTGGATTCCTGACCGCCGTGCAATGAGCTGGTCGAGGTAAAAACACCCGCCGGGCGATCAATGAGCGCGCCCTGAAGCCAGAGTGCACTGCTCTCATCCAAAAATTGCTTCAGGGGCGCCGCCATATTGCCAAAGCGAGTCGGACTGCCTAGCACCAGACCCGAGCATGCCCGAAGGTCCTCCTGAGTCGCGGCAAGTGGCGCGTCATCCGCTTCATCGGCCACATCTGTCAGACTGGAAACCGTTCTGAGTCGCGCCTCAATGCCCGTAACGCACTCGACACCCCGCACCACTTGCCGAGCCATTTTTGCGGTGGCGCCGCCTCGACTGTAGTACAACACGAGAATGTAAGGTTGATCAGTCACTGCATATTATCCAAACCGGTCTATCGACCTGATATTCACTGCCGCGTTAAAGTGGGGTACCACCGAGGATTCAAGGCTGACATGGTAACGCATCCTATTCTCGAGCGAGTGGCTCGCGTGGGGCGGTATTTGCTGTCTCGCTTCATTGACGATCGTATCAACGCCAGTGCTGCAGCGCTTACCTTTGTCAGCCTGTTCGCATTGGTACCCCTGTTGACCGTCACATTCTCCATCGCCTCGGCCATACCCGACGTGGGAGATGTAGAGAGCAAACTGAGCGAATTTTTGCTGCAGTTCCTGCTTCCCGAGAGTTCCAATCAAATTGTGCAGTACTTGTCGACGTTCATTGCGCAGGCGAGATCCTTGACGGTATTTGGCGTCGTCATACTGCTGGTCACCGCGATTCTCATGCTGCGTCACATTGAGCGTGCGTTGAATGATATTTGGCGCAATCGCGCCAATCGCAAACCCCTGCAAGGCTTTTTGCTCTACTGGGCGGTCCTCAGCCTTGGCCCCGCTGCCATCGGCGTGGGTCTCGGGGCTAAAGCCTATTTGTACGCAGTCACCAACGAGTGGTCGGGGTTACCGGTTTTCGGCATCGGCTCAGTATTGATTGAGCTCCTGCCGTTTGCTCTCAGCGCTATTGGGCTGACCGGTCTGTATGTCGTCGTGCCCAACAGTCAGGTCCCGTTTCGTCACGCGCTGGTGGGGGGAGTGTTTGCAGCGATCACGTTCACAGTCGCTCGCATGATATTTACCACTGTGATGGCGGGATCAAGCTATACGCTGGTGTACGGAGCATTTGCCGCAGTGCCGCTGTTCCTGATGTGGATTTACGTGACTTGGGTCATCATCTTAATCGGCGCTGTACTGACTCACAGTCTGTCCGCTTATCAAACTCAGCAACAGGCCACAAAACCCACGCTGATCAAGACACTCGAAATTCTCAACGCATTCTGGCTCGCTCAAAAACAGGGACAGAGTATTGCTGAGCTATCAATTATCGGCACTAGAGAGCCCCTATCAGATGGGATCGATGTGGACAGCTGGAGGCGCATCCGCGACATGCTGATCGAAGCGCGCTTCCTGAGGCCACTTGAAAAAGGTCACTACCTGCTTAGCCGCGATCTCAATCAGGTAACCCTCAGCGAACTCCTTGACATTGTGCGAGCGCAACCGCTCTTCCAGCCAGGAGACCACTCACCGCCTTGGCAACACGCAGTCGCAGGGCTGATCGAGAAACATCAACAGCAAGAATCTTCTTTGTTGGCGATATCACTGGCAGATCTGTTCGCCGCGGAAGAGGCTTGATATGAGGCTCATGCTTGCACTGGCGCTCTGCCTCGCTCTGGCGGGTATTGAGGGGTGTGGCGAAGTGCAATCACCCCTGCCCGGCAAGGGCCAATGGCGGATCGTCAATTACTGGGCCATTTGGTGCGTCCCCTGTCGGGAGGAGATTCCTGAGCTAAACGCTCTGAACCGTGACACGCCGCTGGTGGTCCTGTCTGTCAACTACGACAATTCAAAGGGAGAGGCCTTGTTGAGACAGGTGCGCGAACTGGGAATTGAGTTCCCCGTGCTGGAGCAGGACCCCGCGCCGTCCTTGGGATTAGAGCGGCCGCGCGTGCTTCCCACCACATTGCTGGTTGATCCGACAGGAGTCGTCACCGACACGTTGGTGGGCCCCCAAACTCAGGAAACCCTGATCGCAGTGTGGAAAACCAGATTAAACGCTGGGGATGAGACCCTGTGACGCCGGCTGGCACACGGTCTCCTGGCGCGGGGCACTCACCGCACAACAATAACACTGCGCAAAAAAAAGCCGGCTGATAAACAGCCGGCAATGAAGGAGCCACTCAAACGGGGAGAATCTCGTCAACCGGATTCTCGCTGCTCAGACGTTTCCCTTGCAATGCACCCGTAGACACCGCCATCTCAACAACTACCCTTATGACAGGCGATTCACGATAAAGTTCCCGCAGGAGAAAAATTTTTATTCTTCGACGCGCCAACGGGCAGAACTCGCCTGCCCGTCCCCAGAGCTTACGAAGATTTCCAGCTCGATTAAGGGGCCGACCGCCCCCTCAGCAAGCACCTGCTCGAGCAGGTAATAAGCCAATGCTTCCACGGTCACGTTCGGGATAGGCAAGACCAGTGCCTCATCCGCGGGAAATCGCAACATTTTCCCATCGAAAATCACCTGATATTCGTCTTCTTGCTCTGTGATCGTTAAATGGGGAGATTCACCGGGCAAAAGCAAATACTCGTCGTGGGCATCGCAAAGCTTTTGCAGACATCGCTTGTAGACGTTGTAGTCCGCGGAAAAACCGTTCTCACCCATCTCTGCGACAATGCGCGCCGAGACACTGTAATTGTGGCCGTGGAGTCGCTCGCGCTCGGTAGCCGAAAAAATTGTGAAGTGAGCTGCTGAAAATTTGTGCGCTTGCTTGTCTATGTGCAGCGTGGCCAGTTTCTTCATTCCGATGTCTCAGTTGCCGAAGTCATCATGTTGTGGGATGTGGATGGGTTCAGCAAGTGCCTGATCAGTAGCAAAAGCAAATCAAACCAAGCTCTCAATCGCACGTAAAATAAGCGAGCCGTGACCGGACTGCACGCCTGCAGTACCCTGTAGTCATGGAGAATCATCTGGAGACAGCATGCAACCTATTGCCATTCTGACTGGAGCCAGCTCCGGGATTGGGGCTGCGGCCGCCGAAATTTTCGTCGCACAGCAGTTCTCGGTTATCAACTTGTCGCGCCGAGACTGCCCGATAGCTGGCGTGGAGACGATCACCACGGATTTATCCGACCCAATCTCGCTGGCTGACGCCTGCCAAAAGCTTGTCAAAAGGCTGTCATCTTCTGATCCTGTGCCTGTCTCTCTCGTTCACAACGCCTCCCTGATGCTGAAAGACCGCTGCGATGACACCGGGGACCAAGCACTGCTGAGCGCGCTTGCGGTTAACGTGCTCGGAATCAACACCCTGAACCGCTCCCTGCTGCCGCTCATGCCCCATGGCTCCAGCGTGCTCTATGTCGGATCAACTCTGTCCGAGAAGGCCGTGGCGGGTGCTTATAGTTATATCGTCAGCAAACATGCGCAGCTAGGCATGATGCGTGCCACGTGCCAAGATCTTATGGGACGAGGTATTCACACGGCCTTGATCTGCCCCGGTTTCACCGACACAACCATGCTACGCCAGCATGTTGGCCATGATGAGGCCGTTTTGACGAGCCTCGGTCAGATGAACAGCTTCGGCAGGCTGGTCGCACCCTCAGAGATCGGAGAATTGATTCTTTGGGCCCACCACCACCCCGTGATCAACGGCTCCGTCATGCACGGAAATCTGGGCCAGCTAGAGCACTGAGCGTTGAGTGAGTTAAAGCTCATCATCACCGAGCGCCGCGAGAGAACCTTTCTGGTTTTGGCGGGTATTTTTCTCTCGGCCATGACCCTACTCAACGTTGTAGGCATCACGCGATTCATTCAATTGGGGCCGCTTGCTCTGGCGGTAGGTGTACTGCCCTATCCGCTCACATTTCTCTGCACGGATCTGATCAGCGAGCTCTACGGACGAGCGCGGGCAAATTTCCTAGTTTCGGTGGGCTTGGGCATTAATTTCTTGATTCTCGGCGTGCTGACTTTGGGATCTGTGGCGCCATCGGTGCCTCAGGACATGATGCCGCCTTGGCAAATCCTGCAACTTGCCGCGCCAGTAACGCTACCCAATGGCACAACACTTGAGACAGAGGCCGGCCTATTCCAACTGATATATGCGACCACATCGGGTGCAGTGTTTGCGTCGATGTTGGCCTATATCGCCGCTCAATACTGTGACGTGCAGCTCTATCACTTCTGGAAGCGGGTCACTCGCGGAAAACACCTTTGGGTGCGCAATAATTTCAGCACCTTGATCAGTCAATTGGTCGATTCCGTCATGGTTGTCAGCGTGACATTTGGCGCCGCTTATCTAGCAGGCGATATTGCCACCGCGACGCTGGTTACACTCGTGGGCAGTAACTACGCATTCAAGGCACTCTGCGCGCTGGCGGACACCATCCCCCTTTACCTCGCAGTGCACTGGCTTCGCCATTACCTTCAGCTGGCACCGGGAGAATACGCTATCCCCCAACCTCCCGCGTGAGCAATCCGGTATCGCGAATAAAGGGAATCGTGACAGCACGACTCTGAGCAAGACTCAGCTGGTCGAGTTGCTCGATAAACGCCACTGCAGCGCTCGCCTCTCTCGGCAATCGCATTACGCAGTAGGTCACCACTTCTTCACTCAGGTTCATCCCCGCTGCGGTTGCTCGCAGCCGGAGCAACTCGGCGAGATGCGTCTCGGTGACCCGGGGCAACTGAAACACCGGCAAGCTACTCAGACGTGAGCGAAGATCCGCCAACATATTTACCAGTTGCTGTGGTGGCTGAGTTGCCGCAACCAATAAGCACGCATCGGACTCCTGACATTGGTTGTAAAGTCCGAACAAGGATTCCTGCCAGGCAAGATCCTGTTCAATACTGTCGATATCATCCAACGCGATGAGCTTGGCTCCCTCAGCACCCGCCAGCACCTGATCGGGCGGGTAACGCTGGAGATCCGCGAACGGGACATACCGCGCCTTCTGGCCAACCAACTCGCAACAGGCTTGCAAAAGATGGCTTTTACCCGTCCCGGAAATGCCCCACAAATAGGCGCTGCCGGGCCCACTCTCTCCTGAAGCAAGCCACTCCTCGAGCGCTTTGGTCTCCGGGCGGCTGA
>Ga0181576_10003362_pt1 | contig 11792 bp, 8 predicted proteins | sample 101ome_22_FD_132464 | JGI IMG/M metagenome (GOLD analysis project Ga0181576, IMG submission 132464) | Coastal salt marsh microbial communities from the Groves Creek Marsh, Skidaway Island, Georgia - 101412BT metaG (megahit assembly) | ecosystem: Environmental > Aquatic > Marine > Intertidal zone...
AGAAAAATCAGATGAAACTGCGGCGTCAGCATCATTTCTACCGGGGTATAGTTTTCACCACCGGCACCGGCTTTCTGCGCAGGCGGCTGATAACCTTCAGGTCGCCAGTCCAACGGCGAAAACGATCTGGGTATCCATTTTGGACCATCCAGCATCTTTCAGCTGTGGCGTAAAGACGGACCAGGCATAGATAGCACCCAGACACATTTGGATCAGAATGGCACCGGGAACAACCCACCAGCGGTTGGGACTGGAAACTGCAGACATAACGACCTCAACATAATAACGATTTATCCAGTGAGTTATAGCGCTGGCGGATCTTTTGTAAAAAGACCTGGATCAATAACCGGCCAGAAAAAACTTCATGTCATTTTGAATAAATGGCTGGTATTTTTATCGCTAATGCCGGTTTTGATGATATTTCCGGCTTTACTTGCTGCTGCCTATGGCATGCTTCGGGATGAAATAAGATTGCCGCTAGCGGCTTAGCGGGCTTAATAATGTCTAATTGATATGACGGGCATGAAAAATGGCCGATAAGATTTTCGGGTGATCCTGGTTTTTACGGATTCCGTGTTCGAGAAACCAGTGAGCGTTATCTGAATTCGCTTTTTTGCGAGTCTCAGGAACAATAAGCTCTTTGACGATCTCTTCATATTTCTGGCGATGGTTCATAGCTGTCTATAAATTCCAAATAACGATAAATAAAATATAGTCCTGATTTCGATAATTCCATACTGTTAATGACGATAAAGTGTAATTCGGGAAAATAGATCGTGTTAGATTTCAATTAAATACTAAAATCGTGAACCGGGTCTTTGCTTAAAGCTCAGGCTAAGTCTAATATTAGATATGATCATCAACCTAACGTCATAGGGCATTCTATATGAGTAAATTTATCTGGATAATGATTTTGGCATTTTTTGCCGGTTCAACCCTGGTTGCTGATCCGAGTCGAAATGCTTATAAACACGCTAATGAAAATGCCAGTTTTAAACGCGATCATGATGAGCGTCATGATAAGAAGCATCATAAAAAGAAAGACAAAAAACATCATGATGACGATTATGAGCGTGATCGCGACAGAGATCGTGACTATGACGACAAATACGGAAAATCTGTCGAGGGTGAAGTCATTGATGGTGTATCAAGAATGCTTCAGCGTGAGACCCGTTAACTATTTATACGCCATAGTTGTGTATCAGCTGGGATAGTTGATCGAGATGAACGGGTTTTTCAATCATGTTATCAGCCCCCAGATCGAGACTCATTTCAAGATAGAAGCGGTCTGAAGAAATCATCACGACTGGGATTTGCGGGTAACTCTGTTTGATTTTTTGCAGTGTCTGAATACCATCTACTTCATCCATCATGACATCGAGCAGGACCAGCTGGATGTCATGCGTTTTGATCAGTGACACAATATTTCGGCCGGAATCAGTCTCGAAGACTTCGCAGCCTTTTTGAGCTAATCCCATCTTGATTGAGCGGCGTACAACATAATCATCATCAACAATCAGTAGTCGGGAAATGCTGGTTTTTTCATTGATCTGATCATTGAGTTTCGCAATAAGGCGATCCAGGCTTGTGAGTAGATCCTGAGCGTTCGGGCTTGTCGAAACAAAATCAAATGCGCCGAGAGAATGGCTGTTTTGCATATCTCTATCATTGTGAGCATCCGAATACATAATAACAGGTAAGGATTCTTGTCCCTCTGAAAGTTCAATGGACTCTAATAATTTCAAGCTTTTGAGCGTGTTTAACAGGGAAAGGCCGCTGACCAAAGGTGTTTGTATGTCAATGACGGCGAGATCCGGCTTCAGTCCCTGAGGGTATTTCGGATATTTGCCGCGCAGCATGTCCAGCGCTTCAAAGGCATTGTTGGCAACAATCGTTCGGCAATCGATTTCAGTTTGTGAAATCCATTGTTGAATGACTTTCAGATCATTACTGTTATTGTCTACAATTAATAGGGTAAGCATGATAATTCCAGATCATTTGATACACTTATAGTGATGTATTAATAATAAAGACCCAAAATGCTCAACTTTCTATCAGGAAAAGCCTGACGGGCGCGACTATTTTCCTGATTGACAGATGGATATTCATGGTCTACCGCTTTGTGAGATATGCATAAATCACATTTACCCGAAAAAATTTGCCCGGTATGTATGAGACCCTTCAAATGGCGAAAAAAATGGCAAAAAGACTGGGATCAGGTCGTATACTGTTCGCACCGATGTCGTCAACAAAGATCCTCCAAAAATAAATGATTCATTCTGAACTGGAAAAATTCAAATCCAGAGGTGTCGATGTTCACCTTGCTTTAAATAGTCTAAAAGGCCGTTTGTCTTTATATGATCGCCTGATAACGGTTTTTAAACAGAAAGCGTCTTTGATTGCTGCTGAAATAGATACAAAACTGACAAAGCAGGACAAAACCGGCTTGTTGATACAGGTGCATAGCCTTGCGGTCAATGCCTCGACCCTGGGCGCCAAGAAGTTTTTTGATTACTGCCGGCAACTTGAAGCCGGGTTGAGGGATCCGGAATATGTTGTTGATCAGCAGACTTTCAGTGATTTACAGCTAGAGGTTGATGCACTGATCGCCATTCTTGATGAAATCAGTCAACTCATCTCTGTTGCCGACAATGATGAAAAAATCATCACTTATTCAGCCGGTAAAACCGTTTCTGACGGAAATTTGCTGCTCGAAGGATTGCGCGTGCTGAGTGTTGATGACCAGTCGATTAATCAGGATGTCATTGGGATGATTCTGCAACGTCAGGGTGCAGAGGTTTCTTATTGTCATAACGGTAGTCAAGCTATTGAGTATTTGAAAAATAATGCCGAAAAAGTTGATGTCGTGTTAATGGATGTGCAGATGCCGGTTCTTGACGGTAAAAAGGCTTCGCAAAAGATTCGCGAAGATATTGCATCCGCTGAAACCTTGCCGATTATTGCTATTTCGGCATTTTCATCTGTTGATAACCAACAATCCTGCATCCAGGCGGGTATGAATGACTTTTTGCCAAAACCGGTCATGGCAGAGCAGTTGATCACAACTTTACAGCGATGGTGGAAGCAAAAACCGCAAAACATTCAACCTCAGGAAGCACCACCGCTCGAAGATATTGAAGACGATGTGATCGCCAATATTGACTTGCTCAGTGGCTTGCAGTCATTAGGCGAGCCAGCATTGCTGAAAAGTATGCTGCAAAGGTTATTGGCGAGCATTCGAGATGTCTTATGGCATTTACCGCGTTTTAAAGAGTCGAATGACTTCTATGCTGCTGAACAACGTTTGCATGCCTTAAAAGGGGTTAGCGGTAACCTTCGGGTAATGCCGGTTTTCGATATTACCAGTCGTTTATATAGCATTATTCAACGCCATAAATGGCCAAGCGATGCAGACTTGCAGCAACTGGCTGATTTGATCAAGCATCTCGATGATAGCTGGGAAGAGATTGTCAATACGCTGGATAAGATGACATCAAAAACCGCTGAAACGCTGCCAAATGACACTGATCAGGAATATGGAAAGTTTCTTCCGCAAATATACAGTTTGCTTAAAGCCCATGACTTAAGTGTTGGCCCTTTGCTGCAAACGCTGCAGTCATCGGCTAAGGGTAAAATAAAGACGCTGCTCTCCGAGATTCTTGACCTGGTTATGGATTTGCAGTTTGAAAAAGCCGTTGAGAAAATAAAGTCTCTGCCAGAGATACCCGTGTCTGAACTGGCGGCGATGACTCTGGATGTTCCCGAGCAAAATCAAAAAGTATTAATCGTTGATGACGAAGCGCCTAATATCTTTGTCATGGCTAATCTTTTTGATGAAAATTTTCAGCTTTTTGCTGCGATCAATGGCGATGAAGCTTTGAAACTGGCCCGCCAACAGTTACCTGATGTGGTTTTGCTGGATATACGCATGCCGGAAATGGATGGTTATGAGGTTTGTCGTCAATTAAAAAGTGATCCTAAAACGCGCAATATTCCAATTATTTTTGTTTCGAATCTAAGTGATGATGAGGATGAGATCGATGGATTGATTATGGGAGCCAGTGACTATCTGCGTAAGCCTATTATTCCTGAGTTGGTCAGAACCAGGGTACATACCCAATTGAAACTGGTTGAAACGCGTAAAGCATTAACCGAGAAAAATCAATTATTGCAGGAAAGCTTAAGGATACAGGAAGATATGGAATCGCTCATGCGTCATGACCTGAAGGGGCCTGTTGGTGCAATTTTGGGGTTTCTGGATTTGACTCTCTCGAGAGGTCAGATTGATGAAAAATCAACAGAATGGCTTGGATTTGCGCGTTCGGCTTCTCATCGTGCTTTGAATATGATTGAGCTATCCATGGATTTGGTCAGAATGGAACATGGTAGTTATGAGTTAGATCCTGTGAAATTGGATGTTATTGATGTTATTAATAAAGTTGAAAAAGAAAAGCGCAAACAGTTAAGTCATAAAAACATCCGTTTAGCGCTGCATCCTGCTGATGATAATCAGGTTTGGGGTGAAGAAACGCTGATTCACTCAATGTTTTCCAATCTATGTGGAAATGCTATCGAAGCTTCACCGGAAAATGCCATAATTGATATATACTTTAATGGTAAGTCGTCTGATTATCTGGATATTACTATCCGTAATCAGGGTGAAGTTCCTTTAGAGATACGAAATCGTTTTTTTGAAAAGTATGCGACCAGCGGCAAACATCTTGGTACAGGTTTAGGCACTTACTCAGCGCGTTTAATGGCGCAAATACACAAGGGTGATTTAAATCTGGTCACGTCTGAAAAGGGTTACACCAGTCTAGTGGTGACTTTACCGCGGAATGAACTGCGATGAATTTTTATTGAGTGAGAAATGAAGACTGTATTAATTATTGAAGATGATTTTGATGATGCCTATCTGACTCGTTGCTGGTTAAAGGATTACGATGCGCGTCTTGCGGTAACTATCGTACGTGATGGTCTCGCTGCTCTTGAGTTTCTCAAATGTCAGGGAGAATTCTTTCTGCGTAAACCTTGTGAAGCGCCTTTTCTGATTATTCTAGATCTTAAACTGCCTTATATCAGTGGTATGGATTTGCTGAATCAAATTCGACGTGTTGAAGGTATGAGTGAAGTACCTATTATTGTCTATTCCGGTTCTGACGCTGATCCTGATGAACACAATAAACCTGAATTGGGTATCTATGACTTCGTTAGAAAATCTGCGAGTCCGGATCAGTTGCTAAACGCCATTGCCAAAGTTTCTAAGCTGATTAATGTCGAAAAAACTACTGATAGTCTAAGCCTGCGTAAGGCGCTGATTGTTGATGATGATCCGGTCGTCAGGGCAACGGCTCGAGAATTTCTGCTGCGTCAGGGGATTGAAGTGTTTGAGGCGGATGACGGTAATCCTGTTATGGATATGATTCGCAAACACAAAGTCGATATGGTGTTTCTTGATATTGTTATGGAACATAAAGAAGGTATTGAAACACTGACTGATATTCGCCATGAGTATCCTGATCTGCCGGTTGCAATGATGTCGATTGATAATCTTTACCTGAATCTTTGTCGGCAACTGGGCGCGGATCTGATTTTACAAAAACCACTGGATCTGAACCAGGTGAATGAATTTATTCATCGATTCAATACAACGGACAATAACCCTAAATAAATTCAAAAGGCGTCTTACAAGTTGCAAAATTTTGCATGAAAGTTTCATAGGGAACGGGGCGGGAAAATAGATAACCCTGCCCATAGTCACAACCCATTGCCTTAACGATTTGCATTTGTTCCATGGTTTCCACGCCTTCAATAATGACTTTCATATCAAGTTTGTGCGCCATGACGATAATCGCCTCAATGAGAGATTCTTCACTAGCGCCCGGTTGCAGGTTTTTGGTAAATGACTGATCGATTTTTATATAATCGATATCAAATTCTTTCAGGTAGGCGAGTGATGAATAACCCGTACCAAAATCATCAATAGCAACCTGCACATTATTATCACGGAAGTTAATCAGTCGACGACTAACCTGAGGTTCATTACTAAGTAGTAGTCCTTCAGTAAACTCTATAACAATATTTTTGCCGCTCAGTTGACTGTTTTTCAGATTATCAATAAAACAATTATAGTGCTCATCCGAAGCGGTTAACTGCACCGGCGAAACGTTGATGCTGATCTGCAGATTTTCCAGTAAGCCTGCACTGACATTATTAAATCTGCTCATGACTTCAGCAAAAATCCATCGACCGATATCATGTATCACACCGGTTTCTTCAGCGATGGGAATAAAACCGGCGGGACTGATCATGCCTTTTTGTGGATGATTCCAGCGTATCAAGGCTTCCGCTTTACAAACTTCGCCGGTCGTTAAATCAACAATAGGCTGATAAAAGAGAGTCAGTTCATCCCGCTCTATAGCACGGCGTAAATCATTGGCAATTTGCAGACGCATAACCGATGCTTCCTGCAAAGCCGGTGTAAAAAAATGAGCGCGATTTTTGCCACGGTTTTTGGCCTGATACATGGCCTGATCGGCAAAACGCATCAGATCGGTAGTATTAGTGGCGTCAGCAGGATAATTGGCAATGCCGATACTGGTTGAAACAAATGCTTCTTTATTTTCATCAAGAAATGGCTTTTCGAAACATTTGATATAAATTTCAACCAGACGGTTGACGTCGGCAACCTGTTCAATACCACTTAACAGAATGACAAATTCATCGCCACCGAGTCGTGCAAAAACGTCAGTTTCACGCATTTTCGATTTTAAGCGCCCGGCTACTTCGATGAGTAACTGGTCACCTTTGTCATGTCCATAGGTATCATTGATTTCTTTAAAACCGTCCAGATCCAGAAACAACAACCAGAGCATATTTTTATTGCGATGAGCCAGACGTTGTTCCTGTTCGAGCAGTTCATAAAACAGTTTTCGATTCGGTAATTTCGTCAGGGTATCAAAATTAGCTTCCTGCCAAAGGCGCTCTTCAGTTTGAATTTTATGTGTTATGTCAATAATGGTTGCCAGAATATATGTCTGGTTCTCAAAGTTCATCGAGGCCAGGCCAATTTGAACCGGAAATTGGCTTTTGTCTTTGCGTTGAGCGTGGAGATTGCCTTCTTTATCAAGTTCGCGTGAACCCTGTTCGTCGATAAAATGCTGGCGAAAGTGAATGTGTTTGTTTCTTAAAGAATCCGGAACCAGCGTTTCGACAGGCAAACCAAGCAATTCACCATCTTCATAACCGGTCATATTTTCGAGTTCCGAATTGACCTGTTGAATGTCTCCTTTGCTGTTAATCATGAGAATGCCTACAGGAACGTTTTCGATGATGACATTACTCCTGGCTTCACTTTCGATTAATCTTTTTTCCCTTTCCTGCACAGCAAGTCGAAGATTATTCAATGCGTTAACCAGACTTGCCGTCTCTTTGTCATGAGCTTCGGGTAGCTCGACTTTGTAAAAACCATTTGCGATAACGGTAGATACCCTGACTAAGGCATTAATCGGTTTTAATTGTTTGTTGATGATAAACAGCATGCCGATTATCACGACGGCCGAGGTTAAAAACGCCGTGATCAAAATCTGTAAATAAATACTTTTAAGATTTTCGTTGATGATGCTTTTGTCGAGCACATACACTGAAAAGAGTGTCTCGATATCCGGAGTGACATCAATGCTTTGCTTTTGAAGGTAGGCATAGGCTGAATTTTGTTTAACCGGTATAAGTTCCGCTGCAAAATCATTGAATGAATGGTTGTTCAAGTATGGCGCTAATGCCGGGAACTCTATATTCAGGTTATCTGAACGGCCCATTGCGTCAGCAAACATCTGACTTTCATCAGGATGAATAAGCCAGACGCCATTACGATTAGCCAGGTAATTCTGTACATTGAGCTGGTTGACCTGAACGGGCAGGTGATCTTCCAGTTTGTCTATTAAATGCCTGATATCAGCGTTAATCACCAGAATGCCTAATAATCTCTCATGGTTATGATAAATAGGTGTAGAGACCCGCAAGGTTGGCTTGAGCGGAAAATCTATCTGATTGTTTTCGATGTTGGGATTAATCGGAGAAAAATGTACTTCGTTTTCCTTAATTTCGAGAGTATTCCGGTAGTAAGGTCGTTGACTTTTATTCTGTAGTTGATGAGCCGGTGTCTGCATGATCTGCTCAGCCGTTCTTTCAAGGCGAATGATTTCCTGACCATTCTGTAGTGCACTGATCAGACGGATTTGAAAATAAAACGGCTTTTGTTGCAGAAAACCCTGAAAAACTTTCTCAATCACCGATGATTTTGAGGCTAATGTCCGGTCCGGATTATCATGGTTTTTTGCATCAAATAGCAGGTCGGGTATTTCTACGGTTTTAGCCAGCAGCAAGATGTCCTGCTGAAGTTGACGATAAAAATTATTCAGGATCTCGTGCTCAAAATCACCATAGTGCACCAGTTCCCTGAGATAACTCTCAAGAAGTTTAGCTTCCTGTTTTTTACTCCAGTAGATTGACGAACCGATTGAAACGGTCAGCATCAAACTGAAAGTGATTAATAGAATTTTGGTTTTGATGGACCACATGAAAGACGTCAGTGCCTGAAAGCGCAATGGCAGGATTATTTCATGTATCAAACAATCGGGCAAAAAAAGCCCGTTCATAAAGAACGGGGCAAAACACCGAGGAGGTGGATGAAAATCTGCGTAACTGACTGAAAAAAATCATGTCGGTGATGAAAAATATAGTTGAAGGGTATTTGTAAGGATATGAAAAAAAGGATTAAAAATAATGACTTACGTTATTTAAGTCACGATTGTCGCAAAAAACCTTCGGTTTTTTCGTGTAAATGCATTCTGTGCATTTTAGTGAAAACATGAAATTAGTGACATGGTTGATTTAGCCGGGATGCTAATTCAAAGCCAATTTAGAGATTTGCCCGATAGCTTGTTTGGGCTCGAATCGTTAAAATAGCATTTATTTTTTATACTTGAAATGCTGAGAGTTGACAGGAAATGGATACACTAAAACCGAATAAAGTCCCAAAATTTCCAATATTTTTCATTGTTCTGAATATCGCGCTGATAATCGGTATCTATTTTTTACTTACCTATTCTATTAAAGACATTCTGACCGATACGGTTCTAAAATCTACAGAACATAGTAACTCAACAATGACCCGAGTTTTTGTTAACGAGGTTTATCCGAGACTGAAGGATTCATTGCAACTCACCGATAATCGTCAAAAGGCAAAAGATGAGCTTTCCAGTGAAGAAATCGAGGTCGTTGATAATGCTGTCAGAAAATTCATGCTCGGTACTGATATTCTCAAAATAAAAATATATAACATTAACGGCGTGACGGTTTACTCCAGTCACGAGCAGCAGATTGGTGAAGTCGAGATTGACAATGCCGGCTTTACTAAAGCCATAACCGGTTCCAGTGTTAGTCAGATTACCCATAGAGGCAGTTTTTCAGCCTTTGATGGTGAAGTTTTTGATCGTGACCTGATCGCCAGCTATATCCCGATATATGCTCAGGGGCAAGTCATTGTCGGTGTCGCAGAAGTTTACACTGATCGCTCTCAAGCAGTTGATTTTATTGAAGATCGTTTGGTCACGGTGCAAGCTGTTATTATACCTGCTCTGGCTGCAATTTTATTATTTGCGAGTTTTGTTATTTGGCGTGTCTTTCATTTTTCGATGCGTAGTAGTGTCTCGTCAGTAGACAGGTTCTAAAATATAAACAGACAGAATTGAATTCATGAAACGAATATTTGTTTATCTGCTGATAGTATTGGGGCTGATGGTTGGGGCGATGCCCGTTTACATAGCCTGGTGGCATACAGAAGCCATTGTTCTTGAGACTCAGATAAATGCAGCTTCGTCTTATTCCAAAGCAATAACCCAGTTTCGTTCCTATTACTCGCAAGAAATTCTTCCGCGTATCAATGATCTGGACATCGAAATTACCCATGATTTTCGTGATAAAGATCATGCTTTGCCGGTTCCGGCAACGATGACATTTGATCTCGCTGCGCGCATGAATGCCAATGATAGTCGTATCAATATCGATATCGTCAGCGATTATCCTTTTCCCTGGCGGTTTCAAAAACCTCTTAGTCCTTTTGAAAAAAGGGCTTTAACGGAATTTCGACAGTTCGGCAGAAATGAATATCAGGAAGAGGTCGATTTTGAAGGCGATAAAGTACTGCATTATGCCGTGCCGATGCGAATGGCCGCCGGCTGTGTTGCCTGCCACAACAGTCATCCGGATTCTCCTAAAACCGACTGGAAAATAGGTGATATCCGCGGTTTGCAGATCGTCAGTTTTCCTTCTGATGCAGTTAGTTCAAAACATCATCTGGGTTTGGCATATCTGACTACCTTTATTATTATGACTATCATCATCGGATATTCACTGATTATCTGGTTTTATAACCGTCAGCAAATTGCCTATGCCAGCCTGAACAATAAAACAACAGAGTTGGATTTTGTGAAACAGGCATTAGATGAGCATGCCATCGTTGCCATGTTTGATGCCAACCGACATGTTATTTATGCCAATCAGCAACTCGCTCAAATCAGTGGTTATAGCGTTGAAGAACTGATAGGTCAGGACGAAACCTTCTTTATACCTGAATTAGATGATTACGATTTTCTGCAATACGAAGAAATGTGGGAAATGGTTGAAAGTGGCAAGATCTGGCATGGGGATTTTCGCAGCCGTAACAAGGCGGGAGATGATTACTGGGTCAGCGCAACGATTGTGCCTCTGATTAATGCAGAGGGTGAAGTGTTTCGGTATATCAGTATTCAGACTGATATCACGACTCGTATTCTGGCAGAGCGGGAATCGGTTCTGGCCCGTGAAGCTGCGGAAAAAGCGAATCTTGCCAAATCCGAATTTCTCTCCAGTATGAGTCATGAATTGCGCACGCCGCTTAATGCGATTCTGGGTTTTAGTGAATTAATCGAATATGACTCGAATCTACCGCAGGAACATCTTGAAAGTGCCAAAGAGATTTCACAGGCGGGTAATCATTTGCTGTCACTGATTAATGACATTCTGGATCTCTCCAAGATCGAATCTGGAAAACTGGAAATGAATTTCAGTACCGTGGCTGTTACTGATCTTGCGGCAGAGTGCACCAGTCTTATGGAAACACTGGCACAGAAATACGAGATACATTTAATTAACAAAATATCCAGTAATCTTGGCGTTAGAGCCGATTATCTGCGGCTTAAACAAGTCATCCTTAATCTGATGTCGAATGCGGTCAAGTACAACCAGAATGAAGGTAGTGTGATATTGCGAGCTGAAAAAACGCCTGATGGTGCCTCAGTAAGGATTTTTGTTGAAGATACCGGTATTGGTATATCTCAGGAAAACCTGCAAAAACTCTTTGAGCCTTTCACCCGGCTCGCTGAACATCAAATGACTGTTGAAGGCACTGGTATTGGCTTGACCATTGCCCGCAAGATGGTTGAAATGATGAATGGCGTGATTGGCTATGATAGTACTGTAGGTAAAGGCTCCAGTTTCTGGATAGAGCTGCCTTATGAACATCCGGCACCTAAAGCTGAAAAGAAAACCCTGCAGGATATATCCAGTCTCAATATCGACAGGCAGTTTAAGGTCCTCTACATAGAAGATAATCCTGCCAACACACGTTTGGTCGAAAAAACCCTGAAACCAATACCTCATGTGACGCTGGTGACCGCGGACACTCCTCAGGAAGGTATTAAGGTAGCCAGTAAAGAAGTCCCGGATTTGATTTTACTCGATATCAATTTGCC
>Ga0181576_10003363_pt1 | contig 11787 bp, 3 predicted proteins | sample 101ome_22_FD_132464 | JGI IMG/M metagenome (GOLD analysis project Ga0181576, IMG submission 132464) | Coastal salt marsh microbial communities from the Groves Creek Marsh, Skidaway Island, Georgia - 101412BT metaG (megahit assembly) | ecosystem: Environmental > Aquatic > Marine > Intertidal zone...
CTGACGAAATTGTTGTTTCATTAACTTCTAGTGTGTTTAAGAATATAGATCCAGTACCACTAGCACGTAGTTCTAAATCTGCATTAGAATTTGTTGTAGTAATATAGTTGTCATCAATTAATAACGAATCTGTTCTAAATCCGCTTGCACTAATAGTACCTGTTGCTACAATATTATTCGTAGTTAGCGTTCCAGAGACAGTTAAGTCGTTTGTAATTTCAACATTGTTATTTGGTATTAGAATATTTCCAGCACCATTAGCACGTAATTCTAAGTCTGCGTTTGATGTTGTAGTTGTAATATAATTGTCGTCAACTAAAATTTCTTCAAATTGTGCTGCTCCACTAACATCTAAGTCTTGTGTAACTGTTACATCGCCTGTTACTGTTGTGTTACCTGTTTGATTAGTATTACCAACATGTGTAATAGTTCCTGTAATAGTTGTGTTAGTTAGTGTTGTAGTTCCTGATACAGTTAAATCATTATCAATTTGTAAATCATTGTTAGGTATTAATATTTCACCAGTACCATTAGCACGAAGTTCTAAATTACTATTACTTGTTGTTGTAGTAATAAAGTTATCATCAATTAAAATATCACCTGTACTAAATCTATTAGCAGTAATAGTGCCTGCTGAATTAATATCACCGACTGTAATAGTGCCGTCAACAGTTAAGTCATTTGTAATATGTAAGTCATTGTTTGGTATTAGTATTTTACCAGTGCCATTTGCACGTAATTCTAGGTCTGCATTACTTGTAGTAGTTGTAATAAAGTTATCGTCTATTAGTATTTCTTCGAATTGTGCAGAACGTGTTACAGTCAATGCTCCGCCAACAGTAACATCGTCACTAATTGAATAGTCGCCGCTTTGTGTTATATCACCTGTGATGCTAACATTACCTGTTAATGTTGTATCACCTAGTGTAGCATCACCTAATACATATAAGTTATTTGCAATTCTAACATCATTGTTTGGTATTAGTATTTCACCAGTACCGTTGGCACGTAGTTCTAAGTCTGAATTAGATTCTGTTGTAGCAATAAAATTATCTTCAATTAATATATTACCATTAGTAATTTCACCACCAATAGTAAAGTTACCAGTTTGATTATAATCACCTGTATGGTTAATAATACCTGTTACAGTTGTATTTTGTAAATCAGTTGCGCCGCTTACTGTTAGTGCTTGGCTAAATGTAACATTATTTAAAGGAACATTAATTGTGCCGCTGCCGCTTGCACGTAATTCCAAATCACTGTTTGATGCAGTAGTTTCAATTGTATTACCATCTATTTGAATATCGCCATTTGTAAACGAGCCAGCGATTGTGTAATTACCAGTTTGTGTGGTATCGCCTGTGTGCGTAATAGTACCTGTTACAGTTGTACCTTGTAAATCAGTAGCACCACTAACAGTTAAATCATTGTCAATTTGAACATTATTGTTAGGTATAAGTATTTCGCCGACACCGTTAGCACGAAGTTCTAAATCACTATTAGAAGTTGTTGTAGAAATAACATTACCGTCAAACTGCAAATCACCGTTGGACCAACTGCCTGCGATAGTATAATCACCGGTTTGTATTGTATTACCAGTATGCGTAATTGTTCCTGTTATTGTTGTTGTTTGTAAATCAGTAGCACCACTAACAGTTAAGTTGTTATCAATTTGTAAATCGTTATCCGGTAATAAAATTTGTCCTGTGCCATTAGCACGTAATTCTAAGTCTGAATTGCTATTAGTTGTAGTAACAAAATTATCTTCAATTTTAATATTACCATTAGTCCACTCGCCTAAAAGCGTAACATTTCCAGTTTGTGTAGTGTCACCAACGTGTGTTATATTTCCGTTGATGTTTGTGCCTTGTAATGTTGTAGATCCGTTTACAGTTAAATTTTGTGAAAGAATAACATCATTACTCGGAACTAGGATATCACCTGTTCCATTTGCACGTAGTTCTAAGTCTGCGTTTGATGCAGTTGCCTCAACAGTTGTTCCGCTGATTTGCACATCGCCAATATTAGCATCATTTGCTGTAACATTAGCTGTTACTGTTACATTGTTAGCACTAACATCGCCTGTAACCGTTAAATCATTTGTAATGTTTACATTGTTATTAGGAACAAGTATCTCGCCTGTACCATTTGCTCTTAGTTCTAAATCTGCATTTGAACTTGTTGTAGTGATGTAGTTGTCATCAATTAATATTTCTTCAAATTGCGCTTTTCCAGTGACATTAACTTCTTGTTCTACAATTACGTTTCCGGTAACATTAATGTTTCCGGTTTGATTTGTATCTCCAACTGTTGTTACTGTTCCAGTAATAGTAGTATTAGCTAAAGTAGTAGTTCCAATTACATTAAGATTATTATCAATTTGTACATCATTATTTGGAACAAGTATCTTTCCTGTGCCGTTTGCACGTAACTCTAAGTCTGAATTAGATTCTGTTGTAGTAATATAGTTTTGCGTGATTTGAATATTATCAACATTTATTTGATCTACAAATAAGTTACTCCAGGTTTTAGTTAAAGTTCCTAAGCTATAAGTACTATCCGTTTTTGGAACAATATCACTATCAATGCCTGCAATAATTTGTATTGTGTCAGTTGCTTCGTCACCAATTGTAATATTTCCGCCAATAGTAACATTACCTGTTACATCTAAATTACCTGTAATATTTGTATTATCTTGTAAATTAATTTCGCCGTTTGCCGCATTAAAGTTTGCTGAGCCAGATACTGTTTCGATAGTGTTTCCACTAAATCTCCAGTTTCCTGTTTCAACTTTAGTACCATCTACAAATGTAGTATCGCTTCCTGTAGTAAATGTAACTCCATTTGTTGTATTAATAATAAAATCGCTTACAGTAAATGTTGCGCTACCTGTTTCTTGGTTTACATAAAATAGATCACCAACACGAAAATCTCCTTTGTGATCTACTGAATTATAACGTATCTTAGCATTATCAATTTCAATAACTTCGTTGCTTTGAATAACAGTTTCTGCATCATTGGTAACTTCTTTACCGTTACCAATATAAGCAAGATTGTGTCCTATAGCGTACATTAGTACACCTGCACCAACACCTACAAGACCAGCATCTCCATACACGCTTGCAGATCCAATTAGTCTTACTTCTGCACCAAAGTCTCTTACATCAACGTTTTCAATAGTTGTTGCAGTTGCGCCTGATCCGTTTGATATTGAAGTTGGCGTTGAATCAAATCCGATTAAACTAATGTCTTTGCCATCAACAATTAATGTGTCGCCATCGACGTCATCGATTGTTATGCTAACATCTGTGCTATCTTCAACATCAAAAGTAACAGTGTCACCTGCTTGGAATGTTCCACTGATGCCACTAAGTCTAATTCTTGTCTTACCTGCTCCGTACAATCCATCGTTGCTGTCAAATGCATATATTGATCGATTAGCAAAGTATGTAAAAGAATTAAGCCATTCTACTCTAACACCATTTGTCATTGTTACAGCATCTACACCAGGTGTAATAAACGTTGCTGAATGGAACAACATGCTTGCTTCTTTACTGTTAGTAGTAGCATAAGCACCGTCAATATAAGCACCTTTACCTGCATTATGTGCATTATAGCCTCTAGGATCTTCTACTGTAGTTGTGCTACCTGCTGTAATTACAGTAATGTTTTTAATGTAAGGTGAGCGTGTTGTAACTTCAAAGTCTGTTGCAAAACGGAAAGCATAACCGTTATCTGGAAATGTTCTGTTTCCTCCGTTGCAACTAAATGTTAATCCTGTTAGGAATACAGGTTTTTGTCCTGGTATTACGCTTCCAATTGCAGGTCCTGACCAAAATACTTCCAATATTCCCGTTGTATGATTATAAGTTGCATTTGTTATATTATAACCTGTGTTTGTTGGGCCGCCCGGATGTATTCTGCCGCCGCTTACATATGTGTGTGCAAAAGGTGCAGTTCCTATATCAAATGTTGCACTTTGATCAAATGGAGCACTTACAACTGTTTGTGAATCAGGAGCATACAAGTTACCGCCACTGTAAAAATCTGCAACAGTTAAATCTTCTATTGTAGTTTCACCGTTAAGTAAAAATGCATCATTATATCTTGTTAGTGTTGTAGGAATAATTTTAACTGATCTAATACCGCCAAGACCTTTAAGGGTAACTCCTGTTGGAACAGTTAATGGAAATTCTTCAGTATACACTCCAGGATAAACAAGTACTGTATCCCCTGATTGTGCGTACGATAATGCATTTTTTAAACTACCTTTTGGATCTTGCTGATGTGTTCCTGAATTTAAATCATCGCCGTTCTCTGCAACGTACCAAATATTCCCTTGGCGTAGTGTTAAGTCTACCCCGTCAACAATTAATGTACCGGTATTAACGCCGTTGGTTACAATATTGTCTACCCATACATCTGCCCAACGTTTTGCATCTATGTTAATTTGAACAACATTATACGTTCCGTCTAATATACTAGGAGCAGATATATTAGCAGTTTGAGGATGTTCGCCGCTCCAAGCACCGGTTCGAGTTACGTCATGTAATGTACCTTCTGTACCTTCAAGTGCCATTAAATATTTGTAATTTAATGGTTGTTCCATTAAATCATCAATCCAGGCAGTACTATCTGTAGAAGGAATACTTAGTGTACCTATTCCACCACTTACAGTTAAAGTTACATCACCTAAAGATATATGTCCACTACTTATAGAATATTGTCTTCCGCCAGAGCCGAGGTTGTATGTATCATCAGCATCAGGAATAATGTCTGACGCGACTTCTGCATTAAAGATAACATTATCAGTATTTGCATCACCTATTGTAATACTTCCATCTGCTGTTATATTTCCGGTAGCGTGTATATTTCCGGTAACATTTGTATCAGCAAATATTTCAACTGTTCCTGTACCGTGTGGTCTAAGTTCTAGGTTTGCATTTGAATCGTTTGTGCTAATAACATTTCCTTCAATGTCAATGCTATCTACACGTAATTTGTTATTATAAACTATATTATCGAGTGTTCCTAAATTAAGAACAGCAGTATCACTAGAAATAGTATTGCCAACAATGTTGACATTTCCAATGTCTGCTCGATTAGTTACTATAAGATCTGTTGTGCGGGTAGTTGCGCCTACGTCTAATTCGTATTCTGGCTTTATTGCGTCCCCGTTTCCGTCAAGGCCGAGCTTAACACCAATCTTCTGGTTATTAACATCAAGATATAGCAAATCAGTCTCGAAAGCCAGATCAATCCCATTACGGATCAAATTTGACTTCAAGAGCGGACCGCTAATACGACCAAGTGCGCTCATCTGTTCTCCTCAACACGGGGATCCTGTCCCTCTACCCAAATTTTCAGCTCTCGCTCTTTGCCGGATAACCACAGTTCGTCCTGCTCAGCTCGTCGATATGTTGGTCAACAATGGTCTTGCTTCGCATTAATAGTATTTATATGATTTGTTTAAAAGGCTGCTATTAGCCAAAGATTAGAGTGTATTCTAGTAGCAAGTCATTAAACTCTTGCTCGCTAATTGCCGCAGCAACACCTGCTGCTGATAGGTACTGATTGCCGTCCCATGTTTCTAATATCTCAGTAGTTGTATTCCAACGAGTATCGCCGATTTCTGGATTAGGTTGTCCTAAATTTGCTGGTCTTTCTGCTGTTGTTCCATAAGGTATTGCTATACCTTTTGAGCCGGCAAATTTAATTTTTCCGTAGCCTGTGTTTTCAAATGTTAAACTATTTCCGCTGTCTTTAATAGTTGCTTCTTTAATTCTAATATCGCCTAAACGAACTTCGCCGGTACCATTAGCCCTTAGTTCAAGATCTGAATTTGATACGTTTGTTGATATTAGATTATCTTGTATATTGACATCTTCTACTTGAAGTCCGTTGATAGTTATTCCTGTAGACGATGCTGTTGCTACTAGTGCATTATCTACAGTCATTTCTATTTCATTAGTTGTAGAGTTAGCAACTAAATTAGTTCTTCTATCATCCGAATAAATGCCCCCAAGTATAACTTTACCAAGACTATTTGATGTTCCTTCAAATGAATTATAATCTGTATTAAATCTTAAACTACCAACATTTCCAACTGTAAATGATAATACAGAACCTCCACCATCATAGGAAATAGGATCTATAGAACTTGCAGTTCCTGCATCGATAGTTTCTTCAGAAACATCTTCGTATGCAGCAAGCCCTTCAAAAACTGTTGCTATAGTATTAGGTTTGTCTTCACTAGATCCTACCGGTACTTGTAATGCCTTTGTAGAACTAATTACTATACTATCGTTAGGTGAAAGAATAATGTCTTCATTGTACGAACTATCACCAACTGTTTGTATCTTAGAATCAGTTGTAAACTCTACCTTCTCTACAAAAATACCTTTAGACCCTAGACTACGAAGTTCTAAATCAGAATTAGATTCTGTAGTTTCGATAAAGTTGTCTCTAAATCTAATATTTGTTTCAACATTAAACTCAGTTATATCTAATATTTGATTAACTTGTAACGGACCAAGTAATGTTAAATTTCTTGTGGAAACATCATTAGTAATTTGTGTGTCGTTTTTAAATATTACATTTCCAGTGCCACTAGCACGTAGTTCTAAATTAGAGTCTAATGTTGTATTGTTGACAAAATTGCCAATTAGTTGTATTTGCTTAAAGTTAGCATCACTACCAACTGTTAAAGATCCTGTAGCATCTAATGATCCAGTAATAGATAAATTACCAACTTGTGATGTATCGTTGTTGTGTGTTAGTATTCCAGTAATATCAATATCTTGTAAATCTGTATTTCCGCTAACAACTAGATTATTGTCGATTTGTACATTATTGTTTGGTATTAAGATTTCGCCATTGCCATTAGCTCGTAATTCTAAACTTGTATTTGATGTTTTTGTAGTTAGATAGTTTTCTGCTATTTCAATGTTACTGTCAGTAATAACAAGCTCATCTAATACTAGATCATTATTAATTGTGATATCTGTTGTGCTAATACTTGCTGTAAACAAATTATTGTTTACTTTTAGATTATTATTAGGTACAAGTATTTCTCCTATACCGTTTGCACGTATTTCTAAATCTGCATTTGAACTTGTTGTAGTAATATAGTTGTCATCAATTAATATTTCTTCAAACTGTGCTTCTTGGGATACATCAAGTGTTGCAGCAATTTCAAGATTGTCAGTAACAGTAAGACTTCCGTCTTGTGTATTACTTTGTAAGATAACATTACCATTGATTGTTAATGAACCATTATATGACATTGTGCCGCCTACAAACAAGTTATTGTTTATAGTAACTGTGTCTTGAGAATCGATAACAATTTCACCAGTACCACTAGCACGTAATTCTAAATCTGAGTTAGTATTTGTAGTAGTAATAAAGTTGTCTTCAATTAGAATATTGCCGTTAGTAATTTCTCCAGCAACGTCTAAATTACCAGTTTGCGTTCTATTGCCGGTTTGTGTTATAGTGCCGGTAATTGTAGTACCTTGTAAATCAGTTGCTCCGCTTACAGTTAAGTCTTGAGCAATTTCTACATCATTAGCATCAACATTAATATCACCTGTTGCTTGTAGAGTTAAATTACCAGTTGTAGTTGATATAAAGTTATCTTCTAGATAAACGTTATCTACAGTCCACTCGCCATTTAATGTAAAGTTACCAGTTTGATTTCTATCACCAGTATGTGTTAGAGATCCAATAATTGTAGTACCTTGTAAATCTGTATCCGTGCTTACTGTTAGATTGTTGTTTATTTGTACATTGTTATTTGGTATTAGAACTTCGCCTGTACCACTTGCTTGAATTGTTAAATTTCCGCCTAGTGTGCTAATAAAGTTATCTTCAACATAAACATTGTCAACTGTTAATTCACCGCCTTGTGTATAACCTCCTATTTGATTTCTATTTCCTATATGAGTTAGCGGTCCGTTAATTATAATGGATTGTAAATCTGCAAGGCTACTAACGGTTAAATTATTATTAATTTGTACATTGTTAGTCGGTACAAGTATTTCGCCAGTGCCACTAGCACGTAGTTCTAAATTACTGTTACTATTTGTAGTTGTAACAAAGTTGTCTTCAATTAATATATCACCGTTTGTAAATTCACCATTTAGAGTAACATTACCAGTTTGTGTTGTATTACTTGTTTGTGTTATTGTTCCTGTAATACCTAAGTCACTGTTTAAAATAGTTGTGCCATTAATTGTTAAGTCTTGTTCAAACGTAACATCGGTATCTCTAACAAATATATTACGATCAGAAACAAGATTTAAATCTCCATTAAGACTTGTAGTTTCAATATAGTTGTCATTAATTTCTATGTTGCCTATATTAGCATTATCTGATGTGACGTTTATTGTTGCTGTTACATTAGTAGCATCTATGTTATCTGCACTTAAATTGTTAGTTACATTTACGTATTCCTGTAAATTTATAGTTCCAGTTCCGTTTGCACGTATTTCTAAATCTGCATTTGAACTTGTTGTAGTAATATAGTTGTCATCTATTAATATTTCTTCAAACTGTGCTATTGAATTAACATTAAGATTACCTGTTACATTTAGATTTTCAGTAGTTACATTACCGGTATAATTTGTATCGCCTACAACTGTTAATGTTCCTGTAATGTTTGTATTACCAAGAGTAGCAGTTCCTTTAACTTCAAAATTATTTTCTATTTGAAAATTATTTGATGGTATTAATATTTTGTTATTCGAATCTGCACGTAATTCTAAATCTGCATTTGAAATATTAGTTTGTATAACATTGTCAAATATGGTTATATCGTTTGATTCTACTCTATCTAAATGAGCTACTAACCATCTTTCTGTAAAACTACCTAAGTTAAATGTTTGACTTTGATTAGGATTAAAATTTTGTTCAAACTCTACATTAAAAATTAATGAATCACTAGGGTCGTCGCCTGAAATATTTAATACGCCACCGTAACTTAAATCTCCACTTATGTCTAAGTTTCCTGCAATGTTTGTATTGTCTTGTAGATTAATTTCTCCATTTGCTGCGGTAATGTTTATTGGACCGCCATTTGATTGTATTGTATTTCCTCTAAGAGTAAAATTACCAACGTCAATATATGCACCGTCGATGGTTGTTTCGTTAGCACCCTGTACTATTCTTAAAGCATTGAATTGGTCAATTATTAGATCATCAAGATTAATTGTAGTATTACCAGTTTCAAAGTCTACTAAGAAATTATCACCTATTCTAAAACTTCCAGTGTGATCAGTTGTAGTAAAATGTATTTTACCATTATTAAGTTCTGTAACTTCTTGACTTTGAATTGCTCTACTTTGATCATTATCAACATATTTTCCTACACCAATGTAAGCAAAATTATGTTGTATTAGATACATTAAACAGTCTGCACCGTCTGCTACTGCACCATAATTACCATATACGTTTGCTGAACCAATTGAACGTATTTCTGCACCATATTTAACTGTACTGCCGTCGTATGTTGTACGGCCTGTTGCGCTGTTAAATGCGTACAGTCCTCTGTTAGCAAAGTATGTAAATGAGTTTAACCATTCTACTCTAACACCGTTAGTCATATTAATAACATCGGCATTAGGACAAATAAAAGTACAAGAATGGAAAAGCATACTCGCTTCAATACTTGCACTATCTAATTCTGCGCCATCAATTAATGCACCTCTACCAGCATCGCCAGCAGCAAACCCTCTTGGATCGTCTGCGGTTGTCGTACTTCCTTTTGTTATTACAGTAACATCTTGTACATAAGGACTTCTTTTAGTAATAACTTCTCCAGATGCAAATCGAAATGCATATCCTGTATCGTTTACGCTATCATAATAAAAATCTTTAACTGCTATTTTTGATATTGTACAACTATCGCTTAAATGAAATATATCATTGCTTTGTGTTGCTACTGTAGGTTTAATGACAACATTTCTTAGATCAGTACCTGTAAGTGTTACTTCCTCAGGTAGTACTAATGGACATATTTCCTCGTATACTCCTGGAAAAACATATATTGTTACATTACCAGCAGTGCTTGCATCACAACGTGCAAGTGCTTCCTTAATAGTTAGTAATGGACCATTAGGATGATCGCCTACATTAGAATCAGAACCATTTTTTGATACATATAAAATATTGCCTAATCTTAAATTAACTTCTGCACCGTCGACAGATACATTACCTGAAGTAACTAATTGCCCGTTTACTAGATTTGTATAAATGCTACTCCATCTCTGAGAAGCTCCTCCTAAATTATAAACATCGTCTTCCGGAACATGAATGTTATCGGCAATATCAGCATTAAAACTAACATCGTCAGTGTCTGAATCTCCAAACGTTACAGATCCGTCAAAAGTAATATTTCCTGTTGAATGTAAACTTCCGGTTATATTTAAATTTGTTGGTATTTCAACTGTGCCTGTGCCATTAGGTAAAATCTCTATATTTGCATTTGTATCTTTAGTTGTAATAAAATTATCAGATACAAAAAACTGTTCAGTTTCTAAATTACTAAGTTGTATTCTATCGCTGGCATCAAGATAAAAATTTCCGTCAACATTAATATTATTATTAGAAAAATTAAAGTTTGCAACGTTTGCTGTGTCGCCAATTAAATTAACTGTTCGTAAGGTTTGAGATACGTGAAGTGCATTTGCAGGGGCTTCTAGATCAATACCCAAGCGACCATTTGTAACATCTATTTTTAATAGTGTTGTATCGCTATTTGTGTTTTTAAATTTAAGATCGTCTTGCGATGTGTTATTAGTAAAACCTTTTCTTAAAAGATTTTCTTCTAATAACGGACCAGATATTCTACCTACTTGTGCCACTCACTATTCTCCTTGACACAGTATTTATTGAATTTACTTGTCGAAGTTATGTAGGACTGTTATTGGTTTACCTAAGTCTGGTGCTGATGCAAATTCTAAATACCAGCCTGCTGATTTTCCTGGGGGATTTTGTATAAGAGAATAGTTTGTATTAGGAAGTTGATAAACGTTTTCTACAAATACTAGCACATTCTGTGCTGCTAACGGAACAGGATAAAAAGGATCTCCGCTATCTAATGGTCCAAAGTATACTTCACTAGCATCACCGTTACCTAATGTTTGTACAGTTACAGGCGCACTACTTGATGGAGCAGTATTTCTTACGCCGTCCCATCTGCCTGCTTCATACACTTCGAATCTGTTGTCGTCGGTGTTATAACGCATATGTCCATTTTTAGGAAATTGCGGACGAGTTGCTGTAGGGCCTTTAGGAATCAAAACTACATTATCACTATCGAGAACAATTTCTTTGTCAATGTGCTTTACGTGAACACCTCTACCTAGTCCTGTACTTTGTGTGTTTGTAGTTTGACGTCTGATATATCTCATTAGACTTCCATATAACTGATTGTTGCTGTTATAAGTGTAGGCGAAGTAGTAGTAGCCTTAATAACATCTCCAGGAGAAAGAATAATCTTTTCATCGTTTAATGAAAATGTTTCACCTGCTGGAATAGGTATATTATTTAAGACTAAATTTTCTGGACCAGCTGCTGCTCCGCTTGCACATAAGTGGAGTTCTAAATAAGTGTCTCCTCCTTCTGTATAAATTTCATCTTCTGGATTGACAGCAGTGTTACAAAACAACATAGCGGTAACTGCATAGCCATTTGCAACAGAGCCGTCGTTAGGCACAGTAAGAATATCTGTATATCCGCCGCCTATCTGTGTACATTGTATTGCCATCTATCTTTCCTTTTAAAAAA
>Ga0181576_10003364_pt1 | contig 11784 bp, 11 predicted proteins | sample 101ome_22_FD_132464 | JGI IMG/M metagenome (GOLD analysis project Ga0181576, IMG submission 132464) | Coastal salt marsh microbial communities from the Groves Creek Marsh, Skidaway Island, Georgia - 101412BT metaG (megahit assembly) | ecosystem: Environmental > Aquatic > Marine > Intertidal...
CACCCTCTTATTGCGCTTGAGCGACAAACGATTTCCGATTATCTGTCGACATGTATCGAGGAGTTGCGCAGCGCGATGGCAGCGGTTGGAGCATACAGTGATCCTGAGTTTGTTCATCGTTGTCGCGTGTGCTTGCGTCGACTGCGCGGCTCCTTTAAATCGCTGGGCCGTTTCATACCAAGCGAGGACGCGCAGTCTATTGGCGAGGAGTGTGCGTGGCTGTTCAATCGAAGTAGCAGCCTACGCGATTATGACGTGCTGCTTAAAGCTCTGCCGTCGTACATCGGGCAGGCGGGTTTGGACGATCAGCGTATCATCGATCAACTGACGCGGGAGCTGACTGCGTCACGTAATACCGCCTTAAGGGCGTTTGAGCGATCGTGCAACAGCCAGCGAGCAGCGCGATTGCTGGTTCTGCTAGAGCAGTTCAACCAGCTGAGTGTCGAACATCCTCACTGGAGTGCGCAGCTGCAGGCCAGTCGTCTATTGGACCGATGTTTCAGAAAGCTTGCAGCGCGGGTCGCTGAGATCAATCAAACATCCAGCGCGGCAGAGATCCATTCACTCAGAAAATATGCCAAGCGATTACGCTACTTACTTGATCTCTATGATCCGGTTTATCGGCAGGGCGCGTTAGAGCCAAGTCGCAAACGATTGCGAAAACTACAGAATCTGCTTGGCGCCTATCAAGATCTGGACGCCCATGCAGCGATGCTATCGACGCTGGCCCAGAAACATTTGAACAGAGCGCGTCCGAACACGGCTCGTGCAGAATTGATCGCCTCGTTGTTACCTGTGATCGATTCGCATGCGCTAAAAACCCGGGCGCGCATTCATAAGCGGTTACAACGCAATTTCTGTCCAGAAATCGTCGCTGCAGAGCGGGCGGTGTTCAGGCAGTTGCCAAGCGTTGGCTGGCCCAAGGCTGGCTTCGCTGGCTATTGTCACCAACTCAACGGCAAACGCTCCAAACTGCCGTTGGGCAAGCTTGTTTGTGCCGGTCGCAACTATGCAGAGCATGCCGTCGAGCTGGGTAACGAGGTGCCGGAGAAGCCTCTTTTGTTCATCAAACCAGCCGCTTCAATGGTTGATTTTGCGGGTAGCATTGAGATCCCAGTGGACAAAGGCGCTGTGCATTACGAACTGGAGATTGCGGTTTTATTGTCAAAACCCCTGCGTAATGCCACCGCAGCGCAGGCTAAGAACGCGATTGCCGGGCTCGGGTTGGCGTTAGACTTGACTCTTCGTGATCTGCAGTCAGAGCTCAAGCGCAAAGGGTTGCCATGGGAGCCCGCAAAGGGCTTTGATGGTGCTTGCCCGATTACCGGATTCAAAAAAATGCCACAGGATTTGACGCTGGATAACCTGTGTATGCGACTCAACATCAATGGCGAACGTCGTCAGCTCGCAACGAGTGCCGAAATGATTACGCCAATCGCGGAGCTAATCGCATATGCCAGCAGTCTGTTCAGTCTGTGGCCCGGCGATGTGATTTTAACCGGCACGCCAAGTGGCGTCGGCGCGCTGACGATTGGTGATCGTTTGAACGCCGAGCTTTACGGACTGCTTGAGACAGAGGCGACGGTGATCAGTCCGCGCCCTTGATTTCACGAACACCCTGCTGTGTTGCCAATAGCAGCACATCTGCGGGTCGCATCGCGAAAATACCGTTAGTCACCACTCCGGTAATGTTATTGATCTGCTGCTCGAGCGTGCAGGGCTGTGCAATCGACAGGTTGAACACATCAATGATGATATTGCCGTTATCCGTTGTTACACCCTGTCGATAGACCGGATCACCGCCGAGTTTGACAATCTCACGCGCGACATAACTGCGTGCCATCGGAATCACTTCAACCGGCAACGGAAAGCTGCCCAGCATATCGACCAGCTTGGTCTCATCTGCGATGCAGATGAATTCCTTTGCCACTGCTGCAACGATTTTCTCGCGCGTGAGCGCAGCGCCGCCGCCCTTGATGAGTTGCAATTGATGGTTTGATTCGTCGGCACCATCAACATAAAAGTCCAGGTGATCCACAACGTTCAGGTCAAGCACGGTGATGCCATGGCTGCGCAAACGCTCTGCGGAGGCGTCCGAGCTGGCTACCGTCGCAGCAAATCGGGCTTTTGCAGAGCTCAACATATCGATGAAGTGATTGGCCGTAGAGCCGGTCCCTATGCCGATGACCGAGTCTGCGTCGATCTTGGAGATAACGCGGTCGAAGGCCGCTTTGGCCGCTTCTTGCTTGAGTTCGTCTTGTGATTTCACCGCTCTCTCCTCCGATTTCGGAAAAATGTTGCTCATCGTCTTTCCGAGATCGGTTCGCTCGCCGGAAAACGCTACACTACCAAGTCTAAATACCCAACCAAGGGCAAGACCCGTCTAACCATGGCCAAGAGTTATATAAAGCGCATCCTCGATGCGCGTGTCTATGACGTTGCGGTGGAATCGCCGCTCGACCACGCTCGATCTTTGTCCACTCGCCTTGAAAATACTGTTCTGCTCAAGCGCGAAGATCTGCAGCCGGTATTTTCCTTCAAGCTGCGGGGCGCTTACAACAAGATTGCGAGGTTATCCCAAGAAGAGCGAGACCGCGGGGTCATTACCGTGTCAGCGGGAAATCACGCACAGGGTGTTGCGTTGGCTGCTGAACGTTTGAAAATCAAAGCCGTGATCGTCATGCCGAGGACGACGCCCGATATCAAGGTCAATGCAGTTCGCAGCCGTGGCGCTAAAGTGATTTTGCATGGCGATACCTACGATGAGGCGGCGGAGCACGGCCGTATATTGCAGGAAAAACACGGGTACACCTTCGTGCATCCGTTTGATGATCCGGATGTTATTGCTGGTCAGGGCACCATCGGGATGGAGATTTTGCGTCAACAGTCGGGCGCGCTCGATGCCGTATTCGTTCCCGTGGGCGGTGGAGGCATTTGCGCGGGTGTTGCCGCATTTATCAAATATGTGCGCCCCGAGGTCAAAGTCATTGGAGTTGAAGCCGACGATGCTGCCTGCCTCGCCGCTGCGATGAAGGCTGGCCGTCGCGTGGTGCTGCCGCAGGTCGGTTTATTTGCCGATGGCGCTGCGGTGGCGCAAATAGGCAAAGAGACTTTTCGCGTTATCCGTCAGACCGTGGACGACGTGATTACGGTAAGTACCGATGAAATTTGCGCCGCGATCAAGGATATTTTCGAAGATACGCGTTCAATTTCAGAGCCAGCGGGAGCGCTCGGGCTCGCCGGTCTCAAGAAGTATGTCGCTACCTCGGGCGCGCGCAATCAGACCTTGGTCGCGATTTCTTCAGGCGCCAATACCAATTTTGATCGTTTACGGCACATATCCGAGCGAACGGAAATTGGCGAGAAGCGTGAGGCTATTCTGAATGTGACGATACCCGAGCGCCCGGGAAGCTTCCGGGGGTTTTGTGCGGCGCTGGGGCGCTCACGCCCAATCACCGAATTTAACTATCGCTATGCTGATTCCGGCGAAGCTCAAATTTTTGTCGGCGTGCAGGTCAATCCGGTTGAAGGCAAAGACCGCGCGCGTCTGATTGAAGATCTTGAGGCCGCTGGCTATCCGGTGCTAGATCTGACCGATAACGAACTTGCAAAGCTGCATATCCGGCATATGGTCGGCGGACGTGCGCCGAGCATTGGCGAGGATGAGATTGTTTATCGCTTTGAGTTCCCGGAACGCCCGGGCGCCTTGCTTGGATTCCTCACGACCGCAGGGCAGAAATGGAACATTTCGATGTTCCATTATCGCAACCATGGATCATCGCATGCACGCGTGGTTGCTGGCTTTCAGGTGCCCAGAAGTGAGCGCAAGTCGATCGCAAACTTCTTCGCGACCATGAGCAAAAGCGATCAGGTATTCAGTTATTGGGATGAAACCGATAATCCGGCTTACAAGCTATTTCTTCGTTGAACGCAGTTGATGTCTTCTGTCTCGGTGATGACGGCATCGAGACGAAGATCCCAACTGTCGACGGGTGCGTGCGCGAGTTCCTGAACGCTGAAGGCGACACCAACGAGGCGTGGTAGGCCGCCAGGATCAGCGTTGCGAAAGCCAAAACAGCGATCGTAATACCCTCCGCCCATGCCCAGCCGGCCACCGTTGCGATCAAAGCCCAATAGCGGAACGCAGACGGTATCCAGGTGTTGTGGCTGCACTGTATTTTTGCCTGGTCTGATCGGTGGCTCGAGAATCCCGAACGCAGCAGGCCGAAGGTCACACTCATCGGTAAAGCGCGCAAAGATCATCTTATGGTTGGGTTGCATGACAGGCAGATAAACCTGTTTACCGTCGGCGTTGGCTTGTTTTGCCAGCGCCCGGAGATCGACCTCTGCCGGCAATGGCCAGTACATCGCTATGCGCTTGGCGCGCAGATAAAAAGACGAGTTACGAAAGCGCCTGATCAGTTGGATTGATGCCTGAGCACGCCCTTTTGCACCCAGTTCACTGCGCTGTTGGCGACAGTGTTTGCGGGCGTCATCGCGATTGCAAAACACTTGCATCTATGCAGTTTCACCCTCGGAAAAAAGGATTCCCCAAACTACCGCTGCCAATGTAGCCCTTGAACCGAAATGGTTCAAGGTGGGAGCCCCTGCTGTACATTAGGCTTCCCGTCAAGCGGACATGCACACCGAACAGACTAGAAGCACCCAGACAAAAGTCTATCGGCTCGAGGACATATTAGCTGGCGAATAGTCCAGGGAACACGGCGCAGTATAGCGATTCGTCGCGGGGCGGCTATATGCAAAAACACCTTTGACAAGGCGCTCATCAGTCAAACTGAACGAGTATGCCAACTGATTAGATTTCGATTTGGTTGTAGTGATGAATAGTGTCGTCGAGCTTTGCGCACAATTTTTGGAGTCGTTGATCGAGGTCGTTGGCACGCGATTGTTCCAGTGCAGTCCCCTGAATCAGCTGGTGGGAGATATTTAACGCCGCCATGACGGCGATTCGTTCCATACCGATGACTTTGCCGCCCTGTCGAATGGAACGCATTTGCTGGTCGAGATAACGCGCGCTCTCAATCAGCTCTTCGCGCTCTTCAGGAGGGCATGCAACTTGGTATTCCTTGTCAAGAATGCGGACACGTACAGTGCTGCTATCGCTCATGATTCTTGCTCCAGTGAGCGCAGTCGGGCGATCATCGCTTCCACCTTGGAGCGAGCATCCTCGTTCTTACGGATAAGTTGGCCGCGCTCTTCGCGTAACAGTCGCTCGTTGGCGCGCAACCCTTTGATCTCTTCGTCCATACGTTTGCACAGTCGAATAAGGTCATCGATCCGTTGCTCAAGTTGTTTGATGTGCGGGTTATCCATAGGTTGCTTCGTCGCAGTGCGCGCTTCTGGGTTAATATAGTGACCCGTTTCGGCAGGGTCAATTGGCCAGCCCGGAGAAAAGTCTCAACCTACCAGGGATCAGTCATGCAATCGCACCAGGAACTCGCCGAATCTATCGCGCACTATTTACCCGAGACCAATGCTGCTCACCTGCATGGAGCGCTGGTGGGGATCGCCAGTGCCAAGTGGCCGCCGGCCGACGGCTGGGCGATGCGCCTGTCGGAGATACTCGAGGTTGATCCTGATCTGTTTGACAGCTTGCGCGCGGATATCGATGAGGCGCTGGGTGCGGTCGCTGACGCGCTGGCAGATTCAGAACTCAGTTTTGAAATTGGTCTGGATGATGATGACGAGATTTCTTTGGACGAGCGCATTGATCGGCTATCGCGATGGTCCGATGGCTTTCTGCTCGGTTATTCTGCTGCCGGGAGTGGCGCAGAGGAGACGGATTCGGAGGAGGCTGCTGAACTTCTGGAAGATCTCGTGCGTATTCGCGAAACACTTGAAGACGGCATTTCCTCGGAAGAATTTGGGAGCGATGGTGACGAAGACGATCTTGAGCACATTGCTGAGTTCCTGCGTGTGGCTGCGATAAGTCTCTTTCTTGAAAATGCCGAGCCGCTTGATGACGACGGTGACGCTCAGATTTTGCATTGATCGATGGTAGCGCCGAAAATTAAATCCGAACCCGGTATCAGCCAGCGCGAATTTGCGCGCAGGCGTCATGATTTGATGTCGCTGCTAGAGCCCGACAGTATCGCGATTTTGCCAGCAGCGCCGGTTCGTACTCGCAGCCGCGATACCGAGCACCGTTATCGACAAGACAGCGATTTTTGGTATCTGAGCGGTTTCCAGGAGCCTGAGGCGGTGATGGTGCTGGCGCCGGGACGACGTCACGGTGAATTCCTGATGTTCTGTCGCGAACGTGATCCGGCGATGGAATTGTGGGATGGTTTCAGGCTTGGCCCCGAGGGTGTCTGCAACACCTTGGGCGCCGATGATGCGTTTCCGGTTGCAGATATCGATGACATTCTGCCCGGTCTTATCGAGGGGCGGGAGCGGGTTTATTACTCGTTGGGCAAGCAGCCCGAGTTTGATACCCGCATCATGCGATGGGTCAACCGCATTCGTGGTAAATCCGGCTCGGATGTCCAAGGCCCGGGTGAGCTTGTGGATCTGGACCACTTGCTGCATGAACTGCGGCTGTTCAAAAGCCCGGCGGAGTTACGACTGATGCGGCGTGCCGGTGATATTTCTGCCGAGGCGCATATTCGAGCGATGCAGGTCTGCCGGCCTGGCATGTATGAATATCAACTCGAAGCTGAGCTTCAGTACGCGTGGGCGCGAGAAGGTGCTCGCGAAGCGGCGTATACACCGATAGTAGGCGCAGGAAACAATGCCTGTGTGCTTCATTATGTCGATAATGCAGCGCGCATGCAGGCCAATGATCTGGTATTGATTGACGCGGGCTGCGAGTTCAACGGCTACGCTGCCGATATCACCAGAACCTTCCCTGTTGGTGGACGGTTCACGCCTTCGCAACAGGCGATTTACGAAATCGTGCTCGAGGCGCAGTTACAAGCGATCAAGGCGGTGCGCCCCGGCAATCACTGGAACGATCCTCACGACGAGACCGTGCGCGTTATTGTTCAGGGACTGGTCGATGTTGGCGTGCTCGATGGCGAGCCCTCTGAGCTGATCGAACTCGAGGCTTATCGTTCTTTTTATATGCACCGAGCTGGTCATTGGCTGGGGCTCGATGTTCATGACGTCGGCGATTATCGGGTAGGTGACCAATGGCGTGTGCTGGAGCCCGGTATGGTGCTGACGGTCGAGCCTGGCATTTACATCGCCCCGGACAATCGAGATGTGGCAAAAAAATGGCGAGGCATTGGCGTGCGAATCGAGGATGATGTTGTTGTTACCGGTCGTGGCCATGAGGTCCTGAGCAAGGCTGCGCCAAAAACGGTCAAGGACATTGAGTCGTTGATGGCTGGAGCGCATGTATGACGAGGCTGGAAGCTGACGTCGTTATTGTCGGCGGCGGTATGGTGGGTGCAACGCTTGCCTGCGCTCTGGCGCATGAAAGCGGATTAAAAACCGCATTGATTGAACGCTTTGGACTCAAGGCGGGAGACAAGGCAACGTATACCGCCGATTTTGATGCACGATCATCGGCGTTGACGCTCAGCACTCAGCGCGCATTCGAGCGTATTGGATTATGGTCGCGACTTGCGGCGAACGTCGCACCTATCTCGAAAATCCATGTCTCTGACACCGGACGTTTCGGATCGACCGTGATGAACGCCGAAGAAGAGAACATGGACGCGCTCGGATATGTTGCCGAGAACCACTGGATCGGGTCGGTACTCGCCGAGGGTATGCATCAGTCACCAAAGCTGTCCATTCATGCGCCGGCGACCGCGCTGGGCGTGACCTTTGGTAGCGAGCGCGTTGAGATTGAATTCGAACAGGCCGGCGAACACGCAACGGTGTCAGCGCGATTGCTGGTTGTTGCAGACGGCGCCGGCTCGCCGATGTCCGAGAAGCTGGGCATCACGGTGCGCGAGCAGAAGTACGGTCAGGATGCGCTGATTGCGAATATCGGGCATCGGAAACCGCATCAAGGTATTGCATACGAGCGTTTCAGTGACCATGGCCCAATGGCAATGTTGCCGCTGGTTGACGATGGTGATGGTTCGCCGCGCAGTGCGCTGGTATGGGTGCGAGAGCATCATGAGACTGAACGTCTTCTTGGTTTGCCGGAGGCTGAGTTTAGTCGTGAACTGCAGCGGGCTTTTGGTTATCGGGTTGGTCGTATCGAGCGTATTGGCAGTCGCCAGTCGTATTCATTACGTTTGGTGCGAAGCAGCGAACAAGTGAGGCAGCGGCTGGTTGTGCTCGGTAACGCCGCGCATGCGTTACACCCGGTCGCGGGTCAGGGCTTCAATTTATCGGTTCGCGATGCCGATGCGCTCGCGCAGGTTGTACTTTCCGCCCATGCAACGGGGCAAGATATTGGCGACTTGACCGCGCTGGAAGGGTTTTTTAATCGCCGCTTGATTGATCAGGAGCGTACGATCGTGGCGAGCGACCTGTTACCGCGGATCTTCGCAAACGGTTGGTTACCGGTGACGCTGGGGCGTGATGCTGCGCTGGTTGGTCTGCAATTGCTTCCCACGCTGCGTTCAGGCTTTGTGCGTTATGCGACCGGTCTGGGGGCTCAGCAATGAATATCGATGTCGTGATCGCCGGCGCCGGCATAGCAGGTACTGCCGCCGCCGCGTTGCTCGGTCAGGCAGGGTTCAGCGTGATCGTGGTCGACCCTGGTTCTGTGAGCGCAGAGCCGCCACCAATCGCCGATGAGGTTATTGATGTTGACCCAAGGGTCAGTGCTATAAGTCCGGCGTCCCAAAGTGTGCTTGAACAGGTCGGCGCCTGGGCGCTGATACCGGATGCGGTGCGCTCTGCATACTCACGCATGACGGTATGGGAGCGAGACGGGACGGGACAGATTCACTTTGATGCCGCAGATACTTCGGAGCAGCGGCTTGGCCACATCATCGAGAATCGCTGGCTCACCTATGCGTTGGCGCAAAGCGTATCAACCCTCGCGAATGTCGAGTTGTGCATGAACGATTCGGTGGCGTCCTTTGCATGGGATGCGGATGCCTCGCGCATGAACATCTGCTTGGCATCCAAACGTCAACTCAATGCTGCGCTGCTGATTGGCGCAGATGGTGCACGCTCGTTTATTCGGTCAACGGCTGGTATCGGCGTGAGTGAAGTGGATACCGGGCAAACCGGTATTGTCTCGACGGTGAAGTGCGAGCTCTCTCATCAGCGCACCGCGTGGCAAAATTTTTTACCGACTGGGCCGCTGGCGTTCTTACCATTGGCCAGCGACGGCGTATCAAAGCTCTGTTCCATTGTCTGGAGTGCCGAAAACTCGCTGGCTGAAGAGCTGATGGGATTGAACGATACCGATTTTTGCAATCAGGTTGGGGCCGCTCTGGAACACCGTATGGGTGAGGTGGTCGCGGCTTCGACGCGCTATGCGTTCCCGTTGCGCCAGTTGCACGCGCATACATACCATGGGCCCGGGCTGGCTCTGGTGGGAGATGCTGCACACGTGATTCATCCGCTGGCGGGACAGGGCATCAACCTTGGCCTGGCAGACGTTCGGGTGCTCGCGGAGGAGTTGAGGCGCGGATGTAAGCGTGGTCTGTCATTGTCTGATTCCGGCGTTCTGGCGCGATATCAGCGCCGTCGCAAGGGCGAGAACGAGCTTATGCTGCGGGCGATGACAGGATTCCGGGTGCTATTTGGCTCCAACAACCCAGGCGTACGTCTGCTCAGAAACTTTGGGGTGCAAACAGTTAACGATATAAAACCACTGAAGCTGCAATTTATGCGACATGCTATGGGCATGTGATTGTTAATTGCCGGGGGCCGCGGATAGAATCTTGCGGGTCCATTTAACTGACGCCGACGACCGCACGCGTTACAAAACACTGGAGAGAACAATGAGCGACACGCCTAATGACCGTAAATACGCTTCCTCGCACGAGTGGGCCTTGTTGGATGATAACGGGGTGATCACAGTCGGGATTTCCGACCATGCGCAGAATGCGCTGGGGGATGTCGTCTTCGTCGAGTTGCCGGAGGTTGGCGCGCATTTGTCAGCCGGGCAAGAAGCAGGTGTTGTCGAGTCGGTGAAAGCTGCATCAGACGTTTATGCACCAGCATCGGGCGAGGTTGTTGAGGTGAACGAAGCGCTTGAGGACAGCCCCGAGCTGGTAAACGGCGATCCCTACGGTGACGGTTGGTTCTATCGTATGAAGGTTGATTCCGTGGATGAGCTTGATGGACTGCTGGATGCGTCTGCTTACGAAGAAAGCATCGAAGATTGAACGCCGTAACCGAGCTGCCGAGGCTGCAGTTAAAGCGTAACGAAGAGCGGCGTATCCGCCATGGTCATTGCTGGGTCTACAGTAATGAGGTGGACACGGTAGCGACGCCGCTCAAACAATTTGAGCCTGGTCAGCCTGCCGAGCTGGTATGTGCTCGCGAGAAACCGCTGGGTGTCGTGTTGGTTAATCCCAATGCGTTGATTTGCGCGCGCATCCTGAGCCGGGAACTCTCAGCTCGTCCGGATCCAGAATTTTTTCGCCAGCGTATCGGCGCCGCGCTGCGGTTGCGCGAGATGCTGTTCGATAAACCTTATTACCGCCTTGTCTACGGTGACAGTGACGGACTATCGGGGCTGGTTATTGATCGTTTTGACGATGTGGTATCGATCCAGTCGAATACCGCTGGCATTGATCGCTGCCTGAGCGACATTCTCGCGGTACTGGACGAGCTGATACAGCCGCGTGTCGTTGTACTTCGTAACGACAGCAGCGCACGCGACCAGGAGCATCTCCCCAGAGAAGTCAAAGTGATCAAAGGGGCGCTTGATGCGCCCGTCACGGTCATTGAAAACAATGCGCGCTTCGAAATTGATATTTTGGGCGGACAGAAAACCGGGTGGTTTTATGACCATCGCATGGCGCGTGAGCGTTTGGCGCATTTGGCGATTGGGCAGCGGATGCTCGATGTGTTCTCGTACGTGGGCGGCTGGGGTATCGAGGCCGCCGTGGCCGGCGCTGAGTCAGTGCTCTGTGTGGATGCGTCGGCTCAAGCGCTGGAACAGTTGGCATCCAATGCGCGCCTCAACAACGTCGAGCAGCGCGTTCAGACCCGCTGTGGATCGGCTCTTGATGAGCTCAAAGCGCTCAAAGCCGACGGCCAGCGGTTCTCGGTCGTTGTCCTGGATCCTCCTGCATTTATCAAGCGCCGAAAAGATATTCGGAGCGCAGAGCAGGCCTATTATCGCATCAATGAGGCGGCGATGGGGTGTCTTGAGGACGAGGCGATTCTGGTCTCTGCATCATGTTCAATGCACCTCGAAACCCAACGTTTACAGGAGTTGGTTGCCTCTGCCGCGCATAAAACCGGGTTCGACCTGCAGATTCTCGAGTACTTTGGCCAGTCTCCTGATCATCCTGTTCACCCGGCTATTGCTGAAACCCGTTACCTGAAGACGCTTTTCTGCCGACTTCGACGCAGGTGAGATAGGCGCGGCGCCAGAACTGTGGAAGAATAGCGGCTTGTATGTCGTCGGTCTCGCTGCTCTCTTGCGGGATCGAATCTGGATCTGGATTACGCTGTGATTGACGAACAAGGCTTCCGTCCCAATGTCGGTATTATTCTCTGCAACCAAGCGGGGGATTTGCTGTGGGCGCGACGTCGCGGGCAATCCTCATGGCAGTTTCCGCAAGGCGGTATCAATGAGGGCGAGTCTGCCGAGCAGGCGATGTTCCGCGAACTTGACGAAGAGGTCGGACTGAAGCGCGACGACGTTCAGGTGCTTGCCTGTACTCAGGG
>Ga0181576_10003365_pt1 | contig 11781 bp, 13 predicted proteins | sample 101ome_22_FD_132464 | JGI IMG/M metagenome (GOLD analysis project Ga0181576, IMG submission 132464) | Coastal salt marsh microbial communities from the Groves Creek Marsh, Skidaway Island, Georgia - 101412BT metaG (megahit assembly) | ecosystem: Environmental > Aquatic > Marine > Intertidal...
CACGTATTGTATTGATTGTGCAAAAAATCTAAATAAAATTTGTAAGAACTGTAATGGTGAATTGACAATTCGTCCAAAGAGAGAAGTTAGAAAGTAGTTAGAAACTAAAAAATAATATATTTATAGTCAATTACTTACATCAATGCTACAGTTGAGTGGGAATGACATACAACCCAAAAAACAATAGTGGAAGTAAATTTTTAACTTGCATAGACTTTTGCTTTAGACAAAAGGAATACCTTGGTTATTTATTGTAAAACCTGCAATATTCTGCTAGACGAAGGGCCAAATAGTTTTGTAAATAAGATTACGAGTTTAATTCTGAATTTGTGTTTGTGGTAAATTTCTTTACTAATAAAAATTAAATCTTGCTGCGAATCATGAAAGCTATGACAAGAAAATTTAAGTTCATATTTAATACATAATTCGATTACATCCTTTTTTAACTTTTGACCAGTCCATCTTTGCTTTAACTCTGACTCAATATGAAGCAAAGATATTTGTTTCGATTTTCTATTAATACTTTCCAGCACTTCGAAACCTGATCCTTCGACATCAATCCATAAAGCTAATTGAGATTCAGTGTCGATTTCTTTTGATTTAAGAAAATCTTCTAATGAAACTGAGTTCATAGAAATTTTTTTTGAAGGATTTTTATCGATTGGTTTTCTTATGGAAGAACTACCAAGATTACCAGTACCTTCAATACTTTGATGAGCAATGTAAAAATCAGATATTGGTTTATTAGAAATAAGAACATGATTGATATTAATTTTTTCTTTTTTTAGCTTTGTATTAAGTTGCATCTTATCAAAATTTACCAGATTAGCTTCCAATTGCTTCAATTTGAGAATAAGGGCTCATTTTTCGAAATCTGAGGCTATCAGCACCATCCATTGATCCAACATCTAGGATAACTTTAGGTGATAGAATTTTTAACAAATTTAAAAATAAATATTTTGGTTTGCAATGCATTATTATCTGACAAGTATATTTTTAAATATTCTGAGCTTCAAGTATATTGTTTTTAGCATATTCTTAGTGAAGAAAACAATTCTAGAGGCTACGCCTTTCTCACTAGATTTATGAGTTAATTTTCTTTCCCAACTAGATTGTAAAACTTTTCCTAAAAAATCTTTAGTTATTATTTCATCATTAATGCCTATCACTTTCTCAAGTATATATTGGTCATAATAGTGATAATGCTTAAAAAGTTCCTCTCTGGGAATAATTGGAATAGCTCTAAATTTTAGCAGCGATTCTCCATACCAGGTAAATTCAGACCCATTTTCAACAATAATATCCAAGAAAGATTTTTTATTTGGTATCAAAAAATTTGTTTCGAGGCTTTGCCAGACTTTACTTGACCAGAGAAACGGTGCATAACCAAAGTCATAGGTAATTCCAGGACGTCCAATAGCTGATTGAATAGGTTTTCGATCTGCATTAAAGTATTCTCTATGCTTTCTTTTGCTAAGAAAAAGAGTTGGTTGAAGAATACTTCTGCCTTCATGAATTACAGTGTATGGAATATCGTCATAAACAAGAAAATCTGATTTGTAAAAATTCCTTAGAAAAATACAATCCGAGTCAAGACAAAGATAATTTTCACTATATCCTAGTTTCCAAAAGTTGGATTTGATAATTTGTTGTCTTAAACTGCCACGAATAGAATAAATTTGTTTTTTTGAAACATGAGGTATCTTAGAAATAATTTTAGTTTCTGGAATTACTTCTGCATCCTTTAAAACATTCCCAATTTTTTCTCTAAACTCTTGAACTTCATCGTCAGGGACACTTATAAAAAAAGGAATATTATCGGAATTATATTTTGATATAGATTCAGATAGTCTAACAACTCTGTTGATATCTTTTAGATAACTACAGCAGTATAGTGATATATTCTTTGGGTTCATAACAATATTAGATATCATGTATCATGAATTATTATATGAAACTTATATAACTTGTATTAGATAGTTTGCTTCTCTTATGAAAAAAAATTTTCCAAGCCCACTATCTATAAAAAAATCTAATTGGCTTATTTTAAGTCATGCATTTAATATGGATGGCAGAGCAGCAAGCCAGACAATCACAGATAAGATCCCTCATCTTATCAAACGAGGTATTAAGCCACAGATATTGAGTTCCATTTCTGGTGAAAAAGATAAAAATTTTCCACATAGACAAGTTTTACCTTGGGGAGCTTCAGGGTTAATCTTTGATCTTAGATTTTTGTTAAAGAGGAAAATTGGAAGAGGCTTAATTTACAAACTATTTTTCTCTTTTTTAAATATAGTCTTGTTACCCTTCTTGTTTGTTGAAAAAGTCATACTTCGTCTTCCATCTCAGGCATTTTGGGCATTGCCGATTGCACTGATAGGAATATACAGAGTTAAGACAAGGAAAGTAAACCTTGTTTATTCAACTGGCGGCGCATGGTCTGCTCACCTCTCAGGATATTGGATCTGGAAAATAACTAATGTAACGTGGATTGTTGAATTGCATGATCCATTAATCAATTTTTTTGAATTTAAAAGTAAAAGTTTTGAGTCACGCATTCTTCTCTGGCTTGAAAGAAAAATATCCAAACACTCTTCTATTGTATGGTGGTTTACAGAAGAAGCTGAATCTTCTGCAAGAAGAAGAAATATTGAAATTAAAGAAAAAGGTTTTAATGGTCTTGCTGGTGCCGACCCTCCATTAGTAAATTTAAACTATAAAAGAAAATCTAAGTTATGCTTCTCTCATTTCGGCTCTCTTGTTGTTGGAAGATCTCTAGCTCCTTTTTTAAGTGGTCTAAATGAATTGGTTCAGTCTAATACTATAAATAAAAATGAAGTTGAGCTAAATATATACGGAGGTCATCTTGACCAGGAGTCAAAAAATGCAATTGCTAAATATAACTTGCAGTCAATTGTTAATGACTATGGAAGAATTGAGGCAAATGGTGTTGAATCTGGCCGACAAATAATAATGAACATCATGACTGAAAGCGATGTGCTCCTTATTTTTCATGGAGAGGATGAAGTTTGTGAAGAATACATTCCTTCAAAATTTTATGAGTACTTGCATGCCAAGAGGCCAATACTGGCATACAACTATAAGAATTCACAATTTAAAGACTTAATCAATAAGACGAATTGTTACGAGATATCAGATTCAAGTTTGAGTTCAGAAGTCATTCTAGAAATCTATAATCATTGGAAGACTAAAAATCTAAGAATACCGACAGTAGTTATCTCTACTGAGAGCCTTGTAGAAAAGATTTTTTTTAAGCTCGATGAGTTATTAAAGACTAAGTCTTAATTTTTGATAATTTTGTTAGCTAACTTAATTGACTGAAGAAAAAATTTTGCCTTAGATCTCTCTTCATCAATTTTATGACCACTTCTTACTAGAATTGTTTGATTGATTCCAGCATTATTTGCTGCTTTAATATCTGCTTCTTTGTCCCCTATCATCCATGACTTACTCATATCAATATTGTACTTTGCTTTCGCATTATTAAACATTCCCGGTTTTGGTTTTCTGCACTGACACATGTCATTAGGGCCATGAGGACAGAAAAATACTTCTAGGATACTGACACCTCCTTGTTGAAACTTATCTAACATCCATGTATTAAGCTTATGAAATTCTTTTTCTTTGTATAGACCTCTTCCAATGCCGGATTGATTAGTTACGATAATTATTTGATAACCTAAAGATAAAAAATAGTTGCAAGAGTCTATAGCACCATTAATGAATTTAAAATCTTTGATTTTATGAAGATAACCAACTTCTTTGTTTATTACTCCATCTCTATCTATGAAAACAACTTTAATACTCAATAATTAACTCCTAATAAGGAAGGATTGGATGATAGGAACCTTTTCATTTTGATTATTTTGGGAGTCCCCAGCTTTCTGGTTGGCCAAGAAATAACCATAATAATACAATCCCTCTGTCAATCATTTTCTTTTTTATTCTAGTATTTTTTCCAAAAGTAATAAAACTAATTAAAGAGTAAAAAATTAGATCCAAAAAAAGTTTAGGAATGTTCCATACATAAAGTGATATCACTATATGTTTAGGGAAAATCTTTTTCCAAAATATAATCCGAGACCTATAGAACTCGATTCTTGATTGACTGTATAACTCATTTGAGGATGCACCTCCTATATGAGAAACCTTGATATTTGGATTAAGATAAACTTTCCAGCCTTGATTATTTGCCCTAATACACCATTCGGTATCTTCAAAGTAAAAGAAGAAATCTTCATCATAGCCACCAATGTCATCTATCATTTTTTTTCTAACACCAAGACACGCACCTCTAAGGATACCAACCTTGGATATTTTATGGGGGTCTTTAGAGTGATCAATTCTTCCAATTCCATCAAACTCGGAAAATAAGGATGGTTCTTTTGAGGAGGTTCTTATAATCTCCCTGTTCATGTTAATAAGTTGGCCGCTGATAATTCCTGCCCTGGGTTCTTTTAAAAATAACTCCTCTAATTCATTAAAAATGTTTTTAGGCAATACAATATCATTATTGCATATTAAAAAATACTTTCCTTTGCCTGTATTAATACCTTGGTTAGCAGCATGTCCATAACCCAAATTAGAGTCATTTTTGATAACCTTAATAGTTGGATAAATCTTAGATATTTGGTTTATGGAGCTGTCGGAGCTAGCATTGTCAACAATTATTATTTCATCTAGTGAACCTATAGCATTAACTGCGCTATCAAGTGCTTGTTTAAGGCGGTCAAAACCATTTCTATGTATAAAAATTACAGTAAATTTAACAGTCATTAGCCGTTGAGTTGATTAAAATTGAATTTATACCTAATGTAAAAGGATACATAACAATGATTAATGGGCGCCAAGTATTTGATTGCTTCCCTTTCAGCGATGAACTTGATATCCTGGAAATTAGGCTTAATGTTCTAAACGAGGTTGTGGACTATTTTGTTTTGGTTGAGGCATCAAGAACATTCACGGGTAATAAAAAACCACTTCTTTTTAAAAAGAATCAACAAAGATTTTCAAAATTTCTTCACAAAATAAGATATGTATTAGTTGAAGATGCGGAATATGAGAAAAATTGTAATGTTTGGCAGAGAGAGTTTAATCAAAAAAATGCTGTCTTCAGGGGGATTCAAGGATGTGGAAAAGAGGATTTTATCATTTTGTCTGATGTTGACGAGATTCCGAATCCTAAGGTAATCAAAGATATTATTAATCAGGATGCAAATTTTATCTCAGTTATTAAACAACCCTGTTTTTATTACTTTCTTAATTGTAAATCCACTGAAGTTTTCGATAAAGCTAAGATAGCAAAGTTCAAAAATATTAAGTCACCTCAACAAATAAGGGCTTATCCTAAATTTTCTAAAAACACTTCTAATAAAGCAATCCAATTGGTTTTTAAATGGTTAGGATCTATCAGGAAAAGACTATCATTGCTTCTGGGTTATTATAAAACCTTTGATAACGCTGGTTGGCATTTTACTTATATGAAGACTCCATCAGGAATCAGGCAAAAAATTAAAGATTTTTCGCATACAGAATTTAATTTAAGTAAATATAATGAAATAAAATTAATTGAGTATCGTATTAAAAATCTTATAGACCCTTATGAACGAAAATATTTTCTCGAAAGAGTTGAAATTGATGAATCTTATCCAGAATATATTATTAAAAGTCAAGATAAATATGCACACTTGATTCTAGATAAGTAGTGTCAATGTCTTAATAATTTACATCTATTTTAATTAGTTTTTTAAATCTCAAAAAAATTAAAAATGAAAATATTTAATGCAAGTAAATAATTTTATAAACAAGGACTTAAAGCATGTTTTTTGTCCAACTTGTGGAGAAAAGGCTAGAACAAAAATACATAGTTATTTACACATCGGATTTTATCAATGTAATGAATGTGATATAGAGTATGCATCTCCTAGAATGTCTGAGGATGATTTAATTAATTTATATCAGGGAGACGATTATAGAGATTATGAATCATACAAGGATTGGAACTATCAGGAATGGAAGCAGAAAAGAGAAAAGCCATTTTTTTTAATAAATGAAACTTTAAATTTAATATCAAAGTTTTTAAATAAAGGCGACAGTATTCTCGATGTTGGAAGTGACATAGGTCTTACTATTAGACACTTAAATGAAAATGGCTATAAATCTATTGGGATTGAGGTAAGTGAAGTTGCATCAAAGATCGCTAATAATCTTATCAAAGCACCTACATTCAATTCAGAGATACATAATTTCCACAATCAATCCGATTATGATGGATTGCTTTTAAGAGCAGTTCTTGAGCACCTCCATGATCCAGTCAAAGTTTTAACCAATTGCGCCAGTAAATTAAAGAGTGGTGGTCTAATTTTTATTGATGTTCCCCATCATAAGGGACTAAGTTGGAGATATAAGAAGTTTTTGCATAAGATAGGAGTAAAAAAAAATTACAAACATTTTGGTTTTCCCGCACATTTATATGCCTTTGATAAAAAGTCATTAACTTTGATGCTAAGAAAATCTGGATTTGAGACTATTTTTTTTGAATCGTGGCCAAAAGCACTAACTACTGGAAGAATAAATCCCTTAAACAAAATATTTATTAAAATTTTAAGAAAATACTGCTTAACTGACTATATTAATGTTGTTGCAAGAAAAGTTTAAGGCATGAATTTTTTCCTAAAATAAACATCCACTTTAATATTTAACAGTATCAATACTAATCTTTAATCAATATATGCATCTAATAGAAAAAATTAATAGTTGGTTAATAGTTGGTTTGCTTTTCTTTATTTCTATTTCTACAGCCATGGGAAGCTTAATCTCTGCATTGATTTTTAGTCTTTGGTTATTGCATGCTAATTTTAGAGATCAATTGTTACAAATTAGATCTAATCCAGTTGCTATTGCCAGTCTTTTATTTTTTTGCATATACATATTCGGGCTTTTTTGGTCTGAAGATATTCAGTCTGGTATAGAAGTAGTTAGAAAAAATTGGAAGTTTTTTATGCTGCCAATTTTTATGCTTTATGTTAGAAAAGGTCATATCTCTTTATATATAAATGCTTTTTTAGCTTCAATTTTTTTGTCAGAATCCTTATCTTATTTAATATGGTTTGAGATTATTGATCCTATATTCAAAGCATCAACAGACAATCCAACAGTTTTTATGAGTCATGTTGTCTATAACCCTTTACTTGCTATAGCTATTTATATTGTTGCCACAAGAATTATATTTGATAAACCAAAGTCACCGATTCTCTTATTTCTTGGCGTATTTTTCTTATCTACTATGATTGTGAATATGTTTATTACTGGTGGTAGATCTGGACAGATATTATTCTTTGTGTCCATATTCATTATTGCATTCCAATTTTTTACAAAAAGTTTTTTTAAATTTTTTATGGTTTCTCTAATTTCATCGGTAATCATTTTTGCTCTTGCATATTCTTATTCTGATCTATTCAAAGAAAGGGTGAACCAAACTATAGATAATGTTCGGGAGTATGAGTCAAACAGAGATACTTCTGTTGGAAGAAGGATAAGTTTTTTAATTAATGGAGTAGATGTTGTCATGGACAACCCTTTTTTTGGTGTTGGTACTGGAGATCTAGAATCTGAAATGAAAAAAGCACATTTAATTAATACACCTGAAGTACGTTCGCCAGATAATCCACATAATTCTCATTTAATGGTTGCAATTCGATTAGGTTTTTTAGGGCTTCTATCCTTCTTATGGGTATTCTATGTGCAGATAAAATCTTCTAGTAAAATTGAAAATAAAGAACTTGCGAGATTAGCCTTTGCTTTGCCGATTTTATTTTTTGTAGCTTGTTTTGGCGAATCTTATTTGTCTTCGCATGTCACATCACTCTTTTATTGTGTTCTAAGTGCAGTGATATACGCACAGTATGAAGAAAAAAGAACTTAAAGAGATTTATCTCTTTTTGTTTATGGGCTCCACTTTTGGTACTTTCCAGTTTGACTGAGCTTCGGTTAGTTTAATATAACGATAAAAAGTTCCCTCAAAGTTTCCGAATGCAATTACAAAACCAGCACCCCCATCTAGAAACCCCAATTTAAAAATATAGTGTTTTAGAAAGGACCACAGTCCATGGAAAAAAGCAATCAACACACTTCCATGCTTACCTTTATTAATAAGTTTTTGAACTCCTAATGAAGAATACCTATTAGCCTTATGAATAACTTCTTCAGAATTTTTAAATGGGAATTGCCAGATTGAATTCTTAAGAGCGCCTATTTCTTTTTTACTATGATTGATATAACCCTCATGAACAGGTTTTGTGTCATATGACATCATTCCTTTACGAAATAATTGAGGTTGTCTATAGTTGGGATACCATCCAGAATGCTTAATCCATCTACCCATGAAGAAATTTCTTCTTGGGACTCTGTAGATGTCATAATTTGCATTTTCAATAATTTCAATAATTTCATCTCTTACTTCAATTGTGCATCTCTCATCAGAATCAAGACTAAAAATCCAATCCCCATTGCAGTGAGTAATTGCTTCATTTCTTAGCTTCCCATATCCATTAAAGTCTATATGAATTACCTTAGCTCCCATGCTTTCCGCAATTTCTGAGGTGCCATCAGTACTGTGTGAGTCTGCGACAATAATCTCATCTGCCCATAAAACACTATTGATGCAATCTGTAATTTTTTCAGATTCATTGTATGCAATGATGTAGGCTGAGATTTTCATATTTGATAAACAAACCACTTTAGTTTGAACTGAATTAAAAAAAACATTTTATATGCATATCTAACTATTTGCATAAAATAGATTTAGGAGAAAAAGTTAAGTCATTGATATAGTTATGAATATCTCGCTAATAATTACCACATACAATTGGCCTGAAGCTTTAGAGTTGGTTTTACGTTCAGCTATATCTCAGTCTGAGCCACCTAATGAAATTATTGTAGCTGATGATGGAAGCTCTAAGAGCACTAGAATAATAATTGAAAAATTTACATTAGACTCTAAAATTCCTATTATTCACTCATGGCAAGAGGATAAGGGTTTTAGGCTTTCAAGATCTCGAAATTTGGCTATAGCTAGAGCAAAATATGAATATGTTATTGTCTCGGATGGAGATATGTTGCTGCACACCGATTTTGTGAAGGATCATAAAGATGCAGCTCAAAAAGGAGTTTACCTTCAAGGAAGCAGAGTTTTATTGCAGCCAGATTTTTCAAAAAAGCTAATTTTCAATAAAAGTCTAAAGAAATTATCTTTCATATCAAGTGGTGTTAATAATAGGTTTAATACTATAAGATCAAAATTTCTCGCACGCTTATATAGTAATAAATTGAATAAAAATCTAAACCGAATTAGAGGATGTAATTTTTCGCTGTTTAAATCAGATATCCTTAAGGTGAATGGTTTTAATGAGGATTTTAAGACTTGGGGACAAGAAGATAGTGAATTTGTTCAGAGACTATATAACTCAGGGATATTTAGAAAAAATCTAAAATTTTCTGCATTGCAATATCATCTCTATCATAAAGAGGGAGAATCACAAGAAAATAATATGCATCTTTTAAACAATACTATCGAAAAAAAACTTACATGGTGTGAGAATGGAATAGATAAACATATGCCTAATTATGTTTAAAGTTATCCAAGTTGTTCGTAGATTCGGAAAAGTTGGCGGCATGGAACGTTATGTATGGGAGTTGTCTCATGCTCTCGCTAATCAAGACTTGAAAGTTCATATTTTATGTGAAGATGTTCTAGATGAAGCTATTCATCAAAACATTAAAATTCATTGTTTGAGTTCTGTCTATAAAAAACCAAGATGGCTAGCAATGTTGAGGTTTTCACGTAATGTGACTAAATGGTTCAAACATAACACTTTGAGTAATTGTATTATTCACTCACATGAGAGAACTTCAATCCATCATGTTACGACTTTTCATGGGCCACCATTTGCGCATATTAGAAATAAACCTTTTTGGAAAAGAGTTTCGGTAAGAGTTAAAGTATGGCTTTATCTTGAAAAAAGAGAGTTATGTTCTAGGCAGGTCAAATTTGTTTTGCCTAATTCGAGACTGATTAGAAAAGATCTAGATTATTTTTATCCATGCATCAAAGATAGACTGCATGCTCCAACATATCCAGGGATAAAGGATTCAAAGATAGAAGTTAAAAACCTAAAAGATAGGCCAAATATAATTTTGTTTATTGGTAAAGAGTGGAAACGAAAAGGCCTTGCTTTTTCTGTTGAGATAGTTGAGAAATTAAGATTAACAGATAAAAGCATTCAATTCTGGGTTTTAGGCCCAGATCCTGATTCAATAAGGGACTTATTTAAAAATTGGGAAGACGGATTTAGACTTTTAGGTTGGGATAACCCTAAGAAATATCTTCCTGATGCAAGACTCCTTATACATCCAGCTATATCTGAACCCTATGGAATGGCAATATCTGAGGCAACAAGCTTTGGCGTTCCAGTTGTGATTTCAAATAATTGTGGCATAGCAAGCGAAATCTCAAAAAAATCTGGAAGAGTCTTGGCTTTAGATGTTGGTATTGATTTATGGATTAAGGCATGCGCTATTGAATTAAAAAGAAATGATTTGGCACACAAGGTAGGGAAGAGCTGGGAAGAGCTCGCTTATGACCATATAAAAATATATGACTCAATCTAAAAATAATAATATGAAAGAAATTTTTCAGAACATGAAAAAGAAAAGATTATTGATAGAGCTCCCAACTTGGCTTGGAGATTGTGTTATGGCAACACCTGCCATAGAAAATATTATCAAATACTATAATGATGTAGAAATTACCATCATAGGATCAAAAATATCAACATTAGCTATGAAGCATCATCCAAAGGTTAAAGATATTGAGATACTGGAAAAAAATCTTTCTGATATAAAAAAAATTAGAAAAAATAGGGAAACTTTCGATGCATTTTTTTCATTTAGAAGCTCAATTAGAAGTCATTTACTAAAATTGCTCTCACGTTCTCAAAATAAATATCAATTCAGTAAAAACAAATATGATTTTGGACATCAAGTCGAAAAATACAATAATTTTGTAAATGACAGTTTGTCCATTAATTGTAAACCAGCTAATTTGAAGATATACACAAGACCAAAATTACAGTATCAAAAATCTCAAAGACCTCTAGTTGGTATCAATCCTGGAGCATCTTACGGTAGTGCAAAAAGATGGAGTCCCAAGGGGTATAGTGAGGTCGCTAAAGTACTGGCTAAAGAATATGATATTTTGATATTTGGCGGACCCAATGAATTAGATATTGCAATGGAAATTGAAGAGGATTTAAAAAAATCAAAGATATCAAATTACCAAAATTTAGCCGGCAAGACAGATATAGAAGTATTGATTGACTTAGTTTCAAACCTCAGTTTGTTTATTACGGGAGACAGTGGTCCAATGCACATAGCGGCAGCATTTCAAATTCCAACTGTGGCAATTTTTGGCCCCACTAGTGATAAAGAGACCTCTCAATGGATGAATACGAGGAGTTTCATTGTGAAAAAGAATCTAGAATGTCAGCCCTGTATGAAACGTACCTGCCCCCTAGGTCATCATCGTTGCATGAATTTAATTTCTCCAAAAGATGTGTTGAAAGCAGCAAGAGAGCTCTAGGCCAGGCTTTGCTCAATAAGTTGGCACAAGGTGTGACCAATTAAAATATGCATCTCCTGAATTCGGGGAGTATCGCTTGCAGGCACTAAAATATTGACATCACAAATTTTGTTCATATC
>Ga0181576_10003374_pt1 | contig 11770 bp, 10 predicted proteins | sample 101ome_22_FD_132464 | JGI IMG/M metagenome (GOLD analysis project Ga0181576, IMG submission 132464) | Coastal salt marsh microbial communities from the Groves Creek Marsh, Skidaway Island, Georgia - 101412BT metaG (megahit assembly) | ecosystem: Environmental > Aquatic > Marine > Intertidal...
GAGGTGCCGGAGGTTATCGAATTGCAGACGTTTCTTGGGCAGGTCGATGTGCGGCTGCATCTGGTGGCGAAAGACCTGCCACACTACCAAAGCATCTATCGCCAGCGGATCCTCACCTTGCCGCATATCGCGGATATCGAGGCGCTGATGACGGTTTCGACGGTGAAGATGGATATGGACCTTCCGCTATGACTGAAATCGACGCGACCGACCGGAAACTTCTGCGTGCCTTAGCCGAAGACGCGACGCAATCGGCCAGCGCTTTGGGGCGGAAATTTGGACTGTCGCAACCGGCAACGTGGCGCAGGCTGCGGCGGCTTCAGGAGAGCGGGGTGCTCACGCGGCAGCGGTTGGTTCTGGATCAGGAGCGCTTGGGGTTCGGGGTGACGGTGTTCCTTGGGGTCAAGCTGGCAACAAAGGGGCGGGTGAGCCTTGAGGATTTCGAGCGGGCGGTAAGTGCGATCCGTGAGGTGCAAACGGTCGAGCATGTGCTGGGGCTTTATGATTATCGCCTGCGCGTGGTGGCGCGTGATCTCGCGGATTTCGAGCGCGTGTTGCGGAGGCGCATCATGACATTGCCCGGGGTTGGCAATGTGGAGGCTAATGTTCTGCTGAGTGAAGAACGCCGTCCCGGCCCGATTTGAGACTTAGCCGCGCTTTGTAATTGCGTTGGAGCATTGGGCGCGGTTAGTTGTGCCAACATTATAGGAGAATGATGATGTCGCAGGTCGATCCCGATGGGCTGATAGAATTTTCGGTGGTGTTCACCGACCGCTCGCTCAATCACATGAGTGCGGCATTTCAGGAAGTGATGCGTGATATCTCTGGCATGTTGAAAGAGGTCTATCAGGCCGATCATGTGGCGATTGTGCCGGGCGGTGGCACCTATGGGATGGAGGCAGTGGCCCGTCAGTTTGGCAAAGATGCACATGCGCTGATCGTGCGGAATGGATGGTTCTCTTTCCGTTGGACGCAGATCTTTGATGCTGGTGACTTTGCCAAGACGACCACGGTGATGAAGGCGCGCCAAACGGGCAATGACAGCTGCGCGCCCTTTGCGCCGGTGCCGATCGAAGAGGTGGTCGCAGCGATCCACGATGCGCGGCCTGATGTGGTATTCGCGCCCCATGTTGAGACGAGTGCGGGGATTATCCTGCCGGATGATTATGTCGCGTCCCTTGCCGCTGCCGCGCATGAGGTTGGCGCGTTGATGGTGCTGGATTGTATCGCCTCGGGTTGCGCATGGATTGACATGAAAGCGACGGGCGTTGATGTGCTGATCTCAGCTCCGCAGAAGGGCTGGTCCTCAACACCATCGGCGGGGTTGGTGATGATGTCGGAGCGTGCATGGGAGCGGCTTGGGCAGACAAGCTCCAACAGTTTTGCCATCGACCTGAAGAAATGGGCTGACATCATGAAAGCCTATGAAAACGGCGGCCATGCATATCATGCGACGATGCCGACGGATTCGCTGCGTGCTTTCCGTGAAACGATGAAGGAAACGCAGCGCTACGGGTTTGACCGGCTGAAAGAAGCGCAGTGGGAGTTGGGCAATCGCGTCAGGGAGATGTTGGCGGCAAAGGGCATTCGCTCGGTTGCGGCAGAGGGCTTTGGCGCGCCGGGGGTTGTTGTGAGCTATACGGACGATCCGGAGATCCAGAACGGCAAGAAGTTCATGGCCGAAGGAATGCAGATTGCCGCTGGTGTGCCGCTGCAATGTGATGAGCCGGATGATTTCCGCACGTTCCGGCTCGGGCTTTTCGGGCTGGATAAGCTCTATGACGTGGAAGGCACGGTCGAACGGCTCGGGCTTGTCTGTGACAAGGTGCTGTAAGCAGATCTAGGAGCGCGCGCCAAGGCCGAGGCGCATCAGGCCGCGCCGCACAGGCGTGAGGTTGTAGAGCGCCTCGATCCCGTTGGCGCGGAGATCGCGCAGCAGTGGGCTGCCAGCGATCGACGCGCGATTGAGAGCATCCACACCGCGCACGCGGAGTATCACATCGGGGTGGCGACGACGGTTGTAGGCGTCCAGCATCTTGCGGTCGCCTAAGTCTTGCGGGCGGGCTTTGGCGAGGTCGAGCAGGCAGGAGAGATCTGCCAGTGACATATTGAGCCCCTGTGCGCCGATGGGCGGCACCACATGGGCGGCCTCGGCGACAAGTGCTACGCGCTCGGCGATCATTTTGTCAGCCAATTGGCTGATGATCGGCCAGACGAGACGCTTTGATGCCAGTTTGAGCGGGCCATAGACCCCAGCGGAGCGTTCTGTCGCCTCGTCTTCAAACGCGGCTTCAGACAAGTTTGCGAGGCGCTGGGCGTCGGGACCGTGGGTCATCCAGACCACAGCGGAGCAGGGTTTCCCATCGTGATCAGGCAAGGGCACGAGGGTGAAGGGGCCGCCGGTGCGGTGGACCTCGGTTGAGACATTCTCATGCGGTGCGTCGTGGGTGACGGCGAAGGTCACGGCCTTCTGACCGTAGCGGGTGGTTTTGGCGGCGATGCCGACGGCCTGTCGCAACGGGCTATTGCGACCATCCGCGCCGATGACGAGGCGCGCCGCGATGTGCTGCCCATCGCTGAGGGTGACACGGGCCTCGCGCTCGCGGGTCAGCATGCCGGAAAAACCAGTGCCGGAAAGGAAACGGACATTGGGAAGCTCCGAAAGGCGGGCGACCATTTCGCGGCGCAGGAGCCAGTTGGGGAAGTTCCAACCGAATGGGTCAGAGGAGATATCCTCGGCGTCAAAGTCGCGGGTGACGCGGGGCGTAGCTTCGGCGCCGCCGGCATCGACGATGCGCATGACTTGCAGCGCGCTGGCGTGTGGCGCGAGGCGGGACCAAAGACCCGCCGCATCAAGAAAGGCGCGCGCTGGCTGGAGGAAGGCGGTGGTGCGCAGATCGGCGCCTTCGGCCTGCGCGTCGGTCACCGGCGGGGCTGGATCGACGATCACCACATCAAAGCCCGCGCTGCCGAATGCCGCCGCCGCCGATAGACCGGCAACGCCGCCGCCGGAGATCACGATATCTGTCGTCGAAATGCTCATGTGTCAGACATAATCCGCGTGGGGTGAGACGGGAAGGGGGCTCAGACCAGCTGCGACAGAAAAGCCGCGAGATCATCGGTATGGTGATGGATGTGATCGGCGGGCAAAGGTTTCGGCCCCACATGGACCGTTCGCATTCCCATTGCATGGGGCGCTGCGAGGTTGCGGATATCATCCTCGAACATGGCGCCTTGTTCGGCGGCGAGGCCATCGAGCGCGAAGATCGCCTCGAAGGCAGCCTGCTCCGGTTTGGGGCGGAACTGCGCATGTTCGACGCCGTAAACGGCATCAAAGACATCGGAGAGCCCGCGCGCGGCCAGAACCCGCCTTGCATAGGGTTCGGTGCCGTTGGTGTAGACGATCCGTCGCCCGGGCAGGTGAGTGATCGCGGCGGCGAGCGCGGGATCGGGGGTCAGATGGCTCATGTCGATCTCGTGCACCTCGTGCAGATAGGGACCGGGATCGACGTTATGTTCGTTCATCAGTCCGGCGAGGGTGGTGCCGTACCGCTGCCAGTAATCGGCGCGGAGAAAATCCGCCTCCGTCCGTGATACGCCGAGGGCGGATTGCACGAACGTGGTCATTTTGACTTCGATTTGGTCGAAGAGGCGGGCTTCGGGCGGGTAGAGGGTATTATCGAGGTCAAAGACCCACGCGCGGACATGTGTGAAATGTGCAGCAACCATGGCCTATGGGTAGGAGGCAAATTGGCGCGGCGCAAGTGGTTTGGCTTGATGCTGCCGCTGTGAGGGGGCTAAGGTCGCGGGACAGTGCCGGAGAGTGTGATGACAGCCCCTAAAAGCCCGCAACGCGATGCGTATTACCTGATCCTTGAAGCGATTGATACGCATGTTTACAAGCCCGGCGACCGGCTGGTGGAGAGCGATCTGGCGGACCGGTTTGGCGTGTCGCGGACGCCGATCCGAGAGGCATTGCAACGGCTGGAGACGCAATCTTTGCTGACCCGTGACGGGCGCTCGCTGATCGTGTCATCGCTTGATCATACGCAGATGGCCGAGCTTTACGTCGTGCGCGGCGAATTGGAGGGGTTGGCGGCGCGGTTGGCGGCGAGCCATGCGACACCGGAAGAAAAGCATGTTTTGCGCGATATGTTGGAAAACGATCGCGCTTTGGTGGCCGATCCGGGGGCGCTGAGCCGTGCCAATAAACGGTTCCATAAGCAGATCCATCTGGCCAGCCACAACCGATTTCTGGTGCAGCAGCTCGATCTTGTACATCGCTCGATGGCGTTACTGGCCACGACCTCTCTCGCGGCAGAGGGGCGGGGTGAGGTGGCGCTGGCTGAGCATGAGGCCATCGTAAGCGCGATTGAGGCAGGTGATGGCGATGCGGCTGCGGCGGCGCTGCGCGAGCATATCTCGCGGGCGTTTGTCACGCGGCTCAAACTGGATGCCGAGGCTGTTGAGGGGCGTGACGGGGCGTAGCCGCCGGTCGGGCCGCGCTATGCCCGTGACTTGTTTTGTCCCAGTAGAACGGACGGGCAATCATCTCCCATAAGCCTTTATACATCGCCAAGGCGGCCAGCGGGAAATAGAGGTGTAGCGTGGGTGCCCAGAGCAGGAGACTCGCATGACGGGTGCGGCTTGCAGCAACCATTGCTAAGGCGATGGAGATGACCTCTGACAGAATAAACAGCGCAGCGAACGCGATCACCGCTGAATCTGGCAGGAGGGATGAGAGCGGATGCGGCAGCCCGAGCGCCAAAAGCCAGAATGACCAGAGCAAGGGTGCGAGGGTGAATTGAAGGAGCGTGCCAAGGAACAGCACCTGTACGCCGATGAAGCGCCATGTGCCGAGTGACCGCCACAACCCCACAGGCGCGCGCATATGGGTTGCGTAGGTCATGGCGTAGCCTTTGAGCCAGCGGCTACGTTGCCGGACCCACGGCCACGGGCGGCAGTTTGATTCTTCGTATGTGACGGTGGGGACGAGCGCGGTCTGGTAGCCGAAACGGGCCAGACGCAGGCCAAGATCGGCATCCTCGGTCACGTTATGGGCATCCCAGCCGCCAATTTCTTCGAGTACAGAGCGCCGGAAGAAGAGTGTCGTGCCGCCAAGCGGTAGCACCCAGCCGATCTTTGACAGCGTCGGCAGAACCGCACGAAACCAAACCGTATATTCGAGTGTGAAGCAGCGGGAGAGCCAGTTCTGGTCGCTGTTATAGAAATCGAGCACGCCTTGAAGGCAGGCGACCTGTGCCGGGGCGGCGGCAAAGGCGCGGGCGATCTTTTGGAGTTGGTCGGGCGCGGGGGCATCCTCGGCATCGTAGATGCCGATGATTTGCCCGCGTGCGAATGTGAGCCCGTGATTGAGCGCGCGCGGCTTTGTTTGGATTTGCCCAGGTGGGACGGTAATCACCCGCATCCAGCGTGGCAGGTTCGCGGCGGCGAGGGCGTGCTGGGTGGTTGTATCGCCCTCCTCAAGCAGCAGACAGATATCGGTGAGTGGGCGGGGATAGTCGAGCTGTTGCAGCCGGTGGATGAGATGCGCGGCGATCCGGCGCTCGCTGTACAGAGGCACGAGGAGCGAGATCACCGGCAGGCGGGCGGGGAGGACTTCCGCCCCATGAGCGGCTGGTTCTTGCGGGCGGATGAGCAGCAGTAAAGCGCGCAGTTTGAGAAAGCTCAGTGGGAGCAGGCTGAGGACAGCGAGGGCTGATAGGAGGGCAAAGAGTGGTATGGGGGCAAGGACTGCGGCGGCGAAGAAGAAACTCGCAGCGAGAGGGAGCAGGGCAGAGAGACGTAGGCTGCGGCACGAAAATTCAGCGGCTGTAGCGGATTCGGCATTGTGTTTGTGTGCCGTGCGGTAGAGCGCTGCTTGGGCTGCGTCTAGGGAGCGGCTTTCAACCATCGCGACGCGGACTGCGCCGAAGGCGGCTTGGAGTGCTGGAAGGGCGGTTTCTACGCGAGACGGGTCCGCTGCGAGTATGACGACCTGACCGCTGATCCGTTGCCACGGGCAGACGCCGAGCGCCTGTGCGCGGGAAAACGGCAAAGGTGCTGCCAATGTGGCATCAGGCGCCAGTGACGGCTTGCCGAGAGGTGCCGTCCCGAGGTCGTGGGCGAAACGGGCGGCGATATCTGACGGGGCGATTGTGGGGGCGTGCAGCAGCGCCTCATTCGGTGTGATATCCCAGCGCCGTGCTGATCGGATGAGCGCAACTGTCGGATCACCAACAGGCGCTGGTGCGACGGACCGAATACGACGCTGGGTTTTAAGTGCCGAGAGCGCCATGATTGCCCCTTTCCCTGTGGCGAGAGGGTGGAGCAATCTTGCTTAACAGCTGGTTAAGGCCATGGGTAAATTAGGCCTTGCGGGCGTCCATTGCCTCAGAAAAGCGGTCGAAGAGGTAGTAGCTATCCTGCGGGCCGGGGCTGGCTTCGGGGTGGTATTGCACAGAAAATACCGGCCGTTCGGTCATGCGAATGCCGCAGTTCGAACCATCAAACAGCGAAACGTGGGTTTCTTTCACGCCGTCAGGCAGGGTCTGGCTATCCACGGTGAAGCCGTGGTTCATCGAAGTGATCTCGACTTTGCCGGTTTCCATATCCTTAACGGGATGGTTGGCGCCGTGGTGGCCGTGGTTCATCTTGATCGTCTTTGCGCCAAGGGCGAGGGCGAGCATCTGGTGGCCGAGGCAAATGCCAAAGACGGGCAGGTCCGTTGTGTCCAGAACCTGTTTGATCATCGGCACGGCATAGCTGCCGGTTGCCGCCGGATCGCCCGGACCGTTAGAGAGGAACACGCCATCGGGGTTGTGCGAGAGCACTTCTTCGGCGGTGGCGGTGGCAGGCAGCACCGTCACATCGCAGCCCGCGGAGGCGAGGCAGCGCAGGATGTTACGCTTGGCACCGAAATCAAGCGCGACGACCTTGTGGCGCGGTGCGGTTTGCGGAGCGTAGCCTTCGGGCCAAGCCCAGCGCATTTCGTTCCATGTGTAGGACTGGCTGCAAGTGACCTCCTTCGCGAGGTCGAGGCCAACGAGGCCTGAGAAACCGCGCGCGGCAGCGACAAGGGCTGCAACGTCGAAATTACCCTCGGGGTCATGCGCCAGTGCGACATGGGGAGCACCTTGCTGGCGGATCGCACGGGTCAGGCGGCGGGTATCAATGCCGCCGATGCCGACGCGGCCGCGCTTGGTGAGCCATGCTGTCATTTCTTCTGTTGCGCGCCAGTTGGAAGGTTCCGTCGGATCCCATTTGACGACCATGCCTTCTGCTACCGGATCGCCGGTTTCGTCATCCTCGGCGTTGACGCCGACATTGCCGATATGGGGGAAGGTGAAGGTGACGACCTGCCCTGCATAGGAGGGGTCGGTCATGATTTCCTGATAGCCGGTCATGGCGGTGTTGAAGCACAGTTCAGCGGTCGTCTGGCCGGTGGCGCCGAAGCCTTTCCCGTAGAACAATGTGCCATCGGCAAGGGCGAGACAGGCGGTAGGTTTATCCTGAATGCGTTGGGCCATGGCAGCGACTCCGGAAAGGTCAAATCGCCATGGTCCTAAGGGACTGGGAGGGGCGGGTCAAGGCCGATAGCCGCAGATCAGGCGGTTTACATGATGAGTTGTCATAACTGGCATGGCAGGCTAAATGGGGGTCTTGATTTTGCTTTGCCATGAGGACTGCCAATGGACATGCGTAGCCGGATTTCCGCGGCATTGAAGGACGCGATGAAAAACAAGGAGGCCGAGCGCCTCTCGACGTTGCGCCTGATCAATGCCGCGATCAAGGATCGGGACATTGCCGCGCGTGGTGATGGCGAGGAAAGTGCCCTAACCGATGATGTTGTGCTCGGCATTCTGGGCAAGATGGTGAAGCAGCGGCAGGAAAGCGCGCGTGCCTACGAAGAGGGCGGGCGGCTGGAACTGGCTGAAAAGGAGCGGTCTGAAATCGAGGTCATCGAGGACTTCCTACCGCGTCAGTTGGATGCGGATGAGGTTGATGCCGCAATTAGTGCCGCGATTGCGGAAGTCGGTGCCGAAGGCCTGCGTGATATGGGCAAGGTTATGGCTGCCCTGAAGGCAAAGTACACCGGACAGATGGATTTTGGTAAAGCCGGACCAATGGTCAAAGATCGCCTGAACTGAGGCGTCCTTTTTTCAGGTCGGAAAACAGTTCGTTCAGCTCTTGATAGAGTGTGAGGCGCTCTTGCTTTGTCAGGAATGCGCCGAGTTCGACTTCGCGGCCGCCGCCGGTGAGCGTGAGGTAGTTCTCGATCTGGCCATTTTTTTCGTAGCGGTTGACCCGCACCCAATGCGGATTGGCGGACCAATTCTGCTGAAGGCTGTTTGGATTGTGGCGCGTGAGTTCGACCTTGTCGGGCCAGATTTGCATTTCCTCGACCAGTGACCCGTCCCGATAGCTGCGCCCTAGCCCCCACCAGACACCCGCCAAGGCGAGCCCCATGAAGGGCAACAGCCCCCAGAGCACCGGAGTACCGAGCACTGCGAGCAGCGGCAGCGCGATCATCGCCGCAGTGAGGCCAATGAACAGCACAAAGCCACGTTTCGGAAGCGAGCGATACGGCCAGAGATACAGGCTGGCGATCGGGCTTTCGGGATCGCTGGGGCGGGCAAAGGGTGGCGGCGTAGGGGTCCATTCGTGGGGCATGGGGAACCTTTTAACATGTCAGCGCTGAATTAGGGCGCAGCTGTTTTGTGAAAAGGGGCATGGGTTGTGCAATTTTGCCGCTGTCGGGGAGGCAAAAGAAAACCCCCGGCAGCGGTGCTGTCGGGGGTCTTTTGTTCACAAGCCTTGCAGCATTAGTGTGCGTGGGCTTTGTCCCAGTCTTCTTGCTTGGGGAGCGTCTCGAAAGTGTGCTCCGGCGGCGGGGAAGGCAGGGTCCATTCCAGCGTGTCTGCGTACTCGTTCCACGGGTTGTTCTCGGTCACGCGCTTGCCAGCGAAGAGCGTGTAGAACAGCAGAAAGATGAAAAACACGAAGGATGCGAAGGCGATGAATGCACCGATCGACGAGATGTAGTTCCAGTAGGCGAATGCCTCAGGATAGTCGATGTAACGGCGCGGCATGCCCTGACGACCCAGGAAGTGCTGCGGGAAGAAGGTGAGGTTGGCACCGATGAACATGGCCCAGAAGTGCAGCTTGCCTGCCCACTCAGGGAACATACGGCCCGACATCTTCGGCATGTAAAAGTAGATACCTGCGAAGATACCGAACACGGCGCCGAGGCTCATCACATAGTGGAAGTGCGCAACGACGTAGTAGGTGTCGTGGTAGGCACGGTCCACACCGGCTTGCGACAGGACGATACCGGTCACACCGCCGACGGTGAAGAGGAACAGGAAGCCGAAGGCCCAGAGCATAGGGGTGCGGAACTCGACCGAGCCGCCCCACATGGTGGCGATCCACGAGAAGATCTTAACCCCGGTCGGAACCGCGATCACCATGGTGGCCAGCATGAAGTAGGACTGCTGGGTCAGCGACATACCAACGGTGTACATGTGGTGGGCCCAGACAACGAAGCCAAGCGCACCAATGGCGACCATTGCGTAGACCATCGGCAGGTAGCCGAAGATCGGCTTCTTTGAGAAAGTCGCGATCACATGGCTGATGATACCAAAGGCCGGTACGATAATGATGTACACTTCGGGGTGGCCGAAGAACCACAGGATGTGCTGGTAGAGGATCGGGTCGCCACCGCCTGCCGGATCGAAGAATGTCGTCCCGAAGTTGCGGTCTGTCAGCAGCATGGTGATGGCGCCAGCCAGAACTGGCAGGGCCAGCAGGATGAGCCATGCAGTTACGAAGATCGACCATGAGAAAAGCGGCACTTTGTGCAGGGTCATGCCCGGTGCGCGCATGTTCAGGAAGGTGGTGATCATGTTGATCGCACCAAGGATCGAGGACGCACCAGAGACGTGCACGGCGAAGATCGCGAGATCCATCGACATACCTGCCTCATTGGTTGAGAGCGGTGGATAGAGCACCCAGCCAACGCCGGAACCGAGCTGGCCGTTGCCGCCTGGTGCCAGCATGGATGCAACACCAAGCGCGGTGCCGGTGACATACATCCAGAAGCTGAGGTTGTTCATCCGCGGGAAGGCCATGTCCGGCGCACCGATCTGCAGCGGCATGAAATAGTTGCCGAAACCACCGAAAAGCGCGGGAATCACGACGAAGAACATCATCAACACACCGTGGTAGGTGATCAGGACGTTCCAGAGGTGGCCGTTAGGGGTACATTCGCCCGCGGCAGCTGCCGTGAAGCGTGCGCCTTCGAGGCACATGTATTGTACACCCGGTTCCATGAGCTCGAGGCGCATGTAAACGGTGAAGGCGACCGAGATAAACCCGACCAGACCTGAAACAAAGAGATACAGGATCCCGATGTCTTTGTGGTTGGTGGACATGAACCAACGGGTAAAGAAGCCCCGTGTGTCTTCGTGTTCATGGCCGTGGATGGCTGCGTCTGCCATTTGGCACTCCCATATTGGCTACAACTCGAAAACGGTTTGACCAGAGTCGCCCCGCCTTTGGTCCGGTTCTAGTGCGATGGGACATGAGGGGCAATAAACAATCAGAATAATCTGTTGAGATAAATTGGCGCACTTGGCCCAAAGGTATGGGGCCGTGGAATGGCCAACATATGCCTTTCGCACAAAAAAACGTGCCGCCCGAGTTGGGCGGCACGTTGTAGTGCGGTCAGGTGATTAACCGGTTTGTCCGTTGTCGTCGCGCTTGACCACGATGACAGACGAACGCGGCAGGCCGTTGCCATCGGGCCAGCTGCCACCGGGGTGCTGGATGCCAACAAACATTGTGCGGCGGTCTGCCGACCATGTCAGGCCCGTCACCTCGGAGCCGTTCGGGCCGGTCAGGAAGCGTGCAATCTCACCGGTAACGGGATCGCCGACCAACATCTGGTTATTGCCCATGCCGGCAAAGTCACCTTCGTTGCTGTCATCGCCGTCTGTCTGGATCCAGACGAGGCCGTTGCTGTCAAACGCCATGCCATCGGGTGCGTTGAACAGGTTGCCTGAAGTCACATTTTCGGAGCCTGCGTAGGCGTCGTAATGCACATCGGGATTTCCTGCCATGACGTAGAGATCCCAATCAAAGGTATCTGCGGCATGGTCATCGTTATGTGGCATCCAGCGGACGATCTGACCGTAGTTGTTGACCTCCCGCGGGTTTGGTCCGTTCGCAGGTGTTTCGTCGCCGCCCGCGTTGGGTTTGACGCCACGGTTCTTGTTATTGGTCAGGCAGCAATATGCCTCAACCGCAACAGGGTTTGCAGCGATCCACTCTGGGCGATCCATCGTGGTTGCACCAACTGCCGATCCGGCGATGCGCGAAAAGATCAGGATCTCGGCAACGCTCATGCCTGTGGTTTCTGGTGTCAGCGGAAGCCATTCGCCCGTTTGGTCATCGTTGAAGCGCGCGACATAGAGCGTGCCTTCATCCAGCAAGCCTTCAGTGGACGCCCCCGGGCTATAGGTGCCGTTCGACACAAAGCGATAGAGGAATTCACCGCGTTCGTCGTCGCCCATGTAAACAACCACGCGGCCATCAGGCGCGAGCACCACCTTGGCGTTTTCGTGCTTGAAGCGGCCAAGGCCGGTGTGTTTCACGGGTGTGCTTTGTGGGTTGGTCGGGTATATTTCGACAACCCAGCCAGCTCGATGCGGTTCTTTGGGGTTTTTCGAGGTGTCGAAGCGGGCATCCCACTTGTGATAGTCGTAGCCCC
>Ga0181576_10003376_pt1 | contig 11768 bp, 11 predicted proteins | sample 101ome_22_FD_132464 | JGI IMG/M metagenome (GOLD analysis project Ga0181576, IMG submission 132464) | Coastal salt marsh microbial communities from the Groves Creek Marsh, Skidaway Island, Georgia - 101412BT metaG (megahit assembly) | ecosystem: Environmental > Aquatic > Marine > Intertidal...
ATCAGCTGAATTCACATACACTACAAATCTTTTAGGTTCTGTAGGTGATGAAGTTACTTATACAATTACAGCAAATGACGGAAATGGAACTACAGGCGATGCAAAAGTAGTTGTTTCTGTAATCCCAGTTCAAGCTAGTCTTGATGGGCAAAGTGGATTCCAACTATACAATGCAAATTCTCAAGGTTTAAATATTTCTTTTGACTTATACAGAGCAAATGCCATGACCACCGGAACACCTGCTACACAGGATATCATCGATGCTACTACCACAGGTCAAGCAGAATGGTCAAAAACTTGGAAGTCTAATAATGGTTCAACATTTGTGAAAATTGATCCAAACGATTGGCAAAATGGTACAGCTACAACCTATTTATTCCAACTCTACAAAGCGAATAAATCTAATTTCAAAGAGACTATTGCAGATATGGAGGTTGGTGATGTTATTCTAGTTCGTTCCGGTCAGGATATAGATTTTAATTTATTCCTTGTCAAAATTACTGGAGTAGTTGACTTACCGGCAGCGGGTAATAATAACGATTACTATCAATTCGACATGCGCGGATTGATTTTCTAAATAAAATATTTACACATTCTTCAAAAACCCTCGATGCTTCGAGGGTTTTTTTGTTAATTTGAAGTCTAACAAAAAATGTCGAATTCAAACCAACAAATAAAAAAGATTGCAGTATTCACCTCTGGAGGAGATGCACCTGGAATGAATGCATGTATAAGAGCTGTTGTAAGAGCTGGAGTGTATTTTGGAATGGAAGTTTTTGGAGTACAAGGAGGCTATCAAGGTATGATTGAAAATGATATTCAACCTATGGATGCATCTTCAGTTGCCAATATTATCCAATACGGAGGTACCATTCTAAAGACTGCTCGTTCAAAAGAATTCATGACGCCAGAAGGTCGCAAAAAAGCTTTTAATAATTTGAAATCTCATGGAATTGACGCTATCGTGGCTATTGGTGGTAACGGTACTTATACTGGTGCACTTAAATTTAATGAGGAATTTAATATCCCAGTGGTTGGTTGTCCTGGTACCATCGATAACGATTTATTTGGAACTGATTATACCATTGGATTCGATACTGCCATCAATACTGCTATGGATGCAGTTGACAAGATCAGAGATACCGCAGATGCTCACGATAGAGTTTTCTTTATCGAAGTAATGGGACGCCATTCAGGGCATATAGCCTTGTATGCAGGAATAGGCGGTGGTGCAGAAGGTATTTTTATTCCTGAAAAAGATAGCGAGTTTGAAGATATCATCAACTCTTATGAGAAGAAATCTCGAAATAAAAAATTCTCAATTTTTGTAGTTGCTGAAGGTGATGAAGAGGGGCATGCGTTTGAAATTGCTAGAAAATTCCAAGTTATCTTCCCAAATACAGATTCTCGAGTCACTGTTCTTGGACACATTCAAAGAGGAGGAAAACCATCAGCAAATGATCGCATACTTGCATCTCGAATTGGATCTCACGCGGTAAAAGCACTTACCGAAGGCAGCACAAATGTTGCCATTGGAGTAATCAATAATGAAATATCTTACACTCCATTTAAAGATGCCATTTATAACAAAAAGAGCATCGACGAAAATCTTTGGATAATGAACGATATACTAACCCGCTAGTAATAGTTTATGTTAAACGCTCTTTATATTCAGAATTACGCTTTAATTGATGAGTTGAAGATTGAGTTTGACAAAAAACTAACCATTATTACAGGAGAAACAGGTGCGGGTAAAAGTATTTTATTGGGTGCTTTGGGATTAATTTTGGGAAAGCGAGCCGACACAACTGATATTGCCGATGAATCGGAAAAATGTATAGTTGAAGCGCATTTCGATATTTCCAACTTAAATCTTAACTATCTTTTTGAGGATAATGAAATTGAATATTCTAAGCATTGTATTATTCGCAGAGAAATAACAAAACAAGGAAAGTCAAGGGCGTTTATTAACGACTGCCTTGTTAACCTAAATATTTTAAAGTCTATTGCTTCATTTCTAGTTGATATACAAAGTCAGAATTCTTCGCTCTTAATGACACAATCTGATTCACAATTAAATCTTGTTGATTCTTGTATTTCTGGTCAAATAATTAGCGATTACAATGCAACATATAAACTGTATAAAGATCAAGAAGGGAAACTTCATAAACTGAAAAACGAAAAATTAAAGATTGAAAAAGATAGAGATTATAATGAGTTTCTATATAATGAAATACATTCGTTACATCTCACACTTGAGGATAATTTAATTGAAGAAGAGATAGCAAAATTAAGTGAATCTGAAACGATCCAACACATTTTGTACAAGACCAATTCATTGATCGAGGATAATGAGATTAGTATAAGAGGTACATTAAGAGAAATCTCAAGGGACCTACAAACCATTTCAAGCCTGTCACCTCAATTTGAGGACTTGCTGAAACGCCTAGATTCCTGTACTTTAGAACTTAGCGATATTGCTGCGGAGTCTTTACAAATAGCCGAAAATACTGAGGATAATCCGAAGTTACTTACTGAATTAAATGAACGGCTTGGAGAAATACATCGCTTACAAAGAAAGCATCAATTAGATTCAGTAGAAGATTTATTGAATTTAAAGAATCAACTAGATGAAAAACTTAATCAAACTGAACTTATTACTGAGGAGATTGAAAAATTAGAAATAGAGGTAAATCAATCTTTAACTCGATTGACCAAACAGGGGGAAGTGCTTTCCGAGGCAAGAATATTAGAATCGAGAAAGTTGGAAGCAGAAGTTCTATTAATATTGAAAGACCTATCCATGGAACATACTCAAATCAAATTTTCATGGGAAAAGCTCAACGAATACTCAGAAAACGGTAATGACTCAGTAGATCTTTTATTCAGCTCTAACCCAGGAGTGAGCATGAAATCTGTCTCATTAATAGCATCTGGTGGAGAGTTATCAAGATTAAGTTTTGCACTCAGAAGCATAATTTCAAGGAAACACCAATTTCCAACGTTAATTTACGATGAAGCTGATACAGGTGTAAGTGGAAACGTTGCGGCAAAAATGGGGAAATTAATGCGTGAAATGGGTGATAAACACCAAGTGATTTGCATTACACATTTACCACAAGTTGCAAGTTCAGGAGAACATCATTTTGAAGTAATTAAGGAGATTGAAAACAACTCTGCTCGAACAAAAATCACTAAACTTTCTCATGAGCAAAGAATAACAGCGATTGCAAAAATGTTATCGGGCACAGAGCAGCTAGAAAGTGCCTATCAAACAGCAAAAGAGCTTTTAGATCAATTTTAAAAAAGACCTGAATCGTCTAATGATTCATAATAAGTATCAATTTCTGTTGGACTAGTGCGCGCGATTCCCGTCGCCAACTCATCACAACGTTCATTTTCCTTTATTCCAGCATGTCCTTTAACCCAATTGAAATTCACCTGCTGAAATTGTTTATATTCCTGATCAAATAATTTCCATAAATCAGGATTTTTTACCTTTTTAAATCCTTTTCTTTTCCAATTCTCTAACCAACCTTTTAAAATTGCATCGCACACATATTTACTGTCTGTAAATATATCTACAGAAATATCTTTAATTTTTATCTTTTGTAATGCACGAATAACAGCCAATAACTCCATCCGGTTATTTGTAGTTTTTCTAAAACCTTCAGCTATTTCTTTACGATGATCTCCATATATCATAACAACACCAAAACCTCCAGGACCAGGGTTACCCAAGGCTGCACCGTCTGTGTATACGATTATTCTTTTAGTCACTCAAACAAACTTATTACTTCTTTTCCGAAATGATAAAACCAATTGTCAACACAAATGGTTGTAACTTTGAATATGCATGCTCTTTACATAGGTATTGGTGACGAACTTCTTTTAGGTCAAACAGTAGAAACTAATAGCAATTACATTGCTTTAGAGTTAAAAAATATTGGAATTGAATTTACCAAGAAGCTTTGTATTTCTGATAATAAAAAGGCAATAAATAATGCATTAGATGAAGGAATTGAAAATTACAGTTTAATATTTATTACAGGAGGATTAGGCCCTACTAATGATGATAAAACTAAAATTGTTTTAGAAGAATATTTCGGTGGTGGTTGGAGGTGGGATAACGAAGTAGAGAAGCATTTGGAACAGATATTTTCATCTACAGGGCGGGAACTTTTAGATATCAACAGACATCAAGCAAACCTTCCAAATAGTTGCCAAACACTATTCAATCCTGTTGGTACAGCACCTGGTATGTGGTTTGAACAAAATAACACCATTATTATCTCTCTTCCCGGTGTACCTTATGAAGTTAAAGCTATTTGGAATTATTGCCTTGTCTCCAAATTATCGGAGCGATTTTCACTTCAACCTAAAATTTATAGGACTCTTACAACCATGATGAAACCGGAGAGTCAAATCTCTGAGGATTTAAAACATTTTGAATCTTCCATACCCTCAGGAATTTCACTTGCTTATTTACCCAGTTACCACACCGTAAAACTTAGATTAACCCTGAATAATCACGATCGTTTAGATGTTTTTAATGAGTGTTGGGAACAACTTAAAAAAGAGTTAGGTCCAGAATTAATTTCACCTGAAGGGTTATCCCCTATTGAAACATTAACTCAACACTTAAAAATAAACAATTGGACAATTTCTACAGGGGAAAGTTGTACTGGTGGATTTATAGCAAATGAACTTGTGAAGCAAGCCGGTATTTCTTCTGTGTTCCCAGGCGGTATAGTCACCTACAGTAATGAGTCAAAAAAAGAGTTGTTAGGGGTTTCAAATGAATCACTTTTGAATTATGGGGCAGTTAGTCAAGAGGTAGCCACCGAAATGATCAAAGGATTAAAACAAGTTTTTGATACTGAATGTTCAATAGTAACAACAGGAATTGCTGGACCAACCGGAGGAACGGAGCATAAACCTTTAGGAAGTATTTATATTGGTACAATGTTCAATGGGAAGATTGAAGTGAAGTATTATAAATTGAGAGGCGATCGAGAAGAATTTATGAAAAGGGCCCTTCAGCACTCAATTTATCAATTGATAGAAATGTTTAGAAGTATCTAAAATCAAACGACTTTTTAGATTAATTTTGAAATCAAATGACACAAAAGATTATCATTTTAGATTTTGGATCACAATACACCCAACTTATTGCACGAAGACTAAGAGAACTTAACGTTTTTTGTGAAATTCAGCCATTTAATAAGTCTATAGAATACAGTGATGGCGTTAAAGGAGTAATCTTAAGTGGAAGTCCGTGCTCCGTAAATGATGATGATGCACCGCAAATAAATACTGAAGAAATTTATTCGAAAGTCCCTTTATTGGGTGTTTGCTATGGTGCACAATATTTGGCGAAATCACACGGTGGTATAGTTGAAAAAAGTGAACACAGAGAATACGGTCGTGCTAAGATGATTCAAAGTGGAAATCACAATGCCCTACTGGATGGTCTTTCATATGAAAGTCAAGTATGGATGAGTCATGGTGATAGTATTACCAAACTTCCTGAAAATACAACAATTATCGCGACAACCGACAGTATACCTGTTGCAGCATTTGAGTTAACAACGACAGACAAACCAACCTATGGTATTCAATTCCACCCAGAAGTTTATCATAGCACGGAAGGATTAGAACTTCTAAAAAACTTTGTTTACAATGTTTGTGGGTGCAATGGAGACTGGACACCTGGACATTTTGTAGATGAATCCGTGTTAGAGCTGCAAAGAGAAATTGGTGAAAAAGATATTGTAATTTTAGGCTTGTCTGGAGGTGTAGATTCTACTGTGGCTAGTTTATTATTACATAAAGCTATTGGGAAGCGATTAGTTTGCATATTCATTGATAACGGATTATTAAGAAAAAATGAATTCCATGAAGTGCTAGAAAACTATAAACAGTTAGAATTAAACGTAATCGGAATCGATGCATCTCAAGAGTTTTATTCTGCACTATCTGGAATTACTGATCCCGAAGGTAAGCGCAAAGCAATAGGAAGAGTATTTGTAGAAGTCTTCCAAAGAGAGGCGGAGAAAATTAAAAGTGCAAAATGGCTTGCTCAAGGAACTATATATCCAGATATAATTGAAAGCGTTAGTGTTAAAGGTCCTTCAGCTACTATAAAAAGCCATCATAATGTAGGAGGCTTACCTGAAAAAATGCATTTAAAGGTTGTTGAACCACTAAAAATGCTTTTTAAAGATGAAGTTCGAAGGGTTGGTAAAGCTTTAGGTTTGTCGGATAGTTTCATAAACAGACACCCTTTTCCTGGTCCTGGTTTAGGTATTAGAATACTCGGAGATATAACCGAAGAAAAGGTGAAGCTGCTACAAAACGCAGATTCGATTTATATTGACAAATTAAAATCAACTGGTTGGTATGATAAAATTTGGCAAGCAGGAGCAATCTTATTACCTGTTCACAGTGTTGGAGTCATGGGAGATGAAAGAACCTATGAACAAGTAGTAGCTCTACGAGCAGTGGGCAGCACCGATGGAATGACCGCAGATTGGATCCATTTACCTTATGAAATATTGGCAGATATATCAAATACAATAATTAATCGTGTAAAAGGGATTAATAGAGTTGTTTATGATATTAGTTCAAAACCACCAGCGACAATTGAATGGGAATAATAAATAAATATATAAAGTCATTCTTTGTTTTGGCTCTTACATTGATGGCAATCAATGGTAAAAGTCAAAATATAGAAGCACCTATAAAACCATATCGTATTGGGATACTTCTTCCGTTTACTGCTGCTGCAAATGAAGATGGTAATATTAACAAGCAAGAACAACTTATATCATATGCTATGATGGATTTTTATGGAGGTATAAAACTTGCTCTTGAAAATCTCTCAAGTCTTGGATTTAATGCTGAAATATATACTTGGAATACTCAAGGTAAACCTACAGATGATATCACAGCTTTATTTAAATCACAACAATTCGACTCGTTAGATTTAGTTATTGGGCCTATTGATGATGAATTAGCGTTAGAAATTAGTAAAATACATCCTAGTCTGATTCAAGTTTCACCTTTGAAATATTTGAAGAATAATCCACAATCAATTAATTTCTTTCAAAAGAAAGAAAATAGATTTGAATCAGTGATTGAGGGAGTATTCAATAGATTCCAGAATTATAGAGTTTGTGTTCTATCAAAAAATCCTAATCAATCGAAAATCACAGTTAAAAAGTTGTCAAAAAGCTATAATAATAAATTTACCGTTACCTATCACAGCTACAGTCAAGGTTCAATTAGCCCAAATCTACCGAGTGGAGAAAATATAATTTTAGTAATTGATGGCATAGCACAAACACAAAAATTAAGACTAGCAAGAAAAATTAATAGAAAAGTAAATAGTTACATTATTGCTGATCATACATGGTTTGATAATTTTCTACCAGCCGAAGAGGTAGATGAATCATTGATAATTTATCCAACTATAAATCACATATTTGGTCTTGACCCAATAACACAGGAATTTTCTAAACAATATATCGATAGTTTCCATGCAGAACCTAGTAGATTTGGCTATCAAGGCTATGACCAAATGTGGTTTTTAGGTAATGCACTTTTAACTTTTGGAAACGATTTTATTAATTATTTACCGAACGCCGAGTATTCGGGAATCATTAATAACATTGCGTTAAAACATACTGATCTAGGTTTAATCAACAGAGGTATGAGATTTCTTTACCGAAAAGAATCTGAACTAATTTCTTGGGACTAAGTGAACTTCAACCACCGTCGAATACAAATCGCATTATCTTTTATTCAAGAATATTCAGGAGATATTCCTTTTTCAATCTATTTAAGACGCGTTTTTCGAAGAAATCAAAATTGGGGTTCGAAGGATCGTAAATTCTACCGAAACATTTCGTATATATACTGGCGAATAATACACCAAATAGAGACCAATGATGACGATGAAATTATTGATTACTTGTTAACTCAAATAGAAAACAATCCTCCTTTGGAAACCTCTCCTTATTTAAAGTTCGAATTAGATCTAACTAAAGACTTAAATCATAACCAATTGTGTAAGTGGTTCAATATACAAGCTCCTGTATTTCTTTATATATTAAACGAAAAATACACTCTAACAAGTGGATTAAAAACAGATATTAAAAATTCTTTTTCTTTTAATGCGGATACAAAATTAGATGAATATGTGAATAACGGTTTTGGTATTATTCAAGACTGGTCGAGTACTGCGAGTATCAAATATCTTTTAGAAAAGGTTAATCCCACATCAATTTGGGAAACCTGTGCTGGTGCTGGAGGTAAAAGTATTGTTTTAATGAATTCCTTAGATATAGATAGATCGCTACACTATACTTCTGACATTAGAGAAAGTATATTGGATAATTTGAGAAATAGATTTTTATCACTTGGCTGTAAAGCTCCGGAAACTCAAATAATCGATCTTTCAGATGAAGACTCGATTTCTAAGTTTCCGAAGGTTGATATGGTTATTGCTGATATGCCCTGTTCGGGGAGTGGTACATGGAGGAGAACTCCTGAAAGAGCAACATTTTGTACTAATAATGAGATTATTAATTATTCCGAAAAGCAATTAAAATATCTCTTAAACATTGCAAATAAGAATAAACACAATTACATATATTATATGACTTGTTCTATTTTTAAAGCAGAAAATGAAGAAGTAATAAATAATTTTACTACTCGATATTCCAATTATTCGGTAGAATGGAAAAAATTATTCCATACCTCTCAATATGGAGGGAGCGATTTTATTTTTGGATGTTTATTAAGACGTTTAGATTAATAAGCCCACTTTAAATAAAGTGCGCCCCAAGTAAATCCTCCACCAAAGGTGCTGAAGATCAAATTGTCACCTTTTTTAAACTGATTTTCAAAATCGTATAAGCACAATGGAAGCGTAGCCGCTGTAGTGTTTCCGTATTTGTGTATATTGATTAAAACTTTTGATTTATCAAGCCCCATTCTATCCGCAGTTGCATCAATAATTCGTAAGTTTGCTTGGTGAGGGACTAACCAATTTACATCATCGCCAGTAAGGCCATTTCGATTCATTACTTCATAACTTACATCTGCCATATTTGTCACAGCAAATTTAAATACAGTTTTACCTTCTTGATGAACACAATGCAGTTTATCATCGATGGTTTGATAAGAAGGAGGCATTATAGAACCTCCTGCAGGCTGTTTTAAAAATTCTCTTCCGCTACCATCAGAACGTAAAATAGAATCTATTATACCATGACCTTCTTCATTGGGCTCTAAAAGTACAACCCCTGCTCCATCGCCAAAAATAATACAAGTGTTACGGTCTTCGTAGTTAACGATCGCACTCATTTTGTCCGCGCCAACTACAAGAACCTTTTTGTACTTTCCTGATTCTATCATTTTACCACCGGTTTCGAGTGCATAAAGGAACCCTGAACATGCTGCTGAAATATCAAAACTCCACGAATTCACTGCACCAATTTTATCGGCAATAACATTTGCTGTCGCCGGAAATATGTAATCACCTGTAACGGTTGCACAAATGATAAGGTCTATTTCTGCAGGATCGATATTTTTTTTCTCTAACATGGGTAGGATTGCCCTAGCTGCTAGATCAGATGTTGCTTTGCCTTCTTCTTTTAATATACGACGTTCTATGATACCTGTACGCGTCCGAATCCATTCATCATTGGTATCAACCATTGTTTCAAGTTCCTTATTGGTTAAGACATAATCAGGAACATAGCCGCCTACTGCGGTAATTGCTGCGTTAAAACTCATTCTTAGTTTTCAGAAGTTTGTTGAGCAAGCAATTTACTAAAAGCTTCGTTAACATGCTCACAAAAATTTGATTCTACTGAATTAATACACAATTCAGCCATTTTTATAAATGTACTTGCTTTGGAAATTCCATGACCAACAACAACAGGTGCATTTACACCTAATATTAAACCTCCACCATGGTCATTAAAGTTTAGTTGATTTAGAAAAGGGTCATCAACTCCGTTTTTAGTTAGATGGTAGTAAAATCCTTCAATAATTTTCACAATAACATTTCCAGTGAATCCATCACATACTAAAACATCGACTCCGTCTTTGAATATATCTCTACCTTCTACATTTCCGGCAAAATCAATTTGACCTGTTTGTCTTAGAAGTTGATTGGCCGCTTTGGATAGTATGCTACCCTTTTCATCTTCTTCACCAATATTTACTAATCCTACCTTTGGGTTATCAATTTTTTGAATATACTTCGCATAAATTGAACCTAGTATTGCAAATTGTTGAATATGCTCAGGTTTATTATCCGCGTTAGCGCCAACATCAAGTATAATTCCGCTTTTAAAGCTAGGCTTTGGAACACTCGCAAGCAGAGCAGGACGTTCTACGCCATTTGCGGTTTTAAGAATCTGTATGGAACCAACAAGCATTGCGCCAGTATTACCAGCACTGAAAAACGCATGTGTTTTCTTTTCGGCTAAGTCTAAAAAGCCACGAAATATAGAAGAATCTTTCTTACCGGCAATCGCTTTTACAGGATGCTCTCCCATTTTGATTACCTCTGAACAATGAATTATTTCCAGATCGGAAATATCTAAATTGTTTTCTTCTGCAACTTGTTTTATTACTGCTTCATCGCCGTATAGAACAAAGTTGACATCAACAAAGCGATCACGACAAAGTACCGCACCCTTTATAGCTTCTAGGGGGGCATAATCGCCACCCATAACGTCAACTCCAATTCTCATTATCGGTTTGAATTAATCGTTACGACCCTTCATTACTTTAACACCGCGATACATACCTGTTTCCAGGTTTACACGATGATAAAGGGAAACATCACCTGTAACAGGATCTGCAATCATAGGACGAGTTGTGTGTTTGTCATGAGTACGACGCTTATCTCTACGAGTCTTGGAAATTTTTCTCTTTGGATGTGCCATGTTTTCCTATTTTATTTTTTATCTATTAACTTCTTTAATACATCCCATCTGGGATCTGTTTCTTTTTCATTTTGGCTTTTTGAATCTGCATTTAACTTCTCTAACATAATTGGGTCGCACAACTTGTTGTTTTCAAGTTCACAATGAACAACCATGGGGATCTGTGTCAAAAATGATTCATAAACATATTGAGCTATATTAATTTTAAATTCATTAGACTTGAGATAAATTACATCTAAATCTAACGGATTTTTATCATCAGAGTTAAGATTCTCATGGTTCAGATGGTAAATACATTTATGGCTAGGGTTCACGTTAAACGAAACATTATTTAAACAGCGAACACATTGCATCATTAGAAATCCATTCCCGTCAATATTAAGGATTAACATGTTTTCTCTCCTATCTAATGAGACAGTGATTTCTATATCTGCATTTAACACCTCAGAGTTGTTAAAAAATTCAAAGAACGCCCTATCGACATGGTATTGGAAAGAATGATTTGCTATTTTCAGCTTTACAAACTCAATATCAAATTCACTCAATACAAATGACATAACGATAAATGAACCGCAAAGATACAAAATGTTCCCTTCATTTTTACAAATGAATATAAAAAAAGGCGGCTAACAGCCGCCTTTTCTATACAGAACATAATTAATTAATATTCAAAAAGATCATGTTCAAAAATGAATAAATCATTTTTTATTCTTTCACCTTCCAATTTTGCAGCTATTTTATCATATTTAGTTTCAGGACGTTCATGAATATATTGATTATATACATTTGATTCCTTAACAA
>Ga0181576_10003383_pt1 | contig 11759 bp, 6 predicted proteins | sample 101ome_22_FD_132464 | JGI IMG/M metagenome (GOLD analysis project Ga0181576, IMG submission 132464) | Coastal salt marsh microbial communities from the Groves Creek Marsh, Skidaway Island, Georgia - 101412BT metaG (megahit assembly) | ecosystem: Environmental > Aquatic > Marine > Intertidal zone...
CTGCCTCCGCCGCCGCTCCTCGGGCGAGACATTGGTTTCCTGAGATCCAGCCGTAGGCCGAAGCCTCCTCAACGTACCCAGCTCGGTCAAAGTGGGTTGCCAGTTGATCGGCAGGTGGCGGGTCACGATCGCGAAGCAGCGTTGCCATTTGGTGGTGTAGGACAGCGCGCCTAGCTGGGCTGAGCTCCGCATAGATCGCGTGTCGAAAGAGGTCGTGGGCAACCCAGATTCTGTCCCGTTCGCCCTCGACTAGACCGGCGGCCTGGAGTTCGTCGGCGGTCACGACGACGCGATCGACCGGGTTGCCGGTTAGAGTTGCAAGGTCACCGAGGCTCATTCGACCCGAACCGATGGCTAGGAGCGCATAGACACCTCGGGCTTCGTCGGTCAGCCTGCTGGCTTTCTGGGAGAGAATCTCTGTCAGCGAAGCAGGCACGGTGCCCTCAGACCGGTTCGCGTAGGCACCCGTCTTCTTGTCTCCCATTTGAGCTCTTGCCACCTCTATTAGGTACATGGGGTGGAATCCAGCCGTACTGAGAACTGCTTCGACAGCCTCGTCCGAAGCGGTCTTCCCGAGGACTCCCTGTGCGAGGGAACGAGCCTCCTCTTCAGCCAAGTGACCTAAGTGCACTTGGTGAGAGATGAACTCATTACCACTCGTGAGAAGGGAGCGGCATGGGTCATTCGCACCCACCGCTTCCGGGCGGATCGCTGCAACAATGGCGAATGGTGCTTTTCCGCTGCGTCGCCGAAAGAACTGAAGGGTGGATAAGGTGGTCGAGTCGGCCCAATGGAGGTCGTCGAGAAACAGTACTGTCGGAGCTTCGGCCGCTATGCTGTTCAGAAGCAGCGTGAGCGCGTCAAACAGCTTTCGGGGGAGGTTCTCCTCATAATCCACGGGAAGATCACCCGAGTAGGGGCTGAGGTCGCCGGGCGAAAAAAGCTTCCCCACCACCGTCCGCCAGGGGTCGCCCAAGGCCGCTAAGTGGGCCTTTAAGTCAACACCTTGGAGCGCGTCGATGAGAGGGCTGAGTGCTATGACCCTCTCGAATTCCACACAACGTGCGTGCAGACACCGAAGTCCGTCCAAGTGCGCTGTCTTGATCAGTTCGTGGAGCAATCGAGTCTTTCCGATACCCGCTTCTCCAGTGATGACCGCAAATCCGGGGCGGTGATCTCTGATGCCTCTGAACACGGGAGCAATCGCCTCTAAGGCCCCTCGCCGTCCGACGAAGGGGGGCGCTCGCCGTCCGTCGGACCTTTGTGATTGAGGTAGAGCCCGAACTACCTCGATCACGTCGGTGACACTTGGATCCGGTTCTTCGCTACGGTTCAACGCACCGCAGTATTGTGCATAGGCGACCTCAGCCGCGCGCAGATGTCCGCTGCGACCCCTAGCCTCCACTAGTCGTGCTGCCCACTTGGGGTCCGTCGCGTTCAGGCAGACCATGGCCTCTGCCGCGTCTCGTGCTCCGTCCCAATCTCCGGAGTTCGCGTACAATTGCCATGCGGCACGTGCGGATGACTCGATCGAGGCCTCCCATTCACGCCACGTTTCAGCGCGCCAGTCTTGGAACTGCTCCGGCAGGCCGTGGAGGGAAGGCGCGAGAGGTCCGCTTCTGAGGAGGTGAGCCGCTCGCGCGAGTTGCGCACCCAAAAGCGCCGCTTTCAGATCCGAGATATCCGAAGCCCCCCATGATACCGGAGCTACAACATCCCGTTCAGTTCGAAAAAGCTTCGTTCCGGCGCGCTTCTGGGTCTCTGATATCAACTGCCGGAGGCGGTGTCTAGCGCGCGAATCAAACGGACCATTCCATAGGAGTGCCGCAATCGCTGCCCGTGCGACACCCTCGGTGGCGAACACGATGACAGTTAGTGCACTCTGAAAAGGTGTCAGGTGCACAGGTTTCTCTCCAACCAGGACCCTTATCTGGTTCAGCATCAGCACCTGAACACTACGCACCCTTACCTCCTCTCAATGCCGTGCGTCTTGCGCTCACACTTCTGGTCCTTGAGTCCGTTGGGCCACAGCGCGGCTGGGCTCGCGGATTATCTGCCAGGGCTCTAGCCACAGGAGGCGCCAAGCCTCCGGATTCGGCCTCTGACCTCAACCAAGCCTCGAGGACCCACTCCCACCCGAGATGTTCGCGTACGATACTGGGCCGAGTCCCAACGAGGCGTTTCATCTGGTTGCTTACAGAAAAGCCGTCCGGATACCCGGCAGCGCAAGCGAGGGAAAAAAGGCTCGCGTCGGAGTTCTGCAGCCTCAATGTCAGGCGAAGTAGGCGTGCAGCTTGTAGCCAATGAGACGGCACAGGAAGCCCTTCCGCTGTCAATTTTCGTCCGAGGGCGCGCCGACTCATGAACATAGAGCGGGCCAGAGCATCGACTGTTCGGACGCTGTTGGAGAGGTCAATGATCTGCCTCACCAGCCGCAGGGTGTTCTGGTCCCGAGTGACCCCTCGCCACCGGATATAGTCCGTTACCTCGGCTGCTAGATCTGAGGGCGGTCTCCGAAGAACGCGGGCCAAGTCGGAGGCGTCCAAGTCTTGGTGGTTCGGTAGGTAGCCTACGGGCCGACATCGCGAAAGGAGCGGAATAAGCTGACTCTGCGCCTCAAAATCGTTCACCTTGGGAAGGATCACGATGAGGGCCAGCCCTCCGGGTCGGTTGCGCAAGAGTTCGGCGTGTGCGTAAAAACCTCTCGCGCGTACGATCCAAATCAGCGCGGCCCCCGGTGACTTCCCGATCTCCCGCATTCTGGCGCGGCCCCCGTCAAGTTCTGCGAGGTTGTTGTAGGGATGCTGCATGACCTTGAGGCTGCTGGCTCGACTCATCGGAACCCTCCGCGTTGAGCATTAACGATTCCTGTGAATGCTAAACGGCAGCCGTCAGCGAGGCGTCAATGATGTACTGAAACCGTTCACAGCCAGTACTTTGCGGCATCCGCCCTCACGATCAGTGCCAGTGCTCGGTGGCGGAGCCCTCCTCCTCACCGGCGCGTGACGAAGACCGGTTGAGTCCAGGCGTAGTCCGATCGGGAATTGCGGACCTTCGCGCGCACATACCCCACATCCTCGGTGAGTGAATAGACGGCGGGGTTGTCAGTGGTTTCGAGGAGTACCTCGCCGGCCGCGCCGATAAACGTTGTCGTGAACCGGAAGTCCCCGGCGGGTGCTATGTGGAGCTCGAGCGTGCGCGGCCGCACCGCGATCTCCGTCAGCTCCACACCCGTGCTCGCATAGAAGTGGCCGGCCTCCAGGCTCTCCATGAGTGCGGCCGCCTCCAGGCTGTCCGAGCGCACCGCGATCCAGCCCCGACCGGGATTGGCGCGATCAGCGCTGAATTCACCCTGAAAATGGTGGGCGTCATCGACCGCGATCCCAAAGATCGTCTTCCCGGCGGTGAGCAGGATGTCCCAGATCTCCTCGAGTGAGGGCGAGCCACCTCCCCCGTCATTGTGAACGGTCGGATGCCCGTTCCAGATCTCGAGGAGCCGGTCATTCTCGATCTGCAGAAGCTCCCCAGCACCGAACGACCAGCGGAAATTCGGGTGATTGATGTGGGGGACACCCTCCACCTCTCGGATCGCGTCGACATTCGCCTGAATGGTTGCCACCAGCGTCTCGGCCTGACGAGCCTCGACGACATGGGGGAGATTGAGACCATTCACGTGCACCGAGGCATTCACCGAGCTCTCGGGATCCTCAAAGCTGGAGGTGACCTCTTGGCCGGGAACGAGCAGGAAGCTCTCGTCCACGAGCGTGCTCAGGGTCGCCGGATCGGTAAAGACGTTGTGGTCGGACAGGACGAGGAAGTCGTAGCCGTGGTCCTTGTACCACTGCGCAACGTACTCCGGGGACGAATCGCCGTCGCTGTTCGTCGTGTGGGCGTGGGTGTTGCCCTTGTACCAGCGGCCGGACCACCCGGGAATGTCGAAGACGGGCTCCCCTGCGAAGGAATCTGGCCGGTTATCGTCCGCGTCCGCGGCGCAGCCTGAGAGCTGCACCAGGGCGGAGACACCGATGGCAATCCCTGTGCGGCGTGCGTGAGGGTACGCTCCACTTCTCATTCTCTGCTCCTCGTCGGAATCGTGTCTCTTTCGGACTGCCCGATCTCACTCCTGGCCAACCCGTCGGAGTCCGTCGGCGGGTCAGCTTCCTCCACACCTTCTGGCGTCCCGCGAGGCACATCCATGATCGTGTCTTGCGGATCCGCCGGTTCGGCGACTGAAAATCTGAAGAGCGCGCGATCGCTCATGCGGTTCACGTTCGCGGCAAGACGGCCGGGACGATCGAAGCGCCCCTCGCCAACGACCTCGTCCGGTCTCAGCAGGTGCTCGACCACGTCCACGCCGATTGGCGCACCGGGGGGCATCTGGAGCGCGAGCACGACAAAATCGCGAGGAGCGCCCCAGTGCTCTGCCAGAGCGACGGCCCCGGGCTCAGAAAGGGCGGCTCCATTGATGGACCGCACCTCGATGCCGTCTGCCATCCGGAACTGCATGAGCTCGGCACCGACTCGGGATCGAAGTCGAAGCTCGACATGACGGGCACCGCTCAGGATCGTGTCCTCCGTGATGAAGACCTCGGGAGGCGGAGCCGTGAAGTTCGGTGCGGGCGCGACGGGGGTTTCTCCCCCGGGGAGTCCGAAGTCGGAGAGGTTCTGCATGTCATCGAATGATGTCCCCGTCGCAGCCATCGCCCAGATCCGCCCCGGTGCGTCGTCCGGCTCCGGTGAGGTGGCCCACAACGCAGTACCGCTCCCGTGGTCATACGCATACACGAGCGTGCTCGGTGCCGGGCGATGTGCATTGGCCTGCGAGCCGAGCAGCCCGACACCGAGCGACACGGCGGCGGCGAGAGCCGTGCCGAGCGGTGCCCACCAACGGTTCGGGTACTGGAATGCTTGCAGAGCAGGCAGGCAGAGGAGCAGGAGCAGCCCGATGAGCAGGCCGAGCAGGCCAGCAATGCGGAACGTGAGCGCCATCCAGATCAGTTCGATGATCGGCTGCAGGACGAGGATCACCAGTGCAGCCGCCACGAGCGTCAGGAGCCACCCGACGACGCTGTCCCGGTGCCGGCCGAGCAGTGTCGAGATCACGACCGACAGCGCTGCGACCACCACCGGCCACTGGAGGTTCATCGCTCCCAGCGGGGCCACGACGCTCAGAATGATCGCGAGTACCGAAGGGACCAGAAGTGCGCCGAGTGCCAGTTCGACTGTCGAGGCCCACCGCCCGACGACGCCCATCACGAGGGTGAGGACGGAGAGCGTACCCAGGGTGAGCGCGATCATGTACCAGCCTTCGCTGTGAAAGACCGAGCCGTGCAGCATGCCGTCCTCGAGGTGAACGCCCGGTAGCCACTGCATGAGCAGGGAGCCGAGTCCAAACGCGGACCCCAGCACGAACAGAGAGCTCGCGACGGCGACTGCCATGCCCTTGAGACCGACTCCCGCGCGTCGAGTGACGACCAGCGCGACGCCCAGCAGGGCGAGCAGCAGACCCGACAGAGGGAGGACCCAGTCTGCGTCGTAGACCACCAGCCCGAACCCGGGCACGGAGAAGTAGACGACGTTGTCGTCGTTCACGCTGGAAAGGTCGGCGTTTCCGTAATATCTCAGGGCACCGAGAGCGTGGAGGCCATGGTGCTGGAGGGTCGCTTCGGACAGCCGGTCCGGAGTGTCGAAGACCTGATGGTAGACGTGGGCATTGTCGATCGCCGCGTAATTGAGCCCCTGGGCACCCCCCTCGACGAACGGTGTGAAGTCCGTCCCGTTCGGCATGCGCCGGTAGACCTCGTAGGACATGGAGTTCGCGAACGGGTGGCGATCCCACTCCTTCATGGTTCGTACCACCCATCCGTTCTGGTCCGCGGTTTCGAACATGATGGATGGCCCGCCGCCACCTCTCATCTCGAAGGACAGGATCAGGTCGACATCCTCCATGAGCGGGTGCTCGGCCACGAATGAACGGGCGCCCATCAGACCGAGCTCTTCCGCATCCGTGAAGACGACGATCAGGTCGTTGCGGAGTGGGGAGCTCGTATCGAGCGCGCGGATCGCCTCCAGCGCCACGGCGACGCCGGAGGCATCGTCACCGGCTCCGACCGCGATCTCCCGGCTGTCGTAATGGGCTGTAATGAGAAGCCCTCCCGTGGACGCATGGCCCGGCCGGTGTTCGACGATGTTCCGCACCGTGGCTGCTCGGGCACGTCCGCCGGACTGGAACAGGCTGGTTGTGGTCTGGATCTCCGCGTCCATCCCCAGCTGGGCCAGTTCCGAAACGATGTAGGCGCGCACACGGGCGTGTTCGGGTGATCCCGGAGGATGGGGCCGGCGCGCCATGTCGACGACCTTCGACATGGCGCGTGCCGAGGAGAAGACGGAGTCCGGAGCATTCGCGGGGACAGGTTGCGGCAGCCCGGTGCGGCTGCTCGCGAACACGGCCACCGCGATCAACGCAGCGAGCGTCGCGGGGCCACGCCGCCGGTACGGTGCGGCGGGTGCCCGGGCGTGAGACGTCGGAGCGTCGGAAGGCTCCGAACCGTCCGGCTCGATCAGGTCAGAAGACGGGTCGAGGCCGTCCGACTCGAAGGCTCGTATATCGTCTTCGGTGATCCCCAGGTCCTCGTCGGACGGGAGATCAGGCAGGTCAGGCGTGGTCATGGCGTTCGCTGGGGATGGCGATGATGGGTCAGCGAGACAGGGCCCGAACGATTTCGTCGATCGAACGCCGCACACGGGAGGCGGGCATGCCCGAGCCATTGGAGAGGATCGAGAAGACGATCTCCTGCCCGTCGTCCCGGAGGAGATAGCCCGACAGGGAGTTCACGTTCGAGATCGTGCCGGTTTTGGCGAATACCCGCCCCTCGAGCCCGGCCAGTCGATCCTGGAGCGTTGAACCGTCCTCTCCCGGCTCTGCCATCGCATCGCGGTACTGCTCGCCCCACGGCATCTGACGCATCTCCGTCAGGATCCGAACGATCGCCCGAGGGGTGATGAGATTGTAGAACGAGAGACCCGAGCCGTCGCGAGCCGAAATGTCCGATGGCACCACGCCGACTTCGTTGACCAGAAAAGACTCGACGACGTCGATGCCCTCCGACCAGGATCCTTCATCACCGAAGCGTGCGCCCAGCGCCCGAACCGTCTGCTCCGTCATCCAGTTCTGGCTCGGTTCCAGAATCCCTGCGGCGATCTCCGAAATGGGTGGAGACTGCAGGGTGAAGAGCTGACGACCCTCGGAGCAGCGGGTCGAGCCTCCGGGCGCACAACCACCCCACCGAGGTGAGGGATCCACCCACCGAACCCGCCAGCCTCCCTCCACCTCGATGCCGGCTTCGTGGATCGCCCGTGCGAGCGCGGCGGCGGATTGCCGCACCGGGTCCCGCATGGCGAAGGACACAGTGTCGACCTGGTCGATGCCCGGCCGGCCGTGGAGAACGAGCGTTCGCGATTCAGGGAGATAGTCCGGACGAATCCTCGTGGTACTGTCGGGTGGAGCCGTGACGAGCTCGGACCGTACGAAGTCGGCTGTTCCGAACGGAGACCACGTCACATGCGCCGGCGCGCCGGCGGCGGAGCCACCCGAGACCACGACTTCGAGCTCACCCTCGTCGACGGCGAAGGCGCCTCCGGTGGATGCGTACCCGTAACGCAGGTCCTCCACTTCCCACGTGGGTCCCACCGTCGCGGAGTCCCACGCTGCCACGTCGACCACGAGGCTACCCGCCACGTGTCGAACCCCACGGGCGACAAGGCTGTCCGCGATGGCCGCCAGTGCGTCCGATCCCGAGGCCCAGTAACGATCCGAGAAGGTCGGGTCCCCCGAGCCGACCACAACGAGGTCGCCATCGATGAAGGATCCCGACACCGTCCCGTCGACCCGAACATCGGTCGAGAAACGATAATCGGGACCCAGCAGGGACATCGCCGTGGCGGTCACCAGGATCTTCTGGTTCGATGCGGGAATGAATTTCCGCTGCGCGTTTCGTGAAAAAACCGTCCGTCCGGAGGACAGCTCGACCGCATGGACACCGACGTGAAGCTGGTCGATCGGGGCTGTGTCGAGCACGTCCCGTATGGCTGCTCCGTCGACGCCGCGGCCCCCCGTGAATGCACAGCCGGCGAGGCTCAGAATGCCGGCGCAGGTGGCTGCGAAACGCAGGACCGGTCGAAGCTCGAGGCGTCTTCGTAAGCAGTTCACGTTCGGGTGCGTGTTCGCGAAGTCCGATGGGGAGGGTTGGTCGCCGGAAGATGTCCCGGTACGCTCGGCCAACGCCAGCCCGACTCGCGTTCGGCCGTCGGTGAGGCCCTGGTCGGGAACGCTTCGCAGGAGGCCGTCAGTTTTTGAGGATCTCACGCAGCGCACTCTCCAGCAGCTCGAGGTCACTTGGCGTGTTGAAGTAGTGCGGCGACATGCGAAGTGCACCGTCGACACCTTTCTCGTCGTAGTCGAGGACGGCGTCGATCCTCGTCTGAGAAGAGGTGTTGATCCCCCGCCGTCGGAGTTCCGTCACCAGATCGGATGGTGTGTGACCCTGAAAGGAGGCCGTGACGGTGGCTCCGATTTCCGGTCCCCGATCCAGGACGCGGACTCCATCGAGTGAAGAGAGGCGGGTTCTGAGGTCCGAGGCGAGGTCACCTGCACGGTCGCGAGCTCGCTCCATTCCGACGGCGGTTGCGTACCGGGCGGCCGCGCCGGTGCCGAGTACGAGAGCCCATGCGTACTCCCATGTCTCGAACCGCCGTGCATCCGGGGCGGGCTGGTAGAGGTTGTCGGCAATCCAGTCCGCACCGCGCATATCCGGGAAAAGCGGCTCGAGACCTGCGTCCAGCACTCGATCCGAAATGTAGAGGAACCCGGCGCCACGGGGTCCCCGAAGGTATTTGCGGGAGGTCGCGGAATAGAAGTCACATCCCATGGCCTCGACATCGACCGGCATCTGCCCGACGGACTGACAACCGTCGACGAGGAACAGTACGTCCCGAGCGCGACACATGGCCCCGATGGAGTAGACGTCCTGTACGAGGCCGGAGTTGGTCGGGATCTCGGTGACGGCCACGAGCCGTGGACGCCGCCGGTGAATGATCTCCTCCATCGCCTCCAGGTCGACACCACCTTCCGGCGCATCCGGGGCTCGGACGATCTCCACGCCAAATCGGTCGGCGAGTGCCAGGTATTGGATCTGGTTGGATACGTAGTCGTGTCGCGTTGTGGCGAGGACATCTCCCTGCCGAAACGGAACAGAGGACAGCGCGGCCACGAATGAGGCGGTGGCATGCTCTGTCATGGCGATTCTGTCGGCCGGAGCGCCGATGATCGCGGCCGTATCCCGGTAGGCGCGAGCGATGGCATCGGCCTCGGCATCCGCGGCCTCATACCCGCCGATTCGGCCCTCCAGCGATATGTAACCGGTAACCGTATCGATGACCGGTTTGGGCATCATCGAAGCCCCGGCGTTATTCAGATGTACGCGGTGCTCCAGACCCGGGGTATCGTCACGAAGGGCTGTGATGTCCGCATCTTCGAGTGGTCCGGAGCCGAGGACCGGCCACTCACCCGCCGTCGTCGCCGAAGTCTTCATGTCGTTGCCCCCTGCTGCCCCTGCGTGGTCGCGACGACGGCACAATACGCCATGGAAAGATGGTCACCAAGCGAAGGCCCCCGCCCGGTGAACCGGACGAGGGCCTGCACTTGGCGTGTCGTCGACGGAGGTCGGCGTCCGGCTACTCAGCCCCCTCCCTGCTCGGACACTTGGTTCGACCGCGCCTGACGCACCATCTCCCGAACGTCCTCCAGGAGCTGGCGGGCGTCGTATACGATCCCGTCCTTGATGGTGTAGGTGATACCGCCGACCCGCTCGACCTCACCCGTGTCGTCGTTGAGTCGAGGTGTGCCGGTGCCGTACAGCACCTTGAGGTTCGCGAGCGGGTTCTCCGGCACGACGATCATGTCGGCCTTTGCACCGACTTCGAGCACGCCGAACTGCAGGTCGTCCTCCATGCCCTTGGGCTTGTGCAGCTGCAGTGCGCCGTGGTACGTCGCTGCCCGGATGACCTCGAGCGGATTGAACCCCGCCTCCCGGAGCAGCTCCAGCTCCCGGATGTAGTCGAACCCGTAAAGCTTGTAGATGAATCCGGAGTCCGACCCCGTGGTGACGATTCCACCGGCGTTCTTGTAGTCGTTCAGGAAGGTCATCCACTTCCGGTAGAACTGCTGCCAGTGGTACTCGTCCTCCGTGGTCCAGTAGAACCAGTACGAACCGTGGGCCTCCCGGCTCGGCTGGTAGAAATCCCACTGGCTCGGCAGCGTGTACTCTTCGTGCCACTCGGCCTCGCGCGCCCGCATGACGTCCCGACTGGCCTCATAGATCGTCATGGTGGGGTCGATGCCGAAGTCGAGCTCGAGGAAGCGATCGATCAGGTCGTTCCAGGCTTCGGAGCCCGGTTCAGCCGACTGACTCCACAGCCGCCCGACCTGACCGAACCGGTGCTGCTCGTTCTGATAGTTGTAGTCGGCCGGAAAGTCCTGGATCGTGCGATTCTCGAAGAGCGCCTCGAACAGCCCGTAGTAATGGGTCATCATGTCGAGGCCGAGTTCCGCGGCGTCGAGCGCGTTCATCCGGGCCACACCCGTCTGGGCGAGGTGAGCGACTGTGCCCAAACCGTGCTGATGCGCTTCGTCGATGAGCGCTTCCATGATCGCCGGCGGGTAGGACGTCAGCTTCAGCCCATCGATCCGGGCACCGTCGACATCCACGTCCGCAGCCCAGCGCACCCAATCCCGCGCCATCTCCGGGGAGGTCACCGGCCCGCGATCCCATGCCTCACCGGGGCGGGCATAAACGAACATTCGCGGGGCGACGATGTCGTTGGCCTCGGACAGCGCCTTCTGCTCGAGCGACCACATCATCGGCCCGAACCCGACACCCCGTGCCGTCGTGATCCCGTTGCCCATCCACAGCTTGTGCGTGTATTCCGCCTGAGGAGCCTTCCCGGCTCCCCCTGTATGCACGTGCATGTCGACCAGCCCCGGCAGGATGTACATCCCCGACACGTCGATCTCTCTCGTTGCCCCGTCCGGACGCCCCCCCTCGTTGATGGCGACTCCCGGATACCCGACCGTCCGGATCTCCACGATCCGATCATTCTCGATGACGATGTCCACAGGGCCGAGCGGTGGGCTCCCCGCACCGTCGATGTAGGTGCCGCCCCGTAGGATCAGACGCTCGTGCGGCCCGTCGCCCTCGTCAGCTCCGCGCGGGGTGGTCTCTTCCATGCCGCCCTGCTGCGCCGCAAGGCCCGAAGTCATGACCAGAATCGCGGCGACAGCACCAAACAGTCGACCCAAAGGATGCAGCCTTTTCATTGTTCCTCCCGATACCCTTCGTGCACGCGCCACCCGTCCTGCCGGGTCAGCGCAGAGAGCGGACAAGATCAGGGGCGCCGGCAGATTGCGCCACAGTATGTCCGGGTGCTGCGCGGTCCGCGGGCATCGATTGGTGCCCCGGGCACCACCAAGAGGCAATATTATCCGACCGAACGAGCCCTCCTCGATCCTGCCCGTGACCGACGCTCCCAACCAGATCCCCCCCGAGGTCCTCGGTGAGGTCGCACGCCTCCACATGGAGTTGAGGCGGCATGCGCACCTCTACTATGTGGAGGCGCGACCCGAGATCAGCGATCCGGAGTACGACGAACTCTTTCGGCAGCTCGTAGCGCTCGAAGGGCAGTATCCGGCCCTCAGATCGGCA
>Ga0181576_10003385_pt1 | contig 11755 bp, 8 predicted proteins | sample 101ome_22_FD_132464 | JGI IMG/M metagenome (GOLD analysis project Ga0181576, IMG submission 132464) | Coastal salt marsh microbial communities from the Groves Creek Marsh, Skidaway Island, Georgia - 101412BT metaG (megahit assembly) | ecosystem: Environmental > Aquatic > Marine > Intertidal zone...
CGGGGCCCGAAGGAACCTCCGAGGACCTGGAGTCGACGATGGGCTTCGCCGCGCGCCTCTGGGCCAAGCGACCTGACCCCACGGACCTCAATCGGAACTTGCCCGCGGCGCCAGTGGTAGGGGGAGGGGGGGAATGAGGTCGATCACGCTAACCTCCACCACGATATCTCCCCATCCACTCACAGTCCTTCCGTCGAAGTCCCGCCGTAGACGACCCAGCGAGGCACAAGCGTCGTCCGCGCCGCCGCCTGGTACTCCGAAAGTAGCTGCCAGTCCCAAGGCTTCGCGATGCGCCTGCAGAGCAAGAAGAGCGCATCGGGCAGCAGGGAGGCGACGATGCTCGCGAGCAGCGTGCCGATCCAGAACCGGGGCACCACGATAAGCTGGCCAAACTTCTTGAAGACGTCAAGCTGGTAGCTCCCGAAGAAGTCCAAAAAGTCCGGGCTGAGCTCCGAGTAACACGAGATGAAAATGAACCAGAGGACAATGCTGCCGTAGATGAAGACCAGGTGCAGGATCGTCTGGTGGCTGGTGAAGAGTGCCAGACGCAAGTTGACCACCATTATAACTGTGGTGAACATGGCAATGCCCGTCGTCCAGAGGTCGAGCGCGAGGCCGTCGCCGTTGACGGCCGTGAGATGATCCCCGAGGGTGTAAAGCGGCAAGAAAAAGCACAGGATGCCGTGGATAATGCCATTGACGAGCCATCCCGACAAAGTCTTGAAATCAAAGTTTCGGTTGCACTGGGAGAACCCGTAGAGCTGGGGCACCGTGCGTGCCGTGCGGGCGAGGACCTCTTGGTCAAGTACGCCTACTGCCAGCACGGGTAGTGACGTGAAGGCGAGGTTGAAGGTCGTGAGGAACCAGTCGTCGTAAATGGTCTGTCCTGACATGGAGCAGTGAAAGCCCCAGAGGAAGGACGTCAGGGTGAACGCGAAATTCTTGTAGAAAAAGTATCCAACAAGGCGTGAGACGCGGTGGTACATCTGGCTGCCGTGCACAAGAAGGAGTTCGCTTAAGAAGCGGAATTGAGCGATGGCAAAGTCCGACGCCATGACAGCCTGCATGCCCTCGTTGCCCGAGATGCCGACGCCGAGGTGGGCGGCCTGGATCATAGAGACGTCGTTGGCGCCGTCGCCAATGGCGAGCGTAACCTTCCCCGCGCCGTCGCGGACGAGTTTGGTAACCAAGGCCTTTTGGAGGGGAGAGACGCGACAGCAGACGACGGCCTGACATTTGGTGCCAAGCTCAAGGAAGCGCGGCGAGACATCAGGGTCGAGCGCGGCCTCGAGGCCAGCGCCGTCAACGACGAGCGAGTAGAGCTGCCCGGGCCGGTCCCCAAGCGTCTGGAGGAGTTCGTCAATCTGCCTGCCGACGGCCTCCTTGCGGGCTGCCGTGACCGCCTCCTTCCGCGCCTTTCTGTCCGAACCCGCGCGCTCCTCCGCCTCCATGACCTCACGAGGATTGCTCTGGATGATGTGCTGCTCCTGGGCGTCCGTGAGCAGACTACAGGCGAAGGCGATGTTGATTGCCGTCTCCATTTTGTCCCCGGTGAGGACCCAGACGCGGATGCCAGCACGCAGAAGCTTGTCGATCGTGGCCGGCACGCCGACTTGGAGCTTATCCTCGATGGCTGTCGCGCCAAGGAGATCAAAGTCCCTCTCGAGCAACTCAGCGACCTTGCCGACCTTGCCCTCACGGTCATCGAGCGATGCCTTCGCTGCCGTGTACTGGGGGAACCACATATCCCACTCGGCCGCATCGATCACGCGCTGGCAAATGACGAGGGTGCGCAGGCCCTCGCGCGAGAACTCGTCCAGCTGGTCGACCGTCTTGGCCCTGAGGGCCTCTGCGGCCGACCCCGGGGGACCGCGAGCCGTCCGCTCGAGCATCACGTTGTCGGCCCCCTTGCAGTAGCAGACAATTTTCCCCGACCACGGCTCGCGCACCACTATGCTTGCGCGCTTGCGTGTCGAGGTGAAGTCGACCTCGGCGAGCACCTCGTAGTGCTCGTCCGTCCCCTCCCCGGGTCCGGCGTCACCCGTCGTGCCAATGCCGGAGTTGGCGATAGACCGCGCCGTCCGCAGCGTGCAAGACGACGTCGTCCGCTCCCGGAACCACCAACCCGCATGCTTGGCCGCGAGGCACAGGGCCACGTCGTCGGGGGATGCCGCCTCGTACTTCATCGACTTGAAGCCCGTGCCACCTTCGGGGACGACGCCGTGACAGAGGGCGAGGGCCCGGAAAAAAGCCTCGGCCTCGGCCGGGCTTGCCCGCTCCATGGGCCCGGTGTCGCCCTTGCCCCCCCCGCCGCCCGATGGCGGGGGGTTGCACCACTCCCCATCGAGCAGTCGTGCATCCTCCATGTTCATTCCGCGCTCGCGGGCCTTGGGCGCGGGAGGCTCGTTCGACTCGTCGAGGGCAGCCTCAGCCACCGAGAGGCCGGCGGCTTTCGCCTCGAGTGCCCGCCGCACCTCGGTCTTGCCCGAGCCGTAGACAACGCCTGCGATGCTGCACTTGAAAAACTCCATCAGGTTCTGGGTCAGAGTGCCCGTCTTGTCCGTAAAGACGTACTCGACCTGACCGAGCTCTTCGTTGAGGTTGCTCGTGCGAGCAAGGGCGGGGGTGTCACTTATGGTGCAATACATGTTGCGGTCCCGGTCAATGATAGCCTTGGCCTGAAACATCTTGACGATTTCCACGCTAACATAGAGGGAGATGGGGATGATCGTCTGCCAGAGGACGAGGAGAGTAACGAAGTTGAGCCCACCCACGAGCAGCGGGTTCGAGCCATCCCAGACGTTTTGATCGTCCGGCGCATTCCACGACTTTTCAACGAGGAGTTGCAGATACCAGTGCGTCTCAGCGTAGCGGTTCACCCAGATGCCGAGGTAGACGCTGCCAGAGATGCACATCAACATGAGAAGGAGAAAGAGAAACCCTACAAGCTTGTCAAGGTTGCGCTCGAGGACGGAACGCTTGCTGGGCGGTGGCCGCATGTTGAGCATGACCTTGGTCTCCCGGCCCGTGTAGACGACGAGACCCACGGCCCACGGGGTGTTGCGCAAGGTGCACCCGCGCAGTAGGACATTCTCGGGCCCGAGGGGGATAACGGGGGGCACGTCGGGGCTGGGACGGCAGGACTCAAACCGGCCTGCGACGGACTCGTGAGGCCGAAGGACACCGGAGAAGGTGTAGAGGGACGAGTTGGGCAGATCGCACTCGACCCCCGACGACGCCATCGACCGCAGAAAGTCCTCATTTAGCTCCGGGTCGTCGTCTCGTGTGCCGTCGGCATTGACCGGGCCCGCGTCAATGAAGGGCGCGGGAGCGCGGCGGAGCTTGAGGTTGGTCTCCCCGTCGAGGTTGGACGTCTCGATGTAAGCAGAGCCCGAGTCGAGCGCCGATGTGAGGAGCACAAGGTCGCCTGGGAAAGCCTCGTTGTTGGCCACCCGCACGAGGTCGCCCACCCGCACGTTCTTCCACAGCACCTGCGCCCACCCGTCGGTGGCGCTGTCACCGTCCGCCGCCGGCTCCGCGACGGCGGCCACGGGCCCGCGGCGTCCGTCGCCCCCCTTCCTTTCACCGGTCGACAGCACCCTGCAAAGGCGATTGTTGATCTCATCGTCCTTGCGGCTCCGCGCGATGTCCTCGACCAGCTCCTTGATGATGGATACCCCCAGCACAAACACCAGGGGCACGACGTTGGTCACGGGGGACACCGGGCTCACGGGACTGGCGCTGGCCGCTGCCACAAAGAGGAAGAAGACATTGGCAGCGCGGCGAAACTGTTCGTAGAGGCACTTCGGCAGAAAGGTCAGCGGGTGGTACTTGGTGGTGCTGATGCTGTTGTCCGGAAAGGCGAGGGCCTGAGCGTGAGCGGCAGCGAGAAAGTCGGCGTCCGTGTGGTCGCCAGCATCCCACTGACCGTCGCGTCCCCCGGCTTGCGTTGTCGAAGGCAAGACCTCGCGCATCGATCGCTTGTGGGCGGCGCGGCTGTCGGCGGTGGACACCGACCCGTCGGGGTTGCGGGGGTGGCTGATGAGAATCTCGCGGTGCTGGGCATCCTCGGGGTCGCCGGTCGGCATCCTCGCCAGGGTTCGCTTTTTCGCCAGGGGCGGGGGGCCTGAGGGCGACGTGGGCAAGGAGCCGCCCGAGACGGGCATGGCGGCAGCTTCGGCCATCTGTCCCTCAGGATGTTCAGGGTGCACAGTAACGTCTCCCTTGCGCCCAGACCCCTTGGTAGCGTTTCCGGAAATGCTGGTGGCTGGAGGAGACGGGCGCCCGGAGCGCCCTCGTGCGTGAGCGTCTGGGCCCCACTGCAGACAGGGCGAAGAGAGCAGTGCGGAAGGGGGGTCGGACGGGAGCTCTGGTGCATCTACAGCGGACGTTGGATGCGCGCCGTCGGTGTAATCAGAAAATTATTGCACAAAAGAGCGGCGAGGAGACGCGTGGGGAGCGAACCAAGCCGCTAGAGCAGCGGCCAAGCCGGCGAGGACGAGGAGAACGCGCGGCACAGTGCCGAGGACAAGACGCGAACGACCGCAACAGTCCGACGCGCCCCGCAAGTTCATGGCAGTGATGCGAACCCGTGGGAGGGCGAGTGGGGGCAGGAGGGCGGACGAGCCGTGAGATCAGGAACACGGCCAGAACAGCCAGCTTTGGCCCCCTCTCCCTCCAGCATCTCGCCTACGGTGGACCCGCGGGGTGGTGGACGCTGGGATTGGCCTTGGAGCTGGGTACTGACCACGGCGTGCCGACCTTAACATGGCACCGGACTCCCGCGGCCTCAACGGGGTGGCGGCGGCCTCCCTATTCGGCCTCAGACGCTCCCGACCACGTGTGCCACGACGGCGATTCTGGACGCCGGCTCGGCTCGCTGGGGCTCGTCGAACGGGCGTCTTTTTCCCTCTTCGAGCGGCAGCGACGCCGTCGGTTCATTTAAGCACGCAGCCGACGGCGACGCCCCCTGGACGATGCTGACCCTGTGGCAGCTCTTCCAGGTGGGCAAATGTCATACCACGTCTTGCTTGGCCGTCACGACGCTCCGCGCGGTCGAGCCGACCACCCGGGTCCCCCCCACCCTTCTTCCCCACGCAGTCGGCCCTCCTCTGCATCAACGGCGTCGCCGTCCTCAACGACGAGCGATTCCTGCGCCGCGTCGGCCTATCACAGGGGCAGGAGGGGCAGGGAGAGATGGCCCGCCAGGCGGCGGGGTTCGTGGCAGCGACACAGTATCTGCGGCTGCCGCTTGTCGCTGTCAACGGCCTCGTGGCGAGTGGGGGCGGAGAGGTGGGGGGGGGAAATAGTGGGGGTGGCGAGTCGCCGCGCCCGACCGAGGACGATGCAGCGGGGGCACCGCGCCGTGCGACCAGCCATTGCAATTGCCGCGGCTCGTGCCGCAGCCGAAGGCGTGGTGCCTGGATGTGCAAGCTGGCATCCTTGAGCGTCGTCCTTGCCTGTGCGAGCCGATGGCGCTCGACCCTCAGCCCCGCCGCAGCCCCGGCCCTCGACTGTTCCACGCCTCCTCGGTCCGCCGCCATGCCCGACGAGGACCCCTTTCCCCGGTTTCCTCCCCATGCTTTTTCCCACGCCGTTCGACCCTCGCTGTACCCAACACCCTCCCGTCCCAGATCCTTATCAAATTGCTGACTGGGTGATAGAGAGGGGGTGGTGCAATCGACGTTGAAGCCCGCAAACCGGACGTGGGCCGAGGAGGAGGTTCCTCGCGATCGCTCCACAGCCTGCCCCACTGCCCTCGCATGCGGTGGTCCTTTGAGGACAATAGAGACCTGCCAAAATGTCGTAAAAAGCACCCGCTTGGCCTCGCTCTTGGGTCGCCAGCCGAGATGCTGCGCTGCTCCGCGCGGGCCGGGTGGCGCGCGTCTTCGGTGTCGGAGGGGGCAGCGACGAGGACGGCCCTGGCCGCATCGGCGACGGCGACGATGCTCGCGGCCGGCCTTCTCGTCGATCGCCGGGCCTACCCACCCGCCAGCCCGGGCTCTAGCTCACTACACAACCGCGGCGCGCGACGCATTCCCGGTCCGCCTTGTCGGTCCGTCACGTCCAAGGCCGCCGCCGCCGCGTCGGAGAAAGGGCGCGCTGCGCTGATGAGGCGTCATGTGGACGGCCCCACGGCGGTGCGTCGAGCCGAGGCCACGGGAGGCTGGCGCCGCGCGGATCCTGCATGGAAAACGACGCACGTACCGCTGCTACTCGGCGTACCCCCCGCGGCGACACGGTCCGACGTGACGACGTGGCTTGAAGACCACGGGTGCCTCTCCGGGTTTGACGGCCCTGGGGGCGTCCCCTCCGACCCGCCCCGTCTGTGGCGGTGGCCTGCAGGTGCAGTGCGGCCCGATGGGACCCGCTGGGCGGGGGGCAGCGACGTCCTCGAGCGTGATGACTTCGGTGGCGGGGCGGCCGATGCCGGCGCCCTGCCCCCCCCCGGCTGGTTCATCGAGCCGTCGAGTGACAGCGCTCTCCGTCGACTCGCGGGGCACATCCCGCAGAGTGTACGCCAGGCTCACCCTCCGCGATCCGCCCCCGCCCTTGGCGGCCTCGACGGCGCTGCCCTGGGCTGCGGGGCTGTGCGGGTGCTCCTGGTCCCACGGGCGAGCCGGGAAGGGAGGATAGGACAGGCCGCCGCCGCCACACGCGCGCGCTCATGTTCTCGACCTCGGCCTGTACATTCTCCCGTCGTCGCGCCCATCCTCCCCAGGGGGATTTTCTCCGCTGCGTCTTTGGGCCGGGCGCGGACGGTGGCAGAGCTCCGCGGCGGGGCGCCAAGGGCCACCTCCAGCACGACGTCGCGGCCTCGCGCGCCCGGGCCGAGGACGCCGCGGGCGAGGGCAGGACTCTTCTCGTCCACCAGACTGCTTCGGGGGACCTGGGGGCGCCTGAGCTGGGAGAACACCTCGGGCGACTGGGCGGTCTGGCGCCGTCGGGTGTGACACGTGCGGGTGGCGGAGGGGCCCTGGCCAAAGGCGAGTTGCGGGGGGACCGTCGACGGAGCGCCTGGGGGGGCGCCTTTCGGGCGCGGTTCCAGACGGTCGAGGCTGCGCGGCGCGCCCACAGGGCCCTGCGGCTCCACCTCGACTGCCGTCTAGTATGAGGTGGAGACGGGCAGTTGCGAGTCACCCGCATGTCTCGTCCCAACCCCCGCCCCGCCCCGACGCACTGGCACTTAACGGCGCGGGCTCGTTGCGCTCGCGACCCGAAACCCAACCGCCCAACCCCCGAGGAACCGACGTCCAGCACTGAGCGAGGCCCTCGCGGAGAGTCAGACAATGTCGGACACCGAGGGAGAGACTGCCATCCTCACGTCCGATGAGATCACTATGTATAAGACAGCGGCGGAAATCGTGAACGGCGAGTCTTTTTCGCGGTCGCAGGTGTCGCGGCAGCTTTGCGGAAGGCCGGCCGCCGCCGCCGAAGACCGATCGCCGCCCCCCCCCGCTCCGCTTAGCGACTGGAGCGCCGTCACGACGACCCTGCGCTACAACTCGCGCTTGAGGTGGTTTGCATCTCTGCGAAACTCGCCCAAATCGTGTCGGAGAAGCGCGGAGAGACCCGCTGTGTCGCCGCAACGGCGGCCGATGTCGGCCACCGTCGGTGGCACCCCGCCCTCGCCCTTTGTCGTCTGCGGCTCAACAGCCCCCGCCGTCACGCGACGTCTTCCCCCTCATCCGTCATACCCCGCGTTCCCATCGTCGGCGCAGCTGTTCTCGCTGGCGCCATCGAGCGCTGCATCCCCGGGGCTGTCGTCTCCGAGTTGTGCGCATGGGGAAACGCCGAGATCGAAAAAGCGTGCGGCGCGTGCTTTAAGGGCAAAGACGTCGAGAAGGGGGTCGCTTTTCCCCTCTGCATCAGCTCCGACGGCGCCGTCGGACACGTGAGCCCCCCCGAGGGCGACACCACGACGCTGGCCGAGGGGTCCACAGTTAAGTGCGACGTTGGGTGCCACATCGGCGGCCACATCGTTCAGGCTGCTGCGACGTGTCAGGTCGGCGCCAAGCCCGCTGCCCTGATTGGGGGGATTGGGGCCGACGCCGCCGCGTGCGCCGCGTGCTGCTACGAGGTCTTTCTGCGCCTCGCACGGCCAGGCAAGCCTACGGCCGCTGTGGCGCCAGCCCTCGCCGCGGTCGCCGCTGCCTACGGCTGCGTGCTGGTCGAGGGCGTCCTCTCCCACCAGGTCAAGCGCTTCCTCATCGATGGTGACAAGGTTGTGCTCTCCGTCCCCGGGCCCGACGCCCAGGAGCCCTCGGGGCAGGAGTTTGCCGCAGGAGAGGCGTGGTGCCTTGACGTCCTCGTCAGCAAGGCCCCCGCCGGCTCGAGCGAGGCGGCCGCGGGCAAGACGCGCGTCCTGGACGAGCGCGAGACCCAAGTCTTCAAGCGTGACGCCGCGGTTGAGCGGGGCCTCAAGTCGCCCACTGCGCGCAAGGTCCTGGCTGAGATCGAGCGCCGGTTTCCCCTGACACCCTTCAGCCTGCGGAGCCTTGCGAGCGTCACCCCGGGGGAGGCGCGGCTGGCCCTGACGGAGATGCTCAAGCACAACCTCGTGCGGCCCTACCCCGTGCTCCGAGAGGCGTGCCGGTCCGCCGTCGTGGCTCAGTGCAAGGGAACGGTAATTCTCAACACCAACGGGACCGATCGGCTCACAGCGACGCCGCGGATGCCAACGGAAGTGAAGCTGTCAGCCGAGCTAGTGGAGGCGTCGGGCGAGGGCGGGCCACGGGCCAAGCTTGACGACAACCTGAAGGCCCTCCTCGCTGAGTCTGTCTCTGCAAAGAAGCGGCGGAACAAGAAAAAGTGAAGGAGATTGAGATAGAACTGAGGTGTCCCCTTAACCCTCACTGCGGCCGAACCCGTCGCGTCGTGACGCCCACCCACCCCAGCCGCGCCGCCCCCAGGGCCACGTGGGGCTTCTTGACCGTCACGTCCACTGCCTCGATCCGGCCCCTCGGGTCGGCTTCGAGTGCCGCGTCCCCCACGCGACGCGCCAGAGCCTCAAGGAGGTTGAGGGGGGGGTCGTCCTCGACTGCCCGTCGGATCGAAGAGTGGATGGCTGCGTAGTCGACGGTGTCGGCTACGTCGTCCGACTGGGCGGCGGGGCCAACATCCACGTGCAGGGTGGCGTCGATCACGAACCGCTGCCCAAGAATGCGCTCAGCCTCGAGCACGCCATGGCGCCTGCGAATGACGGTGGAGGGGCGAGGGGAGGTACCGAGAGGGGAGGAACTGAAGCGCCGGGCGGTCCGTCAACCTGGAGCGTCACTCCTACTGTCCATCCTCGCCCGAAAAAGTGCAGGTCACTGAGGTGGATCTGATCAAGTCCGGAACTGGCCCCGTCGACGCCGAGCTCGACCGTGTCGACCTCGACACCTGCAGCCTTGGCGGCGGCGACCAGGGCAGCGGCGGCCTCAGCGCCAGCTCCGAACCTCGACGCCGCGGCTACGGAGCGGCGACCGGAAAAGGACGCATCAGAGGACAGTATCAGAGCTCCTACTCGACGTAGCATGACGGACGACTCGAACGAGATCGACCGGAGGCAATGCAAAAGGTCCGTTGCCGGCCAGGGTCCCGTGTCGTCCGTCGAGTAGCCCAGACGCCCAGACGTCGAGACGCCTCATAGCGATCTCCCGCGAAAGCTCCTCGCAGAAGGGAGCTTTCGTCGCCAGGGAGGACACGCGCGACTGCTGTCGCCATAGTCGCCGACGCCCGGACGACCCGACACCCCGCGCCGCCGCCGACGACGGGGCCAACGATGACGGCAGTCGTCTCGTGGTGCAAATCGTCGTCGGGAGGGCTCCGACGGCTCGTCCTCCCCGGCCCGTTACTCGCCGCCACCGTCATCGGTCGTGGGGTCATGACGACGACGACTACAAGGGCGATGGTGCTCGGGTCGGGAGGTTCAGACGTCTCCTCCATCGCCGTCCCATCTGCAGCCGCCGCGGACTTCCCCCGGTGGGCCTGGCCCGCGCCGCGGGACGCATGTCCCTCCGAGATCGCCGCCGCGAGCGCGTTGACTTCGTCGGTCCCGTCATCTGCGTCGGCAGTGGCGCTGGCCCAGGACGTCGGCATCAGCGGCGCTGTCCACATTTGGTGGACAGGGCCACATGAGCTTGAGCCCCTCCTCGCCGGCCATGCGTCGCCCCTCCTCGACTGGCTCGGGGATCGCCTGTCGATCGAGGAGCGAACCGACCTGCTCCCTCCACCCCTGCGAGAAGACGAGGATGGGGGCGGCGGCAACGACCGGGCTGCACGAGCCTGCCGGCTCCGCATCGTCTCGCGGGCCGCCCTGCGCCTCATCCTCCCGCTCTACCTCGGCCCCGACGCTGCCGCGCCGCCCGACGTAGGCATCGCCACGGGGGATCGGGGCAAGCCGGAGCTGATCGGGATCCCGAGTGGTGCGGGAGGAGAAAAGTGGACGCCTGTCTTCTCTGTTGCCCACACCGACCGCGGGCAAGACGGAGGAAGGGGAGGGTCGCCTTGGGAGGAAAGCTCGCAAGCATCCTAAATCGATCGATCGATCAACGACAAGCGGAGCCCCGCCCTCACCCACTCCGCCGCAGACCAGGGACCGCCCTCCTTGGCATAGCCGTCGGGGCTTCGCCGACTGTCGCGTCCTGTCCCCGCCTCGCACTCGGTCTCGACGTCGAGTCCGACCGGCCCCGCCCTCGGTCTGGCGCCCTCGCCCGCCGCCGTCTGTCGCCGATGACGGCCGCCGCACTGGCGGGTGCGGAGGACGGCAACGGCGACACTTATTCTTCCTCCCTCTTTCCCGCAACATGGACGTGCGTGGAGGCCCTGGTCAAGGCAGCGGGGCGGGGCGGGGCGGCACCGCCTGGCCTGGCGGGCTTCGACGTGCTGTGGGGAAAGCACACTGAGAAGAATCCTTCGTCCTCCCCCTCAAGGCTGCGCACGGTACGGATCCGGGCGATATCAAACGCTGCGAACGGTCCCGGTGGCGCTGACTGCAACCACCGGCACGCCCTTGCCCTGACGCGACCCGACTCCGAACACGTCGCCGCCGTCGTGGCCCGGTGGGGGCCGCTCGATCCTGCCCCGCTACCGCCTGCTGACGGCGAGGGCGATGCGACGCCACCGCCGCCCCTGCGCCGCATTCGGTGCCTCCCAGGTATCTGGTGGGGGGGGCTCCATGACGACACAGAGATCTGGGCAGCGAGCGGCACGCCGACCGTGCCGCCACAGGACTGAGCGAAACGACGGGAGCAGGAGGAAGGCAGGGCAAAAATTCCTCACTGACAGCACGCCGACCCGGCGGTCCCGAGCCCCCCGAGCCCACCTCCGCCTCCTGACCCGAGCCCCACGGTGCGCCCACCTCCATGCCCCCCGGACCCCACACCCCCGCCCCCAACCCCAGCCTTACCCCGCGCCCGGTCAGCGGCGTGCCCCGCCGCCCACGTGAAGGCAGCTTCAACACCCTCCCCCGTCTTGGCCGAGGCCCACCGTAGCTCCGCCCCGACCTCGGCCGCGAGAGCCCGCGCCTCAGCCACCGAGGGGGGGGCGTCAGAGGCCTCGCCGCCCGACGTTGACGTCCCATCCCCCCCGCCCGGCGGCACCGCCGCTCCCACTTCCACCTGCTCCTCCTCCGCCCACCCGGGCCGAAGATCCGTCTTGTTGGCAAGAAGCACCACCACGCATCCTTCAGCTGGCGCGTTGGTCGCGCGGCCCGGCCCAACCCCCCCCCCCCCCCCCCCCCCCCCGCCCCCCCCCGCCCCCCCCCCCCCCC
>Ga0181576_10003390_pt1 | contig 11748 bp, 10 predicted proteins | sample 101ome_22_FD_132464 | JGI IMG/M metagenome (GOLD analysis project Ga0181576, IMG submission 132464) | Coastal salt marsh microbial communities from the Groves Creek Marsh, Skidaway Island, Georgia - 101412BT metaG (megahit assembly) | ecosystem: Environmental > Aquatic > Marine > Intertidal...
CACATTGTTGAGCAGTTCGAAGATGATTGGCGCGCGCGAGCGCTCTCCAGCATTCAGATAACTGTTGCGTGAGCTTAACGCCAGTCCATCATCGGCACGCGCTACCGGAGCTTCGATGATTTCGATCGGCATGCAGAGGACTTCAACCATTCGTTTGACGATCGCAAGTTGCTGGAAATCCTTGATGCCGAATACAGCTTTGTGTGGCTGCACAATGTTGAACAATTTTGTCACGATCGTCGTCACGCCAGTGAAGTGACCGGGTCGCGTGGCACCACACAGGATGTTTGTCATCGTAGGCACTTCGACGGTCGTTTGCTCCTCGATCCCGTTCGGATAGACCTCGGTGTCTGTCGGCGTAAACAGCGCATCTGCATGTTCCGCCTCGAGTTTTTCCACGTCAGCATCAAGCGTTCTGGGATACAGCGCGTAGTCTTCGTTCTTGCCGAACTGCAGTTGATTAACAAAGATCGAAACCACAACGCGATCGCCGCGCTGACGCGCAAGTTTGACCAGTTCCAAATGCCCCGCATGAAGGTTGCCGAGCGTCGGAACAAAGACGACGACTTCGTTGGCCAGGCGCCAGGCATTAACGGTTTCACGAATTTCAGAAAATGTTTTGCAAATACGCATGGTCATGATTATCCATGGTCAAACAACAGCGGAAGTGTTGTGGGTAAGGAATTACTCGAAACAATGTTCGGGTTGCGGGAAGCTACCATCACGGACTGCATCGCCGAAGCGACGAAACGCATCTTCAATACCGCTCGAACCTTCGAGGAAGTTACGAACAAAACGAGCTGGCCGCGGGCTCATTCCCAGTAAGTCGTGCATGACCAATACCTGGCCATCGGTGCCCGCTCCGGCACCAATGCCAATAACCGGCATACTGACGGCCTTTGTAATCTGCTCCGCCAATGCGGCAGGCACACATTCAAGCACCAAGAGGCTTGCGCCGGCATCGTCAAGTGCCTTTGCATCGGCCAAAATTTTATCTGCTTGCTCGTTGCTGCGCCCCTGAACGACATATCCACCGAAGGAATTGACTGATTGCGGCGTCAAACCCAGATGAGCACATACAGGTGCGCCACGCAGCTCGAGCTGGCGTATGGTATCGACCAACCATTCCCCGCCTTCCAATTTGACCATGTGTGCACCGGCGCGCATCAGTTTGCCTGCATTTTCAAATGCGGCTTCCGGTGATGCATATGACATAAACGGCATATCTGCGATGATCATTGCCGTAGTGGCGCCCCGTCTGACACAGCGGACGTGATAGCAGATGTCATCGACCGTGACAGGTAGGGTGCTGTCATGCCCCTGTAGCACCATGCCAAGCGAGTCGCCAATGAGAATCGTCTCTATGCCTGCGGCGCAGGCAAGGCCCGCAAAGCTGGCGTCGTAGCTGGTGATGCAGGCAAACCGTTTTTGCTGGCGCTTCAGTTCACGCAATGTACGTATTGTGACCTGTTTCATCCGTAATGAACCTGCTAGAAGAAAGTCGGGTTGAAATACTGTCGACCTGATCTTACCTTCGACAGGTACTCGACGAGCTGGCTATAGTGGTTTTCGTTATTGGCAAAGTCAATAGCGCCGGCGTTGACGATCAGCAGCGGCGCATCATCATAGTAATGAAAAAATTCACTGTAAGCGGCATTGAGCGCTTCAAGATACTGGACATCTATGGATTGCTCGTAAGGAATCGCACGGGACTTGATGCGATGAAGCAATTCATTTGGATTCGCCTGTAAATAGATCACGAGATCAGGGGTGGGAGCCTGGAGTCGGAGTTTGTGATAAACCTGCTGGTACAAATCAAACTCATTGTTGTCGAGATTCAGTTTGGCGAATAAACGATCCTTGTCGATCAAAAAGTCAGACACCATCGACGTGCTAAAAAGATCGTCTTTTGGCAGATCCTCAAGCTGGCGAGCGCGTTGGAATAGAAAGAATAACTGGGTTGCCAGTGCGTTACCGGCTCGATCCTTGTAAAAACGCGCCAAAAACGGGTTCTCTTCGGCCATTTCCCGCAGCAGAAGGCTGTTGAAGGTCACCGAGAGCTTGCGTGCGAGGGTGCTCTTGCCTGCGCCAATCGGGCCTTCTACGGCTATAAATCGGTATGGAGTGCCGTCACTCATGACGCGTCCTCCTCCAGCGGAGCAATACCCTCTACCCCCAGCGTTCGCCGCAGTTCAGCAACAGACTCGCCCGAGGGCAGCCTCAGGTCGCCCACAAGATCGCACAGCGGTGCAATCACAAAATTGCGCTCAATCATGCGCGGATGAGGCACATCGAGCCGTGCGGTCGCAATGATTTTATCGCCGTATAGCAATAGATCGAGATCCAGCGTGCGCGGTCCCCAGCGTTCAAGGCGTACACGCCCTGCGCTGTTTTCAATGCACTGGAGGGCGTCGAGTAAAGCGTGCGGTTCCAGCGCGGATAGCAGCTCGGCCACACCGTTTACATAGTCATTTTGTTCGCCGGGTCCGACAGCTTTGGTCCGGTAGAGTCGGGATACGCTGACCAGATGTGTCGATGGTATTTCTCCAAGCGCTTTGATCGCGTGTTTGACGATCGACACGCTATCGCCAAGGTTGCTGCCGATGCCGACGAAGCAGCGACTGGACTCAGGCTGTATTGACATTACTGGTTTTGGGGCGTCTTCGTCGGCGTCGTCGCGGTCGATCCCGTTTTTCACCGCTGTCGCGCCCACTGTTTTTTGCACTGTCCCGGTTATTCCCGTCGCGGTCGTCTCGCCCGTCGCGTCGAGAGCCATGCTCTATGGCTTGAAGCGGATTCTCTTCCTGGTAGCGGGTCCACCACTCTCCGGCGCCGTTAAGGTTTTCGCCGGACAGCTCTCTAAGCAAGATAAAGTCATACGCGGCGCGAAAGCGGGGGTGTGATGCAAGTTTCTTGGGTTGGCGACGCGCAACAAGTCGATGCTGCATTTCCCATATTTCACGCATCGGCATCGAGAATCGCTTGGGAATCGTCGTGCACATCGTCTGCTCTGCGATGATCTCAGGGATGGCTACCTGCAGCGCTGCGCCAATTGGCAATTCGTCTTGTTCGGCGACTTCATGTTGTCGTCTGACCAATGCTGGCCAGAGCAATGAGGCGAAAAGGAAGGCTGGGGTTACCGGTTTATCTTCCGCGATGCGTCTATCGCTGTTGCCAAGCGCCCTGACGATAAAATCACGCTCACTGGCATCCGAAGAGAGCGAGTCGGCCACGTCGGGAGCAAGGAACTCGAGCAAATCGTGCTCAACCAACAGGTCGAAGGTGGGTGCGCCGTACCCCGCGAGCAGCAGCTTGAGAACTTCGTCAAAAAGTCTTGCAGCCGCCACTTGATGAAGCATGTGACGTTGGCGGCCGATGGCCGCTGCCGCTTCACGGTGGAGTTCCAGCTTGAGTTTTGCGGCAAACCGAACCGCTCGTAACATCCTTACCGGATCTTCCTGATAACGCTGGTCAGGGTCTCCGATGACTCTCAGCAAGCGTTGCTCCAGATCCTCAACACCATTGCAGTAATCGAGCACTGTTTGATTGGTGGGATCGTAATACAAGGCGTTAACAGTAAAATCTCGCCTTAAAGCGTCCTGTTCCAGCGTGCCAAATACATTGTCACGGAGCAAAATGCCAGATGCGCCAGTGCGCTTACTGTCATCGTCGAACACATCATCGAACTCTTCTTCGGGATTGTCCGGTTCGTGATTGTGGTGTCCACGAAATGTCGTGACCTCGATGATTTCAGGGCCACAACGGACATGAACAATTTGAAAACGCCGTCCCACGATGCGTGAACGACGAAACAGATCTTTTATTTGCTCCGGTCTGGCGTCAGTGGAGACGTCAAAGTCCTTGGGCTCGCGGCCAAGTAGTAAATCTCTGACGCAGCCTCCCACCAGGTAGGCTTCAAAGCCGGCATTTCGGAGTCGAGAGCAAATTTCAACTGCATCAGAGCTGATGAGCTCTGGCGGTATTTTGTGTTCTTCGACTGAGTAGCGACGTGGCGCGATTGCGCTCGCAGTATCGGTCACAGGCGTATCAACTGGATAGTGTTAGAAATCCAAATGCAGGGTTATGCATTCACAGGATGCTGGCGGTAGATGTTATCACAAGGATTAAAGTTTTACCGCCCAATAAATACAAAGGGGAAGCAAGCTTCCCCCCCAGGTCTCAATCCAAGCAACTATTATTATTCGTGATTATTCTTATTTGCAAAGATATTTGCAGGACTGATGCCAACTTTTTAAACCCTTTTAAAAACAAAAGCTTAGCTATTTTGTTAATTTTTATTTTTCGTTTAGTTAACTAATTTGTTACCAAGCTGCCCATGATCTGTTACTGAAAGCCAGTATCGGTTGTTACGTCTGAGTAACGTCTTGGTAGGCCTGATGTTACGTCGTGTCACTGTCGCCGTTACCGGCTTTTTTTCGGGGAATTCCAAAACGCTGACGACGCTCCCAAAGGCACTTGCGACTAACACCCAGTTTGCGCGCCAATTCAGTCTCACTCATGTGATCCTGATTCTGAAGCACAAAGCGTTGGAAGTATTCCTCGAGCGATAATTCTTCCCCCTGATCGAGTGCGGCTGAAAAGCCCTCGTCTTGATCGCTGAAGTCGGGTTCTGCACGATCAGCTGTGTGGACGTCGAGACCGAGCAGGCTTGCGCTGATCTCTCTGGTCTCGGAAAGAATTGCGGCGCGTTCTACCGCGTTTTCCAGCTCACGGACATTTCCTGGCCAGTGATACTCACGAATGGCCTGCTGTGCGTCCGGTGTAAGTGACAAATCAGCTAAGTCCATTCGTTGTGCGATGCGCTGCAGCAGTGCGCGCGCTATGGTGACAATGTCCTCACCGCGATCTCTGAGCGGTGGCAGTAATAGCTCGACGACGTTAATTCGGTAGTAAAGATCCTGTCGAAAGCTTCCTCGCTCTGACAGGGTTTTGAGGTCGCGATGGGTTGCAGTGACAAGGCGCACATCGACCTTGCGAGATTGAACCGAGCCAATAGCACGGATTTCGCCTTCCTGAATAAACCTCAGTAATCTGGCTTGTGCCTCCAACGGCAATTCGCCAATCTCATCCAGGAACAGCGTCCCCCCGTCGGCGGCCTCAATCAACCCGATACGGTTATTTGCAGCGCCGGTGAAGGCCCCTTTTTCATACCCAAACAATTCCGACTCAATCAGAGTTTCGGGAATGGCAGCGCAATTCACGCAGATGATAGGCTGCTCGCTGCGTTTGCTGTTTCTGTGGATGGCCCGGGCGACCAATTCCTTACCAGTCCCGGTTTCTCCTCGGATCAGGACGGTTGCCGTTGTCGGTGCGACTTTTCGAATCTTGGCACTAATGTCCCGAATGCCAGCACATTGGCCGATAATGCCATCTGAATTATCAGTAACGCTTGCGGCACCGGTATCCGTTACCGCGTTGGTTGCCGAGTCGAGCAAGATACGTTTTATCGCACCGAGCATGTCGTCGTGGTCAAACGGCTTGGAGATGTAGTCGATAGCGCCCATGCGCATAGCCTCAACGGCAGAACGCAGGCTCGCATAACTTGTCATGATGAGAACGGGCACCGATCCCGCGAGCTTGATCAGGTCAGTACCTGGGCGTCCGGGGAGTCGCAAGTCGCTGATAATGAGATTGAAGGTGCTCAGATCAAAATTTTCAGTCGCCTCTGTCACGGAGGCGGCTTCTGAAACCCTGAAACGGTTGCGTTCAAGAAAGCGCTTTAGCGCCGATCTGATGATGGATTCGTCTTCGACCAGAAGTATCTCTGCCACGAATTTACTGCCTCGATCGTGTCATCCGGCTAGATTACCGGTCCGACAAAAATAGTCAAATACATTGTCGATCAGATCTGATCGGATCTAACGCTAAATGGCAATCTGATGCTCATTTCAGTCCCGCGCTTGCGCTCGGTATCGACCGGGCTTCTGGCGCTGATTTCGCCGCCCAGGTCACGAATAATCGAATACACCAGTGACAAGCCCAAACCAGTGCCTTCTCCGGGCGCTTTGGTCGTATAGAATGGCTCGTAAATATTATCAATCTGTGACGCGGGGATACCACAACCCTCGTCCACCACATTGATCAGAACCCCGGCTGCGGTGCTGCTCGAGTAAATCGTAATGGTCCCAAACTCATCACTTGCATCACGCGCATTGCTTAGCAGATTAATAAACACCTGCATCAGGCGCTGCGGCTCTGACTCAATCCGAACGTGGCGGTCGCATTCGTTCCTGAAATTGACTTCTTTCAGGTCCCGCCCCAGACCAATGAAATAGATGGCTTCATCGGCGAGTTCCGCGACGTTGCATACCTCGGTCATTCCGCGCTGATTGGCGCCCGAATGAGCAAAATTTACCAAGGTCTGAACAATATCGCCGATACGATGAGTTTGTCCAATGATCGCCAGCGCTTCTTCACGAACCGAGGCATCATCGCTCTCTGCAGCCAAATTCTGAGCGAGGCAATCAATCGCAGTTACTGGGTTACCAATTTCATGCGCGACCCCTGCAGCAAGCCGACCGATAGATGCCAGTCGTTCTGAGTGAATCAGCTCGTCCTGCAGCAGTTGGGTTTCCGTCACATCTTCAAGCACGATAAATCTGATGTCCCGGGTCGCCAGGTCGCTGAGCATCGGGTCGCTTCGATGCAGCGTGATCCAGTGACTCTGCCCCTTTAAGTTAACCTTCACGGCATGCTCGTGCTGTTCGCCCGAATCAATGAATTTTCGTAACAACCGCGGCCAGGGCCTGGGTAGCTGATCCAGATTACTGCCCAGAGCACGGGTGTCAGAAACATCTGTCATGACTGCCAGCGTCCGATTCCACATCACGATCTCGTTGTCTGCGTTGATGCCGCATATACCGACCGGCAACTCTTTGAGCGCTTCACGATAGAATCGTCTGAGCGCATCGAGATCAGCCGCGAGACCAGCGAGATTGCTGTCACGCAGGTTGTCAGCACGGATTTCGAGTTGATAAATGTCTTCCTTTTGGCTGGCATCAGAATCGTCGGTTGGCAGTTCCCGTTCCACAACGTCCATTGCCATTTGCGCGCCGAGTATTCGCGTCAGTTGCGCCTCAACACGTTGCCTGAGGATATATAGGGCGCCCGGCCGGTTCTCATTTTCGTCTATACCCATATCTGCAAGGGCGCGCCGAAACACCCTATCCGAGTGACGTGAGCCAATACTTCTTGCGAGCGCTTCGGGGAATTCTCGTGCCGAGCTGACTTTTAACTGCCTGCGTGAGCGACCAGTGAATGTATCAATGCTGCAGTTGATTGCAGCGTCTCGCTCCTCCTTGGATCGTTTGGTCAATAAGGACACCACGACCAACACCAGCGCATTCATACCAACGCTTGCAATCGCCTCGCTGGCCCAAACGTTGCCCTCAATGATGTTCAGTACCGGATGACTGACCAAGGACTCATGGACGCTGTGGTCGAACACAAAAGCCAGCCAAATACCCATCCCCGTTGCCAGTCCGGCGAACAGTCCGGCGCGGTTGGCGCGGGGCCAGTAAAGCAGGGCGGCAAGTCCGGGGATGAATTGCGCAAGACCAATAAAAGCGGAAAAACCCACATGCATAAGACTGTCTTGTTCCACCAGTCGGACCGATACCAGCACGGTCACAAGCATAATCACCGCGATCACCGCAGATCGTTGCTGTTTCAGGTGACGCGTTATTTGTCCGCCAGCAGACGGATACAGCGGTAACAGCAAATTATTGGTGACGCTGCCAGCTAACGCCAAAACGATCATGATGATGGAAGAGCTGGCCGCCGAAAACGCGATCATGAAAGCCAGCATGGCCGCAACCGGTCCGAGTTCGAGAGCAATCTTGGGCAAAAACAGCGCTGGCTCGCCGGCGATGCCGAGCTTGTACCCTGCCCATAGAATAGGCAGGACCGGCACGGCAACAGCAATCAAAAGAAACGGAACAGTCCACGTTGATTGCCGTATGGAAGATGTCCGAGGTGTCTCATAAATACCGGTGAAAAACAGTTGGGGCAAACTCAACGCGCTGACCATAAACGTCATGGTGAGTGCATAGCTCGATGGCGAGTTAACGCTTACAGATAATTGCTCAAGGATATCTGGCCGCGTAGTTAGCCATGCTCGAATGTCAGCTGGCGATCCGAATACCTCGTATATTGCCCACAGTCCCAAGACGAAAAATCCAACCAACTTGATGGCAGTTTCCAGCGCCATTGCCACCACCAAACCGTTGTGACGCTCCCCCGGACTGATTGAGCGAACGCCGAAAAGGATCGCGAATACGGTCATTCCAATTCCAAACCCCAGCGCGAGAATCGTATTGGCGTTGACGGAAGGCGTGACACCGCCAATTATCGAGACAACTGCAATCACCAGTTTGATCTGAAACGCAATCAGCGGAATACAGGCGAGTACTTGTGCGACGGTAATTACCGCTCCGGTGTATCGTCCGCGGAATCTGAATGCCAGAAGGTCTGGCACCGAGGAAAGTTGGTGCTGGTAGCAAATGTGCATCAGGGGAATCAGCAGCAACGGCGCGAACAAGTACAACGATCCTGTTCCGATGAAAAACCCCAAAAAACCGTAGCCATAATCTGCCGCAACGCTGGCCGAACCAAAAAACGCCCAGCTTCCGGCTAACACACCGAGTGATAGTGAATAGGTCGCCGGATGGGAGGCAACGCGCTCCGCGATTTTTCCTGTGTCGCTGGCCCAGGCGATGGCCGCCAGAACCGAAAGGTAGGCAAGCCCGATGAGCAGAAGTATCCCTGGATCAAACATCGTTTTTGGGCTTTCTGTAGAAACCAACATGCATAACCGCGATCAGTCCCAGCCACAACAAAAATGGGCGGTACCAACGCGTGCTGTCACTGGTCAGCCATTCGGTCAGAACGGGGCCCAGAAAATAGAGCAGTAGCATTATGAACAGCAGGATGCGATTGAGTTGCATATCGGCAGGCGTTGTTTTTTTCAGTCAGCTGATGGTAGCGGGCAAAAGCGTCATTTACCACTAACAGCAGCGGTCATCGCATCAAACCGATGCGTTATGCCGGAATGGAGGTCTTGCTGATTGGGGTGATCAGTAACCAGCGTTCAACCGCCCAATTGAGCAGCGCCGCCAGGCTTAAATCGTCAGGCGGAGGCGGAAAACCCAGTTGCTGCAGACACATCAGCACGTTTTGCATCGCATTGGCGTCATTTATGGCGGGCGCCTGTTGCTGTTTGCTCAGTTTGTTTCCTTCTTCGTCGACGAGCACAGGCACATGACTGTAATTCAAGGGCGCGAGGTGCAAGCGTTGTTGCAGCCAGATTTGTCTTGGCGTCGAATCGAGCAGATCTATGCCGCGCACTACATCCGTTATCTGCTGGAACTCGTCGTCCACAACCACCGCGAGCTGATACGCAAATAGCCCGTCCCGCCGGCGCAGAATAAAGTCATCTGCAGGTGATGGGTATTCGAATGTTTGCGGACCCTGATATCGATCGGCAAAACGATACGTATGTGGGCCGTGAAAGCGTGCCCGAACGGAGAGCCCCGAATCATCATGTGGCTCGCTGGAATGAGGGCATATACTCGAATGTCTGCCGTCAGCAGCGCTAAAATCGCGGCGGCTGCAGCTGCAAAAGTAGGCTGCACGGTCGTGGAGCAACGCATCAAGCGCTTTTTGGTATGCGTTCAGGCGGCTGCTTTGGTACAGCACATCGCCGTCATGCTCAAGGCCGTGCGCGGCCAATGAGTTGAGGATCAGTCGATCTGCTCCCGGCTGTTCTCTTGGAGGATCAATATCTTCTATCCGGATCAGCCAACGCCCGCCATTGGCGCGGGCGTCTAGGTAGCTCGCTATTGCGGCAAAGAGAGACCCTGCATGCAGAGGACCGCTTGGCGATGGGGCGAAGCGCCCGCAATAAGGTCGATCGCTTCGGGGAGGCATCGCCAGAATCGAATCAGCCGTGTTCTTGCTTTTCCTTGATTTCCTCAAGGGTTTTACAGTCGATGCACATGCTTGCGGTCGGGCGGGCTTCCAGACGACGGATGCCGATCTCGATGCCGCAGGCATCACAGTAGCCGTAATCGTCAGCGTCGATACGCTCCATGGTGCTCTCAATTTTCTTGATCAGCTTACGCTCGCGATCGCGGGTACGGAGTTCGAGGCTGAATTCTTCTTCCTGAGTGGCACGATCTGCCGGATCCGGGAAGTTAGCCGCGTCGTCCTTCATATGGGTCACAGTGCGATCAACTTCTTCCATTAACTCTGAACGCCAGTTGTTCAAAATTCCGCGGAAGTGGTCTTTCTGCTTGTCATTCATGTACTCCTCGCCCTTCTTTTCTTTGTAGGGGGTGAAGTTCTTGAAGTCAGAGCTGGCTTTTTTTGTTGCTTTCTTCACTTGGTGCCTCTTGAAGAAGTCCAGCTGCGTCTTGCAGCTTGGTTGTCAATTCACAGGGAATGGCAATTCCCAAAAAAGGTCGCGCATTCTACCGGATTTTCACTCGGAAGTAAGTCTTTGAATCTCACACTTTTTCGCTGCCTCGATTTCAGAGGTCATGGGGCTCCTGGATGATCCTCATGATCACCGCCAAGCGCATACCGTATCAACGGCAGCATTCGTCTCACCGCGGTTCGGCCTTCGCTGATTGCATGATCGGCGGAGTCGAAATCCAGCAGTCCCATATTGGCCAGCCTGGGCGCAATAATGACGTCGGCGGGTTCGCCAGCAATGCGGCTGCGGGTGATTCGGTCCTGCATGATGTTGATGGCATTATTCATAACCGAGAATATGCCAGGCGGCTCTTCGTCACTTGGGCTGGGCGTGTCCAGGGGTTGTGCGCCGGAATCCAACCAATCAAGAATCGTTGACGGCGTGCGTGCGCGTAACCCGCTGGTGATGCGGTCCATCCAACCCGGTTCCTCGGCATCTTGCGCTGCGTTCGGTTCCTGGACTTTTCGTCCGATATAGGCCTGACGGCGTCCGCTGAGATCGTCGTTGAGGTTGACGGCAATGATCAGATCAGCCCCCAGAGCGCGACACACGGAGATCGGAACCGGGTTCACCAAACCGCCGTCGATCACCCAGCGGCGGTCATAGAGGGCTGGCGTGACCAGCCCCGGGATTGCGATCGAACAACGAACGGCATCCCAAAGGTCGCCGTGTTGCATCCAGAGCTCCCGACCGGTCTCGTAATCGGTGCCAACGGCAGCAAACGGCATTCCCAGCGAGTCGATGTCAGGGCTGCCGAAGCGTCGGCGCAGTTCATCTATCAACGTGCGCGCATCGCCAACGCCGCCCCGAATCATGGGTCTGAGGTTGAAATAACGGAAGACATCTCGCGAGGTCATAGTTCGCAACCACGACTCGAGCGCGTCCAGGTGTCCGCTCGCCTCAGCTGCACCGACCAGCGCGCCAATTGAACTGCCGACGATGATGTCCGCCTTGAGACCGATTTCCTTGAGTTCCTGCAGAACGCCTATATGCGACAATCCTCGAGCGGCGCCGCTGCCAAGAGCAACGCCGATTTTTACACTGGGTTCGATGGTTATTGGGTGATTGCTCAAGTGTCGCTCAGTTACATAAAAGGCTCATAAACGATGCAATGCTATCGCGAAAGCGGTTGGCAATGCAGTATCCTCGGCTGATGAATTCAGGAACAACAGTATCAGTGGTCGCGCCAGACTGGGACGCGCTGTTCGGCTTCGACGACAGGCATGTCGTCACGGTATCCGAGCACGCTTGCC
>Ga0181576_10003391_pt1 | contig 11746 bp, 12 predicted proteins | sample 101ome_22_FD_132464 | JGI IMG/M metagenome (GOLD analysis project Ga0181576, IMG submission 132464) | Coastal salt marsh microbial communities from the Groves Creek Marsh, Skidaway Island, Georgia - 101412BT metaG (megahit assembly) | ecosystem: Environmental > Aquatic > Marine > Intertidal...
ATGCAGGGCCGGCAGATAAAAGTCGCAGCGAAAATCACCCTCGACCGGAAGTTTTCGCCGGTGAGCGTGCACGATCTCGCTCATGTACAACCAGTGGCAGATCATGAGTTCGGCCCGACTGCGTAAAACATGCCCGTCCAGCGCACGCAAGCCGTCGCCGCCCTGAACGTGTATCTCTGCGTCGGCATCGGCAAACAAATCACGCTCTACCGTATCCCCTAGATGCTCGTACGCATGGACCACGTGTAAATTGGCATCGAGCACCTTGTTACCGACAATCGTAGCCGGCCAACGCACAAAGGGGACACCAGTATCCTTGTCCTCAGACTGCACAGCGCCAAGCGCCTTTCCTCGATCGGCCACCAACCAGCCCTTAACGCCCGAACGAATCCATCCAAGTTCAAGCAACAAAAGATTGGTTTGACGAGGAGTTAAACCGATTCTTCCGGCTAATTGCTGCACAGACAGCAAGGTATCCGGTCCGGTCACATTGAAGATTCGATGATTCATGACGGTATCGGGCCAAACGATATAACGTCCGAACTTGTCGCTGGATCGATATCGTCCACCCTCAAACTCGCCCTTGCCCGTCAAGGTCCAGCGCTCGTCTTCGCGTCGAATCCAGCCATTCTCGGCAAGAATCCCGAACAACTCTCTTGTCGGGAGCCCCAAGGTGCGGGCGAGTGCCGATCCAGACAGAAAATGATCGTTAGTAGAGGGCTTTTCAGGCATCGTTGTTGTCCACAAAATCTGTGGATAACTTTGAGGATAAGTGTTGGGTATACAGCCCGAAGGCGCTGAACACATAGGCTTCTGTTAATTTGATCAAAATTTGATCAATGCTATATTTTTCTTTATTAATCATATACTTAAAATGTTTACTTAAAGCGATTTTTCACAAATATGACATTTGTATTACATTTGAGTCACGTTTCTAATTGGGTCGCTCAAAGTGTGCATAACAACTGCGACCAGCTCCTGTCAACCCTTCTCATATAATTTCTTTAACGCCGAATATAATCGCTCAGGAAAGCCCTCTTCTTCGCTATCCATATGCGCCAAAAGCTCGGCTAAATGCTCGTTATCTTCCCGCCCTGCCCATAATTTGCGGTAGCTTCCATCTTTATAACCGTGATCCTGGCGGAAGAAGTTGAGCACATTCTTGCCCACATAAGATCGGTAGAGATCATCCAGACCCATCCCGGCGGCTGCCAGCATTGACCAGAAGCTGCGCACAGAAAACATTCGATCCACCAAAACTTGCCCAGCCAATGCTTCGACAGCCTCCAGCATTGGCAAGGTCGCCACGCCGCCTTCGGCTAATTCGGCGGCCATGGACTCTGCGATATCAGCGGGCCCAGTCTGCTCATCGAAGCACATACTCATCCCGAAGTGCCAGATATCCACGATCTCCAAACGAACCTGCTCCATGTCCGGTTCCTGATGCTTCCACCATTTGTAACCGTAATGCTCAATTAACTCACCACATTCGATCCAAAGGGCGCGATACCACTCAAAGTTTTGGGCGATCCAGTCAGGATGGACTTTTTGATTCATTCTGTTCTGCATCTCGAGCATCGTACGCAGTTGTTGTTCTACCTTTGGCATCCAATTTTCCTCAGTCTTATCAGCAGTGCAGAGAATTGCATAATCACCGGCCGTCACCAAGCAAAACAAGTCTCTAAACTTTGTACAAAGACTTGTTTAGGCGGCATCAAGACAATAATATACTGTATATATGTACAGTATATTGATATGAAAACACTCCCCGAAAATTTGCGCCATCATCCTGACATCTGGCAAGCCTCACAGTTACGTGGGCAAGTCCGTGGCGCTCAAATATTACCTACCGGTCACGAGCTGCTCGACAAGCATCTCCATCTGGGAGGCTGGCCAGGTGAGGCCTTGTCCGAAGTCCTGGTACAGCGTACCGGCATCGGTGAATTCCAATTGGTAGTTCCTGCCCTGCTCGGCAACAACACTGATCATCGCAGCCTGTTTTTGGTTGCACCGCCATATATCCCTTTTGCGCCGGCACTGCATCAGGCCGGGGTCAGACTGGAACAACTGGTCATCATCAAAGCTATCTCGCTACAAGAGCAGCTCTGGAGCATTGACCAGATCCTGCGCTCTGGCAGCAGTCGTGCCATCCTAAGCTGGTTCCCACAGCAGCAACCCGCATATGCTGATCTCAGACGTATGCAATTGGGCGCTCGCAACCATGCAAGCGCTGTTATTGTGTTTCGTCCGATCCAATACGCACAAGAACGCTCGCCGGCAGCGATGCGTATGCAACTGGAGCATCACAATGACCATCTGACTGCGACAATTATCAAGCAACGAGGCGGTTGGAGCGGCCAGCGACTGGACCTTCATACCAACACCTCATCTGGCTGGCAGAGCGTACCGGCTTCAATGCTGCCGACCGTTACTCGCCAGCCCAAGCCAAAGCCCCGTCCCGGCTACCATAAACTGCCGCCTCCGGAGCAAGCTCCACCCCTGCTGATCGAACCTCGCCACTGAGCCCCATGATGCTCTGGCTCCATCTTCACTTCCCGCAACTCCCATTGGAGGTTTTCAACCTTGATCGGGATGATGTTGCCGTTGTAGTCAGCGAAAAACGATTGGTATGTCGCTGTAACAAACGCGCTTCGGAGCATGGCATCCGCCCCGGTATCTCGGTGGCTACAGCACGAGCACTGCACGACAACATACGTATACTCGAGCGCCGTCCACGTAGCGAACATGCCTTGCTCGGTAATCTGGCCGATTGGGCATACAGCTACAGCTCTCTGGTCAGCGTCGAGCCACCAGATGGCGTAGTACTTGAAGTAGCTGGCAGCGAACGCCTGTTTGGTGATCTAAAGCACCTACTGAACACATTGACGCAAGGATTGGAAGAGCGCGGCATAAGCTATCAGCACGGTCTGGCACCAAGTCCGGAAGGCGCTCGTTTGCTGGCCTTGAGCGGAATGTCTGAACAACCGGGAGATCCGGACTGTCTCATACCTACTGACGTACAGGCGTATCGCAACACAATATCCCGTCTCTCACTGGAGGCCCTTGACTGCTCGCCACGGCAATTGCAACGCCTGCAACAAGCCGGCCTAAGCTCAATCGGAGATATTATGGCCCTGCCCCGCGCATCAATCGGTAAACGGTTCGGTCAAGAGTTTCTGAACTACATACGTCGTCTCAATATCGAGCAGCATGACGCACGCAAAGCATACTCACCGCCTGAAAAATTTCACAGCGTGCTGCATTTCCCGGATCCAGTTCAAAATAACGCCGGACTGCTCTTCCCGATGCAGCGCCTACTCCGTGAGTTAGAGCAATTTCTTGCCCGCAGGCAGGCTTTTGCACGTCAGATCATCTGGCGCTTTATTGATACTGCCAATCAACCCCACGAAATGCCGGTCAGATGCTCTTTGCAACACAACAGCATCGGCGCGATGCTGGAACTGACGCGACTGACGCTGGATAACATAAAGCTCGGCAGTATGGTAGAAAGCATCGCCCTCGAATGTCGTCAGTTCAGCTTGACGGAACAGCTCAGCGATCAACTGTTTGCCGACCACCAGAGTATCAACAGCCAACAACAGCAGGATGCCTTCAGACTCCTGCTCGACCGTTTAAGCCTACGACTGGGGCGAGATGCTATCTATACGATACAGCCAAGAGACGGCCACCTACCAGAATTCAACTGGCGCCTGATGTCAGCCGGCGACCACCAACATGCCACCACAACAACCACACCCGTTGGCAGCCGTCCGCTCTGGCTACTCCCAACACCACAACCGTTACGTGCGCATAATGGCACGGTTTATAACAAACGGGCGCTGAAGATTCTTAATGGACCAGAACGTATTGAGTCAGGGTGGTGGGAATCGGTCGGTAGTATCCGTGACTACTACATCGCCATTGAAGACGACGGTGCACTTTGCTGGATCTATAAAGACAACGTACAGGCACAATGGTACCTGCACGGGTATTTTGGATAGAGGTGTGTTACTGAGGCCGCAACCGCACCAACGGTCTTGCCAACATGCCGATCAACCCCGGCAATTGAACCGGCGCATCAAGCACAGACAAACACAAGCAATCATCGTATTGAGACGCGGTTGGGCAGTGAACATCGCCTGGACCACGCATCACGAAGTCGCCCTCACGGTACACGCCGTCCTTGTCAGAGAAACTGCCCATCAGTACGACGGTCACTTCGTTACCGCGATGATTATGCTGAGTAACGCGTGCTCCCGCTTTAATATGATGAAGCGCTACTTCCCTGCCGGTATCGCCATACTGGAGCACAGAGGCTCGCAGCCCCTTGCTCACCTTACGCCACTTCATCGCCTCAAACCCCTTGCTGGGTATAAGGTCACGCAGCGCACTGGGAACCGGGAAGTCGACCGCGCTCACCTGATCTGAACGCGCGGGCGCAACCAAGCTTGCATCGATCCGAGAGAATAGCTTTTCCAATGCGTCATCACTGACACTGGAGGGCTCCAGCGCCTCGAACATCGCCGCACCTACTCGCTCTAAGGACCGCACCTGAGTTCGGCACTTGGAACAATATTCCAAGTGGACAGACACCGGCAAGGCGAACGCTCCAGTCAGAGCACCGGCCGCGTAATCATTCAACATGCTCAGGTCCGGGTGGAAAGACACCTGGCCACAATCACGATTCATTCTCATTCGCCCAACATTACCTTCATTTTTCCAAGTGCAAGTCGTATCCGGGACTTAACCGTCCCGAGCGGCAAATCGAGCTCTTCAGCCACTTCGCTGTGCGACTTGCCTTCCATATATACCTTCGCGATGATCTGGCGCTGCTCAACAGGCAGTTGCCTCATCGACTCGTTGATGCTCACTTCCAGATTCTTTTGGGTGGCATCCTGTTCGAGTACGTCATCATCGGTGCCGAGATCCCACATTTCATCGACATCAACTTCCTCATGAAACCGGAATTTCTTTCTGAGGAGGTCTATTCGACAATTTCTGGCCAGTGTGTAGATCCACGTCGTTGCGCTGGCTTTCTCGGAATTGAACGTCATCGCTCGATTCCAGACCTTCAACATCACTTCCTGCACCAGCTCTTCGGCCAATGCATTGGATGACATGCCCGGACTGGAGAGCGCGAACGACTTGATCAGCGGCGCAAAATGCCCAAACAATTCGGCAAAAGCCGAGCGGTCACGGTCGCTGGCGACGCGCTCAAGAAGCGGCGTCCACTTGTCGACCTTGGGACTGGGGCGGGCAGTTTCTGTATTCATATGCGAGTATGATGACGAAGCCGAACCTGCCTGTCCACCCGACCTGGATCTAAACGGTAAAACACGTGCTAAGCTCATAGTTTTTTGGCCACCGACACAACCGTTGATTACATGGGATTTACGCTACCGTATCGACACTGGATCACTCTCCTGATAACGATCAAATGTGAAATTTCTCTAATCCGGCTCAATTGAATTCCCGTACATCCGGTGCGGGAACAAGGCGCGGAGTTTAAATTTGGATATAGCAATAATTGGTGCCGGCATATCAGGCATGGGAGCAGGCTGGCTACTCTCGCGCAAACACCAGGTCACCCTCTACGAAGCCGACACTCGCCTTGGCGGACACACGGCAACCATAGACGTCACGGTCAATAACCGAGACTACGCCATCGATACAGGGTTCATCGTTTTTAATGACCGAACCTACCCATTGTTCAATCGCTTATTGGCCGAAATCAACGTCGACTTTCAGCCAACCGAGATGAGTTTCAGCGTCAGCAGCGAAGTCGATGGCCTTGAATACGCTGGCACCAACATCAATACCCTGTTTGCGCAGCGCAGCAATATTGTCAGCCCCCGCTTCTGGCGGCTGATTCGGGATATATTGAGATTCAACAAGGAGTCACAGCACGATCTTGAGCAAGGACACGTGAGTGACAACATAACGCTTGGCGACTATTTGCGCGAAAAGCGTTACTCGTCGGTGTTTCGCGATCGCTACTTGGTCCCCATGGGCGCCGCCATCTGGTCATGCGGCATGAGCACGATCGAGCACTTTCCGCTGCGATTTTTCATACGCTTCTTCCGCAATCATGGTTTGCTGGACATTACCAACCGTCCACAGTGGCATACCATTATTGGCGGCTCCAGACGCTATATCGCACCGCTCACCCGCCCCTACGCTGATCGGATAAAGTGCGGCGATCCGGTTAGCCGCGTGCTCAGAAATGACTCGGGCGTGGAAATTGTCTTCGAGTCCGGCGCTCGCCAGCATCATGATGCGGTGGTCTTTGCGTGTCATAGCGATCAGGCCCTGGCGCTATTGGATCAGCCAACGCCGGCTGAACAACAGATTCTGGGGGCAATCCCCTACCAGGCCAACGAGGTTGTGCTTCATACCGATGAAAAGCTCCTTCCGGCCAGACGTTTGGCGTGGTCGAGCTGGAACTATCGACTGCGGGCAGACAACCCCGATTGCGCCGTGCTGACCTACGATATGAACATACTTCAACATATCGATAGTGAGCAGACGTTTTGCGTAACCATGAACGATACCGATCATATCGCACCCGACCGCATCCTCGGCCGCTATAACTATAGCCACCCGGTATTCACAACCGCCGGCATTCAGGCGCAACAACGCTGGTCGGAGATTAACACCGGCCGCACCTGGTTTTGCGGTGCCTGGTGGGCCAACGGATTTCACGAGGATGGATTTGCCAGCGCCGTACGCGTCGCCCGCGAACTGGGAGTCGACTGGTGACAGAGAGCGCCATTTACACTGGGCGCATTCGTCATCGGCGGCATACACCGACGGAGCACACCTTTAATTACGATATGTGCATGCTCTACCTCGACCTTGAGGAGCTGCCCGACTTGTTGGATCGCACACCGTTCTGGTCGCGACACCGAGCGGCACTTGGGCGTTATAAAAGGAAGGACTTTCTTGGCGATCCCAGCCAACCTCTGCTGGACAGTGTTCGCGATTTGGTGGAATCTCAAACAGGAACACGCCCCGGCAGCGTCCGGCTGCTGGCCAATCTTCGCTACTTCGGCCACCTCATGAATCCGATTGCCTGCTACTACTGCTTTGATGCGAGCAGCGGAAATCTGCAGTCTATTGTGGCTGAAGTGACCAATACGCCTTGGGATCAACGCCATTGCTACGTGTTGAAGACGCGATCCGACGGCGGTCTGGACGATATTCATTTCACCAAGCAGCTGCATGTCTCTCCGTTCAATCCATTGTCGATGGAGTACCGTTGGCGGAGCAGACCTCCCGGTGACCGCTTGTCCGTTCATCTTGAGAACCGTATGAATGGCGCGGTAGTATTTGACGCAACACTAAAAATGAAACGCGAAACGATCAGTCCCGGCGCACTCAACCGTCTTTTGTTTAAACGCTATCCGCTGATGACCTGGAACATCACATGGCGAATATATAAAGAGGCCTTGAAGATAGCACTCAAACGCATCCCGTTTTATTCGAATCCGCACACCAACGTTGCTTGTAAGGAGTCAACTTAATGGACACGACGACAGCGCGAACGCAGCAAACATCAAAAGGCGAATCCGCATCGTCCTGGAGCACTCGTCTGACGCGTAGCCGCTTACTGGACAAGCTTGGTCAGCTCGAGCATGGCTGCATCGTTATTGATGATGCCGATGGCACCTACCGAATTGGCAATCCCGGACTGCGCACTGATTTGGTTGCGCATGTTGAAGTGGTGGATGATGCTTTTTATGACAGCCTTGCCGAGTCGGGCAGTATCGGCGCTGCCGAATCATTTATCCGCGGCGAATGGCGAAGCTCTGATATTGTTAGGGTGATGCAGGTAATGGCCGCGAACATCGATCTGCTAAACCATCTGGACGATGACACGTCGATTCTCGAGCGCCTGTCACTGAAAATGCTGCATTTTTTCAACCGGAACAACCGCAAAGGTTCAAAACGCAATATTCAGGCGCACTACGACCTTGGGAATGATTTCTTCTCGTTGTTCCTCGACCCGACAATGATGTATTCCGCGGCCGTATTCGGGGATGACCCTCACTGCCTTGAGACCGCCTCGCGCCAAAAACTTGATCGTATTTGCCAGAAACTTGAACTGAGCCCTAACGACCATTTGCTGGAGATAGGAACCGGTTGGGGCGGCATGGCAGAACATGCGGCAAAGCATTACGGCTGTCAGGTAACAACCACCACCATCTCCAAAGAGCAATACGAATACGCCTGTGCACGCATCCATGCGGCCGGTCTTGAGGACAAGGTCACCCTACTCCTTCAAGACTATCGGGATCTCGAGGGAACCTACGACAAGCTCGTGTCAATAGAAATGATCGAAGCTGTCGGACACCGTTATCTACCGGAATTTTTTCGAAAGTGTGGTTCACTCCTGAAACCCCATGGACTATTTGTTCTGCAATCAATTCTGATGCCTGATCAGCGCTACGACCGCGCCAGAAAGAGTGTCGATTTTATTCAGCGGTACATATTCCCGGGCGGCTTTTTGCCATCAACTGGGCGTATCGCCGAGCATCTGGGCAAACAGACCGATATGCAGATCATGGATATCGACGATATCACCCTCGACTACGCCAAAACGCTCCAACATTGGCGCGAACGCTTCATCGAGCGAAGCGAAGACATTCAGGCGTTGGGCTTCGACGATCAGTTCAGCCGCCTGTGGGAATATTATTTCGCCTACTGCGAAGGCGGCTTCAGAGAGCGGGCCATCGCCACCGCGCAATATGTGATGGCGAAACCAAGATATCGACCGGCGGCCGAATAATCTCTCAATTGATGCAGGCATAAACCACTATGACGGCCTTGGTCTGGTTTCGAAGCGATCTTCGCACCGACGACAATACTGCGCTTTACAACGCGCTAACGCGTCACGAGCAGGTCGTTGCCTGTTATTTTCTGACACCGGAACAGTGGACCGCGCATGATAAGGGTCCACGGGCATTGCAGTGGATCTGGCAAAATCTGATGTCACTGCGAAGCGAGCTTGCCGAGCACGGTATCCCCTTGTATGTGCTGAACAGTTCGAGCTACATGAGCATTGATGAGGAGCTTGGGCGGCTTATCGCTGAGCATCAGGTCTCTGATATCTACTCCAATATCGAGTATGGCGTCGACGAACTCGACCGGGATACCAGAATCCAACAGCGTTTGGGGCAATCGGGTGTCGAATGGCACGCTTACCACGATTACACCCTGATGCCACCGGGGTCGGTATTAACGCAAAATGGCGCACCATTTAAAGTGTTTACGCCCTTCAAACGCGCCTGGATAGCCCAGCTTAAGGGAGAAACGATCCCCTGTTTAGCCATGCCCAAGCGTCCATCGGTGGCGCCCATAACGCCGCCACCGTTACCCGAGTGGCGTCCGCCGGCAGCTGAGATTGATGTGAACTGGTGGCCAGCGGGCGAGCACGCTGCCAAGGAAAGACTACTCACCTTTACCGAGCACACGTTGTCACGATATCAGGAGCTTCGCGACATCCCGGCAATCGATGGAACGTCCAGACTCTCGCCATACCTCACGCTCGGTGTGATTTCCGTGCGCCGCTGCTTCGAAGCGGCGCTGGCCTTCAACAACGGCGAATGGAGTAGCGGTAACAGCGGTGCAACAACGTGGCTGAGCGAGCTTATTTGGCGCGAGTTTTATCAGCATGTGCTGAGCGCTTTTAACCATATCAGCAAGCATCGTGCATTCAAACCTGAGACGGACGCGCTTAAGTGGCGCGCATCGAGTCAGGAGTATCAAGCTTGGTGTGACGGTCGAACGGGTTATCCATTGGTCGATGCCGCAATGAAGCAACTCAACCAAACCGGCTGGATGCACAATCGAATGCGTATGGTGACAGCCATGTTTCTGAGCAAATACCTGATGCTCGACTGGCGACTCGGCGAGCGCTATTTTATGGAACAACTGCTCGATGGCGAACTCGGCGCAAATAACGGCGGCTGGCAGTGGTCGGCGTCAACCGGTACGGATGCGGCACCCTACTTTCGGGTACTCAGTCCGATACGGCAGGCCGAACGATTTGATCCCGACGGCGCTTTCACGACCCACTACCTGCCAGAACTCGCCGGTGTGAGCAAAAAATCGCTGGTCTCTCCGGGCTGCCCAGAGCTTCTTGCCCGAGGATATTCCGCGCCCATTGTAGATCTGAAGGTGGGACGCGATCGGGTCATCGATGCGTTTAAGTCATTGGATAAAAGCGGAGGCTAGTGCAATGTCTACTCGCGTGTTACTGAATATTGTGATCTTTCAGGCCGGATGGTTTGCGTCTATCGTCTGGTTGAATACTGGCGCATTGGCAGCGCTGGTGATCGGTGCCTCGCTGCACTACCTGCTGATAAGCCGCAGCATGCCAGAATGGCTCGTTATAGCGGCAGGCGCAATGTTGGGCGTGTCCATGGACATGGCCTGGCAACGATTGGGGCTCGTGCACTACAGCGAAACTCTGGCGGGAGGCTTTCCATTCTGGCTCTGTGTCATTTGGGTTTTGTTCATGACGACACTCGCCCATTCGCTTCAGTGGCTGCAGCATAATCTCGTGCTGGCCAGCGTCGCTGGTGCATTGGCAGCGCCCTTTAGCTATTGGGCCGGGGTAAAACTCGGAGCGGCAGAGCCCATCATCGAGACATGGCAGCTAATGCTTGTAATCGGTAGTGGCTGGGCGTGCCTTTTACCTCTGCTTGTGTTTATCATGCGCTCAGCGCTAAACCCCGGAGAACAAGTATCATGATAGCCGTTCTCAGAAAGTACATCGTTTCGTGCTCGTGTTTTTGGGCGGTTGTTATGAATGCCGCCGCCACCGATCCCGCAGTGGTCGTCGTGGGCGACGCCTACTCGCAGAGTGGCAACCTACTGATATATACCGAAACACATCGCATCGAACCGCTGCAGCACACAGTGTCTTACAGGTCTGCTGACGGTACGCTTATCGCCGAGAACAGCCTCGACTACAGCAACGATCGATTTGCGCCGGCCTTCCAGCAGCGCAATTTAGAAGAGAACAGCACCCGCGGCGGTCGATGGACCGAGCAAGGGTACGAGTTATTCAGGGACGATCGGGCCAGTGTTATCGATGCCTCACCGCCGCTGGTCGCGAGTTCGGGTTTTAATGAGTTCATCAAAGCTAATCTTGAGCGCCTGCAAACTGAGCGCAGCATCGAGTTCAATTTTGCATTGCCCGACCGACTTGATACGGTAAAGCTCAAGGCGACCATGGACCGAGAGGCCGATAGTGACCTGCGCCTGATAAAAATCCGAGCCGCCAACGTGTTTCTCGCGGCGTTTGTCCCGGACATTAATCTTTATTACGACCAACGCGGGCGCCTCGCCCGTTATGAAGGCCCCAGTAATGTAAAGATTGAGGGCGCTGACGTCATGGTAAGCATCCAGTATCGCTATGAGGGTGATACCGACACTGCTCAGAGCGAGTCGCGACACGCAGGAAATTATTCCTCCTGACAGTCTGAACCACAGTCTCTCCCAGAACGTACTTGTTCATATGTTGGGAAGACTATTTATGAACCATTGCTTACGTCTTGATGAATCGATCTCGGTCGAGCGCGGCTTATCGGATGTATTCGCTTACATCTCAACGTTCAATCGCATAGAAGAATGGGACCCCGCCGTCGCTCGCGGGACTCGACTCACCGCAGGTCCGGTCGGCGTCGGCAGCGAGTTCCGGATCGATATGAAATCGGGCATATCGCTTCGCTACACCGTC
>Ga0181576_10003397_pt1 | contig 11733 bp, 14 predicted proteins | sample 101ome_22_FD_132464 | JGI IMG/M metagenome (GOLD analysis project Ga0181576, IMG submission 132464) | Coastal salt marsh microbial communities from the Groves Creek Marsh, Skidaway Island, Georgia - 101412BT metaG (megahit assembly) | ecosystem: Environmental > Aquatic > Marine > Intertidal...
TAAGGAACGAATGGAGAGGTATTGGGGGGGTTTCCTTCAGAGTTTTTCCAACTTCGGAGGATACGTTTGGCGTGAGATCACGTTTCAGGTAGATCCTTGGTATGTCAATTACTTCTGGTGGTTGATCGTGCTTTCGCTCGTCGTTTGGGGACTCGAGATCCTTTTTTCCATGGAGGAAGAACCAAGCCAGGATCCGTAAGGATTTTTGGTTGGACACCTTTTACATGTTCTTCAACTTCTACATCTTCAAGCTGGTCATCTTCATGGCATTCTCTAATGTCACAGAGATGGCTTTTAAAGATCTCTTTGGCGGTGACCTTTCGAAGTTCCCATTGATCGATATCTCTACCCTTCCGGGTTGGGCTCAATTGCTCATATTCTTTGTTGCCACGGATTTCATCCAGTGGTTCACCCACGTAATGCTCCATCGCTTCGATTGGTTGTGGCAATTCCACAAGGTCCATCACTCGGTAGAAGAAATGGGCTTTGCCGCGCACCTTCGCTATCACTGGATGGAGAATGTGTTCTACACCCCCATGAAATACATTGCGGTGATGCTGATCGGAGGCTTCACACCCGAACAAGCCTACATCGTTTTCTATATCGCCATAGCGATCGGCCACTTGAATCACGCCAATATTCACCTCACCTACGGACCGCTCAAGTACATCCTGAATAATCCCGTCATGCACCTGTGGCATCACGCCTATCACCTGCCTGAGGGAAAACAACACGGCATCAACTTCGGCATCTCGCTGAGTATTTGGGATTACATGTTCAGAACCAACGCCATTCCAAAAGACGACGGAGAGATCGAACTTGGCTTCCCCGGACTGAAGTCCTTCCCAAAGACCTTCGGAAGTCAGCTTTTCTACGGCTTTCGCAAGGAGAAATAGCCTCCTATCATATACTCTCCATTTCAAGTAGTGGGCATAGGTCAAGGTGGTTATCTTTGAGATGACCGTATATCAAGACCATGGACGTAAGGATCAAAGAGCTACTATCAGAGAAATTCCCAATGTTCGAGCCTGAGCTTATCGATAAGCTGGCCACGTGGGGCACCCTAAAAGATTTCGAGGAAGGAGAAGAAATGATGAGGACGGGACAGTACTTCCGTTCGACTCTTCTCATTGTTGAAGGACTTGTAAAACTATACCGCGAGGGGGATGATGGTGGCGAGTTCTTCGTCTACTACATCGAACCCGGCAACGCCTGTGCTCTCTCCATGGTTTGCGCTTCCCAGAAACGTACGTCTGAGGTCATGGCCCGAGCTATGACTCCTTCTAAAGCCATTCTCGTACCCATCGATGAGATGGACCAACTGATGCTGGAGCACCGCTCTTGGTATTACTTTGTTCTGGAGACGTACCGAGCACGATTTGAAGAACTGCTCACCGTGATCGATGCGATTGCTTTCAAAGCCATGGACGAACGACTCGAGTTCTACTTGATCAAACAAGCTCGCACGCTCGAATCGACGGTCATTCAAACCACTCACCAAGAGATCGCCAACGACCTCAATACGTCAAGGGAAGTGATCTCCCGTCTTCTGAAGAAGATGGAACAAAACGGAATGATCAGCCTGCAGCGCAATCAAATAGATCTCGCGCCGTTGTTTGAAACGATCTGATCATGTTAAAGGCCCTCAGTGCATATCGACAGTCCTTAGGCTTTCTTTTCAAGCACAAACTGGGTTGGTTCCTTTGGTTCCCGATCATCATCACCGTATTGGTGTTCTTCGGTGGATTCAGCCTCACCTCGTGGGCTACCAAATCCATCTCTGACACCATCGATATTTGGCTTGAGAGCATCGACTGGCTACCGGAATGGATGAGCGTCGTGCAAGGCATTATCTATTGGATCCTCTGGATCGTCATGCGGATCATCCTCTACTTCATCTTCGCCTTCTTCGGAGGTACGGTCATCTTATTGATGATGGCGCCTATCCTCACCTGGTTGAGCGAGAAAGTAGCCGAGAAAATGGAAAAAGAGGTACCGGTATTCAGCATCACCCAGTTCACTCGCGACCTCACCCGAGCCGCGGGACTTGCTATCAAAAACGGGGTGATTCAATTGGCTCTTTCATTCGGTTGCTTCCTCCTCGGATTCATTCCCTTGGTCGGTGCGGTTGCACCTTTTCTCCTTTTCTTGATCAATGCATACTATTACGGATACAACTTCATCGATTACTCCTTAGAGCGAAAACGCTATTCTGTGAAAGACAGCAACCGCTTCGTGTGGAAGCATAAGACCACGACTATGAGCATTGGCTCACCCTTTGCCCTCTGGATGCTGATTCCTTTCATCGGACCCATGACCGCTGGCTTTGTCGCCATCTTCGCTACGGTGGCCGCCACCATCGAAATGGAACGGATCGATGAACGACTGAGACTTACACAAGAATGAGATTTTGTCTTTCCCTTTTTACTTCGCTTCTATTGATCAACACCTTCTCTGGCTGCAAACGTGATAGCCAAAAAACGGAACCTGACATTCTCATCGAAAACGCTTTTGCTTCGAGTGTTGGATGGACCTATGAAGTAAGAGAAGGATCTGAATACGTAGAAAGGCCTTCGTCAGAAGTGATCTCGAACGGCGCGCTTAACGAAAGTTTGTATCAAGGTGAGGGTTGTGCGAGATCCCGCCTATACAGATCGGTGGAAACGGAATTCACCTCATTGGAATGGGCCGCTTCTGACACACTTTCACTCCGTCTGATCGGACTCTCCTGCGATCTCACTGCGATAGGCGGAGCTAGCCTGGAGCTTGCTTTCGGAGACCATCAGTTAGACCTGTATATACCCTACTTACCAGAACAGAACGAAGTGAAGATCGATGTGGTGAATGATCAAGTAGTTCAATTCTTGATCGATGGAGAGGAAAGTACTTCTAGTATTGAACCGGAAGTGATCAATTTGAGTTCGCCGGCGTACAAGATGCAATTCAATTTCGACGCATGCGGCGCCGACCTGTACGCAGGAATCGAAGTAGAGGTCTCTGACCTTCAGATCTCGAGGATCAAAGCGCAGGAATAAAGGCTCAATTCACGAATTTGAACTCCTTCATCACTTTCATCGCTGCGCCGTCGTGAATAGATGGATGCTCGACAATTGAAGTATAGGTCAAGATGTAGGCAATACCGTTGTTCATCATCAATCTTTGCTGATAGGCCAGTCGAAAAATGCCTTGTTGACCTGAATAACTCAACCAATAATCGCCCTCTCTCTTCTCATGAACTAGGTTCTCCATTTCGGTGACATAGTCTTTCAATGCCACCAACGCACCCTCGAAATACTCATCAATAGTGACCGGATGATCGGATACATCCTCCATCGTCAAGGTCACATTCTCTTGAAAAAAATCTTGGGCAGAATCAGGAGGAGATAAAACAACGAATACCGTCCCTATCTTTCCGCTCGTATCTACAGACCAATCCTGCGGATATTGCGCAACGGCACCTATGCTATTAAGCTTGAATGTATTCCACCCGTCGGAATCTTCAGTAGCCATTGACTCGACCGTATCAGCATTCGAATTCCCTTGCTCACAGCTATAGAGAGCTATACTCAAGATGAAAAGCAAGGTAAAAAGGCCACGTCCCATTACTCAGGCTGACCTTTATCGTCGCGTCGATGCCACATTTGATCCTTGATGATGGTCTCCACCTCCGTCTCGAACTTTCGAAGATCCTCAGGGGCATTCATTCGATCATAGACCCAATGCACGCCGGCATCGGTGCGAAGAATGGTCAAAGTGGAAGGCACATCGGTCACGCCAGCATCGTAGACATTATCGAAGCTGAAATACCCATATTGCTCAGCTAAGGCCATGATGCGCTGCATCGACTCTTCGCTGAACTTGGTCACATGGAAGCCTTCATAGTCGAAGAATTTCTTTCCTTCCAATAAGGCCTCACCGCTCATCTTGATATCGATGTTGTACACAGGACATTGACCGAAACACGGTGAACGATACATTCCAAAGAACAGATCATCCGGGATCTTAGGTTCGTAGGACTTCACATCTTTCGTAGTTCCCCAAGTTCCATGTTCCCCAGTAGACTTCAGCTCTTCTGCAGGCTCTTCAACCTGAGCTTTTGGCTCTTGAGAAGCTTTGGCCGATTCAGCCATCACAGCAACTTTAGACTTCTCCGCGGTAGCGTTCTCCGTCGCTTTCTTCTTGCTCTTACACGCCCCAAACGCCATGGTCGAGGCTAACAGTAGGACGAATAATCTTTTCATATCAACGTTTTGGCGGTTGGTATCCTCGATCCTTGGCCATTTTCTCCAATCGCTCTTGGAAACCTGATTTCTTCTTAGGCTTCTTCTTATTCTCCTGGATCTGACGATGGATCTTATCCTCATCAATGAAGTAACGCTTAACCACAAACTGTTGCAACATCGTGATGACGTTAGCAGTGAAGTAATAGTAGCTTAGTCCTGATGAATAGCTATTGAAGAAGAACAACAACATGAATGGCATGAAGTAGATCATCACCTTCATCTGAGGCATCTGTGCGTTAGCACCGCCCGACATATCCATGTTGTACTTCGAATAGAAGAACGTAGAAATTGCCATGAGGAGTGTGAACAAGCTTACGTGATCACCATAGAAAGGGATCTCAAAAGGCAGTTGCATAATCGAGTCGTACGAGCTCAAGTCATCCGCCCACAAGAAGGGTTCCTGACGTAATTCAATGCTTGCAGGAAAGAATCGGAACATCGCATAGAGGATCGGCAACTGAAGAAGCATTGGAACACAACCCGCCATTGGATTGACGCCCGCCTTGCGATACAGATCCATAGTAGCTTGTTGCTTGGCCATGGCATCTTTGCCTTCAAACTTCTTGTTCAGCTCCTCGATCTCAGGCTTCAGCACCTTCATTCGAGCACTCGATACGTAGTTCTTCCATGTCAACGGCGAAAGCATCAACTTGATGAGCAAGGTCAGAATGAGGATGATGATTCCGTAACTAAGACCCGTGTTCTTATCTAGGAAATTGAAAATCGGGATGACCAATCCTTGGTTTACCCAACCGAAGATGCCCCATCCTAGGTCGATCTGATCTTCGAGTCCGATCTCGAGTGAACTAAGGGATTGATAATGATTGGGCCCCAGGTAGATCTGGAAAGGTGCGCGAGCTTCACGTCCGTTATCAAAGACCAACCCCATGGTAGCTGAAAGACCTTTGGTATAGTTCTCATCCTGAAGCTCAGTGGTTTCGACCACCGCTCCTTCTTTGCTAAAGCCTTCCTTTGAGATCAGAGCAGCAGAGAAGAATTGTTGCTTAAAAGCCACCCATTGGATCGTTGCCTCCAGCGCCTCTTCCTCATATGAAGTTTCAGAAACGTAATCCGCTTCATCATCCATGTACTGGTAGAACATGGTGGTCTTTTGCTGCTCCTGTTCGCGGCTTTTCTCGTGAGAAGGTGCCTGCATCTTCCAGCTCAGCTCAAACATATCCTCACTCTCGCGAAGGATCTCGTCCATCCCTACAGCGGTCACTTCAGCATCAACAAGGTAGGAACCATCTTCCGGCAAGGCATAGGTCACTTCGATGTATTGCTCCTGACTCTTGCCGAACAGTCGGAATACCGCTTGTCGTTCAGTCATTTGATCAGAAACCGGCTCGAAGAACAAGTCCCGACTCGCTAGTTCGATGCTGTTGTTGACCCAGAAATTAAAATTGAAGGAGGATGTCTCCTTATCGAAGAGCAAGAGTGGCATGGAATCGTGCGTCACATACTCTTTCAGCTCGCCAATGACAGGTGCAGCACCTTTATTCGAAAGCGTCAGTTTGACCAGGTCGTTCTGAATGGTAAAGAGCTCTTCACTTCCGTTAGCCGCATCTGCAAACGAACCGAATCGCTGCTTCTTCTGAATCTTGTCCAAGGAATCCTGCAGCGCTTTAGCGGCAGAATCCAGCGCAATGGTCTCAGAAGATGCACTGTCATCCACTTGGGCGACAGGAGCCTCATCCTCGTTTGTTTCTTGCATCTCCACCTGTGCAGCCGCCGCTGCCTCTTCTTGCTTTCGACGCTGCGCCTCGATCTCTTCCTCTGAAGGTTGCATCCACCAACTGTAGCCAATCAAAATGGCACCAATGAGAAGCAATCCTGTTATCGTATTTCTATCCATTTCTTAGCTCATGCAATTGAAGACGCCAAAGGTAGGATTTGTCGGCGGTGTGAGGCATGTGAAATGATGAGCGGCGAATCACGGCAAAACCGCCACAAAAAAAGCCCCGAAACCTTGAAGGATCCGGGGCTGTCTATTTGTAGCAAATCTCCTACTTCAAGTAGCGGAAATCGTGCTTATCCTCGATCTTCTGGAGTGAGTTGTAGATCAAACGGATCACATTTTCCACGTCATTGCGGTGCACCGTTTCAACGGTGGTGTGCATGTAGCGCAACGGAAGCGAGATCAATGCGGACGCAACCCCACCGGCACCGAATGCAAAGGCATCGGTGTCGGTTCCAGTCCAACGGCTAGCCGCCATGCGCTGGAATGGAATTCCATTATCCTCCGCTGCTTGAAGGATCAACTTTCTCAGGTTGTTTTGCACCGAAGGAGCATAGCTAATGACCGGCCCATCGCCCGATTTGAAGTCGCCTTGCTCCAACTTTTGGATCATCGGCGTATTCGTGTCGTGGCAAACATCCGTCACGATTGCGGCATTCGGACGCAATCGCTCAACGATCATTTCCGCTCCTCGTAGACCGACCTCTTCCTGCACCGCATTCACGATGTAGAGGCCAAAAGGCAACTTCACTTTATTCTGTTTAAGCATACGAGCCACTTCTGCGATCATGAAGCCACCCATACGGTTGTCCAGTGCACGCCCTACAAAGTGGTCCTTATTCAGGATCATGAACTCATCCGGATAGGTCACTACACAACCAATGTGCACGCCCATATCTTCTACTTCTTTCTTAGATCGTCCTCCGCAATCCAAAAAGATGTTGTCTGCCGTTGGGTTCGTTTCCTTCCCCGCCTTACGCGTGTGGATCGCCGGCCAACCGAAGACGGCCTTTACGATGCCTTTATCTGTGTGAATATTCACCCTCTTCGACGGGGCAATCTGGTGATCCGAACCACCGTTGCGCTTCACGTAGATGAAGCCATTGTCGTCGATGTAGTGAACAAACCACGAGATCTCATCCGCGTGCGCCTCGATCACCACTTTGTACTCCGCTTTAGGGTTGACGATTCCTACTACTGTACCGTAGGTATCCACCATATAGTCATCGATGTACGGCTTGATATAGTCGAGCCAAATCTTCTGTCCTTCCGACTCAAATCCTGTTGGAGAAGCATTGTTCAAATAAGCCTCTAGAAATTTCATCGAACCAGCATTCAACACCTTCTCTGGCGTTGGCTTTGTGTCTTTCTTCGTTTTCGTTGTCTTTGCCATGTTCACGGATTATGCGTTCGAATGTAAGCACCAACATCCACATCATGAACCCTCTTCACAGATATCTGTTTTAATTGCAGATTTGCATCATGTTTACACCCGGTAGGATCATCTTCGCTTCCCTTTTTGCAGCTGCCTTCGTAGGCTATCTCATATGGGCTTATGCCAAGGACGCCAAGCTATCAAAGAAATACTTTAAAGGAGCGGGATTCATCCTCTTGATCCTAGTCGTGATCTGGCTGCTCTTCTACACGTTCGTGAAGCTGACTTGAAACCGTCTGCCTACCTTTCGCGTATACCTCACTTGTGCCTAGCTACATCTTTCGTATTGTTTTCCTTCTTTTTCTTCTGAGCGGCTGTTCAAGCGGCACGGAACGAAAGGCCATGCGTGAAAGCGCCGAGAACAAACTCCCCGAGCGCGATCTAGCGGAGATCATGGAGGATGGAAAGCTTGTAGCCTTGACCGATTTTTCGAGCTCCAGCTACTTCATTTTCAAAGGCGTCCCGATGGGGTTCGAGTATGAGCTCTTGGAAAAATTCTGCGCTGAGATCGGCGTCGAACTCTCCGTCAGGATCGTCAACGACATGGACAGTGTGATCTACCTTCTCAACCATAATGAAGGAGACATCATCGCAGCCAATTATACGGTCACCAATCGAAGAAAACGATACCTCACATTCACTGAGCCTGTTCTGAGAACGCGCCAAGTATTGGCGCAACGATTGCCAGAACAATGGTGGACTCTAACGCGTGATCAGCTCGATCGACGTATGGTTCGGAATGCCGGCCAACTCATCGGTAAGACGATCCACGTGCGCGAGAGAGCTCGTTCTATTCACGTCTTCCCAACCTTATGGACGAACTGGGTAGCGTGATCAATGTGGAGTTCGCCGAAGGGATCGGCACCGAAAAACTGATTGAGATGGTCTCTGAAGGAGAGATCGAATACACGGTCGCTGATGAGAATGTAGCCCAATTGAATAAGGCCTATCTGTCTAACATTGACGTAAAGACTCCGCTGAGCTTCACGCAAAACGTGGCTTGGGACATGTACTGGACGCTAGGAGGTTAGCGGCCAAGTACGAAGCTGACACCAATTCCTGGGAAAGTGTAAGCACTTATTTAGAACTGAAGTCGCAACCGAATTACTATCAGGATCCGGTCGTGCGTCATGGATATTCCCCAGGCTCAGAGCCGGTGCTGTAGGTACGAAACATTCTAGGGTTTTGGGAACACTACAGAAACACTCCCATCTAGGACTATTTCTTCATCCAACTTGGCATGGTATCCGGGTTGCGCTCCACTTTCTTCTCCTTGGGTTCCTCATGGAAAAAGTAACGAAAGTCGATGGTCAGATAGTTACCTGACATCTGCAGAGTGGTCCTATCCTGTCGATCCGTTCGATCCGTGTAGATCAACTCAGTATCATAAATGGGCTGAAAAGGACGGTGATAAGATGCTCCAATATAGAAGTAGCCTTTTTCCTTCGTGCGATACTCAAATCCGATATTAGCAAGGAGCCCGAGCTTGGTCCACGTCATGATACTATTTGACCCGCCGATTCCTCGCCTGCGACCCACCGCAATAAAATCCACGGAATTTCCATTGGCTACGTCTGAAGGAAACATGTCGAGCGCCAAGCCAAAGGACGTATTCATAAAGATCTCGTCAGAAAGCTGAACGAAGACCAAACCCTGAATCGGAATCTCATAGCCGATAACTCTAAACCCTGTGGTGTCAACAAAGGCCAATTCCTCATGGAATACGGTTGCACTGAAATTACGTCGAACGAAACTGATCCCGGATTCGAGCGAAAGCCACTTGGTCATTCCAAAACGCATCACCCCTCCGAAGGAATATCCTACACGCTGGTTGAGTTCGTAATCGATACCATTTTGTGAAATGGCCACCTCACCCGCACGGAACAGATTGCTGGGAACGATCGGTTTTAATGCTACGCCAAAAGTGGTCACCCTTTCCTGGGTAAATCCCATGAATGGCATCAGAAGCAAAATAACCACTATGATTCTTGACATGGCTCAAATTTCGTTATTGCCAACCAATTAAGAGAAGGACAATGAGAATTCGGCTTAGCTGAGCATAGCTCCTAAAACGGCTAGAGTCAGAATAATGAACGAGATCACAATGATGATCCAACGCATCGGAGCGGAGGCGATGAACTTATCTCTTCCCTTTCCGAGCGCCTGAAAATTCAGGTTATCCACCCTGCTTTCAATGGCTCGCTTAACTCCGAAATAGGTTGGTTTTCGTTCATCATCTTCATCAACCTGAGCTTCAAAATCGATGCCTTCGTCTACCAATAATTCGGTGAAATATTCCGCCTGATCCTTGCGCAAATGGCGGTACACCACCATGTTCGGATTGGTAGGATGACTGAGTTTGTTGGTGAAATTGAACTGTTCTTCGAGATCCATCATATCACACGAAGTCGTTGGCCCACATAGAGATAACTTTTGCGGCGAATTCCATTCAGCTCAGCCAATTTGTAGGTAGTAGTGCCATACTGCCGGGCGATCTCGTAAAGGTTATCGCCCTTCTTCACCGTATGGATCAATATCCCCTTGGGGTAAGAAACGTATCCATGCTTCGTTCTTTTCAGCACTAAAGTGTCATTCACCAAGTCCTGATCCTCGAAAGAGATGAAGCTGAGTGGATTGATCGGCTTGCCCTTGAAGCGCACTTCAAAATGCAAATGACTTCCAGTACTCTTTCCAGAACTACCTCCCAATCCGATCACCTGTCCACCTTCCACTTTATCTCCTTCCTTCACCTTATATCGATGCAAGTGAGCATATAGGGTTTCGAGTCCATTGTAGTGTCGGATAACTACAACCCTTCCATATCCACCATAACTGCGCGCCATCCTAACCACTCCTGGAAACGCTGCCACAACAGGGTCCCACACTTCAAGATCGACGTCGATGCCGTTGTGCATTCGACCATCTCGCCAACCAAACTTGGACGTGAGGGTATTGTAGACAGGCAAATGAAATTCCCCTAGCACATCATGATCCGCTAACAGAATGGACAGTGACGTGTCCTCTGCGCCGAGGTTCCAGTTATACGGATTAGGATTGGTATTATCCCATTCCGGATAGAGTTCACGAGCAGGAATGGGAAGCTCAGTATTGCCTACGTACAGATCCTTCGGCGCTACTTTCGGCATCTCTTCTGGACGATTGGCAAGGAATAAATTGATCTGGTTGATCAGGGCATAAGGCACTTCATCTGTCTCGAAAAGAGAGTCGATATAGGCCACCAATAGCTCCTCCGAATAGGACATCAAGGAGACATACAGATCGAGGTACTCGCTAAAGCGGTTGCGGCCATGAAACTTCAAAACGGAATCTCGGAGATCCTTCACTTGATCATCCGACAATCCGGTGACCGCATCGAATAACACTTCCTCTCCGTACATCACTACAGCCTGCACAGTATCACGCCTTCCAGTCGGACCAGAAGGTCCGGCAGCCTGCACCGGCGCTAGGAATGCCAGTTGAAAAAGACAGATGAAATAGAGTGAGCGCATAGCTTAGCCGGTCAAAAATAAGTCAATCGACCCCTCTTTTAACGAAAGCTGTTTCAGTTTTAACGCCTAAATAGCCCTGGTTTTTGACCAACGTACTTCCCACTTCGACCAACACGATCAATAGAGAGGCGGGGGACACTATTTCTTCCACTTGATATTGCAACCCATACTCGGGAACTGCTGCTCGACGACCCTTCGATCTTCTAACAGGGCATCCAAACATGCTCGTAGGTCAGCTCCGGTAACCGGCTTTCCATTTCCGGGCGTACTCTCATCGAGACGACCTCGGTAGACACAACGACCTTCTTGGTCGAACACACTGAAATCAGGCGTGCAAGCGGCACGATAGGCTTTGGCCACCTCCTGCGTCTCATCGTAGAGGTAGGAAAAAGGGAAGTTCATCTCTTCGGCCAATTGCGCCATCAACTCAGGTCGATCATCCGGATAATTCTCGACATCATTGGAGGAGATCGCTACAAAACCAACTCCTCGAGATGCGTATTCGCGCGCTAGTCGAACCAATTCCTCTCGTACGTGAACTACGTAAGGACAGTGGTTACAGATGAACATCACCACGAGTCCTCTACTGCCCATCACCTCCTCCTTTGCGACCATTTTACCGGTTCGAGGCTCTGGCAATTGGAAGTCGGGCGCTGGATAATGTAGCGGTATCTGTTCTGTTTCCGTGAGTGCCATAGTACGCGTTTGGCTCAAAGGTAAAAACCCTGAAACGAAGGCTATCACCACACAAAGTTCACATTGACTTCA
>Ga0181576_10003399_pt1 | contig 11731 bp, 9 predicted proteins | sample 101ome_22_FD_132464 | JGI IMG/M metagenome (GOLD analysis project Ga0181576, IMG submission 132464) | Coastal salt marsh microbial communities from the Groves Creek Marsh, Skidaway Island, Georgia - 101412BT metaG (megahit assembly) | ecosystem: Environmental > Aquatic > Marine > Intertidal zone...
ACCGACCACGGGCCGATCCGTGGTGCGCTTTACAAAGTCGATAATAGGCTCGTGGGCTCCCTCGGGACGAAAGCGAGAGGCCCCGCAATCGGTGGGGCTCGAATCCATTTTCACGTCCCACAGGTCTGGCACGTCGGCGAGTAAGCTCACCACGCCGTGAGCCTCACTCTCATAGTGCTCGCTTGGCTTGGCGCGCAATTCTTCCAGACTGATCCGGAGCGCGACGGCGGCCCGATTGCCTGCCTCTTCTCGCGTGACCTCCAACATCTCGCGCACAAAGCGAACGCGATTTTCGAGCTTGCCACCATAGCCATCCTGACGATGGTTGTACTCGGGCAATAAAAATTCATACCCGAGGTAGCCCATTCCTGCGTAGACATAAAGAATGTCGAAGCCAGCGTCTAGTGCTCGCCGCGCAGCGAGTCGTTGCCAATGGAGCACCGCGTCGATGTCGGATTCGGTCATTTTTTTTGGTCGCAGCTGACCCATGAACCCGACATGGGTAGCAGCCCAGGAAATCCCAGACGGTGACAACGGCGGCAGCCGCGACGTCCGGTTCATGACCGCGGCACCTCCGTGCCAGAGTTCCACTGCGGCGAGGCTCCCGTGGCGATGTATGGCTTCGGTAGTCAGTGCGTGAGAGGCAATATCGGCCTCGTTCCACAGCCTTGCGAAGGGCAGGGGAGAATCATCGGAGCTGGGATGAATTGAGACGGCCCCGGTGCTGACTACTCCCCACCCCCCCTCGGCTTTGGTTTCTCTGAACGCGGCGCGCACCCGAGGGTTGGCCTCGGTCATGCCACTGGCGTGGGGCACTTGATAGAACCGGTTGGGGGCTGTGACGGGACCGATCTGAATCGGTTCAAACAACACTTTGTGGCTAGGATGACAATCATCGAGCGTAGCGATCGCGGCGGGTGTGGTGACGGTCTCTGATTTGCCCATGATCGGGGTACCCGTAGTTAAATGATCGTGCAGATCAATCTGTCTTGACGGTTGTTATGGAACCTTGGATATCCCCGGCGCAACATCAATTCCGCTCTTCTCGGTCGGCGGTATTGGCTCTGGTGTCCTGCGCAGCTAATTCCGATCCTAATATTGTCAGACCTGCGGCGGCTAACGCGCAACAGGCCCCGTACAGCCAAAATACGCCGTCATAGCTGCCGGTGGTATCACTGATATAGCCCGCCAGGGGCGCACTGGTAGCGGTGATCGGAATGTGGAGCGGGTTCATGACCCCGAGGGCCCTGCCCACGCTGCCAGCCCCAAAAGTTCTGGCCGGCATATTTGTCCAGAGTGGGACCACGCCACCGTAGCCTATGCCCATGACAAAGGCACCCATGACCAGCCCGCTGTAAGTTTTTACGAGAAGGAGAATCACCAGTCCCGTGGTCAGGAAACTGCAAACCAGATAGCCACATCGCTGAATTCCCAGCCGGTCCATCAGAAAACCGGTCAAGGCTTTGCCGCTAAAGGAACATACCGCAATGATCGAATAGAGCAGCGCGGTGGATTGCCCAGTAACGCCCAGGTCTTTGGCGTGCAGGCTCAAATTTGCAAGCATCCCGAGGGTGACCGCAAGCAAGGAACCAGACACCACGGTTTGGAGCCAGAAAATGCGGTTTTTAAGGAGATCAGGGATGGCCCAGTCGGTGGCGTCCGCGCTTGCTGTCGGCGTAGCCGCAGTGTCAACGCCGGGCTCCCCAGCCAGCCCCACATCACTGGGCTGATTACGCAGCAGAAAATAGAAAATGGGCAGTACAGCGAAGCACATGCACCCCGCAACCGCGAGCGCCGTTCGCCAATCCCACTCGAGAAACATCCAGGTCATCATGGGCGGCATTAGAAAGCCGCCGAGGGAACTGCCCGTTGCAGCGAGCCCAAGTGCAAGTCCGCGACGGCGTATGAACCAGCGACTGATCACTGCGGCGCTGGGTATTGCGCCAATGAGCAATACCCCCAGCGGGATCAAGCTCGCCCAGACTGCCCATACGTGGAAAAGCGTTCCCGCCTGGCTGAGTACAATCAGACCCAAGCCCATAGCCGCCAGTCCGATCATCATCAAGTGTCGGATTGACCAACGATCAATCAGGATGCCGGCAAGAGGCGATAACAGGTTGGTGGCGACAGTCAGGCATGTCTCGATCAGATTGATCTGCGCTCTCGGCGCGCCGAAGACATCCTCAAAAGTCGCGGTATACAGCCCCATGCTCCAGAACACAAAACCGCCCTGAATCAGTTGCCCGGTGCCGGCGGCAAATACGATCCACCAGCCAGGGTAGACGCGTCGCTCGAGTGATCTAGATAGGGTGTCGGTTGTGGGCGGTATCGAATCTGAGGACATGATTGTTATGTTGTCTGGAGCCTCTATGCGATGTCTAACACCTTATGCGCTTTGTGGCACCATGGCAAAGCCTAGACCTTGATCATGGAGCAATCGATGCGACCTCACAAAACGATGCGTGGACATATCCATTACACCAGCAGCAAGCCCGGCCGAGAGGGTATAGAACGGGGTCGCGAATTCTTTACGATTACGGTGCACGGTGACGGTCGTCGCACATTGCGCGCCCACTGTGAAATTGACGATGCACCCAACGTCCTCAGAGATGTCACGCTGACTAAAAACCGGAATTGGGACACGACGGACGCCTTTGTTCGCTTGTCTGTGGGCGATGAACAATTCGGAAGCAGTTGGTTTTACTTTGGCGACGAAGGCGCCGACTGCGAGGGTTGGACCCAAGATCGGGGCCGCTTCTCCGAGCACGAGGCCTACGATAATCGGCCGCTCATCTTTGGAACGCACCCCATTCAGGGCGATGCCTGGCATCTGGCGGTGATTGATCGGGCTGTGGGGCCGCGTGTACACACCTTTGATCGCTTTTTGATGACGTCGCTGGATCACCGCGGCGCGACCGGTCCGTCGCTGGTGTGGCATCACGCTGGAATGAAAATCGAATATGTCGGCGAGGAGACCATTACCGTCGGCGCAGGGACCTTTGATGCACTCCATTTTTGCTACGGCGAGCGGGGGAGCACTGCTCAGGGATCCAACGAAACCAATGAGCATCCACCCTATGAGGTATGGGTTACTGCCGACGACGAATTTGTGCTGCTCAAGGCACAAGTAACAGGCTACATGATGACGCAGTACGAACTTGTGTGGCTCGACGTCGCAGAAGCGGTTTCAGGTAGCAACTAGGCCGATGCATGCCGACGCGCGGTCATTGCTTCGGCGCTTGAATCGCGGCTGATGCGCTGGGACTTTACGGCGACAGCGCGTCGAAATCCCCCAGTACACCGGGATTGATCAGTCCTTGAGGATCCAGCTCTCTCTTGAGCGTCTCTAACACTTTCCGACTATCGGAATTCAGATTAGCGAGCATTGGGTAGGTTTTACCGATCTGGTTACTTGCTGCGCCGAATTCTGCAAAGACCTCGACGATCCGGCTGCGAATTTCATCGACCAACGCTCGCCCCTCTGGATTGGGCGGAGGCTCCTGCAAGCTGGCGATGAAATCGGGTTCCGGCACATGTCGGTGAATCGGTAACCACTCGTCAAACCATCTCAATACGGGTTCATAGCTGAATATATGATGCGAGATCGCGATGTAGAGGAAACTCATGGTGACGCCATGCTGTGCCATCCGCTCGCGAAAAGGATCCACCGCCGCCTCGGTGGCAGCGATCAGGCGTTGCGCATCGGAATGGGGGACTTTTGAATTGAGTGCGGCCCAGCGCTCGCCTTGTGAACCTAAAATGCCGTTGAGCGGTTCAAAGGGGTTGGCGCGTGCCGCCTTGGGAATGGTATTGCTGATCTCGACGCCACCCTGTTCGGTGGCCAACCTGATCACCCCCGAGCGGTCGTCTTTGACGCTGTGAGTGGAGCGCCCGGCGCACACACAATGCAGCGTGTAAACCGAGTCCTCTACAAAGCGTCTGCCCGCCATGGCCATTTTTGCGCCCTCCCGCAGGCCTTTCAGCATGCTGGATTGGGATCGGACCACATTGCCAAGGCGGCTAATGTCTCGCATTAAAGTGGCGGGATCGAGGGAACGCCGAGTCGTGGCGGGGTCAAATACGTAAGCTTCCTCGCAGTAACCGCTCCGACCGATAACCGAGAGTGCGCGCACCACTTCGCTTTGTGTGGCGAAGGCGAAGGACGCATAGTCAGACGCTTGGGGCATGGGCATCATCCGGAGGGAGGCAAGTGTCTTGACTCCCAGAGCGCCGGCATCATGCACGAATAAGCCTGTGAGATCCGGCCCGTAATGACGAAATCCCGGCCGACCATTTCGAAAAGCAGCTTGCCCTGTCTGAATCAGACGCCCGCGGCCATCGACTATTTCCATCCCCACCACGATATCCGCTGCACTGCCATATCGGGCGGTGCCCATGAACAGGGCGCCGTTTGAGAGCCCGCCACCGACGGTGGCTCTGCTGCCCGAGAAGGTCCCGAAAAATGGCAGCCGCAGACTGAGAGGGGTAAGCGCCTCCCAGATTTGCTGCCACGTGACGCCAGCCTCGACCGTGATAACCAGATCCTCTTCATCGATGGCAATGATCTGGTTCAGAGCACTGAGATCCAGCATTACTGTGTTGGATTGGCGCGGAATATAGCCGCCGGTATAGGACATGCCCCCGCCGCGCTGGGTAATGGCAAAGCCCATGGATGTTGCGATCTCCACGATCGGTCCAACACTGGCGCGCGACTGGGGCTGGACGATCAGCGCCGGCGGCTGATCGCCGGAATAAACGTCTGTTGCGAAAATGGAATCAGCGCCACTCTCGGCAATCACAGCGTCTGACCCTAGGCGCTCCAGAATTTTTTCGCGCAATAATTGCTGGGGTGTGGGATGTGAATGCGTCATGTCAGAAGTCTCCCTGGATGCGGGGTCGGCCGATGGCGCATTGGCCGGGGATGCCGGAGCCATAAGATGGTAGCAAGTCGCGAGCGTTGGATGAAACGGTTGCCATGGGATCTTCGTTGGCCGGTTGCGTGGCGTTCACATGGCGGGCGTAGCGAGCTAGCCGGAAGAGACGACGGTTTCGCTATCTATGTGCGTGACCGGCGCGCCGGCCTCGAATCGTTTCCACATTTCCAGAAAGCAGGCTTCCAGTTCTCGCACTCGGCCTCGGTGATCCATGAACGGGCTGTTTGATAGCGCCCCGCGCGCACGATGGCGGAGCGTTTCGATGACGGCGGGATGCTGAATCCAGTGGGTGGCGAGATCAACGAGATCACTCGCTGAACTCGCTATACAGTCGTCCATCCCCACAAGCTTCAAAGTATTGCCGCTGTAGGTTTGCATCGCGATCGGTACCGGCGGCGAGAGCGTCAGGACCGGTAAGCCCATCCACAGGGAGTGCAGTGTGGTGACACCGCCTGAAACCGGGAAGGAATCGAGGGCAAAGTCCGCTACCGCTCCAATGTTCATGAATTCGAGCAAGGTGAGTCTGGGTACGGCGGATACGCGATCCATGGGGAAATGCTTTTCTTCGAGACGCGGTACAAAGTGCTCTTGAATGGCACCCTCACTGTTTTCGCTGGTGATAACGATAAGGCCGCTGTCGGGGTTGCGTTGCAAAATGTTGCACCAGGCCTCCAAGGCTGCATCGCTGATTTTGCGCGTGTGGTTGAGGCTCACCATGGTGACATACTGATTATTGCGCCACGGAGCGGGGTACTCGTTGTCGCAATTGACTGGCGGAACATATGCGGTGTGGCATCGCATACGGCAGAGCGATTCAGTGTAGAAGGCTTCGGCTCCCTCAGGGCACGTCACCCAATCAGTCAGTCGGTAGTCGATTTCCGGCATGCCAAGGGTGTGTACGAACCCCCACCAGGTGACCTGAACGGGTGCTGCGCGCGCCGCGAAAATGCCCATGCGAGAGGCCTCGGTGTGCCCGGAGAGGTCAACCAGAATGTCGATCTCGAGCGTTTTAATCAGTGCTAGCAGAGCGTCATCGTCCAGCCGTTCGACGTTGTGCCAGTTAGGGACCCATTCTTTGAGTACACCGGAAATGTCGTCTTCTTGCCCCGTCATGAAAGCATGGACGTCGAAGCGAGACGCATCGTGCGTGCGGAAATAGGGTTCGATGAAATAGCGGACAGGGTGGTTAGACAGATCACCGGAGATGTAGCCAATGCGAATCCTAGCGTGTGCTGCTCGCCCGGAGACGCGCTGCTTGCCCAGAGGATTGCTGTTATCTGGCGCACTTAAAAAACGTGAAGACCAGGCCTCGAAGGCAGGCTTGATCTCGCGGGGTTCGTTGCTGAGGTTGCTGCGCCATATGGTGAGATTTAATGCCGTCACCGCATTGTCTGGTTCTACCTCAAGGGACCGCTCCGCTGCACTGATTGCCTCGGGTCCCTTCCCCAGTGCCATGTACAACTCCGCGAGTTGAGCCAACGAGGCCGCGTCTTCGCCAAATTCTGTAAGCGAAGCCAGCAGGATTTCGATTGCGCTACCCAGTCGCCGCGCAGACCGCTCGATATAGGCTAGAAAGCGTGCCGCCGCTGGAGCATCGGGGCCACCCTCGTTTCTCACCGCAAGCAGCACCTCGCGCGCTCTTTCAGGCTCGTTTTCGGAAAGCAGCTGTATCCCCTGCTGGAAGGGGCTGAGTGCGCTCATGGGTCAGCGGTCATAGGGCGGAGAGAAACTGTTGGGTGCGATCGAGGATAACCCGCGCACGCTCCACGGGATCAGGGTAGCGTTCCCGGTAATAGCGTGAGCGAATCTCGAGGCTGATGGGCAGGTTTTCGGGCAGCATTTTGGTCATTGCAGCGACGGGGATACTGCCTTCTCCTGGTGCCAACCTGCCATCGATCGCATCGACAAAATAGTCATCGGGATTACTGATGACACCGCAATCGGGCATGTCGCAGAGCTGTGCGTATGACAGCCAGCGCTCTGGTATATCCCGTATTTTTTCGGGAGCATGCCCGACTCGCTCATGATGGAAAGGATCCACCAGAATACCCCCCGCGGGGTGATCCACGGCGGTGACAATTTCTAGCGCGTCATCCAGCGTTTTTACTTCGGTAATCGCCATATATTCAAGGCAGGCGCGCATGCCTGCACGCTGTGCGTGTTCGCAGAGATCTTCGTACAGGAGTTTGGTCAGTTCGCGGTCGGGTTCTGAGCTCACGATTAAACAATTCCGCGCCCCGATCTCGCCGCCAATCTCGATAATTTTATGGTGCACCGGATCCGGCTTGCCGCCCGGCTGGATCCAGATGACCTCGACGTCGAGCGGTATGAGGCCGGTTTCCTGCAGTGCCGATCCAACCTCTGCGCTGGTTGAGGCGTGCCAGTTTTCTCCTGGCGCGACCCAGAGTCCTACGCTGTTATACCCCGCGTCTGCGGCGATTCTTACCATATCGGCCGGCGATACGATGGGTGGATTACCGTCGTGTACGCCCGAAGCCAAGGCCAACACACGCTCGCTCATATCGTACCCCCCCGTGTTTCTGGCTTGCGCGCGAGAGTGTTACCGCGCTGCAATGATGCGTACCATGATGCAGTGATCGGCCGTGCCAATCCAGCCCGTATGGGAGCGCAGGGTCGCGCTCGCGATCAAGTGATAACCAGAATCGAAAAGAAGAGAGGCCGCGATGATGACCAAGTGGACAGGGATTGCCGGAAGACTGGAGCTCGTGCATACCGGATTGGTTTGTCGCGATATGGAGAGCGCCAGCGCGCGTCTTGCAGAAGTCCTCGGTGTTCGCTGGATTGGCGGAGATCGGGAAGACTGGCCATTGGTAATCGAAGGTGAGTCCGTCAATCTCACGCTCCGTATCGCCCACGCGAGCAATGGCCGCGCCAATTTTGAATTAATTGAGGCGGTACCCAATACGCCCTGGGTCACCGCGGAGGCAATGATTCAGCATCATCTTTGCTTTTACAGCGCGGATTCTGAGGCCGCCTGTAAAGCGCTCGAGCAGCAAGGGTTTCGCCGCGTCATGGGGTCGCCCGGTGACCCACAGGGATACTTTCGTGATCCCGCCGGCTTGCTCATAGAGATTATCGGTGACAATCTGCGCGCGTACTTGGACGACTTTTACCAGCGGTCTGTGGAAGCAGCCATGCGGTCGGAGTAATTAACATGAGCAACGCGCGACACATCCGCCCGGACGACCTCGATTGGGAAACGTTTCATGATCCCCACGGACGCCCGACCACACCCACCCGCGTATTACGCAGCAGCGAGCCTTTTCTGATCGAGGCAGACTTTCCCGCTAACTTCTACGCCGGGTTGCACTGGCATCCTCACGACACGATTTATCTCATCACTCGTGGCGAAATGCGAATTGGCGATGAGGGGAGTTTTCGTCCTGGCGACGTCCGTTGGGTGAAAGCCGGGCATGCCTATGGCCCTGAGGAGGCGGGCCCGGACGGCGTCCAGTTTCATCTTTTCAGCCTCGGAGGAGATATTGGTCTCAACTGGGCGGATCTTTACGACGTGCCAGAGGCCTTGACGCAAAGGCTCAGTCAGTTTGAGCAGGTTGCTGGCCGGCGATCCGTGGCAGCGATGCCTTGCGTACACGTGGGCGAGCCTATTCCAGACTGGGAAGCGATGCCCGATGAGGGCCCGCTCATTTTTAAAGTGGCTATGGGATCGGAGGATCCGCAGCAGTCTTTTACGCTGGGGTTCGATTCGGTTTGGTATGTGTTCTCGGGCGCGTTGGATATCGAAGGTCACGCGCACGTTTCTGCGGGCGAGTTTTTCTGTGCTTCGGCGGATGAGTCTCATGTCCTGAGTGCCGGCAACAAGGAGACCGAGTGGCTGGTGTTTTCCAGCAGGAGCCTGCAGCCGCTATAGCAAAACTGAGTTGGACGTTTTCCTCGTTACTGCGCGAGAAAGCGGCCGATGGCATCATTGATAAACGCCGCGTCCTCTGCCGCAAAGCCGCCGCCCGCGAGATGCCCCCAATCTGAGGGGATGGGAAGAAACTCTACGCCTGATATGAATTGAGACTCATGGGCGAGGGCGTCGATATGGAAATAAAGGTCCGTTTCGCAGGGCATATACAACACGTTAGCCGATATAGAGCCGAGCGCCTTCTGGTAATCCCCACCAAAGCCCTCGGTCGTGCCCACGTTATTGTTTTGCCAGGTTTCAGCCAGCGCCAGCAAGTTATTGGCATCCCAGCTGTTCATCAACGTGAAGTAAAAGTCGTAGACGCCGTCTAAGCCCGATAGCCCCAATTCCTGCCAGCCCTCGCGGCGGAACCATTCCTGAGAGGTGCCCCACGCCGCCCAGTGCACCGCTGCGGATTTGAGACCCGCCTCAGGCGCTCCGGTGTAATCTCCGGCCTTGAATTGTGGGTCGGTGGTAATGGCCAGCTTAAAACTTTCTAGCCGTGCGATGCCGTGGGGGTGCTCTACCGCTGAGCCACACATTGGGACGATGTTGGCGACAAAATCGGGGTGGCTTACCGACCACTGAAACGCCTGCTGGGCACCCATGGAAAACCCGATCACTGCCTGCAGTTGCGAGACACCCAGATGCTCGGTGAGTAACCGCTTTTGCGCGGCAACATTATCGCGAATAGAAATCGCGGGAAAATCGGGGCCGCTGAAGGGCGGTGGGGTATTACTCGGGGAGCTGGACAGCCCGTTCAAAAACATATCGGTGGCGATGATGAAGTATTGCTCGGGATCCAGCGCCTTCCCCGGTCCAATGAGAAAATCATAGCCGTGGTGATCTCCCAGATAAAATGACGGTAACAAGATGGCGTTGTCACCCGCGGCGTTCAAGGCACCATGGGTGGTATAGGAGAGGGTTGCGTCAGGTAGCGTCACGCCCCCTTCCAGCGGGAAATCACCCAGGTCATAAAGTCGCTGATCTTCATCCCCGAGGACCCATGAATGACAAAGGAGTAATAAGAGGGCGAGAGACAGGCGCATACAGGTTTCCTTTCGTTTTTGTGATTGGGATGCCAGCCGCATGCCGATCACATCAACTCAGTCAGTTCAAAAGACCAATCATAGGGCGCCTCAACGGTGCCTTTGACGAATACAAAATCGCCATCTGATGTGACCCACAGGTGATATTCCGGGTGATCAGTCGCAACGACCACATAGGCAAAATGGTAACAACTAAATGTGCCGGCAGGCACAGTAACTTCCTCCTCGCCAAAGTACTCGATCGTAGTTCCCTGAGAACAGACCAGCGCTGGACCCGTTGCGCCGCGATGATCGAGCGAAGTCAGCGGGCTGTTGTAAAAGGTGCGCTGACACGGGCCCTCGGAGCGATCAAATCGTGCAACCAGCCACGCATCTGAGTTGAGCGCATGTGTGCCAAAGCCCCGTATGCTTCGATCGATATCCAGCTGTCCTGAAATGCGGCCATCGGCACTGCTCAACCCTTGATAGCTGATCTCGTCATCAGTGATGTGGTACCAGGTGGACCCTTTGAAATGATCGCCCTCGGTGAGGCGCACCACGCAGTCCTGGGGATGAAACTCGGCATCGACACGCTGGATCACATCACGAATCAGTGCCGGATCATCATCCAGTTCACAAAATGCGCGAAGCACGCGATCGCCATTGGCGTGGCGGGTCAGTATGAAGTGCTCCCGCCCCCACACCCCGTTTGGGAAGGCGGTGTGAGCGATGCGATATTCGACAGTGCCGCGTCGGGTCATGTGCGTTTTGATGGCAGGTTTTTGAGCGGTGAGTTTCATGTTGATTCGCCGTCTACCAAATAAAGGTGGGTCATGATATCCAGAAAAATTGCTCAGCAGTGAGTAGACTGCGTCGGTGCCGATACCCGAATAAGCGACAGGAAGCGGAGTAATGAAACAGTGGATCTTGCGAGTGGCGCTGTTGGCGCTGGGCGTCTGGGTGGGGGCAGTGTTGCTGCCTCAGGATTGGCAGGCCGGTTTGCAGCGACAAACCGCGACGGCCATCACTGGCGCCCGGGAGCGTGCGGCGCTGTGGGTGGCTAGCCAGAGTGATCGGGTCGACGCCAGAGCTTCCCTTTTTGTAGAGTTTCCCGGGATCCTACCCGCCATTCAACGCGGTGGCGCTTTTGGTGGTGCGTTCTCCCGGGCGATTGCCACCGATATCTTCAAAGCTTCGGAGGAGGGCATCGCGGACGCGCGCAAGCTTTCTCGCATCGAGGCGGTGGCCCCCAGAACCTGGATTATCTATTTGCCACTGGTCAATGTCGTGGTGTTCGAGACAGACGATGGTCTGGTACTTGTCGACGCCGGCATGGCAGCGGCCGGACCCGTTATCCGCGAATTGATCGCCAGCGTCACCGACACCCCGATCCACACGATTATCTATACCCATTGTCACGTTGATCACGCCTACGGCACTTGGGCGCTCATGGCTGATAACCCTGTCATTGTGTCCCAAGCAGACCTACCCGCGTGTTTTGATCGTTACATTGAACTCCCCGGGAGTCTGGCCAAGTACATGGGGCAACCGGTAGAGAGCCTGCCAGCGAGCCGTGAAGACCTCGTCTATCCCACGCAGACCTTCAGAGACGAAACGACTTTGACGATTGGCGGTGAAGCCTTCGTTTTACGTGCCCGCCCGGGTGAGACCGAGGACCAACTCTATGTCTGGGTGCCGGGCAGGCAAGCACTCGCAACGGCGGATTATTATCAGGGTTTCTTACCCAACACGGGCAATGGTAAGCGTGTGCAGCGTTACCCCGAGGAATGGGCGAGCGCGCTCAGAGAGATGGCTACCGAGAACGCCGTGCTGCTCCT
>Ga0181576_10003407_pt1 | contig 11714 bp, 10 predicted proteins | sample 101ome_22_FD_132464 | JGI IMG/M metagenome (GOLD analysis project Ga0181576, IMG submission 132464) | Coastal salt marsh microbial communities from the Groves Creek Marsh, Skidaway Island, Georgia - 101412BT metaG (megahit assembly) | ecosystem: Environmental > Aquatic > Marine > Intertidal...
ATCGGTTCCGGCGGCTCGAATGTTCGTAAGCTGCTTCGCCTTGGTCGGATTCACCGCCAGATCGTTATCGCGGCTGTGGATACCAATCAGTTGTCCTTCATAGACATCAACGTTCGGATTGATAAACAATCGACCACGGTCTTGCAGGTTGAAAAGCGCATACGCCAGCACTTTGCCAGACACCATGGAGACCAGAACACCGTTGATACGCCCACCGATTTCACCAGACTTGAGCGGTGCATAGTGATCGAACACGTGATTCAGAATACCGCTGCCCGAGGTCATGGTCATAAACTGGTTACGGAAACCGATGATGCCTCGCGACGGAATCAGGAACTCCAGACGCACACGCCCCTGGCCGTCGGGAACCATGTCGCGCATTTCCCCTTTACGACGACCGATCTCTTCCATGATCGAGCCCTGATGCTGCTCTTCGCAATCAATCAGCAAAATCTCAAACGGCTCATTCACAACGCCATCGATCTCTTTCTTGATCACTTCCGGGCGCGATACACCCAGCTCGTATCCCTCGCGACGCATACTCTCGATCAATACCGACAGGTGTAGCTCACCGCGTCCTGACACAATGAATCGGTCCGGTGTACTGCCATCCTCAACGCGCAGCGCAACGTCGTGCAGCAGTTCTTTTTCAAGACGATCGCGAATATTACGGCTGGTGACGTAATCCCCCTCAAGACCCGCAAACGGGGAATCATTAACCTGAAAGGTCATGCTGACGGTGGGCTCATCGATCGTCAGTGCTGGTAGCGATTCCGGTGCCGAGGGATCGCACAAGGTTGACGAAATCTTGAGGGCATCGATACCAGTGATGCTGATGATGTCGCCAGCCTGGGCACCATCGACTTCCTGACGCTCGAGTCCAACCTGACCGAGTACGCTCAATATTTTTGCGTTGCGCTTTTTGCCATCTGCCTCGACCACGGTAATCGGCATGCCGGGCCGACAACGGCCGCGCTTGACACGACCCACGCCGATGACGCCTACGTAGGGGCTGTAATCAAGCGCGCAAACCTGCATCTGGAATGGGCCCTCGACGTTCGCATCCGGCGGCGACACTTTCTCGACGATGGTTCTGAGCAGCGGCTCCATGTCTTCGGCAAGCTCATCGGCTTCGGGGCCCGCAATACCGTTCAACGCGGAGGCATAAACAATCGGAAAATCGAGCTGTTCATCAGTCGCGCCAAGGCTGTCGAACAAATCAAACACCTGATCGATCACCCAATGCGGGCGTGAGCCCGGTCGGTCAACCTTGTTGACCACGACAATAGGATTCAGACCGGCTTCAAACGCCTTACGGGTCACAAAACGGGTTTGCGGCATTGGTCCATCGACGGCATCGACCAGCAGCAATACGCTGTCGACCATCGACAAGATACGCTCAACCTCACCACCAAAGTCAGCGTGACCGGGGGTATCGACGATATTGATGCGATAGCCATTCCAGTCGATCGAGGTATTCTTGGCGAGAATCGTGATACCGCGCTCGCGTTCCTGATCGTTGGAGTCCATGATGCGCTCTTTGCCGACATCGCGTCGCGCAAGCGTTCCGCACTGTTTGAAGAGCTGGTCAACCAGCGTAGTTTTACCATGGTCGACGTGAGCGATGATCGCTATGTTGCGCAGTTTTTCCAGCACGGGGAGCCTCGGGAAGGAGATATCAAAAAATCAAGGGCCGGAATTATATCGCCGATACGTCCGTCTCCAGTTGTGTAATGCCGTAAATAAGCAACCTCCCTGAAAACACCCAAAGCCGGGGACAGGAACAACTTTCTTCCCTGCAGCTCAGCCGTTACCATCGTCACCGACAGCGACATGGGATCGGCATATGACCAATTCGAATTCCAATAACACCGCCGACAACTGGTCGGGAAGAATGGGCTTTGTTTTCGCGGCGACCGGCTCTGCCGTCGGCCTCGGGAACATCTGGAAATTTCCGTATATCACTGGCGAGAACGGCGGCGGCGCCTTTGTGCTGTTCTATCTCGGATGTATCGTGGTCTTCGGAATACCACTGATGATGGCCGAGTTGCTGGTAGGACGCCGAGGCGCGAGCTCGCCGTCCGAATGCTTTGAGACGCTCGCGCAGGACAACGGCCGAAGTCGTCGCTGGAGCGTTGCGGGCAACAGCGGCGTCCTCGCCTCGTTTTTGATTCTCAGCTTTTACAGCGTAGTCGGAGGCTGGTCGGTCTCCTACGTCGTCAATGCAGCGACCAATACCTTTGACAATGTCGGCGCAGATGCCGCCGCCGGGGTGTTTACCGATTTACTTGGCTCAGCCGGAACCGGCATATTCTGGCATACGATATTCATGCTCGCGGTTGCCACTGTCGTTGTCCGCGGTATCAATCGCGGCATCGAGCGCGTTGTGAGCGTGCTGATGCCGTTGATGTTTGTGCTGCTGCTGATTCTGGTCGGATACGCGGTCTCATTGTCCAGCTTTGATCGAGCCGTAGCCTTTTTGTTTGAGCCGGACTTCAGCAAGTTCACTGTAAAGAGCGCCCTATTGGCACTTGGGCACTCGTTTTTCACGCTCAGCCTGGGTATGTCCGTGATGGTCGCGTACAGCTCACACCTCCCCAAAAATATATCGATCGGCAGCGCCTCCATAACTATCTCCATCCTCGACACGCTGTGCGCTCTGATGGCCGGGCTTGCGATCTTTACAATTGCCTTCGACAACGACATGCAGCTCAGCGCCGGCCCCGGGCTGGTGTTTCAGACCATGCCGATTGCCTTCGGTCAGATTGAGGGCGGTTACCTGATCGGGCTGGCATTTTTCTCGCTGCTCCTGTTTGCCGCCTGGACATCTGCGATTTCATTGCTCGAGCCGGTCATCGAACGCGTGATGTCCCTCGGATCCCTGAGTCGCGGCAAATCGGTTCTGATTGCCGCAGGGGCGGCCTGGACGCTTGGCATTGCATGCTCGCTGTCGTTCAACCTGCTCGCCGATTTCAAACCGATCGGAGGACTGAACATATTTGATCTCACCGATTTTTTTGCCTCCAACATTCTATTGCCGCTGACCGGACTACTGGTGGCGCTGTTCTGTGGCTGGGTGATGTCGGCCAAATCGACTCGCGAGGAGCTGGCGCTACACAACCCACTGGTCTTCGGGCTATGGCGAGTATCGGTGCGTTATATCTGCCCAATCTTGGTGACGATCGTGTTCATCGAATCAGCCCTTCCGGGGACCTTATCTGCATTAGTTGGATGATCCCTGCCATTTTATTTGCTGCAACCTCTGGACAAGCGCGTCGCGCCGATTGATCATTTAGGCCCTGATTCGCAGCGCACTCTGCGTGTCACACGAATTCGCACCAAGTTAGTGCATTATGAGCCAATATGGTGCGTTGTTTTTGTTGGTTTTGGTTCACAACAATCGCTATCCGCCGCAAAATCCTTGTTTAGAGGCCTATTTGTGACTGGCACACGGTTTGCTGTGAGATTCCGACGGCTCGCGCGGTGCGTGGGCGACTGTTTTACATTTAAAGGGCAATGACAGCCCGACTTCCACGGAGGAACATCATGTCAGTGCAATCTCTCAAGCTCGTTAAGGAACACGACATCAAGTGGGTCGACCTGCGCTTTACCGACTCGCGCGGTAAAGAACAGCACGTCACGATCCCGTCCAGCGATCTCGACGAAGCTTTCTTCGAAGACGGCAAAATGTTCGACGGCTCGTCAATCGCCGGTTGGAAAGCGATCAACGCCTCTGACATGGTTCTGATGCCGGACGACGCATCTGCAGTGGTTGATCCGTTCTTTGACGAATCCGCACTGATCCTGCGCTGCAACATTCTCGAGCCCGACACCATGACGGGTTACAACCGCGACCCGCGCTCAATTGGCGCCCGCGCTGAAGAGTACCTGCGCTCCACCGGCATTGGCGACTCCGCTCTGTTCGGACCAGAACCTGAATTCTTCGTATTCGACGACGTTAAGTGGCACTCAGACATCTCCGGATCCATGTACTCTGTTAATTCAGAAGAAGCAGCATGGGCCTCAAACCACGCCTTCGATGATGGCAACATCGGTCACCGTCCGGGCGTCAAAGGCGGATACTTCCCGGTTCCTCCGGTCGACTCGCTGCACGACTTGCGTGCGCAAATGTGCCGCGCAATGGAAAGCATGGGCCTGCGCGTAGAAGTGCACCACCACGAAGTGGGCACTGCAGGCCAGTGTGAGATCGGCGTTGGCCCGGCGACGCTCGTGCGCAAGGCTGACGAGGTTCAGATCCTCAAGTACTGTGTACATAACGTCGCGCACGCGTACGGCAAAACTGCCACATTTATGCCGAAGCCGCTCGTCGGCGACAACGGCTCAGGCATGCACGTTCACCAGTCTATCTCCAAAGACGGCGTGAACCTGATGGCTGGAGACCTCTACGGTGGATTGAGCGAAACCGCGTTGTACTACATCGGCGGCATCATCAAGCACGCGCGTGCGATCAACGCATTCACCAACGCCGGCACCAACTCGTACAAGCGTCTGGTACCTGGTTACGAAGCACCGGTTATGCTCGCATACTCTGCGAAGAACCGCTCTGCCTCGATCCGTATACCGCACGTATCAAGCCCGAAAGCGCGTCGTATCGAAGTTCGCTTCCCTGACCCGAGCGCCAACCCGTATCTTGCGTTCACCGCAATGCTGATGGCAGGTATCGACGGTATCCAGAACAAGATTCACCCTGGTGATGCACTGGACAAGAACCTGTACGACTTACCGGCAGAAGAAGCAGCGAAAGTTCCAACCGTTTGTCACAGCCTGGATATGGCTCTGGCGGCGCTGGATGCAGATCGCGCATTCCTCACCGCCGGCGGTGTTATGGACGACGATATGATCGATGGTTACATCGCGCTGAAGATGGAAGAAGTAGATCGTCTGCGCATGACCACCAGCCCGATCGAATTCGACATGTACTACAGCTGCTAAAACAGCCGTCCTGTCGATTAGAAAGCCCGCGCTCCGAAAGGTGCGCGGGCTTTTTTCTGGCATACTGATGCAGGACTGCCATCAGGAGCCAGCCATGAACAAACTGATCCTAAGCGCCCTACTGTGCACTGCATTGTCAGCTCACGCAGAAATCTACAAGCGAACCGATGCCAACGGCAACGTCACGTTTACCGACCAACCAGACCCAAACGCCGAGACAGTCGATATCCCCGCCACCAATACCTTGCCGGCAGTCAGCCCCCAAAAACCACGTAAAAAAGCAGTAACGGCGAGCGGCTATGACAACGTGAGCATCCTGCAGCCACGCAATGACGAGGCTATCGTCGCGCGTGACGGCAACGTCAATGTAGAGGTTGCGACCACTCCAGCGCTCAAGCGCGGCCACACTATCGAGATTCTCGTCGATGGACAGATTGCCAGTGCCGGGATCGCAGGGACGCATCCGCTGACCGGACTCAATCGCGGCTCCCATGCCATCGAAGCACTTATCACCGGCAGTGACGGCGAGGTACTGGCCTCATCGGGCTCCATAACCGTGCACATTATCTGGCCTGGGGCAGGACGCAGCTCAGCCCGCTGAACTCACAGCGCTCGTTGCACCAAATTTGTGCAAACCCTATAATCAGGTCGAGTCTGATTGCGGATAACTCGCTGATTTTCTGCGATTTTTGTATGGCTTGGATATTGCTTAGCCTAATACACCTTGCGACAGGATCTGCACCAGAATGGCCCCAGAACTGCTACATACGCGCTTACTGGATAACTTGTCCACGGCGATTTTATTGCTGGACGAACAGCTCAACGTCAGCTATCTGAATCCAGCTGCCGAGAGTTTGTTAGAGCTGAGTCGCTCACGCATCCTAGGCTCGTCAATCGAGACTAATTTTCTAGATGACAGCCTTGATACCGATCCGCTTAGACGCTCTCTGAACGAAAGCATCGGTTTTACCAAACGCCAGACAACGCTAGATTTGCTAAGCGGACGCACGATTACGGTGGACTTCTCGGCCACACCCACCCACCTGGAAAAACGCTGTCTGATCATTGAAATTCAGCCACTGGACCGCTTAATGCGTATTTCCCGCGAGGAAGCACTGCTCTCATCCCAGCAAAATACCCGTACGATGCTTCGCGGACTCGCCCACGAGATCAAGAACCCGCTGGGAGGATTGCGCGGCGCGGCGCAATTGCTGGCGCGCGAACTCGACTCCGAACAACTGGTCGACTTCACCAATATCATCATCGAAGAAGCGGACCGACTGCGCAATCTGGTCGACAGAATGCTTATTGCACCGGGCAAGCTGCAACGAGCACCGGTCAATATCCACGAGGTGCTCGAGCGAGTTGTAAAACTCGTGCACGTTGAGACAGATAAACGGATCATCATCAAGCGAAACTACGATCCAAGCATTCCCGAATTCAGTGGTGACCGCGAACAACTGATTCAAGCGACCCTGAATATTGCGCGCAACGCGGTTCAAGCCTTGTTGGAGAGCGGGATCGAGCAGCCATGCATCGAGATCAAAACGCGCACGCAGCGCCAATTTACGATTGGTAGCCAGCGTTATCGGCTGGTGACCCAAGTCGATATGATCGATAACGGTCCTGGGATCCCGACCGACCTCCAGGACAAGATATTTTTCCCAATGATCAGCGGTCGAGCCGAAGGGACTGGACTTGGACTGTCCATCGCACAGTCCATTATCAACAACCATAACGGGCTGATTGAGTTTGTTAGCCAACCGGGAGAAACCAGTTTCTCCATATTGATCCCGCTGGAGGATAATCATGAGTGACCATGCGCGTGTATGGATTGTTGACGATGACCGGTCAATTCGTTGGGTTATCGAGCGCGCACTGTCAGGCGCAGAGATCAGCACCGCGACTTTTTCCGACGCCGAGGGACTGCTGCGCCGCCTGAAGTCGGGCGCTCCGGACGCTATTATCAGTGACATCCGCATGCCGGGCATTGATGGCTTAGATCTGTTGTCGCGTATTCGCGAAACCCACCCTAACCTACCGGTAATCATCACCACGGCTCACTCAGATCTGGACAGCGCAGTGGCCTCATATCAAGGGGGCGCGTTCGAGTACTTACCCAAACCATTCGACATTGATGAGGTGATCGCGGTTACCAAACGTGCGCTCGCACATGCCGATCAGCATTCCACAACAACGCAACCCGAAACCGCCGTCGAGACAACCGAAATCATCGGCGAAGCGCCCGCAATGCAAGAGGTTTTCCGAGCGATCGGACGTCTGTCACATTCGGTGATCACAGTACTGATCAATGGCGAATCGGGCACGGGTAAGGAATTGGTAGCACGCGCCCTGCACCGTCACAGCCCCCGCGCCAATGAGCCATTTATCGCGCTGAATATGGCCGCAATCCCGCGCGATTTGATGGAGTCAGAACTCTTCGGCCATGAAAAAGGGGCGTTTACCGGCGCTCAGGCGCAGCGGCGCGGTCGCTTCGAACAGGCCGATGGAGGCACACTGTTTCTCGATGAAATTGGCGACATGCCGGCCGAGACCCAAACCCGCTTGTTACGCGTGCTTGCGGACGGTGAATTCTATCGAGTGGGCGGGCACACGCCGGTCTCTGTGAATGTCCGTATCATTGCAGCAACACATCAAAATCTGGAGGCGTTGGTCAAAGAAAACCGCTTCAGAGAGGATCTTTATCATCGACTTAACGTCATTCGCATTCATTTACCAAAACTCGCTGATCGACGCGAAGACATCCCGAAACTCGCCCGCCACTTCCTCAAATCCGCGGCCGAGGAGCTCGGCGGCGATACCAAACTGCTACTGCCGGAGACCGAAGCCTTCATACGTGGCCTGCCGTGGCCCGGCAACGTCCGCCAGCTGGAGAATACATGCCGTTGGTTAACGGTGATGGCCTCGGGACGCGATGTCCATATCGAGGATCTCCCGCCGGAGCTTCGCGAAGATCCGCAACTGTCTGCGCCCACCGGCGACTGGGTATCGGAGCTACGACGCTGGGCAGGGACTGCACTTAATAGCGGACAACCACGTATTCTGGATCAGGCGGTGCGCGAATTTGAGACCGCGTTAATCGAGTCGGCACTCAATTACACCCAGGGGCGACGCGGGGAAGCCGCCGAGTTACTCGGATGGGGGCGGAACACGCTGACCCGAAAAATCAAGGAACACGAGCTCGAAATCAGCGAAGAGAGCGAGGAATAAACCGCGCAATGTCGCCACCTGCGATTGTCCTCTATCAGCCCGAGATCCCGCCCAATACAGGCAACATCATCAGGCTTTGCGCCAATACCGGCGCGCCGCTGCATCTGATCGAGCCGCTGGGCTTTGCGCTTGACGACGCGAAGTTACGACGCGCAGGGCTCGACTACCACGAATGGGCGCGGGTGAAGACGTGGCCAGATCTCGAGAGCTTTGCGGACGCAGTAAAGCCGCGACGCATCTATGCCCTGTCGACACACGGAACAACCCGGTATATCGACGCCGATTTCAGCGAACGCGACGCCCTCTTATTCGGACCGGAAACACGCGGTCTACCGGCAGACTTGCGCGAGAGCATGCCGCCCGAACAAGTGCTGAGGTTACCCATGCTGGAAAGTAGCCGCAGCCTTAACCTATCCAATACGGTGGCAGTGGTGCTGTATGAAGCCTGGCGACAGTTGGGGTTTAGCTGATAAACGAGAAAAGCCGCGCTGGGCGCGGCTTCGGGCATCTCAGTCTTGACTCAACCGATCACTCAGTTGGGGTTTCGTTTGCATCCTGGTCCTGAGCTTTCTGCTGTGCCTGCGCAAGCGCCTGCTGATACAGCGCATCAAAGTTAACCGGCGCCAGCATGAGGGGAGGGAAGCTGCCGCGAGTCACCAGGTTATCGATGCACTCACGCGCATACGGGAACAGGATACTCGGGCACACCGTGCCGAGAACCTGACGTAGCTGAGCGCCTTCAATACCGGCGACTGCGAATATTCCGGCCTGCTGGACTTCGGCGAGGAACGAGGTTTTTTCATCCTGCGTTGCCGTCACTTGCAGGGTCAGAACGACTTCATAGTTGCTGTCGTCGATCTTGTTCTGCTTGGTGTTGATTTCCAGATTAATACGCGGCTTGAACTGCTGTCGGAAGGCTTCATGGCCCTGCGGTGTCTCAAAAGACACGTCTTTGATATAGATACGTTGCAACGCGAACTGCTGAGCAGGCTGCTGGTTTGCTTCGGCCATGTTGGCTCCTTTTCTGTTGTTAATCGCGGGACTGAACCCGCTCTCGAGCCTCTTCAAGCAGAGGCGTCAATTTCCCCTCGCGATGGAGGGCATTCATATCGTCGAAGCCACCAATATGGTGCTCGCCGATCCATATTTGCGGAACCGTGTGGCGCCCCGACAATTCCATCATTTCAGCTCGTCGTTGGGGCTCGGCGCCAACGTCGATTTCCTCGTAATCAACACCCAACGCGGACAGCAAGCGCCGGGCTGCCACGCAATAGGGGCAGAAGCGCGTTGTGTACATGGTCGCGATCGACATCTGCATCATGAACGCACCAGCGGGAGGTTGGAGGATTGCCACTCGAGCAAACCGCCGCCCAAACGATACACCTCGGCAAAACCGTCCTCTTTAAGACGCTTGGTGACGCTGGTCGCACTTTGACCCATTTTACAGACCACGATAACCGGCTTTTCTCGGCTCTTGTGCAGCTCAGCGACGCGTTCGCCAATCTTGGCGAGCGGGATATTGATGCTACCCGGGATATGACCGTTCTTGAAATCGTTGTGCTCTCGGATATCCAGCACGACTGCATCACGCTGATTCACCATCGTCGACAGCTGATTGGGCGTTACCGACGGCCCACTCTGACGACGCTCAAACTGAAACAGCAAAGCGGCAACGAACAAAAAGGCACCAAACAGGTACCACTTCGCGATCACAAACTGAAGAAACAGCTCCATCGTCTACCTCGTCTGCCTGCTCTAAACAGGCAGATCACCAAAATTCAGGACGCGCAAGTATACACGTCCACCCTATCGCGACCAATACATAGCTATGGCAACCAACCACAACATCATGCAAACTCTGCAAATTTGCCACCGCAGCCAGGTTCAGTTACAGGTATGACGCTTAATCGCCCGCTTACAATAGTCCGCTCGGCAGCTCTGCTGGGCTCAGTGGTTACCAGCATTGCATTGCTCGGCGCACCGACGCTGGCCCAAACAGAGGCAGCAGAGGCGGCAGAACCGGCGGCAGAGGAAACTCAGGCGCAAGACCCGACCGCCGTTCTCCCGTTACGGGACCTGCGGATCTTCGCCGACGTATTTAATCAAATTCGCACAAGCTATGTTGAGGAGGTCGACGATCGCACGCTACTTGAGAATGCGATTAAAGGAATGCTCAACGGCCTTGATCCGCACTCTGCCTATCTGGAAGCCGAGGGCGTTGATGACCTGCGCGAAAACACCACTGGCGAGTTTGGCGGACTCGGGCTCGAAGTCGGCATGGATGGCGGGTTTGTCAGAGTCATCAGCCCGATGGACGACACCCCCGCATCAAAAGCTGGCATCGAAGCGGGCGATCTGATCATCCGGCTCGATGAAAAGCCGGTCAAAGGCATGAGCCTGTCTGAAGCAGTCGACCTGATGCGCGGCCCCAAGGGCACCAAAATAAAACTCACGATTGTCCGTGAAGGCACCAGCGGACCGCAGGACTTTGAACTCACGCGCGATGTTATACGCGTGCGGAGTGTGCGTCGCGAACTGCTGGAGCCGGGATACGGATACCTGCGTATCGCCCAATTTCAGAGCGAAACCGGCAAGGATACCGTCACCGCAATCAACAAACTGATCGCCAAAAATGAGGCGCCCCTAAAAGGATTGGTGGTTGACCTTCGCAATAACCCCGGCGGGCTATTAATGGCGTCGGTACAGGTCTCCGATGCGTTCCTCGATGATGGATTGATCGTATACACCGAGGGTCGCATCGATAATAGCGAGTCCAGCTTTGAGGCAACCCCCGGGGATCTTCTGAACGGAGCGCCGATCGTTGTCCTGATCAATGGTGGATCGGCTTCAGCCTCCGAAATTGTCTCTGGCGCGCTGCAGGATCACCGGCGTGCGGTGATCCTGGGAACGACAAGCTTCGGTAAAGGATCGGTGCAAACGGTGCTGCCACTTGGCGAGGACAGGGCGATCAAGCTGACCACCGCTCGCTACTACACGCCGTCGGGCCGATCGATTCAGGCTCATGGCATCGAGCCGGACATTCTGGTTCCGCGCGCAAAGGTCGAGACACTTGACCCGATCAGAAATATCAGCGAAGCGGACCTGAACCGGCACCTTGAAAACGGCGATGAGCTCGAAGCAGAGGACAAGCCAGAGGCTACGACATCAGCCAGCGCGCGCCTTCAGACCGAAGACAACCAGCTTTATGAGGCGCTCAATTTGCTTAAAGGCGTAAACTTATTGCGAAACGAAAATTAATTTGCGAGTTGTTCCGCAGTTTTTTGCGAAGGTTTTTGTCTTGAAACGATACTAATGATCGGTTTAGTCGTTTTTATCGTAGTCTATTATTACTTTGTCAGCACAAAGGCACTGTTTTACTAACGCAGTCCTTGGTGCCATTGAGGTTCTAAACTGTGCAAAAACTCAAGGATAAACTGAGCGAAGCATCAGAGGCCCATAGAAGCGGTGAAATCGGCGCTGTCCCGATGCGCTCTGATCGTTTTTTTGCGGTGAACAGCAGCTGGTACTTC
>Ga0181576_10003411_pt1 | contig 11711 bp, 8 predicted proteins | sample 101ome_22_FD_132464 | JGI IMG/M metagenome (GOLD analysis project Ga0181576, IMG submission 132464) | Coastal salt marsh microbial communities from the Groves Creek Marsh, Skidaway Island, Georgia - 101412BT metaG (megahit assembly) | ecosystem: Environmental > Aquatic > Marine > Intertidal zone...
ACGCCCTTGGACGTGATGGTGCCTCCGGTGATGCCGTCCACGCTGTGCTCGTTGGTCACCGCGCCTCCCTTCAGGACGGAGAAGTAGGTCGGCCCAACTTCCGCGACGGTCTTGCCTTCGAATTTGACCGTGAAGAAATCTTCCTTAATCTCGGCACCGAGACCCGGGGTTTCCGTCTTGTGGTCAAACTTGGCGCCGTAGATGGTTTGCATGTCGCCCTCGAGCGCCACGTACCCCCAGATCGGACCCCAGAGTCCGGACCCCACCATGGGAACAACGTAGTAGGTCTGGCCTTCTTTTTGGCATTCAAAGATGGGGAAAGTCAAGTCGCCTGCGTTGCCCCACGAGAGGTCGCCCTTGGCGGGCTTGTGCGAGCGGTAATCCTTCTTGATGTCGATGTTGAAGGGGTCCGTCGCGTCGGTCGCAACCACCTCTCCTTGCATGACCGACACCTGGGTGCCGCTTGCGTCGATGGCCACACGGGACGTGACGTACTCCGCAAAGAGCTGTTTCGCGTTGTCGCGTTGCGCGTCCACCTTGATGGCTCCGAGGATGTCCATCATTTTCTTGTCTGCCGCGTTGGCCTGCTGCAGCGGCTTCAGTGAAATGGCCGTGGCGGCAAGAGCTGCGCCGACAACCACCACCATCACGATGGCAAAGCCAAACGTGTAGCCGGTTCCGTTTTTGTTGATCGCCATAACTGTGCGTTTCTGTCGTTCGTGGAATTAAGCCGTTGCCGCGGTCAGGCGCTTTTCACGGCGCTTGATGTTGGCTTCGATCACGTAGTGGTCAATGAGGGGTGCCATCACGTTCATGAAGAGGATGGCCATCATGACGCCTTCCGGGTACGCCGGGTTGAATACCCGAATCATGATGCTAAACAGGCCGCCGAAGAAGCCGTACCAGAGCTTGCCCGTGTTGGTTTGGGCCGCACTGACCGGGTCGGTGGCCATGAACACCATGCCAAACATGAACCCGCCCATCACGACTTGGTGAATTGGGCTGATGGTCATGTAGGCGTTGGCGCCAATGAGGTTGAACAAGAAGCCCATCACGAGGCCGCCCGCGAGGAACGACGCGATGATGCGCCAGCTGCCGATGCCCGTCCAGATGAGGACCGCAGCCCCAATCAGGCAAGCCAAAGCGGACGTCTCTCCTACCGAGCCGGGGATCAAGCCCAAGAAGCAGTTGCTGAGCGAGAACATGCCGCCGTCCGCGAACAAGGACATCGTTGCTGCGCTCGCTTGGTCCGCGGCCGTGCCGACCGTGCCTGCGAGGTGGCCCAAGGCCGTCGCACCGGTGTAGCCGTCCACGAGCATGCCTCCGGCCTTGCTGGCCGCCACGTCGTGGATCCAAATCTCACCGCTGAGCTGCTTGGGGTAAGCGAAGAACAAGAACGCCCGTGCCGTGAGGGCCACGTTGAGGATGTTCATGCCCGTTCCGCCAAAGACTTCCTTGGCCACCACGACCGCGAAGGCCACGGCCAAGGCCACCATCCAAAGCGGCACGTCCACCGGCATGATGAGCGGAATCAACATGCCCGACACGAGGTAACCCTCGTTGATGCTGTGTCCGCGCATGCCTGCGAAGAGGAATTCAATCCCGAGGCCCACGCCGTAGCTGACGACGATGAGGGGGATGACCTTCCATGCGCCGACGAGGACGTTGGCGAGGAGGTCGGAGGTTTGGCCCAAGCTCAGGTGGTATTGGTGCCCGATGTTCCACATGCCAAACAGCAGGCAGGGAACCATGGCCACAATGACCAGGAACATGGTGCGCTTCAAGTCGATGCCGTCGCGGATGTGGGCACCGGAGTGCGTCACGTGACCGGGTGTGAAGGCAAACGTTTCCAACGAATCGAACACCACCCAGAAACGCGACAGCTTGCCGCCTTCCTCAAAGTGAGGCTTGATCGATTGAATGAGGTTGTGAATGGCTTTCATCTTGCTCTGTTCTTCTTGCGAGGTGTCGGAGGGTTAGCCGAGTTCGACTTTGAGGGCGTCCAACCCGTCGCGAACGATGGATTGCACTGGGATTTTCGACGTGCACACGAATTCGCACAAGGCGAAATCCTCGGGAGCCACCTCGTAGATGCCGAGTTTCTCCATGGCGTCGATGTCGTTCACCATGATGCTCTTGATGAGGTGCACGGGGAAGATGTCAAACGGGAACACCGCCTCGTACTGGCCGCTGACCACGAAAGCGCGGTCTTCGCCATTTTGGTTGGTGTCCAACGTGTATTGCTTGCTCTTGGGCATGAGCCACGTGGGGTACGCCCGGCTCATGGAGAACTTGTTGAGGCCGGGGCTGAGCCAGCCTTCCGTCAACAAGAACTTGGGGTCGTGGCCCTCCGGCAACGCCACCACCTGCGTGGCGAATGCCCCGAGGTAGCCTTCCGCTCCTGCGCTCGTCCCCGTCAGCACGCTGCCGCTGATGACCCGCGCGCCGGCGTTCGCCTGAACGCCCAGGTCGCTGAGCTTCGCGCCAGCCACGGTGCGAATGTGGCGGGGGTCGTTCATCTCGGAACCGCCGAGCGCCACCACGCGTTCTGCCGTGTAGCGTCCGGTGCGAAGGAACGCGCCGAGGTTGATGACGTCCTGAAGGCCCATCGTCCAAATCACCTCCCCCTTGTTGATCGGGGCGGTGTGGTGGATCTGCACGCCGACGTTTCCGGCGGGGTGCGGTCCGTTGAACGAGGTCGTCGTGCAGCCGTTGAGTCCGGCCAACGTGTTGTCTCCAGCACGTGTGCCGACGTGCACGCCGCCTTGGCCGGCCAGCACGCCGAGGGCGTCGATGCCGCGCTGCAAGTCGTCCATGCGGCCTTCCGTGGCCACGCCGGTGTCGACGGCGAGGGGAGCTGAATCAAAGCCGCTCACGTAGATGGCGCGCGGTGTGTCGGCCGGGTTGGCCAACACGTCGAAGGGGCGCTGGCGCATCGTGGCGAACGCCCCGCCAGCGGCCAAGTGAGCCACCAACGCGTCACGGTCGCCGCCGTTCCAGGCGCCGAAATCCTTGGCGTTGTCGCTTCCGTCGGCCTCGACCACCACGGCGAGGATGCGGCGCTTCGCACCGCGAACCACCTCCTTCACCGTGCCCGAAACCGGGCTTGCGAACATCACCGAAGTGCAGGTTTTGTCGTAGAACAGCGCCTCACCGGCCTGCACTTGAGCTCCCTCTTTGACGGCCAACTTGGGCGTCACTCCGGGAAAGTCGGTTGGCTGCACCGCAACCACCGAGGGGCGTGGCGCATCGCCACAGGTCAGGGCCGGCTCGCCGGTCAATCGGATGTCGACCCCCTTTTTGATTCGCAAAGTCTTGGACATGTCCAACGGTTTTCGGGGCGCAAAGGTAGCCCCCACAATTCAAATGAACGGCGCAAAACGTCAGCAGATTTGTCCACGGTCACAAGGGGAAATCGTGAAAGGATTTCCGACGAACTTTGGGGCATGACCTTCGCGCGCCTCTCCACGCACTTCTTCTTGGCCATGGCCGCCCTTGGGGCTGCGTTGCATCCCTCGCAAGCCCAAACTCCGTCCTTCCCCCCTCTCCCGCCCGACCAACCGGACCTTGCCACGGTCCTGTTCCACCCGACCGGGCAGCCGCTCGCCCCACCGGTCGTCCCGCTGAACGGCGAGGTGGATCGCGGCTTGTTGGAATTGCGGTTCGACGACCTGTCGGGGAATTACACGCCTTGGGAAGTCCGCATCGTCCACTGCGACCGGCACTGGGTGCCCTCAGACCTCCAGCCCAGCGAATACACACGTGGCTTTTACAGCACGCCGATGGAAGACGACGAGGCGAGTTTTGGGACCAAGGTCGATTTCACGCACCACTCCCTTTGGCTTCCCAACGACGACCTGCAGTGGACGCGGAGCGGGAATTACCTGCTTGAGGTTTTCGACCCGTACGAGCCGGAGCGCGTCGTCGCGACCCGGCGGTTCGTCGTGTTCGAAGACCTGTGCCGTGTGGAGGCCCAAGCCGGCGAACCGAACGACCTCGCCCTCCGGCGCACCCACCAGGAAGTCCATTTCTCGGTGTTCGAAGAAGGCTACAGCTTGTCGGATCCCTACGACCGACTTCACGTCAGCGTCGTGCCCAACTGGCGCTGGGACCGCGCGGTTGCCGGACTTGAGCCCCGTTTCGTGAAGGGCGGAGAGCTCGATTTTCAACGCGCGGGTTACGTCTTCGAGGGTGGGAACACCCACCGGTTCGCCGACCTCAAGGGCCTCGAATTCAAGGCCCGGGGCGTCGCCCGCCTCGAAGAGCGAGCCGACCACTTCTACTTCTACCTCGAGACGGATGAACGCCGGACCTTCGATTACTTCGGAGGCGGCGAAGACATCCACGGCGCGATGGTCACCCACAACGACCGCCTCGACCCCTACACCGGGAGCGACTACGTGTGGGTGCATTGGCGTTTGGACACACGACACCCCCTGGTCGACCGCGACATCTTCCTCGTCGGCGCCTTCACCCAACACCGGTGCTTGCCTGAGTTTCGCATGGAGTACGACGCCGCACAAGGCGTGTACACCCACCGCCACCTCCTGAAGCAGGGCTATTACAACTACCAGTACGTGGTACGTGAAACGGGGGCTGCGGACGCTGAACCCGGCGCGCTCGCGGACCTCGAAGGCTCGCACTTCCAAACCGACAACCTCTACACCCTTGTGGTGCATTACGCCGATTGGGAAGGCTACGACCGGGTCGTCGGCCTCGCCCAATGGGAATCGAACCCGTAAACACTCCTGTACTCCATGAACACTCCTCTCCGAATTTGGATCACCGGCGCCTCCAACGGCATTGGCCGGGCCTGCGCCTTGGCCTTGGCGGAATCCGGACATCGGGTTTGGGCTTCTGCCCGAAACACTGAGAAATTGGCGGAACTCGCAACGCAAGCCCAGGCGTTCTCGGGCGAAATCCACACCCAACAATGCGACGTAACGCAACCCGCCAGCGTCGCCGAATGCGCCGCCGCGATTGACGCTGCGTGGGGAGGGCTGGATGTGGTCGTTCCCAACGCCGGCATCGGGTATTTCAACCCGCTGAAGGAAGCCCCCCTCGACGAATGGCGTGCCATGGTCGACGTCAACGTGACCGGCGTCCTTTCCACGCTGCACGCCTCCTTGCCGTTGCTGCTCCCCAACCAAGGTCACGTCATCAACATCGGCTCGCTCGCGGCGCGTCAGGTGTTTCCCAACAGCGGCGTGTACTGCGCCACGAAGCACGCGGTGCTGGCGTTGTCGGAATCGCTCCGAACGGAATTCAGAAACGACCTTGCCGTGACCACCATCAACCCGGGGGCCGTCAACACCGAGTTCATTGACCGCACCACCAACGACGAATTGCGCGCCAATTACCGTCCTCAATTCGACGAAGGCATGGCGCCCGAATACGTCGCGGAAGCCGTTCTGTTCGCCGTCGAAAGCCGGGGACGCGGCGTGGTCAGCGAACTCACCATTCGCCCAGACCGGAGGGGTTTTTAATTGATTCACAAATTGCACACAAAGAAGGATATAGAATTCTTTACCTCGTCCAAAGGTTGGGGTGGACTCGAGCGAAACATGCTCGTCATGGCCCGCTGGATGAAGGGCGCTGGGCACCGGGTCGCGCTGTCTGCGCCTGCCGATTCCCCCACCCTGAAACACGCCGAGCAATCCGGGCTCGATTACGTGGCCTCGGCGCCGGATTTTTCCACCCTGACCTCTCGCCTTGCGGGCCGCCGGTGGGGACGGAAACGGCATGCGGACATCCTGTGGATTCGGGACCGGCGCGACTTGGATTTTGGGCGTCATGCCGCAAGGGAAATGAACGCAGCACTGGTCATGCAGCAAGCGATGCAAATCCCGTGGGCCAAGAACCAGCCGTGGCACCTCAAACGCTACCAAGCCGTGGACGCCTGGGTGTGCGGCCTGGAGCACTTGAAAGTGGAATGCCTTGAACGCACCCCCCTTCTGCCGGAGCAATGCCACGTGCTGCCGCTCCCCTTGGATGCGCGGTGGTTTGAAGAGTCCGAGGTGAGTTTGCAATACGCGCGGGAGGCCTTGGGACTCGAGCTTCCTTCCAACGCCTTCTTGGTGGGCACCGTGGGGCGATTGGACCCCGGCAAAGGCCAAAGGCTGGCGCTTCAAGCTCTGGCCTTGCTGCCCTCCAAGGTTCATTGGGTCTTCGTGGGCGACAACACCGTCAACAACGGGGTGGACGAACGCGCACACCTCGAACGACTGACGCAGGAATCCGGCTTGGAATCCCGCGTTCACATGCTGCCCGGCCAAGATGCCCGAGGGGTGTACAACGCCTTGGACGCGTTTGGGATGGTGAGCACCTCGGAGACCATCGGAACCGTCACGCTTGAAGCCATGGCTCGTCGCGTACCGGTGATTGGAAGCCGCGCGGGCGGCACAACCGAGCTCCTCTCGGACGGCCGCGGGTTTCTTTTTGAGGCCGGGCATGCGCAGGACCTCGCGCGTGCCGTCGAAGCCGTGCGCAATGCGAGCGAAGCGCAGGTGGACGACGTCACCCGCAAGGCGCGCAGGTGGGCCGAGCAAAGCCGTGCGGAAGAATTGATTCCCGCTTGGGAGGAATTGATGGATGCGCTCGTGGAGTCGAGGCGGAAGGCGTAATTTTGGGCCTCCCCATGAGCGCCAACATCCAACAACAAATTGAACGTCGCCGCACGTTTGCCATCATTTCCCACCCGGACGCGGGCAAGACGACCTTGACGGAGAAATTCCTGCTTTTTGGGGGAGCGATTCAGACCGCGGGTGCGGTGAAGAACAACAAAATCACCAAAACGGCGGCGTCGGATTTCATGGAAATCGAACGCCAACGGGGCATCTCGGTGGCGACCTCGGTGATGGCCTTCCACTACAAGAACCTGCTGATCAACTTGCTCGACACGCCCGGCCACAGGGACTTTGCGGAAGACACGTACCGGACCTTGACTGCCGTGGACAGCGTCATTCTTGTCATCGACTGCGTGAAGGGCGTCGAGCCTCAGACCGAGCGTTTGATGGAGGTGTGCCGCATGCGCAACACGCCCGTGATTGTGTTCATCAACAAGATGGACTTGGAGGGCCGCGACCCTACGGACTTGCTGGACGAAGTCGAGGCCAAGCTCGACATCCAGGTCCGCCCCTTGTCCTGGCCCATTTCTCAGGGCCACACGTTCCAAGGGGTGTACAACCTTTACAACCAAAGCCTGAGGCTGTTTCAAGCAGACAAGACCAAGGTGGCCAAAGACGTCGTCACCCTGGACTCCCTGGACGACAGCGCCCTCGACGACTTGGTGGGCATCCACGCAGGACAACTTCGGGAGGACGTCGAGCTCATTGAAGGCGTGTACGACGCGTGGGATCCGAAGCCGTACCTTGAAGGAAAGATGGCTCCGGTCTTCTTTGGCAGCGCCGTCAACAACTTCGGTGTGCAGGAAATGCTCGACACGTTTGTGGACATTGCTCCCAACCCCAAACCGCGCGAAACATCCACGCGCTTGGTTGCCCCCAACGAACCTAAGTTCACGGGATTCATTTTTAAGATCCACGCGAACATTGACCCCAAGCACCGCGACCGCATCGCGTTTTTGCGCGTTTGCTCTGGGAACTTTGAACGCAACACGTTTTACCAGCACACGCGCCTCGACAAGAAGCTCAAATTCGCCAACCCGGCCAGTTTCCTCGCCCAGGAAAAGAGCGTCGTCGAGCAAGCGTGGCCCGGTGACGTGGTGGGCTTGTACGACACCGGAAACTTCAAGATTGGAGACACCCTTACCGAAGGAGAAGACTTGCAATTCCGAGGCATTCCGAGCTTTTCGCCGGAAATCTTCAAGGAGTTGGTCAACAAGGACCCCATGAAGAGCAAGCAGCTCGAGAAAGGCATCCAACAGCTCACCGACGAAGGCGTGGCACAACTGTTCATTCGCGAGGCAGGCAACCGAAAAATCGTGGGGACAGTCGGCGAACTTCAGTTTGAAGTCATTCAATACCGGCTGGAACACGAATACGGCGCCAAGTGCGAATTCCAGGCCAAGCCCTACAGCAAAGCTTGCTGGATCGAGTCGGACAACGAAGAAAAGCTGTCCGAATTCCGGCGCATCAAAGCCCAGGACATCGTCCGCGACAAAGACGGGTTGGAAGTCTACCTCGCCCCTTCTCAATTCATGTTGAACATGGAGATTCAGAATTTTCCTGAAATCACCTTCCACTTTACCAGCGAATTCAAGACGGCACAAGAAGAAGGCGCGTGATGCGTTGTACCTTCAGCGCTTCATGAATTGTCCTCCTTTGCTGTCCGTTTTGAGCCTTTTGGTGTCCTTGGCATGGAGCTTTTCCGCGCATGGCCAAACCGAGCCCAAATCCCCCAACGTGGTGCAGGTCAGCGGACTTGTGGTGACGGGCGATTCGCTCGCTCCGCTTCCCTACTGCACGGTCTTTCGTGCTCGGGACCGGCGCGGCACCATGACGGACATTCGCGGCTTCTTCAGCCTTCCTGCCTTGGAAGGCGACACCCTTGAATTTTCGAGCGTGGGGTACGTCACACAACAAGCGGTGATTCCCGTCGGAAGCGCAATGGGGCGCGTCAATTTGGTCCAGCCCTTGGGACGGGACACCGTCAACATGGCTGACGCGTTTGTGTACCCGTGGCCTTCGAAGGAGCGATTCAAACAAGAATTCTTGGCCCTGGGCCTCCCCAACAACGGGCTGGATCCGGCCTGGGAGACGAACTTGGACCCCATGGAAGTGTACGACCGGCTGATTGAGGTGGGCCGCGACGGGCAGTCGACGTCCACCGAAGTCCTGTCAGCGCAGGCCATCCAAGCAGGCTACGCGGGCCAAGCCCCGCCCGTCAATTTGTTGAATCCCGTGGCGTGGGCCAAATTCCTGCAAGCCCTCAAAACCGGCGAACTGAAGCGACAATGACTGCGATGCGCCGTGCAGGATTGGGGTTGTGCTTGTTCCTGATTGTCCACGTGACCTGGGGCCAAACCCCCTACACCCTCACTGGCACGGTGTCCGACACGCGCGGGCAAGTTCTTCCCGGGGCCGCCGTTTTGGTCAAGGATCACGTGCGTCTCGGCGTCACCACCGACAGCCAGGGCGGATTCACCTTGGAATTCCCGAGCGCAGGCCCGTGGGTTGTGACGGCGTCCTTCGTGGGACACACCAGCGAAACGACGGAGGTCCTGTTTCGCTCCAAGACCGCCAACAAGCGCTTCCGACTGGCTCCAGGAACCAACCTCAGGGAGGCCGAGGTCGTGGGCGACGGACCGACGGACGTGACGGTGCAAAAAATCGACCCGCGGCTCGTCAGCAAGATTCCGACGCCGCGAGGCACCATTGAAGATGCGCTGCTTCAAGCCCCGGTAAATTTCACCTCGGAGCTGAGCAGCGCCTACAACGTTCGCGGGGGGTCCTTTGACGAGAACCTCGTTTACGTGAACGACATCGAGGTTTACCGCCCGTTCTTGGTGAGGTCAGGCCAACAAGAGGGCTTGTCGTTCGCCAACCCCGACATGGTCGACCGCATCGAATTCAGTGCCGGGGGCTTTGAGGCAAGGTACGGGGACAAACTGAGCTCGGTGCTGGACATCAGCTACCGCAAACCCACGGAGGACGCCACGCGCGTCTCGGCAAGCGCCCTGGGAGCCCAAGTGCAGCACGACCACGTCGCGGGACCCGTGCGCTTGAATCTGGGGGTGCGGTACCGCAACAACAGCTACATCCTGTCCACCTTGGACGAGCGTGGGGAATACGCCCCAACGTACCTCGACGCCCAAACCTACGTCACCTGGGACCCCGACGGCTACGGCCCGTGGGAAATTCAAGCGCTCGGCGTCTACGGCAAGAACGACTACCGGTTCTTCCCCGCCACGCGTGAGACGAACATCGGCACCATCAACCAAGCCGCGCGACTGACCGTGTACTACGACGGACAAGAACAGTCGGGGTACGAGACGGGGTTTGGTGCCCTCGCCGTGGAGCGCAGCACCGAGACCTCCCGCGTCCGATGGATCAACTCCATCTTCCAAACCGCAGAACGCGAGTCGTTCGACGTGTTGGGCCAATATTTCCTGAGCGAACTCGAACGCGACCCGGGAGGCGACACCTTTGACGAAGGCGACACCTTCGGGGTCGGCGGCTTCCTTCAGCACGGAAGAAACACGTTGTTCGCCCGAGTCCTGAGCTCGGCACTCAAGGGAAACCTGCTCGTGGGCGACCACCAAGTGGAGTGGGGAATCAAACACCGTCTCGAAACGTTTGACGACGTCGTCTCCGAGTACAACGTGGTGGACAGCGCGGGCTTTTTCTCCCCGCACCCCCAGGACAATCTGGGCTACAACGGCCCTGGAGGGCGCCCCGACCAACTCATCGAATTGCCGTACTACGTCCAAGCAGAGAACGTGGTCAGTTCGAATCGAAGCACCGCGTACGTGCAGGACACGTGGCGGTGGGCGACGGACGCCGGAGATTTGGATGTCAACCTCGGCGTCCGAGCCCACCGCTGGTCCGTCCTTCCCGACCCGTGGGCGCTCACGCGAAACACGCACTTGGTCGGCGGCCCACGGGCCCACGCCGCGTTCACGCCCGCCGCTCGTCCCCTCACGACCTACCGCATTTCTGGAGGGTACTACTACCAACCCCCGTTCTACCGGGAAATGCGCGGGCTGGACGGTTTGGTCAAAACCGACGTGGCACCGCAACGCGCAATCCACGCCGTGGCTGGCGTAGACCACCAATTCGAATCGAAGGGTCGTCCGTTCAAAGTGGTGGGCGAGCTGTATTGGAAGGACCTCGACAACCTCATCCCCTACGAGATTGAAAACGTGCGGCAACGCTACTACGCCACCAACAACAGCGCAGGCTATGCCACGGGACTCGACGTCATGGTGAACGGGGAATTCATCCCCGGCATTCAAAGTTGGTTGCGCATGTCCGCCCTCCAAACCGAAGAAGACCTCGTCGACGACAGCTACGAAGAATACTTCAATGCGGACGGCTTCAGGGTGGTGCCGGGCTACCACACGGGACCCTTCGCGGTCATCACAGACACGGTGACGTACTACCCCGGCATGATTCCACGACCGGCCGACCAACGGTTCAGTTTCAGCCTGTTGTTTCAGGATGAGATGCCGCGGAACCCCGATTACAAGGTTTTGCTGAGCTTGTTCTACGGCTCTGGCCTCCCCTACGGACCGCCCTCGTTCAACCGCTACGAGGACGTCCTGCGCACACCCGCTTACCGACGAGTTGACGTCGGGTTTTCGCGCGTGATGTTCAGCGACGACGCGGAGCGCAACGGCTTGATTTCGTTGGAGGTGTTCAACATTTTGGGCATCAACAACACCATCAACCACAACTGGATCCGGGACGTCAACGGCCGCTATTACGCGGTCCCCAATTTCCTGACCGGACGTCGGGTGAATTTGAAGTTGACCCTTCAGTTTTGAGGGCGATCTGAACCCGATGCCTTAGAAATCGGTGACCCAAACGCGCGTCACCGCCCTGCGTTCACCCGCGCGCTGTTTGAGAACCACCCAGCCCTCGGCCCCAGCCGGCCAGGCACCCTGAGGGTCGATCGTCCCCAGCGCGCGACCGTCCACCGACCAAACCTCGGCGCCGCGCCAAGCCTCCGGAACGCGGGACGACGCAGGAGCCGGGTTGGCTCCCGTCCAACGCAACGGGGTCTGAATCGACTCCCGTACGTCGTCGACG
>Ga0181576_10003418_pt1 | contig 11702 bp, 11 predicted proteins | sample 101ome_22_FD_132464 | JGI IMG/M metagenome (GOLD analysis project Ga0181576, IMG submission 132464) | Coastal salt marsh microbial communities from the Groves Creek Marsh, Skidaway Island, Georgia - 101412BT metaG (megahit assembly) | ecosystem: Environmental > Aquatic > Marine > Intertidal...
CAAACGCCCGGTTAACTTGAGCTCCTGTTCAGCAACAATACCATGGACGCCTTCAAGGCCGTCACAACGGATATTGCCGCGCTTACGCGCAAGGCTGCTGCGCGTTTGAGGGCTCAGAAAAACCGCAAACTGAGCGTCAATACATTCTACGATGATGCCAGATTTATCAAGCTTTATATCCATATGACCGCCAGTGCGGCTGGACGCTGCCAACCAAAAAACACCAGCTTCACCTTCGACGCCAATGTGCATGCGCAGAATGCCGCGAGCGCCCCAACGCCTGAATTCTTCCTTGAGTTGCGCCTCGCTGCGTCCCTGACGAGGACGAATACGCACTCGGCCATTAACTGTAAGACGCTGAAGCGCTGCCCCATATTCGGGATTCGAAACGTGGACCATTTGGGTAACCTCCCGCAGAATTAAAAGCTTAGTTCAAATCTGCTCAATTAGCCTGCATATATTGCGTGTTGGAGCTAAGTGTTACCGATCTGGGCTGTTTCGAATGTGATCAACGTCCCAGTCTGTCTTATGTTTGCGCAGCTGACAGACACTACCTGTCGGTAATGGGAGCTTGCTCACACAATCAGCGGCCAGCCGACCTGTGGAAAATACAGTTGTATGCGTATTTGCCCGAAAAGTCATTTGCCAGGCGGTCTTCAAGACCGCAGTTCGCCAGGATTTTGCTGACATGCTGGAATGCCGAAATACCGGATGTAGTGATGATCCGATACACCACACCGCGGTTATTTTCGATCGCCAGTGTCATCTCAGACCCTGGGTATCCACTTGGCATGGATTTCAGTTTCGCGGTGATTTCTTCATCGAACTCTGCTCGCTCGATGCCTTCAAGATACTCAGAATTCACAAGACGGGATTGTTCTCCGAGCATGGACCGGGATCCTCCGAAATAGGGTGTAAACGTCTGAAATAGTGTCTGATATGCGCGTTTGGCGCGGGCGCAAGTAAAGCAATACACCGGGCATTTTTCAATGCCCGACTTTGCCCTAATTCACATCCAGATGTCTGACTTTGTTGGCGTCACCGCCCGCCTTTGAAAGGGCGCCGGGCGTGGGTCAAGCGAGCTCCATAAGCATCTGCTTGGTGTAGTTCTGCAGATCCTCCATACGTCCAGCTCGCACCTTTTCCGCCCAATCCGGATTGGCAATCAGACTGCGCCCGACGGCCGCCAGATCAAACTCATCGCGCTCCATTGCATCCAGCAATCGATCGATACTGACGATCTCACCGCCGCTGAAAACGCCTTCTCCCGGCTCCGGAATGAAGTCACGATCAAGACTGATGCTTCCGACGGTAATGGTTGGCTTTCCGGTAAGTTTCTTGGTCCATCCGGCAAGGTTGAGATCACTGCCTTCAAACTCGGGTTCCCAAAAACGACGTTGCGAGCAATGGAAAATATCAACCCCTGCTTCTGTCAGGGGTTTCAGGAAAGCATCAAGCGCTTCAGGGGTGTGCGCAAGACGCGCCGTAAAATCCTGCTGCTTCCACTGCGAATAACGGAGGATTATCGGAAAGTCGGGGCCAACCGCGGCACGCATGGCGCGGATCAGTTCCGCCGCAAAATTAACGCGAGCTCGCTCCGAGCCGCCCCATTCGTCATCCCGGATATTGGTCCCTTCCCAAAAGAACTGGTCAACCAAATACCCATGCGCACCATGCAACTCAACCGCGTCGAATCCAATCGCTTTGGCATCAGCGGCCGCCTGAGCAAAGGCTTTTATGGTGTCGCGTACTTCCTGGTCGGTCATCGCATGGCGATTGATCTTGCCAGGAACATTCATACCAGATGGCGTATGCCCCGGCACATCATCTGCGCCGACTTTAATATCGCCCGAACCACGCATACCACCACAGTGCCATAGTTGTGGAGCGATTTTGCCGCCCTCGGCATGCACCGCCTCGACGACTCGTTTCCATCCCTCAAGCGCCGCACCATGGAAATAAGGCACATTTGCGTAACCCTCTGCGGCGGCAAGGTCAGGATGCGTTCCTTCAGTGATAATCAGTCCGACTCCGCCCGCGGCGCGTTTGCGGTAGTACTCTACGACATCGTCTCCCGGAATATTATTCGGACACATATTCCGGGTCATCGGTGCCATTACGACGCGGTTACGCAAAGTCAGATTTGCGGATTCAAAGGGTCGAAAAAGTACATCTGTGCTGGGCATGTTAGCTCCTGTATGGGGTCTGGATCGGGACCGTTGGGTTCTTATTGGTGCTCTGAATTCTGCCAGAGCAGTGCACGCGAATATAGATCAGCGTCAGAAATCATAGCGTGTTACAAATTGCAGGCGTGTCAGCTCCCCGCTGTCTTCGCCATTTACTTCTCCCTCTATCTGCTTTTCTGCGTAAATCAACTCTCCGCCCACGGTCAGATCTGGCGTTGGTTGATAGGTCAGATTGGCATGAACACTCGAGTAGCGAGACGGTGTATTGGAATCGGCGAGTATATCAGGGTTGTTGGCCTCACTCAGCGACAGTACCAACATGCTATTCCAATAGCGGTCCCAGCGGTGGCTATACGCGAGATAGCCTCCAATCTGGTCAATTATTTTGATGTCTCCATCTGCGGTGATCACGCCATCCTGGTAGGTCTGGAGCCCCATATAGCGCCCAAGCGCGCCATAATTCAACATGAAGCGCAGGTTGTCCGCGCCAAGATTCCAGATGCCCGCAAGGCTAAATGCTCCAGCATAACTGGAATCATCCTGCTCGCCCTCACGATAGCTGATTTCGCGCGCCATCCCTGACACCGACCAATCGAGGCTGCCAGCGGTGCCGTTGTAGCGCGCGATCAAATCCGGCAAGGTATTGTTGTCGAAGTTGTTACCCCCCTTAATGTCACCATACCCGTACAAACCGGTGGAAGGGTTCTCAAGTGCCAACATCAAAGGGCCATTGGTGTAGCGAATTTGAGCTTGGCGCATAAAGGCCATTCCGACCGGGCCGGTTAAATCAAGCACCGCCGGGCGTGCCGGGTTGTTCACAAAGGTTGACCAATCTTGGCCGAATAACCAGCTGCTGCCATCGTCGCGCGCCCACTCCAGATAGGCGAGTCTTAATCGAGCCGCGTAGGAGTTAGAAATTCGCTCGTTGCCCTGCTCACCAGCAACAAAATCCAGTTCGATATTGGTATTGACCTGCCCGCCGTTATCGGTTGGCGTGTTGGTTTTAAACCAAAATCGGGTAGCCTTGGCGTGCATATCAGTCTTAACGCCTTCGTCCTCACCGCCGATCGGGATAGATGATGCTTCCAGAAAATCATCCCCGGTCCCGTTGTTTGCGCTCGTGCCACCCGAATAGTCACTGACGATACTATCCAGGCGAGCAAAACCTCCGTAAGTGAACGTCGATCCGGTGGCCGGATTGCGCATACCTTTGTCGTTGGCGGTCACCAGCTGGTCGAGACGCTCTTCCTGAACACCGCTGTGTTTCGACGCGACCTGAGTCTGCTGCTCCAGCAATTGCGCCAGTTGAGCTTCAAGCTTGGCGATACGCGCCTCGAGGGCCGCCTCATCGGCAAAACCGCTCATCGAACCCAGTGTCAGTGACATTGCCGTGACCGCTGTGGTCAGGGAGATTTTCTTCATTGTTACCTCAATGTATCGCAACCAACGCCAGCTCTCGGTGAGCTGAGACCCGCATTGCATTTAAATTTGACGGGCAAATGGTAATAATGGCCCGTGGTTAACACAACTAAAGCAAGGATCAGGGATCATGAGTGAAGACGCTGTTTACTCTTCTGTCGGCTATCGCGAGGCGCGAGGCGCTTTGTCAAACGATGCCTATTTGGCGCTGTATGAAGAATCAATCACTGATCCCGATGGTTTCTGGGCGCGAGAAGCGCAGCGACTCGACTGGATACAACCCTTTTCTCAGGTGAAAAACACCTGTTGGACGAAAGATGACGTCTCTATCGAGTGGTTTGCCGATGGCACACTTAACGTCAGCGCTAACTGCATAGACCGACACGCTGCAGCAGACCCGGATCGCATCGCCATCATTTGGGAACCCGACAACGAACATGACCCGGTGCGAAGAATCAGCTATCGCGAATTGCTGGATGCTGTTTCTCGTTTAGCCAACGGGCTGTTGTCCTTGGGCGTCAAACGCGGTGACGTTGTCACCATTTATATGCCAATGGTCCCCGAGGCGGCATACGCAATGCTTGCCTGCGCGCGCATTGGCGCGATTCACTCGGTCGTTTTCGGGGGCTTTTCTCCCGAGGCACTCGCCGGGCGCATTGCAGATGGCCATTCAAATATTGTTATCACCGCGGATGAGGGACTTCGTGGCGGAAAGCGAGTCCCATTAAAGGCCAATGTCGACGAGGCACTGGCACAACACCATGAGATTGATAACGCCACGGTACTCGTGCTCAGAGCGACAGGCGCTGACATCAACTGGGTTGAGGGGCGCGATGTGTGGATGCATGAACTGTGCGCATCGCAATCGAGCAACTGCCCTCCTGCTGAAATGAACGCCGAAGATCCACTGTTCATTCTGTACACCTCAGGATCAACCGGAAAGCCAAAAGGGGTTTTGCACACCTCCGGAGGGTATCTTGTCTACGCGTCCCTGACCCATGAAATGGTGTTCGACTATAAGCCGGGCGATATCTATTGGGGCGCGGCGGACGTCGGATGGATAACAGGACACAGTTATATTGTTTACGGGCCTTTGGCCAACGGTGCAACCATCGTCATGTATGAGGGCGTACCCAATTCCCCGGACGTGGGTAGACTTGCGCGCATTGTTGATAAACACAAGGTCAATGTCCTGTACATGGCGCCTACCGCAATCAGATCGTTGATGGCGGAAGGTGATGCAGCGACACGCGCAAGTGATCTCAGCAGTCTGCGCCTGCTCGGTTCGGTCGGCGAACCTATTAACCCCGAGGCTTGGCGCTGGTATCACACTCACTTTGGCAATGACGTCTGTCCGATCGTCGATACCTGGTGGCAAACCGAAACTGGCGGCATCATGATTACGCCGCTCCCCGGTGCGACCGATCTAAAACCCGGCTCAGCGACCCGGCCCTTCTTTGGTATTAAACCTGCGCTGGTAGACGACAAGGGCGACTTTTTGCAGGGTGCCACCAATGGCAACCTCGTCATCACTGACAGCTGGCCCGGGCAGATGCGAACCGTGTTTGGAGATCACCAGCGCTTTATAGAAACCTACTTTGCAATGTATCCGGGCCACTACTTCACCGGCGATGGAGCACGTCGTGATGAAGACGGGTACTACTGGATTACAGGGCGGGTCGATGATGTGCTCAATGTGTCCGGGCATCGTATGGGTACCGCCGAGATCGAGAGTGCGCTGGTCGCCCATGCCGATGTTGCCGAAGCGGCTGTGGTCGGATACCCGCACGAAATCAAGGGTCAGGGCATCTATGTCTACGTGACATTGAACTCTGGCGTGGAGGCAAACGACGCCAAACGCAAAGAACTGGTGCAGTGGGTGCGGCATGAAATTGGCCCCATCGCAACGCCAGATCTGATTCAGTTTGCACCCGGTCTGCCAAAAACCCGATCGGGCAAAATCATGCGTCGGATCCTGAGAAAGATCGCCAATAACGAGTGTGATCAGCTCGGCGATACGTCCACTCTGGCCGATCCTGCAGTGGTCGATGAGCTGGTAAGCAATCGCCTGTACAAATAACTGGGAGCTGAAAACGCCAATTTATAACCCAAACGGTATATGAATAGCGGTTTTGTGGTGTTGAATTCCGAGCCGGCCCTGTTATTCTGGGCTCAGCTGGTTGCTAAACAGCATCTGACTCATACCAAACCAACTGTATGATGTCGCGTTTATGCCAATGGCTGAGCCGTTTCTTCGGCTGACCTGTTTGCAACCACTGCGCGCATCCCGTCCGGGAACAACAGTAGCGCAGAGAAGGGAACACAGGAGAAGCCCAGATGTGTGAATCATTCAAGTGTCCCGAATGTGGATTCGAAAAGCTCGGCCCAGTCGCTGAACTCCTTGCTTGGGCCAAGAAAGTAGGCCGCGAACAAGCAGAGCGCGATCTGATGCCCTTAATCGCAGAGCTCCAGCGCAAGCTGCAAGCTGAACTTGACGCAAAACAGCCGTATCCCGAATCGGCATCCGTTACGCCAATCAAAAAGGCAGACGTACGCCGTCGCAGGGCCTGATACACTCCCAGCTCTTGAGTCGGGCCGCTTTGGCCTGATGAGATCATTGGGAGCATCATGAACTCACTATCTGTTTCCTTGGTTCAGTGCGAGCTTGCGTGGGAAGAACCCGCAGACAATCGCCGTCAATTTCAAGAACTAATCGACGCAGCACCCGAGCTGGGCGATATCGTCGTGTTGCCGGAAATGTTTACCACCGGCTTCTCGATGAATGCGATAGCCAATGCTGAGGCGCCGGGGGGCGCAACCGAGGGTTGGCTACAAGCCATGGCAACGCGCTACGACTGTGCATTTACCGGAAGCATCGCCGTGAAGGTCGACGATCAGGTATATAACCGCATGCTGTTCGTAACGCCCGAGTCAACGACCATTTACGACAAGCGACACCTTTTCCGCATGGCAGGTGAACATCGGCGTTATGCTGCCGGCGACAAAAGGGTCATCACAAACTGGCGAGGATGGCGCATCAATCTGCAAGTCTGCTACGACCTGCGCTTTCCTGTGTTTTGTCGAAACCGAGATGACTATGACCTGATGCTGTTTGTTGCCAACTGGCCGATGCCCCGGAGCCAACACTGGCGCGCACTTTTGCCGGCACGGGCGATCGAAAACCTGGCCTGCGTTGTCGGTGTCAATCGAATCGGACACGATGCCAACGGGCTGGATTATTCCGGCGACAGCATGGCTATTCACGGCAATGGCGAAATATTATGCGATATGCGCGATAGAAGTGGCATCGAGACGGTTATCTTCGACGGAGACCTGCTAACACAGTATCGGGATGCTTTTCCCGCAAATCTGGATGCCGACAACTTCATGCTGGTTGATTAACAATCTTTTGAAGAGCTGACTGCGCTCGGAACAAATGGGTATGAGTAATCACGAATCAGACCGGCCTCTGCGCGGACTCATCTGGGATGAGCTTGCACGGGCATGCGATGATCGCAACCACCAGTGGCGTACCCCTGTGCTCGCCAGCTCGGGATCTGATGGTTTCCCTCAGGCGCGAACTGTCGTCTTGCGGCAGACGGACGCAGAACGTAGTGAGCTTCGGATTTTCACTGATCGTCGCAGTGCGAAGATCGCAGAATTAAGCAAGCGGCCACACGCGAGCTTGGTATTCTGGAGTGCAGCCCTGTCCTGGCAGCTACGCATTCGATGCGCCGTCACAATCGATATCGACTCGGCTGAGGTTGCGCGTATCTGGGACACGGTCAAGGAATCTGCTGCTGCTTCGGATTCTCTGGCGCCCGCTGCTCCCGGCACACCGCTGGCACCGTTCGAGCAGACATCAACAACCGATCATCATCTGGCGATCATTGTCGCCAGCGTTCTGGAAATGGACTGGCTGGAATTGTCTCGCCGCGGTCACCGCCGTGCGCGGTTAACCGCAGACACACTGACTTGGTTGACGCCCTAGATCAGAGCTACGCTAACCGCGGTAGATATACTGCTCTGGCGTTGCTCCACCAGCAGCGACCCTCGCTCTTGCCATCGCGGGTGTCTCAACCGAATCGCCAGCTTTTAACGCGGCTTTTCGATCGACCGGGAACGGCTCTGACGCATCCCCTGGAGGATTAACACTGGCCGGGTAGTACGCAATCGGCTGCTCCCTTGAGCGCGTTTTGTGTGGGTCAATATCCCTCGTGTTAGTGCCTTTGGGCGCAACAACCTTGCCATCAACTTCTTCAAGATCCAGCCACCACTTCTTGACCAGATTACGCTTACCGTTACCTACCGCATCATCAAACCACGCTGCAAAAGGCACCATAAGTGGTTTTAACCAACGCGCATTCACACCAAGCCAGCTGCCCGCTCGAGTGAGCATGCCACCATCGGCGTCAACGACTTTATTGATCGGACACGTCTTCATACAGCGGCCACAGGCAGCGCCGCGTGCGTTGGTCAATCGATACCGAGTACAACGTTCGACATCGGGTTTGTACATCTCATAACCGTTGTACACAACCGGCTCACCCCATGGGATCGCATCGCACGGACACTCACGCGCGCATTTCAGGCAGTTGCGGCAGAATTCCTGCAGGCCAAAATCAATCGGTTGATCGACCGTAAGCGGCATATCGGTGGTTAGCACCACCGACTTGAAGCGCGGCCCGACAAACGGATTAAGTACCAGCTCGCCGATCCGACTGAGTTCGCCAAGCCCAGCCCAGAGCAACAAGGGGATGTGCAGTAAATCGCTGTCCGCGTTTGTATGCGAACGGGCACTAAAACCCAGCTGGCGTAAATGCTTGGCCATAATACCCGCTATCTCCGCACCGCGAAGGTAACCACGCATCGACTGGCTGCCTGAAATCCAGTCATCGCCGCTTGCGCCCTCCATGGTGTCGTAACCCTGATCAATCAGCATTACCAACGCATAGCGGTGATACGGGACGATTGGCTTGCCCGAAGTGCCGTGCGAGAACCACGCGTAATCAGGGATCTCGCAGATTCCAGTCAGATCGGCGCCGAGCGCATAGGACAACGATTTCAGGGCCCGGGTATTTTCGTCTGGATTCGAGTAACCCGGCTGTTTTTCCCGCACATCGCCGTTTTGGTGCGGAACGAGCGAGCCAATCGCAGGCATCATCGCAGATGCAGTCGGATGCTTGAACGCGAAGCGTAATCGCTCTTTCTGGGCCTTCTCACCCAAATCACCCGCCAACGCCCTTGCGAAGAATGCAGCCCGCTTCGGAACCCGGGGAACCTCATCGTCAATAATAAGAGTGGTAGGTCGCTGCTGGCGCTTAACCGTTTCCATCGGGTATTTGCTGAGATCACTTCGTCGTCGTTGCTGGCGCCTCTTTTCGCGCAGAGATCTCGCGCCACCGACACCCAGCCAGCGTTTCAGATCAAACCATGCGTCGGGCGGCAGTAACAACGGACGATCCGATTGCAACAGATAGTCGGTTTCAATGACAACGATCGCACACTCATTATCCAAAATCGGACAAATCAAATTGCCCCTGTATTTGACTAACAGACCTGCTGCGAGCGCGCAGTCGGTCACGGCGCCAGCATGTGCATCGTCGGCAGGCCACAGGGTCGCAGCCGATCCCAATCGTCGCATATACCGCGCGAGGATGGATCCGATTTCATCGGCTCGCATGTGCGCAATTGCCTCGCGCGATTGAGCGACCCATTCGTGCGCAGCGTTGTCAGACTCTGGAAGACGCGGCCATGCGACCGCAACGACAACAGCGTTTGAGACCCGATCATGATCGGCTTGAAACCGACAAACACCAACAAAGTCAGCGTCCAAAAAATATCCGAAGCCCTTAAGATCTTCGGTTCTTCGGTTGGGATCGTCGGGTAAATCGACACAAGGCTCGGCAATAGCCTCCGGGTCACAACTGCGGAATATATTGGCGTAGTCAAGACAGACCCCAGCCAGCCCTTCGCTTTGCACCGGAGCAATCGCCATTGGACAGGGTTGAATGTCAGGATCTGCGCTGGCCGTTCGGGGGTCAGCAGCATGCTGTAACAGCTCGAACGAATGGGGGCCTAATGAAAACGGCCTGTTTACAGAGCGGTGTTGAACCAGCATGGCGGAAATGCCTTTTTATTGTAGTGAGCCCGGTGGAGGGTTTTTGGGAACCGACGGAAGGAGGCTGTCCACCGGTGCCCAGGGTTCTGCAGTGTCACTCCAGAAACTGACGCTCGGCTTGACCCAGCTGCCATCTTCGAGCGTGCCTGCTTTGACGAACACCACGCCCGGCACTTCCTCGACATAACTGATCATTTGGGAACCACAGGTTGGGCAAAAGGCCCGAGTGACATGACTACCCTCAAATCCAGTGGTCTGGTATGTATTCAAATCACCGGTCGCTTTTAGCTGATCCTCGGGGACCACAATAATCGTCGCTTTGCCACTGCCGGTCACCTTGCGGCAATCCTTGCAGTGGCAATGGAGCGTAGCGCCCGCGACATCCTGATCGAACTCGTACTGATATTGTCCGCACAAACAGCTACCTTTGGCTGTCGTCATTATTATTCTCCTCAGAAGAAAGAATCATCCCAGTCCGGCAAAAACCTGCTGAACATCGTCATCATCATCAATTGCTTCCAGAAACGCCTCGACCTCTGCGAGTGCTTGGCCATCCAGTTCTACCGGATTGTTGCACAAATAGCCAATTTTCGAGGAATTAACATGAAAGCCATAAGCAGGCAGTGCGTTGGTGACGCTGTCCAAATCCTGAATATCGGTATAGAACATTGTGGTTCCATCGTCATAGGTTTCGAGATCCTGGGCGCCGGCCTCAATCGCAGCCAGTTCCGGATCAGCATCGTCCACCTCAGGCTTTGCCTCGATCATACCGAGGTGCTTGAAGTCCCAGCTCACGGAGCCGGAGTTGGCTAATTGCCCCTTGCGGAAAAGAACGCGGATATTGCTGTAGGTTCGATTCTTGTTGTCGGTCAGGCATTCAACAATGACGGGCACCTGATGCGGCGCAAAGCCTTCGTAAACAACCATCTCGTACTGAACGCCATCATCAAGCTGTCCGGATCCTCGCTTGATAGCGCGATCCAGGGTGTCTTTGGGCATAGACGCCCGGCGCGCCTGTTCGACAGCTTTGCGCAGCCGTGGATTGGTTTCCGGGTCTGCGCCTGCTTTTGCTGAAACGATGATTTCTTTTACCAGTTTGGTAAACAATTTACCGCGCGCAGCAGCTGCCTCCGCTTTGGGCTTTGCTTTCCATTGAGCGCCCATAAGATTTGCTTCCTCAATTACCGAATTAAACAGCGCGAGTATATCGTGCAACAATGTCGGTTTCGATGGTCAGGATAAGCAGGAGACGACTATGGACCAATCGCTGAGAGCGTTGACGGCAAACTTTCCTCATTCGGGCACCCTGCAACGTATATTTCTTCGCAGCCGCAAGTTTGGCGAGATCAACGAGGTCAATGAGACCATGGTCATCGAAAAGCGCGGATTGGCTGGCGACCATCGCTCAGAATCGGCAACGCGCTCACGCAAACGCGAAGTAAGCCTCATTCAGGCAGAGCACATTCCCGTCATCGCAGCGCTGAGCGGTCATGATCAGGTTAACCCGGCTGACTTGCGACGAAACCTACTGATATCCGGACTAAACCTCATCGCAGCGCGTAGCCTGTTTAAAGATCAGCCGATGCTACTGACCATTGGCGAGAGTGCTTGCTTTGAGATTACAGATGACTGTGCGCCGTGTTCACGCATGGAAAAACTGCTTGGGGCCGGTGGCTACAATGCCATGCGCGGACACGGCGGTATGCTTGCACGTGTGATCACCGGCGGCACAATCCGTTGTGGGGACAGCGTGCGCTGCATTGCCGCCAGTGAAATGCCAACGGCACCCTGAATGGGCGATCAGGCTGCCCGGACGGCTCGACCCAAGGTCTTGCGACCCAAGCCATCACCGTAATCAATGCCATCCCACACCTGCTCACCACGGATATACACCTCGCGCACAATCCCCTCGGGGCGATTAACCATTTGCTTGTGCTCGAACAATTCGCGGTACTCAAGCTTACGGGTTGCATCAG
>Ga0181576_10003419_pt1 | contig 11702 bp, 8 predicted proteins | sample 101ome_22_FD_132464 | JGI IMG/M metagenome (GOLD analysis project Ga0181576, IMG submission 132464) | Coastal salt marsh microbial communities from the Groves Creek Marsh, Skidaway Island, Georgia - 101412BT metaG (megahit assembly) | ecosystem: Environmental > Aquatic > Marine > Intertidal zone...
CGGCCGGCCCTTGTGGCGACCCAGGGGGCCCTTCCCCCCCCCCTCCCTTTGCGTGGCCTGGGCTCATTTGGGAGACGCTGCCTCTCCTCGAGTGCGTTCTTGACGACATCACGGGAGAGCAGCTCGGACACGGCGAGTGACAGAGAGCCGCGCTCTTGCCCGCCCCTCTCCTTCCCCTGCGTGCGAGCCCCCGCCGACACCCTCACCTCCTCCCCGTCATCGTCCGAACTCGCCCGTCGCACGATTGCTCTTTTCTCGCCCGCAGCGATCGAGCGACTGATGGAGGAGGGCGCTCTGGACGTATGGACGGCGCCCGGCACGGGGAAGAAGGGCCGTCCCTGTCACGTACTGTCGGTGCTCTGCCCCGAGGTGGATTCGAACGCGTCGCAGACCCCAGGCGGGGACGCAACCTTGAAGCGCCTCGCCGCGGTGGTCCTGTCGGAGACGACGACGCTAGGTCTGCGGGTCCGGGAGGAGCGCCGGTGTAGTCTGGAGAGGCGGACGGAGGAGGTATGGGTCGGGAAGTCGGGTGGGGCAGGAGCCCCTGTGCGGGTCAAGGTTGCCGACATGGTGCCGGGGGGCGGGCCAGGGGGAGCCGACGTCCCACGACGGGGCAAGGCCGAGCACGTCGACCTCGCGCGGATCGCGCGAGAGCTGGGGTGGCCCCTGCCACGGGCAGCGACGGAGGCGAAGGCAGCAGCTTTTTGGGCGACTGGCGACGGGGTGGCCACGGGAGAGGCCACGGGGGAGTGAGCCCGGGTAGCGTGGGGGCGCGTTCGGGCTAGCGATCAATCCAGACTCGCCTCCTCCTCCTGTCATCTGCCTCGTGGGACGACTGGGGAACGTCTCGAGCTGTTTTCCGCTGAGGGTTCGAAGGAGGGGGGACGGCTGAGGTCGGCGTTCCGGCAGAGATAAACGGCAGTACCGACCCCGACCACCCTCGCACGGACGTTGAACCTCCTCCAAATCAGGCGAGACGCTGGCGCCGCGGCTCCGCCCGCGGCTTGCCACTGGCGAGAAAACGCACCGCGGGTTCGGGCTGAAGCGACTTTCTGGCGGTCTTTCTGACCCACACCTCCGCGCTTTCATGGAAGATATCCTGCGAATGTCCTCACTAGTAGGGGATCGCGCCCGGGATTGGTCCAAGAAGCCGGGTCTTGGTCGCGTCAACGAACGAGCATGGGCCCGGCCCGTTCTCGTCCTCCGCCCTAGTTCCACGCTTGCCCCTTTGGAATATTGGTATTAGAAGAAAGACTCATCTTTACACCCCATCCGAGCCCGCAAAAGTCCGCGAAAACGCGACATCTCGGCCCCGTTTCCCCTCAGCAGGTCTGTGTTCATCCGGTGTTCCCGCCGTTGACCGCCTGCGACCCGCCCGCCCTCTCCTCGCCCCCGGCCGCGACCTCTTCCGCCCCCCAAGATGGCCGACGCCGCCCCAGCCCCCTCCCCCCCCGCCGTCGATGCCGCCCCCCGCGCCCTCGTCATTGACAATGGCAGCGGCATGGTAAAGGCGGGCTTCGCCGGCGAGGAGGCCCCCCGATGCGTGTTCCCCTCCCTTGTCGGCCGCCCGAAGAGCGAGGCCGTCATGGTCGGCCTCGGCCAGAAGGACTACTACGTCGGTGACGAGGCCATGACCAAACGCGGTCGACTCGCCCTCAAGTACCCGCTGGAACACGGCGTGGTCGTTGACTGGGATGACATGGAGAAGCTGTGGCACCACACGTTCGTATCCGAGTTGCGGCAGGCGCCCGAGGAGCACCCCGTGCTGCTGACGGAAGCGCCGCTGAATCCTCGCCGGAACCGGGAGCGGATGACGACGATGATGTTTGAGACGTTCGACGTGCCCGCCCTCTACATCAGCTACCAGGCTGTGCTGTCCCTCTATGCAGCAGGCAGAACTTCGGGCATCGTTCTCGACTCGGGCGACGGCGTCACCCACACGGTGCCGATCTACGAGGGCTACGCCATGCAGCACGCCATCCGCCGCCTCGACCTCGCCGGACGGGACCTCACCGATCATCTCGGCCGGCTGCTCACCGAGCGGGGCTACTCATTCACAACGTCGGCGGAGCGCGAGATCGTCCGGGACATCAAGGAGCGCCTGTGCTACGTGGCTAAGGACTACGAGGCCGAGTTGGCCGAGGCGGAAGACCCGAAGACGCGCGAGGCGCACGAGAAGGAGTACACGCTGCCCGACGGGCAGGTCATCCGGGTGGGTGCTGAGCGCTTCCGGGCGCCTGAGGCCCTCTTCGACCCGTCCCCGCTGGGCCTCGAAGCACGGGGCATCCACGAGGTAGCCTTTGACTCAATCATGCGGTGCGATGTGGACGTGCGCCGCGATCTCTACGGATGCGTCGTGCTGTCGGGTGGGACGACGATGTATCCGGGTATCGAACACCGGCTCACACGTGAGCTGAGCCGACTCGCGCCCACAGCGATGAAGGTCAAGGTACTGGCCCCGAAGGAACGGCGCTTCAGCGTGTGGATCGGGGGGTCAGTCCTCGCCTCTCTGCCGACCTTTGGCAAGATGTGGGTCACGCGCGCCGACTACCAGGAGGCGGGAGAGTCCATCGTGCACCGGCGCTGCTTCTGAGGGATGTGATTATGCGGGGGAACGGCTTGGAGGTCGATGGGTTCTTTGCCTCTCCTTGTTTATCTCACCCCCAAGCCACTGTGCCTCACATCTTGGCGCGCTTTGCAGCCCCCCGCTCGGCCCGGTCGCGGTCGACGTCCACCACGTACCCCACGATGACGGTGACGTCGTCCAGCTTGCCTCCCTGGTAGGCGAACCCCTTCTGCAACGCTCCGTGCATAAAGGGACTCCAGGCGGTGCCGTCCTGCCCCCGCCGCTGCGCCTGGGCCGCCATGACACGCGCCAGGGCGCGGGGCCCCTTGTCGCGCTTGCGGGCCTCGGCGACGAGACTCGAGATCTCGTTGGGGAAGAGGTTGTCCCAGAGGCCGTCTGAGGCCATGACAAGGGTGTCGCCGTGGCGGACCGTCATCGTCCGCTCGTCGGCCATCTCAGGCTTGTCTCCGCCTGGCTCGCTACCGAGCTGGAAGGGGAAGTTGAAACCGTGCTGCTGCGCAGGCGTCAAGTCGGCGAAGCCATATCGGTCGGGAGATCCTGGCGACCCGTCCGAGTCGGGCGCGCCGGCACGGACGAGGGCGACGCCGGAGTCGCCCAAATTGGCTGTGAAGAGCCGCGCCTCGCCTGCTCGCGCGGGAGGCTTGGGCACCTTGCCCACCGTCCCTGTGTCGGGCGACATACGCCCCGACGGGCCCGCCTCTTCCTCATCGGCGTTGCACAGCATGGCCAGCACGGCCGTACAGCTCCCCGCCGCCCGTGTGCGCAGGTGCGCCTTCTTCAGCGCTCGGCGCGGCGCTCCAGCGCACCGTGCCTCTGTCGCCAGTGCCTCACGCGTCCGCTCCATCAGCTCCCGGGCGTACAGGGCCGGGTCAACCCCGTGGTCGGACCACCCGCCGACCCCGTCGGCCACGCCGAAGGAGGCGCCGTCGTCGCTAATAAACCACGCGTCCTCGCCCCCTTTTGCGACCTGCAGGTTGAGGAGGGGGAGTATGTAGAGTTCGGGGGGGGAGGGATATGGACACACACACACACACACACACACACACACACAAACACACACACACACACACACACACACAATAAGAGTGAGAGAGAGAGGGGGATGACGAGAGGAAAGGGATGGGCAAGGAAGAGGAAGACAAGGGGCTGGCCTTATCGGGGTGGGGCAGGTTGGCGACGCCAAGGCGGAGGGCGAGGGTGCCCGGCGGGGGTGGGGGATCGCGGTCCAGGGGGTCGGGCCCCGTCGTGGGAGCACCGTAGCGGAAGTGCCCGTGGGAGTCGAGGCCACCACCGGCGGAGACGCGCATGAGGGACTCGGGGGACTGGGAGGGGGAGGAGGGGGGAGGGGACGCGTCTAGCGGCCCGCCGGCGCCGGCGAGCTCGACGACGCCCTCGCCAAAGCCGACGTCACAGCCCTCGGCGTCGAGAACGAGGACACCGCCGGCCGCGAGGCCCCGGGCGAGGTCGCGGGGCGCGCTGCCGAGGTCGCCACCCGCGCCCTCGTTCCCGAGGGGGTCAAGGTCGACAGCGATGTCGACAGCGAGGCGCAGGGCCACCTCGGAAGAGTCGGCGCCTCGGGCATCGTCCGACGGCACACCGCGGGCGAGCACACTCAGGCGGTGTGTGCCGAGCGCCACGCTGCGCTGGAGCTGCCGGGCGAGGTGGCCAGCGGCGGCCGACGCCGACAACAGAGACGCGAGGAGGCGGGGCTCCAGGTCCCTTGCGGTCCCTTGTCCCGACCACAGGGGAGGAGGGCCCAGGGCTCCGCCCGATTTGATCTGCGCCGCTACCCCTCTGGCGACCGTCACGCCGCCACCGGAGGTTCGGAGGCGAGGGCCGACAGAGGACCGTCCAGCGCCGCAGAGGACGGCACGGGCAGCCGGGTTGGCCAGCACGGCGGTGGCGGACAGGGTCCCGACGAGAATGGCGCCCTGTGTACCTCTGCGGGGATGGGGATCAAAGGCAGTGGGAGTCGGACGACGGGGCAGGAGTAAGGGGGTTCTCGGCCGGCGGTTTCGACCCCGCGGAGCGCGAGAGACTCGTCTTGGGCTGTGCATCTCGCGAGGTCTCGGAAAAGGTCGGCTGGCCCCTCGAGGGCCGGCAAAGAATTGTCCGGAGCCTACTCGCCGCCCCATAAATTCCACCCCCTCGCAGCGTCCTCCTGAGAAGCTCCTTTTTGGCCTCGCTCGCGGTCGATCTCGTGGAGAAAGAGCGGCGCATGAATGGCGATGCTTAAAAAAACCACGTCGCGCCACTCCCCCCCCCCGGTCGTCGTCGGCCGTCTTCGCCGAACGGCGGCTGTCGAGCGCCAAGGCCGCCGCCGCGCCGTGCTCGCCAATTCGGCCACGCCAACCACACTCCGGGTCGAAGTGGCAGACGGCAGCATCCTCGAGGCCCTGCATGTTACCTCGGGTTCTTCCTCCTTCGACGACGAGGACGACTGGATCCGTGCCTGGCGAGGGGCGGTGGGGGGGGCCGGGCGGAGGTTCCGCACGTCGACCCCGCCAGACGGGCGCTCGCCGCCCGCTCCGCCCGCGGCGTCGCGGCGAGGAGGAGGACGCCCGAGACGGGCAGGGGGTGGGCCTGGACGATCCTTCCCCAGCCTCGCCTGGACGATCCTTCCCCACCCCAATCTCTTTCTCTTCCCAGCCCCCCCCCCGCTCCGCGCGTGACCGCCCCTCCCAACTTTCCCTCGATCCTCATCCTTCCCGGATTTGGCAACGTCGCGAGTGACTACGGTTCTGGACTCGCCGGAGACGGCTCCGACTGCCTCGCAGGCGCTCTTTCTCGGCGCGGCTTCCGCGTCTCGGTCCTGCCCGTCTCCTCGCGGTGGGAATGGGCGCGCGTCATCCTGCTCAGTCTTCTCAACCCCGCCTATTGGTTTGGGATAGCGGGAATTGATTCGTATCGATGGTATCTGGACAAGGTGGAGGCGGCACTGACTGCGGGGGGTGACGGGTCAGGCGACGATGGCGGCCCCGTCGTGCTCATTGGTCACTCGGCCGGAGGGTGGCTGGCTCGCGCGTACCTCGCGTTGTCTGTTTCGGGTTCATTGGCGGCGGGGCGCGTCGCGGGCCTCGTGACGCTGGGAGCTCCACAGGCGCCGCCGCGGGACGGAGCGCGGTGCGCGACCGGAGGAGCCCTCGCTTCAGTGGTTAAGGCGTGGGGCGAGGCTGACGTTGCCGTGCCCGTCATTGCCGTCGCCGGCCGGTCCGTCCGCGGCGTCGCCCACCCGCGTCCGCCCAAAGACTCAAGCGGCGAGGCCGAGCCCGAACAGCGGCGATTGTCGCGCGCCGCCCGCGGAAGTTATCTCGAGGTCGCCGTCGGCGCCGGCAGCGGCCGGGCTGGCCGCAACGGGGTCCCCCCCCTCGCTCCTCCCGGCGTTGTGCTCGAGGGCGACGGGGTCGTGCCCCTCTCTCACGCTGTCCTTCCGGGCCCTCCTGAACGAACGACATCCATTGTGGTTGACGGGGCCATGCACTCCATGTCGAGGGTGGGGAGCTTCGAGGAACCGGGCGGGGTGCCCTGGGTCGGGGGCGAGGGCGTGGTCGATCACTGGCTGGGCGAGCTCGTGGTGGCCGTAGGGGGGTGACGAGTGAGGCGGTGGGATCGACGTCGGCGTTCGGAGGGTTCAATCAACACACAGATACGCACTCACTGCTTGCTCTTTTTGGCGCTCTTCTTCTCGCTCTTGGGTTCTACCTTGTCCTTCTTGCTCTTTTTCTCGCTCTTGGGCGTCTTGCCGCCCACGTCGCTGTCCCGATCGCGCTTCTTGCTCGACTTCGAGGGCGTTGACGCTCCTCCCCCCCCCCCACTTCCGCCCACCGCCCCCTCGGCCGCTGCAGTCGCCATGGCCTGGGCCATCGCCGTGGCATTCTTGGCCGGAGCCACACCCTCCTCGTAGAACCTGAGCCGGTCCTCTACCTGCTCCCGCAGCTTGTCCCCGAAGGCCGACGTCTGCACATCGAGGAAGGCGTCGATTCGGGCGGCGATGGAGCACTTGTTGGCAAGGTAGCGCGAGATGCGTCCCTTGTTGCGCTGCTTCGCGCGACCGATGAAACTCGAGTGGAAGATGAGACCGTACTTCGGCGTGTTCCCCTTGGTCTTGAGGGCTCTGAAAAGGGCCTTCTCAGCGCCCAGAATCTGCACCGTGGACGCGGGGTATTTGGCCAGGTTGACGAGGCTGCCGGCGTGGGCGATGAGCCGTGCGCCGACGGTCTCGCCGATAAGAGCGCTCAGATTGGGGGCGACGGCGGCCATCTTTTCCTTGAGGTACACACCGAGCGACTGCCGGTATTCGGCGAGGCCGATGACGCGCTTGGCAAAGGCCTCAATGTTGGCGAGGTCGACTGGAGAGACGTCCTGGCCCATGCTCATCCGGGCCGCCTCGACAACCTCCTTGGCTCGCTCCTCATCGTCCCCCAGCAGCGGCGCGAGGCGCTCGACGTCGGCGTCGCCCAGCGCGCTCTTGTCCCCCACGGCCAGACACACGCGGCTGTACTGGTAGTGATCCGCCACCACCCTGCCCAGCTCGGGAAAGGCGTAGCCGTACCACTCTCGCACGCGCATGACAAGGGTGTTAATGTCCTTATCCAGGGTGTCTAAGAGAGCGATGGCCTGAACAATCATGTTGTCGACGCGCTTGACATTGAACTTGACCCGGTCGCGGGAGAATGCATGTGCCAAACCGAGCTGGGACCGAAAGAGGTCGCCTTCTCCGAGGCCCTTGACGAACACCGGCAGGTGGGTCCGTACGCCCCGAAGCAGCTCCCCGACGTGGTCGTTGGCGGCACAAGGCAGGCCCGTGGCCGCGGTGATCGCCTTGCCCAGGCCGGGGCTCTGCACCCCCACCCTGAGATCGGTCTTTTTTGACTTCTTCAGGTTGGCTTCCAAGAAGGCCTTCAGGTCGTTGTGGCACTTGTCGTCGCTGGTGGCCTTGGCATTCTCGAGGGCCGCGGCGGCTCCGGCGAATGGAGCGAAGGCAACGAGCTTGACGAGCTTGCCGAACCGGCCGACGTCGGCCATGGCCACCTGGACCGAGTCGGCCGACGCGTTGGCCTCATCCTCGGTGGTCGATTGGAGGAGGGCGTAGCCCGCCGCGCTCTCGTAGAGGAGATAGAGCGTGCTCTGTGATTCGGTTGGTTGATTGGAGGGAGGGTGGTTTGTGGGGGTGGTGCACATGCAACGGGAGCGCCCCAGCCCTGACTGGCGACGCGGCCTCTGCGTCTGTGGCCTCGGCGACCGGCGACGGATCCCGGGCCAAGAGCGGAGGAGATGCGGCGCAACGGTGCCCTACGAGTAGTAGACGGCGGGCTCGCGGCTCACGCCGGTCGCCCCGAGGGAAAAGAAGCGAGCTGGGGGCTCGGCCGCCTCGGCCGCCGCCGCCAGGCGCGAGGCGAGGGGCTCGGCGTTCCGTTCGAGGCGAACGCGCCACGTTTCTGGGCCAGAGATTCGTGGAGCCAGCTGTGGACCACTCAGAGAGCACGGAAAACTCACCATGCTGCTCAGGCGCGAAGGCGGGTGCCTCGCTCGGCGCGGCGCGGTCTTGCGGTCTCGCTGCGCTCCGAAGCGCCGGTCCACGCGGTCGAGGAGACGTCTTCGGTTGCTCGGGTGTAGGTCGCTTGCTCGTTCTTGTCTCGCCGACTCGAACCTCCCTCGAAATCTGACTAGACACTCAGTCGAAGGGATGGAGGAGACGCAGGGGAACCGTTGGCCCAGCGGATGCGATAGATGGTCAGAAACGCTCGGCTGGCGTTCGGGGACAATCGAGAGTGCGGGCGAGGCGGCGTTCGACACCCCCATGCTCCCACGAACCAACCATCAAGCCGCGCTCCCACCCGCCATGAATATGGCGAACTCCTGCGCGTCGATGAGCCCGTCCCCGTCCAAGTCGGCCTGGGCGAAGATATCCTCGAGGTCAGCGTCGGAGCAGGGCTGCCCGAGCTCGGCCATGACAGCCGCGAGCCCCTCAGGTGTGATGCCCGGCTCACCGCCACGGAACCTGTCAAAGGCCCTTTGCGTCGCCGGGTCCTCGGGGTCGGCCTGGGCCGCGGGCGGCGCCAGCGCGTGCTGCCGGTGCAGCACGGCGACGAAGTCCTCCAATGTCATGTGGGCTCCCTCAGGGCACCCCGCCTCCTGCAGCAGGGCCCGGCAACGCTGCTCCGTGATGTCCGTCTTGCCCAGCTTCATCAGGTGCGCTTTCAGTCCCGCGGCGGAGAGGTGGCCATCCTCTCCGGCTAGGGCCTTGAATTGGCGCTCGATGAGCTTGCGTGTGGCGTCGTCCTGGGGGCAGAGAGATAGGGCAGGGCGTTTCAGGGGTTGTGCGGGTGGTAAGGAGAGAGGGAGTCCGCCGCAGGAGGGGGTAGGGGGGAGAGAGTAAGGGGGAGGGAAGTCACGCGCCGTCGTCGAGGGGGCGGGGCCGGGGCGCGCGGCGGGCGCGCACCCCCAGCTTGGCTGCCCCCTGGGTGCTGACGGCCTCGGCCAGCGCCAACCCTCGCCAGGGGGGGAAGGGGCTCGCTGGGCTCCGCGGCCAGAGCGGGTGCAGAGGGCTCGGCATCGACGTTCCCCTCCTCGATTCCCTCGTCGTCGTAGCCGCCTTCGCTCTCTCTGTCCGACATCGGCGTCGGGCGACGCGCGCCGCAAGGCTTTCTCGGGTCTCGAGGCTGTTGTTAACCGATTGGGGGGTGGTGAGGGGTGACTGAGCGCGTCGAGCTTCGGAAGCTCGGAGAGAAGGCCAAGACGGCGCTCACTGACGACGCTGTCGGACTCGCAAGTGCACGGGGCGGCTTCTTGGCCTCCTCCCTCGACGTGAGCTGCAGTCCCGACGGGCTCCCCCGTGAGAGGGAAGAAGACAAGGCGAGTCCGTCTCTCGTCGCGCCACAACCGCGGGCCGAGGCGGCTCCCGCCGTCCGGGGTCTCCGCCGCGCGTCTGTCCGACGCCGACGCCGTACCGGCTTCCGCCTCGCGGCTCTCTGTGCTTCTCACGCTCGGAGCTCCGCGGCGCTCCGACTTATCGACTGTGCTACTCATCGCCCGCGCCGCTCCCGCGACCGCCGATAGACCCCGCGCCCCCTAGACCCCTCGGCCCCTCACCACACCGCCAAATGCAGGAGCGTCGCTTTCTCGTCCGTTACCGACCGGGAGGACGATGAGCCAGCGCGTGCTTCACGTCCCGCCCCCCGGGACGTGGTGCCCTCCCGACCCACCTACCGTCAATGATGGCATATTTCCCCCCCCTCCCCCCCTCCGCGCCCCTTCCCTGCGCGCGGGCATCGGCGGCGGCCCGTCGCGCGCCTCGGGCTCGGCTGCTGCCTCTATCGACCCCGACGACGGCTTCCGCGGCTTCGGCGCTTTCGGCGGCGCCCACCAGTCCGGCGACCACTCGGTATCCGTCGTTGACGAGGGTCCCTACGAGCCCCCCTTGCCCTCCTGCGTCCCGGACCCCCCCGAGCACGCCCACCTCAGCCGGGACGAGCAGCGGTGGATCCTCTCTCTCGATCTCACCTACCCGATTCGCCACCCTCGACGCGACCTCGCCAACGGGTTCCTGTTGGCCGAGGTGCTGTCTCGGTACTTCCCCGACAGTGTGTCGACGCACTCGTTCGCGACGGGCACGTCCGCACTAAACAAGGCGAGGGGCGCTCCCTCTCTCTATCTCTCTCTCTTCTCTCCCTCTCCCTCTCCCTCTCCCTCTCCCTCTCCCGCTCCCTCTCCCACCCCCCCGCTCCCAGACCGCCAACTGGGAGCACCTATGCAAGCTGCTCGACCAGACGGGCACGGCCCGCTGGTCCCCCACCGGTCCCCAGTGCCGCGCCGTAATGGAGGCCCAGAGCGACGGCGGGGTCCAGCTGCTCAGGCGGATGCACCGCCGCCTCCACCTGGCCCCCAAGGCCGAGCAGGAGAGAAGACGGCTGGCTGAGCTGGCGGGCCGGGGTGAGGGGGCGCCAAGCCTCAAGACGGAGTCCCGGGCGTTGAGCCGAGCGCTGAAGGACGCCGTGAGGGACACGGCCGACGCACTGCTGGGGGGCATGGGACTGCTGCCGACAGGCGGGGTGGTGAGCAAGGGGGGTGTGCCACTGGCACAGCCTGACGTGCTGCCGCGGACGGCGGGGACTGCGGGGGAGGGGCGGACTCCTAGCCGCGGCGGCGGCCTCGTGTCCCGTGGGGGGCCGTCCCGGGGTGGGCCTGGGGGTCCCGGCCTGTCGCGGCAGGCAAGTCTTGGGCCCCTGCGGGGTGAGCCCAGCCTCTCACGCCAGCCATCGGTTGCATCGCGGGCCGGCGCGGGTCCCTCGCGCCGCGGTCGCCCTGGCGGCAGCCGAGGCCCCGGCTCCCCTGGCCGATCGGCCGTCCAGCGCGACCGGTCTCGATCCCCCGGCCGCCCTGTCCGGTGGCACGACTCAACCACTGAGAACGAACCATACCGCGCGGCCCTGGCCTCGGCCGTCTCGGGTGTCTCGGCCCTCGCCCCCCCCTCCGAGGGCGACTCGGTCCTCCGGTCGGGTGGCATCGCCGATGGCCCCGCCTGGGAGGCCCTTGGTAGTCTCGGCCCCGCCAATGACGACCGCACGTGGATGCTCCGCGAGCGCCAGAGCCGCCGGGCGGGCTACGCTGCCGCCCAGGCCCAGTTTGCCCGTGCTCCCGCCCCAAAGCGCAACCCGACCCTACTGGTCAATCCCGCCGCCAGCGCGAAGGATCAGGCAGAGGAGACACGGAGGAGGGCGCAGGAATACGCGAAGCGGGTCAATCTTAAGACAAAGACCAAGGGCTTTCAACGGAACTCGTCCCTGCGTGCACCGCGGCTGGGTGGGGCGGCGGGGACAGTGGCGGGGGCGGATGACCGAGGTGGGCACTCGACTGCGCAGGCGGCAAGGGCCGAGTCATCCGGGGCCGTGCGTGACAGCGCCGGGGGGGCGGGGACGTCAGCTGAGGACGTGGCGCAGCTTGAGGCGCGGCACGCGGCGCACCAGGAGGCTGTGGCAGCCCTGCGGAGCGAGCTGGCCCGGCAGCCTGGCGGGGTGCCCGAGAGCCCCCATCGCCCGGAACGGGCCGTCGCTGGCAACGGCGGCAGTGACAGCCCGGGACCCGGGTCCTACGCTGCGCAGCACTCGCATCGGAC